>Ga0335078_10001330_pt1 | contig 37521 bp, 33 predicted proteins | sample Lox_Sample_32_FD_206711 | JGI IMG/M metagenome (GOLD analysis project Ga0335078, IMG submission 206711) | Soil microbial communities from Loxahatchee National Wildlife Refuge, Florida, United States - Lox_Sample_3.2 | ecosystem: Environmental > Terrestrial > Soil > Wetlands | place: USA... | reverse complement strand
CGTTCCAGCCAACCACCACAACGTTGAGGTCCCCGGCCGTTTGTGCGTTTGTGTACGCCACAGTTACAGATGTTTGTGGCGTTTGAGGAACGGAAAAGTCGACCTGCACGAAGCCCAGCGTGTTGCCAGGCCCTGCAGAAGCAACTAAGGGGAAGACCGCAAGCATGAACACAATCAAGAGCGCGAATCGGAGTGCAACGTTGAATCGATGACTCAAGCTTACGCGCAAAAACTGCGCACTACCAGAAACCAAATCCATGGAATCCTTTTCGGCTACAGATGACCAGATTCAGCAAAACGGCTTCGCGGGCAGGGGCAGCAGTACTGTATCCCAGAAATTCGCCTTTTGTCACTCCTAAGTCTGTTAGGCCTTGTTGAATTTTGCATTACTGCGAATAAGCGGTTGGATGACCGCGTCAGCTACTCGGTGGCCTTCTATGAGCAGGGAGCTACGGTGAGCCCGAATCAGACGCTTAGATTTGGCGGTAGTCCCATAAATGACTCTGCGAAACTGTACTGTATCAGAAGGGCTTCAACCACTTCGTTCTTCGATGAAGACGCCAGGACTATCGGAAGGCAAAGTTCAGGTGGGAACATCACGACGCTTTTCATCGCGCCGTCAACGTCAAATGACCTACATCATAACGAGCTAGGGGTTGCGGCAAATACGATGGGCGGTGTGACGGGCGCAGGACAACTATTCGATAGCTGTCTCTGGAGCCAAGAGTCAACTGGTTTCGGCGGGTGTGACGAGAAAAATGCGTGGGCGTCGTATTTGAACGCCGATACGTCCGCGGTTACTTTCACGTACGCGGAGTTTTTCAGTGGGATCGCCGCCAGCGGGTGGGTATCGCGTTCTGATTCGTTTGAGGCGGCTGTAGTGTCCGGGTCTCAGCCGGCACCCCCAACTGATTTGACTGCGATCATCCAATGATCTCAAGGCAGGATGAAGGCGAGGCGAAACAAAAGACCGTTCAAGTCCACTATCAAAGCTGAAAGTTCCCGGGTGCGAGTCACGGGTAGCATACAATGCCAAACCGCGAAGGCGCCTCGCCAATTCCATGCCGGGCCGACCTCCTATGCCGATGGCTTTCGGTGCCGGGCGGCCACGGAATTGGGAATCAGATTTGACGGCCAGCCAATTGAAGAAGGTGCCTAGCGAAGCGTCTCGCGGCGGATTCAAGGTTTCCACGCTGTTTAAAGCGAATCCTGGCGTCCAATAATTCGTATTGTGATCGTGAGAGGCGCCAACCAGACGCTTCACAATCTTCGATAACGTGCTCTCCGGTGGAAGCCTTCGGAATCGCACACACATTATCTTTGGCGATGAGCCAATTCAACGCAACCTGAGCCTCCGTCCTGCCGGTTGCTGCTGCCACCTTAGCCAACACTCTTTCGGGGTCAGCGGCTTTGATATTAGAAAAATTCTCGCCAAGAGGGCTGAAAGCAAGTACGGTGATCTGATTGTGTTTACAATAGTCGAGCATGCCCTTTTCAGCTGTCCTTTCAATCAGGCTATAGCGTATCTGATTCGATACGATCCTGTGTCTCGATAGCGCCATCTGAGCCTGGTCCAGCTCGCGGGCGGAAAAATTGCTGACTCCAATGAAGCGGATCTTGCCTGCATCCGCGAGCTCTTCCATTGCCGCCATGGTTTCCTCTATCGAGACCGTGTAATTCGGCCAGTGGAGCTGATAAAGGTCGATGTAGCTGGTCCTCAACCTCTGAAGACTTTGGTCGGCAGCTCGTAAGAGATCGACCCGTCGGAAATTTCGCGGCGAGACCTTGGTTGCGACGAAAACACGGCTCCTGAATTCCCGAATAGCATCCCCAACGACCTCTTCGGTTCCGTAGGCTTCGGCTGTATCGATCAAGACCGCTCCCAGTTCGATGGCTTTCTTGAGCGGTTCAGTGCCGCCGTTGTAGCGCCAAGTCCCAAACCCGATCTCGGGGAGCTGGACGCCCGTGTTCGCCAATTCTTTGTAATTCATGCTTTTGAACCGTGTACCATGTGAAGATTAATAGGGAGCAATGGCGGGCTATCGCCTGAGTGACAGCTTTCAAGAGCGCTTTATTGGGCATCCCCCTCTTGCGGCGGGCAATTACAAAGCATGCTACGAATGACGAGGGCGGGTCAATGCAGGGAAGTGAGACGATACACTTTGTACAGATGGTACGGTCGAAACGAAGCAAACGGGGCGGTCCGGCACTGTAGCGGGTTTCTTTCTACGAGGCGAGCGCGGAAGACAAGTGGGAATGGGCGAGCTTCGCGGAGATGGCCGGCTTTGACTCTGCGCTGGGAACGCTCAGACCGCAGCGTTCCCAGCGATACTACGGGTTAACGTACGCGAGGCGTAGTGGGTGCCGGACACGAATTGCATCAGAGGCCCGAAACTCCAGGCCGCTGGCGCACCCAAAATGTGAAAGCCTTCAACCGAAGTTTCGAGACCGGGCTTCAAAATAGGGTAACCCTTGAAGCAACGAATAGACTGCTTAAGTTCTGGAGAAAGGAAAGCATATTTCGAAATATCTACTCGATACCCTGTTCCGAGAAGAACGTGGTCAACGGTGCGGTCACTTCCATCATCGAGCCGAACCCTTACCTGTCCGTCAACTGGAACAACAGAAACAACAGTACGCCCTAAATGGATCGGCACATCCCGCAGCCTGTCCACCAACCAGCGAGCACCGGCCGGTCGCACTGCACGCTTGCGCAAGCGGTCTTGAAGTCCCCGTGGGAGATGTCTCAGGAGATCTGGACGCGCCAGAAGCTGACTGATCCCGGCTGGCCCGACGTCGGTAGGCGCATAAAGGATCCGTCGGGTGAACGAGCCCAGCCGATGATGAAGTGTCTTTGATGCAAAACCCTGCAACCAGTGAATCTGTCGCGAGCGGGCAACCACTTCAACTTCAGCTCCGCCTTCGTGCAGTAGCGCAGCCGACTCAAGGGCACTTTGTCCGCCACCGATAATGAGAAGCTTTTTGTTCGAGAAGTTTCTTAGGTCCTGGTGCTCCGATGTATGTGACGCAAGCTCGGCCGACAGCAAATCGAACTCTGGAGGCCTCCAGGCAAAGCAGCCGATTCCAGCCGCTACAACAATGCGGCGCGACTGAAACAGCTCACCGTCCGAGACGGTGACTCGGAAGCCGGGCGAATCGGATTCAATCCGGACAATCTTTCGTTGATCGAGATCCGGTACCGCCTGGCGCTGGTACCATTGTCCATAGTGGATGAAGCGGTCGAGTGGGACTGGGACTGACAGATGATTGCCGTTTGCGGTCTGGTACGCTTCCAGAGTTAGTTTGCGATTCGGGTCGGCAATTTGCGTCGCGGTCCAATTGGAGCGCAGGAACATGCCCACCGGCATATTCCGCTCCCAAAAAGACATGGGCTCGCCGAATATACGAACCTCCAACCCCTGGATCTTTCGCAAATGTGCGGCTGCGGACAATCCATAAGGGCCTGCACCCACGATCGTTACATCAGTTCGCATCACGGATTACTCTTCCTATCTCGGCATTCGCGTTTAGATTTCCCTCACCAGTATTGCCGAATCCCGGCGGGGGAGCAGAATTCTCCTGGCCAAGAGTTTCTATCTCAGCAAAGGAACCATCGGTGCGGGATTGTCTAAAAGCCCCGCTTGACATACAGGTACGGCAGGAGTGTGATTTCCATCACCCCGGGGAGCGGATCTTCGAAGCTAAAAACCGCCTCCTCATCGTAATCGCGGAGGGACCGCAGATACGCACGGCCTTCAATCTGGCCGTTCAGGATTCCAAATACGCCGGTAGGAAGGTCCGTGAGCAGGCGAATCCATCGGACGCCAGATCTGCCCTTGCACGATTCGACCGCGTCATTCACCTGGTCAGCGAACAATAGGTAGGGGAAATCAACGCCTGCACGGCTTCCAATCGTGTGGTAGCCCCATGTACGACCATTGATGTCCAAAAGCCGATACTGGCCGTCCCGCGGATCGCGCTTATACTCGACTTCAACAAGGCCGTAGTAGTTGATCGCGCGCAGGAGTCGCTGCGAGTATTCTTCCAACAACGGCAAATCGACCGTCTCAACATATGTGCTCGAACGACCGAATTCGAGAGGGTGTTGTCTCCGGCGGCACACAGTAAGGTTGGCGATGGAATTTCCCTTCTTGAACAACGAGCAATAAGCGTACTGGCAACTCCCATTCCCCGGAATCAGGTCCTGGATCATAATTTCTTCCGCAGGGATGTGTCGCAGGGCCCGGTGAAACAGTTCCCTCAATTCCGCCGGAGTGTCGGCACGCCAAGCTTTATCTTTCGTCGCATAGATGAAGTGTTCTTTGATTGCGGGCTTGACAGCGACGGGAAAATGACCTTCGACCATCTCGAGATCTCCAACGCTGCGCGGATACCACGTCTGAGGAGCTGGAATCCCCAACTCCCCCGCCAGACGATAGGTGTTGCGCTTATCCCAAAGCCACTTGATCGTTTCCCAGTCGGGTGTCGGCACGCGAAAGATTTCTGAGAGTGTTTCGCGATATTGCGAAAGTGCGGCAACCAATTCATCCCGAGTGGGGTACAGAACCCAGCCTTGAAGCCCGCGTGTCCGCCCAATGTCGAGGAGAGCTTGAACTGTCTCCCTGGCGTCGTGAAGGGAAGGGACTCGTTGGTGAAATGTGGTGTAGCGCGAATATCGTGCAATGGATTTCTCGTCGTCAATCACGCAGACCGGGACACCCCGACGGCCGAGGCTGCGAACGATACCCAACCCCTGGTAGTCACCGCCAATCACAACTGCGCCGGGCCCTTGCGTGCGTAAATGATGATGATTCGATGTCATGAAACTCATTTGTGGCAGTCAGCTGATCCGCCAAAATCGCCTTCGATCAATTCTCGCCGCTCGTCAAACCCGTAGGTGAAAAGTGGTGTCAACCCATCAAGGAATGACTTCGATCTCCAAAAGTTCAACCGCCCCTAGCAGCCACGGAATGACATCTCCGGAGTTCTGTCCGAAGTGGATGTCAGGGAAGTCGTTCAGAACAAGCCGGATTGTCTGATGTGGCACGACCCCGTTGGTCGCAGGCGTTTGCTTGCATTCCTTCAAGTTCGGGTAGCGCTGAGGTTCGTCGACGACTGTTTTGCGTTCTCATTTTTCTGAAACAACAAAAGGAATAGAGCCAGCGGGACTAATCCAGCGGCAAAGAAGACAATCCCCCCATATCGATGGAGGCGCCCATGGAGGAAGCCCGCGTCGACATATACGGCGAGTGTTGAGAGCGTCGCGATCCGCAACCCATTCTTAAAAATCGTGAGTGGGAAAACCAAAAGGCAGAGGAGCATCTTATTCCAGAAATTTCGCAGAAACAGGTGCCCTGCCAAGACAGCCGTGATCACGAGAGCCAAAGTAGACCGGATTCCGCTGCACTCTTCAGCCACGCGAATTACGACGCCCGGCAGCGCGAAATCAAATCCCTGGCGAAGAACCGGCACCCCGAATATGTTGAAGAAAAGTGCAGCCACAGCGGCGCTACCTTTTTGCAGGAGGAGGATTGTACGACTGAGGAGAGGCTCCGGCAGGGGGATCATGAATAAGAGAAACAAAAAAGGAAAACTGGCCGCACGGAGAGCCTTCGACCCGAAGAAAAACGCAAAAGCCCCCGCCCAAGCCAAAGCGATACCCAGCGCCTTACAGGAGAGCGCATTTTCCGGAGCAGTCGCCCACAGATTCAGTTGGCCGAAAACGAAGCTGACGCCACCTCCAAGCAAGAAGAGGCTCCCGATTTTCCAACCGGACGAAGACTGAGAAAAAACTCGTTCTCTCTCGGAATAGATCAGATAGAAACTCACAACCGGGATCAGTGGGATGTGTGAGTAAGTATCACTTCTGAGCGTTATCGCCGCGAGCGACCGGATGGATAGCCAAATCAACGCGGCAGGGAGGACGCTCACCAAGGCGAAGCCGAGGACTCGCGCTCGATTCGTGCGGGCAAGCTCAGCCCCCATTTCGTTTGATTCGGTCCGCTCCACTGAGAGCCCCATGAAACGCTTAATGTTGCTTCCCTCCAGTTGATTCATCACAGCTCATAGACCATCCGGCCGCCCTCGAGAACGGCGTAAGCGATTCGCGCCCTCTCCTTTCCCGGCCCCTCTATCTTCCAACCTTTGTCGCACGGGACCAATTTCATCTGGCTTCGAGCTCTCCACCAGCGGTCCACATCCCTGGGAAGTGGTGCCCAGATCTTTTCGCGCGCAATCATTTCCTGCAAATAGTTAAGCAGCGATTCATACACTTTCCGCTCGCGGTGAGTAATTAAATAATCCGGATGCGCGATGAAACTCATCAGCCCGTTCCTTTGCCGGATCAGATCGAGCTGCGTCTTCCATAGAGCAAGTGAGTAGTCGTTCAAGATATGAAAGAGCGAATAATCTTGCGTCGTTGTCAGCGGAAGCTCGACGATCCCGCCGATGAAGAATGGCATGACCGTGCAGCAACCGCCGCGTTTCGGCTCCAAATGAGCAACATTGGGCACTGACATGTCGTAGGAAAACTCGAATGCGTCATACCAATCCGGGTTCCGATACATGGCGCCAGCACGAAAGCCGCATGAATTGTATCGGTGCACGTACTCATTGATCCGTTTCGCTCGGCGGAGGAATTCCCCCCGCTCCTTGTATAAGTGCCCATCATGATTCAAATCGTGAATGTTGAACTCAAACCCGCGACTCCGTATTTCCTGCACATAGCCATCAGGAACTTCGTAGCGCTTCTCGGGAATTACTTGGTAGGAAGCTTTCATTCCATAAGACGTATCGAGGTCCATCAATTGAGGCGTGAAGTCGCGACCTGCCGACGTCTCCACATCGTGTGTCATGATGAGGCAATTTGGCGCGCCCTCGGGCCAAAACCAAATAAATGGAAGCCTTCGCACGCTACGGGCTTCCATCGAAAGCCTCAAAAGCTCCTGATGGAGCCTATCCACCGTGCAATCCACAGGCCATGCAGGGAATGGTAGTTTCTGCCAGCCGCTGAAGTAAGCTCTTTGCAGATGCCGACGGACCGAAACCGGAAGAAGTCCTCGCACGAAATAGTAGGACTTGCGGATCAGTTCGTGGCCGACGATTCTCTCCTGCGCGGGTTGCAGGTTGTGTTCGTAGCGCTCTCGATAAAGATTCTCGATCACCTCCGAAGGATCAAATGGCAAAAGAACGTTGCATTCGTCCAAACAGACATCCTTTGAAGCGTCGTAAAGATCGGCTCCCAGGGTCTTTGCAACCGCCCCAGTTTTGCATCTCCCGTAACAAATTATCTCTGGACCAAACCTGAAAAAACCCGGTGCCCCGGCCGGTTTCTCGGAAGGTGAACAGCTCGTCCAGTCCGTGGGAAGCCGGAAGTACTCACTGAGCCAGTGTGTCATCGCCTTGTTCGAGCGTCGTTTCTCCTGCGGTGCATCCTGCTAAAGAGGGACCGGGTGCGCTTGAAATTACAGTTCCTCAGTGAACTTTGCCAGGCGTGATGTACTTCAGATCCTGAATTCGAGCCTCGTGATGCTTGGCCTCTGGCGAGTCAAAACCCTCGGTCTTCCTGTGCCCCCAGTGCCAGATTTTATCCAATGTGGCGATAAATTAGCCGTCCTGTCGCGGCGAGCAAGCGATCAGGTATACAGGCAAAAACCCACTTGACCATGTTCAGCTTCCGCGTTTCTTCAGAAACGAGTGTGTCGGGAGCAGGGAATCTCCAATAGGCGAGTTTGGTCGGCCCCTGGGCCCAGTGATTCTTGAATAAGATCAATCCCCGATTGTCACTTTCGGAGCGACCGAGGTCGAACTCCTCCGCACCCGCCGCCTTGGATTCCTCAATGGTCTTCCAGAGCAGGAACGGCATTCCGCCCAAATGTTTGAACTTTGCATCCGAACAGCCGTACTTGTAGTAAACCGTATTTCGAAATCGCAAGGTCAAAATCGCAGCGATTGGGATCTGCGCATGGTAGGCCAAGCGTATCTCGAGCGCATCGTTCATACAATCGACGAGATTGCGGAACCAAAGGTAAGGCTGTGGAGGAAGATGCTGACGACCCCGTGTGAGCACCAGTAGGTCGTAGAAATCCTTGAGCAGCTGTATGGATCTACCGCGTTTGTAAACGACACCAGCCCGTTCAGCTCGGCGGATCCGGCGCTGAGCCGAATCCTTGTGAAGGCTACGAAATAGTTGATCAAGGTCAGGTCGAAGATCCAAGCGATGAAGGCAATATCGCTTGGCCGGCCGGAAGCCCATTTTCTCTCCTTCTTGGCAAAAACTTCCGTTGACCGGTCGAACCTCTATGTATTTCCAATCTCGATGCTGCAGGTCGGCCTGCAAATACTCCATGACGAAATGCATGTCTCGCCCTGAATCAAACAAAGGTTCACAGTGATCGGAGAACGGCAGGGATACCATGCGCCCACCGGTCAGCCAGCTACGCACGCGGCAGAAGACAAGACCATTTTTCAATTCACCATTCAAAGGTGAGGTCGTGAAAACGACGGGTCTGTACCCGTAGGTTCGCTGGAGGGCTTCCAGCCAGCCGACCGTGTGGAACACGGACGCCTTGGGGTGTTTTTCCACAAGCTCCGCCCACCGCACGTCCTTCGTCGGATCAAGTTGATAAGATCTCATCGACGATTCTTTGATTCTTGCTGCAGCTTGGCCTGCCGACTTTTCGTAGATGGAGAATGCGATTTTGCACCCTCTCAGCCAAGGTTGCTGCGGGTCAGGGTTGTTTTTCTTTCGCGATAGAAGCCCGAATGTGATCCAACGAGTATGGATGTTTCACGAGGTCTGCCTCAATTCACAGACCAGCTTGCGGCAATAGAATGCCTCCGCGTACTTATCCCGCGCGGCGCACTCAACACCTCGAAGGCGAAGGATGGCCTGAAAGGTGTCCTCGGTGAGCCAAGCCTTATTGCTCTGTGTCTGAAAAACATCGCAGATATACTTAATTTTGCGGTCGCAGACTTCCCGCCCGAGGGGGACGAAGCAATTGGGCGAGCCCAGATCGCCGTCATATTTGGGGATTTCGTACTCCAGAATTAGGTGATTGCGCCAAGTATTCCAAGTCAGATCGGATATGGTGCGATGGTCTTGGTGGCGATCATCGCGATAATGGGTGAAGATCAGGTCCGGCGATATCCGTCTCTTCAACTCTTCAAAGAACTCTTTGATTCTTGCTCCATCAAAAGGAAAGAAGCCGTCGCGAAAGTCCTTGACGATGACCTCTTTGTGACCAGCCTGTTCCAGAAAAAGCGCTGCGCTGGTGCGCGCCTCACGCTCGCGCTCGGCTCCGGAACTGAAGACAATCCAGAAAAACTCCACACTTCGCTGCGAGGAAAGCAACTCCAACACAGTCCCGCCGCAGCCAATTTCGATGTCGTCTGCGTGCGCCCCGAGGCACAAAATTTTCAGGGGGGCGGTGCGGCTCTGCGAGAGATTTACGGGAAGCATAGGATTCGATTCAGCGAGCGGCAATCGCTAGCGGGATGTATCGCCGTTGGTCTTCCACACTTCCCATGGCGCGGCCCCCGCCATACACAGGCTTTCCAGTTGCTGCTTATCCTTGAAGGTGTCCATGCTCGCCCAGAAGCCATCGTACGGATATCCGATCAACTGCTTCTCTTCCACCAGCCGGTGGAAAGGCTCAATCACAAGCTCTTCCTTGTCCCGCATGTATTCGAAAATTTTCTTCTTAAAGATGAAGAATCCTCCATTGATTCGCACATGCCCGTCGTTAATGGCATGGATTCCAGAAACCAAGTTGCCATTGCCCTGCTGCAATGAAACCAGGTGATAGCTGAGGTTTGGCCGGACGCAAAGAAAGCTGGCGATTTTGTCTTGTTCGTGAAAGTGGTCAAGCTGTTGGGGAAGGGGCATGTCGGTTAGGCCATCGCTATAATTCGCCAGGAATTCGTCTTCTCCTTCCAAATATTTCTCGGCAGCTTTCAGGCGTTGACCGATGTTGGAATTAATTCCCGTGTCCGCGAACGTGATACGCCAATCATGGATATCACTGTTGAGTAGATCGAGCTTTTTGCCTCCAGCGGAAAGGACGAAATCATTGGAGGCGCATTCGTTATAGTTCAGAAAATAGTTTTTAACGACTTCGGCCCGGTGTCCCAGGCAAAGAATAAAATCCTTGTGCCCAAAGTGGGCGTAATACTTCATTACGTGCCACAGGATTGGGCGATACCCAATATGGACCATGGGCTTGGGAACGTCTTCCGCGTCACGGATGCGCAATCCCAATCCGCCGCAGAAAAGAACAACTTTCATATGACATCCTCCATATCACCCCCGAACTTCAGGCGTTCACGCCGACAATTTCTTCCAGCCAGGTTTCGCCTCGAAATCGTCGATATTGCTCAGCCCGAAGTTGGTCGGCCAGCCGATTCGGAGGAAGCGTGACATCATTGTATGTAATGACGGAGTCCTTCGGAACGGCCCGGGTCAGCACACAGCCGTCGACGAGTCCCTCCGGAAGGTACCGATTGCTGCACATCTCATCCGCGTTTACCGCCTCTCCGTAGGTCATGTACATACCGTAGTCGTCCAGAGCCTCTCCAATCTTCAGATCGCGCTTGGCTACAGCGCAAACCTCGACCACGGGGCCGCCAAGAGGTTTCGCGACCGAGTCTCGGAAATGTACAACCCGCGCAATCGCCGTGGGAACTTCAAAATGAACCAAATGATAGGGAAGGAAGAACGGATACAATGGCCCATCGCCCATCTTGTACAGGCTGAGATAATGCTGCTGCTTGGGGTCAGGATGTTCTGCGAGGACGTATATTTTGGTCAGGGGGGTGCCAACGACATAGTCCACGATTCCGCCTAACTTGCGGGTCTCCTCAAAATCGTAGATCTTCCCGATTTTCATGACATCATCTTTGTATTCCATGCCTCGCGACATGCCCCGAGAACGGACGACGAATCCGGTGGCATTGGCTACAATGGCTTGCTCAAAGCTAATTTTGGATCCGTCGGCGAAGCTGGTCACCATCGCCGGATTTTGTCCCCACTTTTCGGCGAACCCCTTTTGCGTAGTGGGGTTTCGGTACGGATCCTGAAGCCCTTTGATGTTGCCAATTACGCGCGGGGTCAGTCCAAGTCCCTTTACCCAGCGGTACAGATTAATCTGGAGTCCTGGTTCGTCTCCATCACATGCAGACAAAATCACACCTTGCTCTCGCGCGTAGGTTTGCAGAATCGGCCCGATGGTGGCGTCAATTTCTGCATTCAATAACACGACGTCCTTTTTGTTTCGAAAAGCCTCCAAAGCTACGTGGGCGCCGAATTCCACGGAGCCGGTCACGTCGACTAAGACATCAACGCCCGTGGAGCGAGCCAGAAGGTAAGCATTGTCGGTCGCCACGACTTTACCTTCCCGAATCGCGAGGTCAGCTTCTTGCTGTGTGTTCGGAGCGACGACATCGCCAACGGAGGCGTATTGACATAGATCGAATGCCCGCTGCACCCGGCGGTTGAAAACGCCGACGACACGCATCCCCGGAGTCGTGTGCACGATGTGATTCGCGAGTCCTTGAGAGATGAAGCCAGCGCCGAGGAGAGCGACCCGGATCGGGCGCCCTTCCGCTTCGCGTGCCTGCAGCGCATTATCCACGATAATCATTTGAAATCCTTCGACTCGAGCTTAGACTACTTGCCGATCTCGACCTGCTCACTCCTCATTCTGTGTCTGATCTCTTCTTCCTGCTGATTCAACTGCGTCCAAAGTCCGTCTTTCTCTGAGATCACCGAGACAGGCAAGGGCCATTCCAATCCCAGCCGAGCATCGTTATAGGGGAGACCACCCTCACAGCCGGGGGTATAGAATTCTCCGACCTGATAGCTCGTATCGGTATTATCACGAAGCGCTTGATAGCCATGCGCGAATCGCTCCGGCACGTATAGAGCACGGCAGTTATCTTCCGTCAACTCGACGGAGACGTGGTCAAGATAGGTCGGGCTCTCGGGACGTAGATCGACAATGATATCGAGGATCGCACCGCGGGTGCATCGAACTAATTTCGTCTCCGCGGCCGGTGGAAATTGGAAATGCATGCCGCGAATCGTGCCTTTCTTCCGGTTAAATGCAACGTTGGCTTGGGCAATAATCGGCTTCAAGCCATGCGCGGCGAATTCGTGCTGGCAAAATGCTCGCGCAAAGAAGCCCCGCGGATCCTCTCGGCGCTCGATATCAATCAGAAACGCACCCTTTAGCTTTGTCTCTGTGAAAATCATGGAAATGAATCTCCTTCTTCTGTCCCTTGGAATTTAGTCTAATCTGGCAGGTGCGGTGACTTTTTCGTCCGAAGCGGTTGCAGTCCAATGCAGGGAATTGTCCAACAGCCCGCTGTCGAGCAATCGCTGGATCCGATTGATGCGGAAATAACGTTCGCCCTTCAGATCCTCTGCGGTGAGTCCAGCAGCGCGATAAGCATCATAGAGCTCCTGCGCGCCCTTGCGGGCTGTCCAATGTGGTCGAAAGGTCGGCAAATCGCGGAGGATCTTGTCGCAATTCACGCGATAGCAGCGCTTGTCGGGCCCTCCGCCGGGTGCATATTCGATTCGGCTGCCCGGCACTGTTGTAGTCACAATTTCAGCCAACTCGCTGATGCGATAGTTCTCTTCCGTTTGGCCGACATTGAAGGTTGCATTGTGAACCACGCTTTGCGGGGCCTCAAGCACACACATCATTGCCACGATGATGTCACGAATGTGAACGATCGGGCGCCAGGGAGTTCCATCGCTCTTGATAAAAATACGGCCGGTTGTAGCCGCAGAAGCCACAAAATCGTTTAGCACCAAATCCAGGCGCAGGCGGGGAGACGCGCCATACGCAGTCGCATTTCTCATATACGTGGGGCTGAAATTCTCATCTGCTAGCCGCGCTACATCGCGTTCGACTCGGACCTTTGACTCGCCGTAGGGAGTTACCGGACTGAGAGGAGCTGTCTCGTCAAGAAACCCATCTCCGGCTGAACCATAGGTACTACAGGAGGAAGAGAAGACGAAGCGCTTTACGCCAGCTTGCTTAGCAAGTTCTGCCAGGCGCACCGACGCCTTATGGTTGATGTCGTAGGTGAGGCCAGGATCGAGGTTGCCCAACGGGTCGTTCGACAAGGCGGCCAGATGCACCACGGCGTCGAACCCGGAGAGATCAGCCTTCGCCAGAGTCCGAATATCTTTGCGCATTTCGGGTATCTGCGCCGGCGATTTCCCGAAATCGCAGCCTTCAAAGAGGCCAGTATCGAGGCCCACTACTTCGTGCCCGGCAGAGAGAAACATGGGTGCTGCCACCGCCCCGATGTATCCTTTGTGGCCAGTCAGCAATATTCTCATCGTCTCAATACTCCTATTTGCCGCAGATTTGATTTCGAGATCGCGAAGCGGGCCGCTAGGAATATTTCGTCGACCTACTTCCAGGATTAGGTGGTGATGCGCGCATTTCAAAAACGAGGGTGAGAAGAAAGTAGAGATCGGCTCCGGTTAAGCCACCGGATAATCCTTATGCCCCTCCAGCCAAGCTACCGCCATCGGGAGAATACACTCGCACGTTAGAAGTGAGCGCAATCAGCCTGCCAAACCCGGGACCCTGAATACGCTCCGTTCTCGACATGCCCCTCCTAACGTTCTGAGAATATTGGAGTTACATTCGCGCATAGGCAGTCCAAGCGAAGTAGAAACATTACATCCCCTCCATCTCGTGCGACCAACGGAAAACTCTTGCCACCAAGCGCGAAGATGTTTCTACAGGCGAGGCTTCCCCTGGACGGTTCAAAACCATGTTGAACAGCTTCGAAAATCCAGTGCCAAAGTCCGGTTAGATGTCAATCGCAATCGAATGTTTGCTAAGCCGAAATCAAGCTCTTCTCATGGACTGACGAAGATCCTCTCAATCCGCGAAGGAGATCCAAATAGAATGATTTCTGTCCTGTGACGAAGACGAGTATGCCAAGGAACGTAGCAAAAAGAACGGTACTCTCGAGCACGAGCCTGGGCAAAGGAGGGAACAACTGGCCGTAGAATAACCGTAGTCCGAAAGTCAGTCCTGCAGACGCGATGCCCGAGGCCAAAGGGCGGCTCACAGCCACCAGAATATCCCGGAAAGAGACCGCCGTACCGTGAATACACCATAGAATGTGCGGAATGACCCAGAGCGTCATCACTGCCGAATAGGCGAACGCCACTCCCTTGGGTCCATAAGGCAGTCCGAGAACGTAACCTCCGATGATGAGTGGCGCGAAGACGAAAGCGATCTTCAAGCTTCGGCCTACCAATCCGAGCGAGAAGAGCAACCATCCTAGAGGATTGATGAGCGCAAAGATAAAAATCGTCGGCGCCAGCAAGCGAAAAATAGGCACCGCTTCAGTCCATTTTGGGCCTAGGACCACTGAAATCACGTCGTTTGCAAAAAGGGTGGAGGCAATCGTGAGAGGGATGGTCATCGCCAAGACTAGGGAATAGCCCTTTATAAAATAGTTTCTGAAGCGACTCGCATCGTCCTTAACTCGTGATAAAGCAGAGAACGCCACTTCGCCGACTGCCGAATTCATGTTGTCCGTCGGAATGTTGACGAGCTGATAGGCCCTTCCGTAGATTCCGATTGCATCGGCTCCCCAGAAGCGGCCTAGCAGAACCTTCTCAAAGTTGTAGGCAACATAAGCTACGAGGCCATTCAATGTGAGTATGCCGCCAAAACGCATCATTGAACGAACTCCAGCCCTCCTCCGCGGCATTCCCGGAACCCAGCCCGTGGCCAACCAGAAACCGATCGTGCAGGCGAGCGGGGAAATGACCGTCATCGCCACAAGTGCCCAATACCCGTACCCGGCCTTGGCCCCGCCAATGGCAATGACAGTACCCACAATCAAACCGACGGTGCTTATCACTGCCAAGGCGGTGAACCGCATTTGGCGTTGGAGAAGCACTGAGTGTTGAACTCCTGCCGCGTTGAAGAGGAATCCCGCCGCCAAAACAACCATCACCGCAACGAGCCGAGGCTCGTGATAAAAAGCAGCAACTGCCGGCGCCATTGCTAGTGCCAGAAGCCCGAGTATTATTCCAACCAGAATATTGATCCAAAACAACGTTGAAATCTGTTCCTCCGTCACGGTCGTACGCTGAACTGCGGCAGATGAAAGCCCGAAATCCCGGAACAGGCTTAAGACACCAGTGAAAGCCGTGGCCATACCTACCAACCCGTAGTCAGTCGGCCCCAACATCCGGGCGAGCACCATGAGAGAGCCCAGGCGAATCGCAAAGCTTGCCCCTTGAGCAAGGAGTCTAGCGATGCCACCGCGAATTGTCCGCTGTTTCAAATCCTGCATTGGGTTCTCGTCGCGCCTTTCAGGAATGCCAACTGCCTACACGTGCGATCGCATAATTGCGCGCCTGTACCAAAGCTTGCCTCTTAGGAGGTCTGTTTCAATTCACAGACCAGCTTGCGGCAATAGAATGCTTCTGCGTACGAGAAAACATCACCGATGTGTTTACTCTTGCGGCCGCTGAAGCAGGAAGGGCGGGCTCTTCGCGCCCGCGATTGCATGGTGGCGTCGGCCTGTTCGACTCGCTAACAGAAGAAACCGGGACCCACGCCGGCCGCCCTCATGCGTCAGCGAGGACGTTTTCATGCCTAATGGGCGGCGCAGTCTCCCTGGGGACTAACTGAAAAGCTGCGGCGTAGCGGATTCTCCAGTCCCGTCTTCCCTTGTTCAAAGGCTCTAAGCCTCCATAATGACAAGGCCAGAATCCCCTTAAGCAAGGATCTCCTTCATGAATTTCCTCGAGCAATTCCTGGAGCGGCCTCCATCCTAAATCGCATGCAACCTTGGTTCGGACATCCAAGTCAATTCCAGAGACAAAAAGATACCCATGCGGACTTACCAACCGGGCAATATTGCGCAAACATCTCTCCGCCTCAGAGACCTCCATATGACAAAGAAAATTGTTCGCCACTACGATATCCTGGGCACCCAGGGCGTCAAGAACTTCTGGCTCCCCGACATCGCCGACTTGCCACTTGATCCCTTCCTTAATCCACGATTTGACTCTCACTACGTTCCCATCCCGGTCAAACAATTCCTCCATTTCGGCCGCCGTCATGCGTTCAAAGATCGGTGTGTTTGTCAATTGTGCAGCCGCGGCCGAGTACACGCCGCATTCTGCAAATTCCACGGCTTGCTTGGAAATGTCTATCGCATGCATGATCAGCTTCAAATCAGGCCGTGCACACCGTATCCTCCACGCCACCGAATAAGCCTCAGCACCGGTGCTACAGCCCAGCAGCGTGACTCTCAATGTATCAGCCTTGGCCTTCCCGTCTAGCAGACGGCGGATCAATTCCAGCTGTGGTCGATTTCGAAGAAAGTATGTGCTAAGCGCTTGCGCCCGCACGTTTTGTATCCGAGCCAATGTATGTAAGAAGGTGCCATATGAACGTGTTGGACCAAAAGCAGCAAGGGACGAAGGAAGATGCTTCCACAATGGCTCATTAAGCCGTAGATAGGCGCTGATCGGCGACTTTCCAAAAATCCTTAATCTAGCTAATCGCGTCAACCAAGATGCCCCGTCTACTACAGAGGTGGAATCTCGACGAACTACATCTGGGTTCCATCTGGTAAATGTATCGTTGCCGCTAAACCAGCGCGGTCTCGAAAGCACTATCAGTTTCATTGTCCCTGAATAACTGTATTCTACTTTTGGAGGAACCTCCACGAGCATACCCGGGCCGACATCGTATTTATGACCGTCTATGGTGAATCGACCACTTCCGGAGAGAACATAATAGAGCCGTGTGATTTTCTTACTTATCACGAAGCTATCGTGTCCCTTTTCTACTTCGATGTAGCACACCTCGACATCTTTTTGCTTCAATGGCCCCAATGTATAGCCTAGAAGGCCTTTTTCTGTAAAAGATGCTGAAGTCGGAAGTGAATTTATATAGGTCATACCTTTAACCTTTCCTGGCCCATCTCCTGAGCACGCCTAAACTGCTGGCGCCAAAAACGATCTGTCGCCCTGTTCATGAGCTTGTCGATACCCGACTTCGCGTGAGTAAAGGCAGAACCCTGCGCAGGAACGAGGTACGAAGTAAGGTAAGGACTTAAAGATCTGCTCCTAGTCATTCAGCAGGCACCATCCGGCACACATTCGTTCATTGCAGATCGCCATCACTGGAGATCTGTCTTCACCTGACTGACTCTTGTAAGTAATTCAGGATATTCTTGAAGGAATCAAACCTCGCTGGATCCTCGATGGCTATACTGATCCCGAATTCTTCCTCGACCACTGCGAGGAGAGTAACAGTAGCCACCGAATCCCAACTCTCGACAGAAGCTGCGCTAGCCTTGCTGATTTCTTCGGGAGCTAGTCCGGGCAAAACCGCCGAAAAGCATGCCGCAAGACGCTTTTCCATCTCATCCATTTGTCGTCTCCTGTGGTTCTCGAACAATCTTCGATCGAGTTTCGACTAGCTGCTGAGCAATGGCGCAAGACGCTGCTGAGACTAGCTGAAAAGCCGCCGCGTAGCGGACTTTCCAATCCCGTCTTCGCTTGTTTAGAGGCTCTAGCCCTCGATACTCAAGCGGCCACGGTTGTCGCAACCGATGGTCGCCCTCGTGAATCTCCTCGAGTAATTCCTGCAGCGGCCTCCATCCCAAGTCGCACGCGACCCTGGTCCGGATCTCCAAGTCAATCCCAGAAACAAAAAGATATCCATTCGGGCTGACCAACCGGGCGACGTTACGCAAACATCTCTCCGCCTCCGAGGCATCCATATCGCACAGGAAATTGTTCGCCATCACCAAATCGTGGGACCCTAGTGCCTCAAGTATCTTCGGGTCTCCGACATCCGCGACCTGCCACTCGATTCCTTCTCGGATCCACGGTCTTACCGTCACCACATCCCCGCTCTTGTGAAACAACTCCTCCATTTCAGCCGTGGTCAAATTTTCCGCAACATTTGAAGCCGTCAATTGCGGGACTGTCAGTGAGTACACCCCGGATTTCGCAATTTTCACAGCCTGTCCGGAAATATCGACCGCATGGAGGATAAGCTTCAGGTCAGGCCGTGCAGAACGTATTCTCCACGCCACCGAATACGCTTCTGCCCCGGTGCTGCAACCCAGCACCGCGACTCGTAATGTACTGCCCTGGGAATTTCGATCGAGTAGGCGTCGGATCAATTCCAACTCAGGTCGATTTCGAAGAAACGAGGTCGTGAAACTTTGCGCCCGCACACTTTGTATCCGAACCAGGCGCTGCAAGAAGCTGCCGTATGAACGGATTGGACTTAGAACGGCAAGGGACGAAGGAAGATGGTTCCACAATCTCTGATTGAGCCGTAAGTAGGCGTTGAGTGGCGATTTTCCAAGGATCCTCGATCTAACTAATTTCGTCACCCAGGTTCCGCGATCCATTACGCACGCGGCGTCTCCAACTACATCTGGATTCCATTTCGTGTGGGTATCATTGCCGCTGAACAAGCCCGGTCTGGCGAAAGCTATCAGTGTCATTTTGCCGGAATAACAATATTCGACTCTTGGAGGTACTTCCACAAGCGCACCAGGGCGTACGCCGTACTTCTGACCATCGATTGTGAAATAACCCGTTCCCGCGAGAACGTAATAGGTGCGGGTAATTTTCCTGCTTATCATGAAGGTGTCGTGTCCTTTTTCAACCTCTATGTAATAGACATCGACATCCTTTCGATTCAGCGGTCCAAACGCATATCCTAGGAGACCTTTCCCCGTAAATGAGACCGCCGTCGGAAGCGAATACGTATAAGCGTTGCTTTTCATCTCCTTGTCTTTCGGCTTCGTTTACGCGTGATTGCTCTGCGCCGGCTCCTTTATGCGGGCAATAAATCTTTGAAGATCAGTCTGTACTGTTCGTCGAGAGCGGCGCGGCAGTCATCCACTTTTTCTCTAATCATTTGTTTCAGGCTTGCCGCATTCTTCTCGAGTTGACAGAACTGTTCGATCAACCTGTCGGCATTTAACTGGTGGATGTCCTGACAGTACCGCTGCAACCCCATATCCTGCATGAGGGATGTACACTTCTGATGAAACGATATAGAAATGACCGGCTTGTTGAGAGCTAACGCCAAGAGAACGTTGTGGAACCGCGTGGCAACGACGGCATCCGTTTCAGCGAGTTGTGCCAGCAAGCTTTTGACGGAGTCGATTGGCTCGTCAATAATACGGTCCCCGTCGTAAGCCCCCAAGCGAGCCTTCAGAAGCGCCTTAAACTCCACCGTTACGGGCCTATCGCTCAGGTCACCGATGAGTAGGCGAATATCGTAATCTCGCGAAAGCAGCCACTTCGCGAACACTGTAAGCTGTTCTAAATACGCCGTATATGTGGAGCCACCTGGTTTATCTGAGCTCAGTTTGCCGTGGTGCAGCATCACACCGAGCCCCACAACAGGGCGGCGTTTTGGAACTGCACACTTTGGCGCGGGCTCTTCAGGTACGCTGAATGCGAGATCGGGATATACTTTGTCGCTGGCCACGGCCGCGCCGATGGACAGAAGGTATGCTCTGGTCTCATCGTCTCGATACGACCGGAAATCTGCCAAAGCGAGCGCGGATCTTACCAGCCACCTTCCAAGGCGGCTATGGAGCGGCCCTGCTCCAACGCTGACAAATAGCAGTTTGCAGCCACGCATTTTGGCAATTAACGACCATTTGAATAGGTTATAGGGTCCCCAGCTCCGAAGGCCGTACGCATCCGTGAGCAAGCCGGTTCCTGGAATGATGAGGACGTCTGTGCGCTTAAACACCGTAAGTGCCTCAGACCACCGGGATAGCTCGTCGGGCACCCCAATAAAGATGGAGCGAAGCACTTGCGCCACTCGATTGTTAGGCGTCCAGGCCTTGGTGACTGTCCGGCTAATCGGCACAGCTATGATGTTGTGGGTTGTCGCTGTGGCGGCAGGGCCGGTGCAGATACACCTGATTTCAACATTCGGCAGATGACGGCGCAGATTGTACAGGATGGCTTGAAGGGTAATTTCATTACCGAAGTTACCCAGGCCAAAGTGCCCGAAAAAACTGAAGGTTCGTGTCCTTTCCCTCAGTCCGGTGCGAATCCCTACATCGCGTAGCGTTTTGCTCAAGTCTTCTTTTGAGTCGCGGTCGTTTTGTCGTCGTAATTTTTCACGCTGGCCGTGATCGGCGAACCGCTTGATCGCCATTCTCAACTCCGTCGCTTCCGAAGCTCGAAACCACTCTTCTCGTCTGCCGGTTTCTGATCTTTCTCAATGAGAGGAATCTTCTGATGCTCTCCAACGTGGACTTCGGATTAAGCATCGATCCCAAGAACTGTTCCACGGCCGCCTCTGCCAAACGTGCGCGACTGAAACCGATTCCCGCCTTGGCGAGCGTTAGCTTATGGTAGGACCAAAAATTGCGGTCGCGCTCGACGAACAGACGTCGGCCGAGAAATCGATAGTACTCAGATAGCCTGCGATCGAGACACTCCTCGAATTCCTTATCCGTAAGGCAATCCTTGCCGTAAGTGAATAGCATGCCCAACAAGCTTCCGAAGTGGGCCCCTATATCCGCAGAGACTGCTCCGACCGAACCGACGCGGGGCCTCGAGAACGTCAAGATTTCATGCACGAAACCAAGGTCGGACGTTCTGAGAAGTGCAAAGCACACTTCGAAGTCCGCGAACATCTCTGTCTCGACATAGAACGGATTGCGACCTCTAACGAGGTCTGCCCGGTAAAGTGCCGAGCTTGGCGAGCCGAATAATAGGAGCTTCCCCAACAGGAACTGGCGGCAAGCCTCTCTGCCGTTGACCAACCTCTGCCCTTCAGGCAATCCTGTTATCCGGATTTGCTGCCCGAACTGCTGATAAGCAGTTACGATACCCACTGAGGGATAAGCCTCGGCAACTTCAACCATTCCCTCCACGCATCTCGGGAAGATCCAGTCGTCCGCGAGAAGCACCTTGCAGTATTTGCTGGCCGGGGAGAGCTGCCGAACAGCAACATTGTGGTTGGCCAACATCTCAAGAAACCGCGGATTGTCATGAACCCTAATTCTAGGATCTTTTGCTGCATACCGGCGGGCGATTTCCAGCGATTTATCCGTGCTGCAGTTGTTTACGATCGTGTAGTCCCAGTTCTGATAAGTCTGAGCCAGAACGCTTTCAATACACTCCGCCAAATACGCCTCTTCGTTGTACACAGGCGTGACAATGCTTACCAGCGGCTGCGATCCGATGTTCATCTTGTGGATCCCTATTCGACGTCAGACCGGCTCACTCACCGTAGCGGGACGACCGGTCCCGCCAACCCAAGCTCCCTTCGTCGGATCGAATTGTCTGGCAAGCCTTGCCGGATTACCTACAATCACAGAGTAGGGTGGAAAGCTCTTTGTAACCAGGGCATTGGCCGCTATCACGCTGTTGCGACCAATTACGAGTTCGTCTTGATTGCACACGATTGCGGCACCATGGCCAATCCAACATCCTTGCTCGATCCGAATTTTACCTCCGGGCGTAAGACCCTGCGCTTTAATCGGCCGGCTAATGTCTTCGTAGGCGTGGTTGTGATCTTGGATGAGCACCGATGTTCCAATAATGACATCGCGCTCGATATGGATAGAGTTTTTTGCTGATATCACATCCCGTGCTCCTATCAGACAATTATCATCGATGATGATCTTGGGTTCGGCATCGTCCTCCGATATATCGAACGTGTTGACCCAAGCATCTTTCCTGATCATCACGGAGTTGCCGAGCTTGATCGCCGGAGCCATTCGCCGGTTCAACAAGGTTGTGTAATGGATAGACAAGTTGCCGCCTTTAGATGCGAACGGATAGGTCGCGCTTACCCAAAGGCTAAATAGCCTTGTCATGGCCCGAGGAAAAAATCTCAATGGGTCTTCACACGGGCTGCGAGGCTTGCGAGCAGAGTCAGGCATGGCTCAATCTTTAATTATAGTGACCGTAAATTCCTGTCAGCAGCCGACTCCTGAACCGGTAGGATCCTTTCGGAAGATGGCATGAATCGATTCTCCGCCCCCCGCGAGAGGGGCCAAGGCCAAAAGAAACCGCAGAACCGTCATGCGAACCAGTTTTCGCGCTACCCTCCAAGGAAGGCTCGCTTCTCCTCGATAAGCCACCGGTGTCCGCCGGATGCCCAAGACACCAAAGACATCATCCCACACGTAGCGCAGGCTGGTCCCAACGGCGGGATTCCGCCTTGTTTCGAGCGATACCTCTCTGAGTCCCGCCGACTCGGCTAGGAATTTGAGAGCTGCCGGGGAGTAGTGGAACAAGTGCCGCGGCAGCTCGAGGCCATGCCAATATCCTCCAAATACGCGGCCTTCTGCAGAGTCCACGTTAGGCACAAGAACGTAGAAAATCCCTCCAGGCTTGAGCCACTCAAACACTTTCGCCATTACCCTGCGCGGCTCATAGAGATGCTCGAACACGTCAAAACACGTAATCACGTCGAAGGACTCTGAAGGGAACTGCGCATCGAGAATCTCGCCGACGAACACCTCGGCGCCCGTTCTTGTTTGCGCCTTTTTTGCCGATTCCGCCGACATCTCAATGCCATAGAGATCCCAGTTCTTACCGGAGAGAGATTGCAAAAACGAGCCCGAGCTACAGCCAAGATCGAGGAGCGCCCCGGACTGCTTGTATGGCGCCAGCGCAGCATTACGAGCGCGCCAGCGTTCCGGCGAGTTCTCACCAGCAGACGAGATCAGTCTGTCATATGCATCCGTATAGTGCAGGTGCATACCCTCAGGCTGAGGCGGATGGCTGAGCCACACGAGGGAACAAGCTGGACAACGTAGCAGCGTGTATTTCTCCTGCCGACCATGGAATCTATCCGGCGCCCGCAGCCACTTTCGCCCCCCAGCACCCCCACAAATAGGGCACTGCTCCAGACACCCGCCCCTGGGCGCTCTCTCTCTATCCGAGCCCGAGTCCCGTTTCGAAACCGAGGCTGATGACGCATTAGTATCCATAGGGCCCTTGCCACGCAGATTCTCACACAGTGAATGGCGAATCGCTTCTACTCTCACGGTAGTGGCGTACAGTTCGGAGGGCCAGCCGGGGATTCACCCAAGTCAGCAGCCATTTCACTGCGACGTTGAACGAGAGATTCATCTGCGCCGCTCTGGAAACAGCTTCGCGCGCCTTTCCGTACTGCCCGGTTTCCAGATACCAGTTGGTCCACCCGCTGTGGACAGAGCTAAGCTGCTCACGAATCAAATTGCGGATCTCCGTCGGTCGGCCCTCAGTCAGGCGCAAGAGGCCTTCGAGCCTGAGCTGACTATCTTGAAGGAAGAAATTCAACTTGTTCCAATCCGAGCTCACTCCCACATGGCGAATTTCTGCTGGCGATCGGTCGAACAAGACGAGCGGACGATTGACGTAACAAAAGTTTGTGTTCATCGCTAGCCGGAACAAGAATTCACTGTCTTGGCTGTACAGCAGGTCCGGATCGAATCCTCCCGTCTCTCTTATTGTGTCCCTGCGTGCCAGGAAAGATGACAGACACACGACCATACCTGCGCCACCAGGCCTCACCAGTAGTCTGAGAACGTCGGCGTTGACGCCCATCGCGCCTTCGTGCCGGTAGCTCTCTTCAGCTAGTTGAAACATCGTCCGCGGTTCGGGGTGGTTAAAGAATCGGACGTCTGTGTAACACGCACTGCACTGGGGGCCAGATCGCTCCAGGGCCTTGAATTGCCACTCCAGTTTGTCCTTCTCCCAGAGATCATCCGAGTCCAGGAAAGCGATCCATTCGCCCCGTGCCTCCTCCACACCCTTGTTTCGCGCCACACTGGCGCCCTGATTGGACTGGAAGTAGTAACGGATCCGATCCCCAAAGCTATCTCGAAGGATCTGACCCGTGCTATCTGAAGACCCGTCATCCACCACGATGACTTCTAGGTCTGAGAATGTCTGGGCTAGGACGCTCCTAATGCCGTTCTGCACCTTACCGGCCCGGTTATAAGTAGGGATGACGACGGATAATTTGGGACTCATGAGATTCGCTATTTGCTAATTTCAGGACCAGACAAGCTCAAAATTTGACGGGGACAACCTCTCGAGGCTGGTCGGTCTCCCTATGCGGGGTTGCCCTATGGGAGGTGATGGTTTCGCGATACACGTCGAGGAGCCTCACTCCAGCGGCGGTCCACGTGATCTCGGCAATGCTTTCCAGAGACGCAGTGCGCAACTTCTCAAGAAGCGTCCGATCCTCGTCCAGCAATGTGATGTGTTGCGTCAGTGCTTCGACATCTCCGACTCGATGCACAAGCGCATTTTCCATGTGCCTACAAACGGCGCCAGAGGCTTCTGATACTAGGAGGACGCATCCGCTCCCCCGCGCTTCTGAAGTCACCAGTGCGCTCCCTTCTTCGATAGTTGGCAGAACGAAAATGTCACTCTTTCGCATTAGCTCGGCCACATCGTTCCGATGGCCCAACACTTTGACGCTCGGATGCGCTAGCATCGCTGCAAGTTTTTCCCGGTATGCCGGCAAAAACTCTCCTGCGATCAGGAACGTCCCGTTCTTGCTCGCCGGCGATTTCAGCCACGCCTCCAACGCATAATGCACGCCCTTCCTCACTGCACATACCCCGACGAAAATCATCGTTAGGCTGCGTTTTGAATCCCTCGGTTCGCTCCCCGGGTAGTAGATTTTTTCGTCAAAGCCGTACCTGTGCCGGGCTAGCCGTTCCTTCGCGAATCCCCTGTCCAGAAATGTTTTCAGGACGAAGTCCGATGGGCAAATGAGCCGATCTGCCAGTTCGTACTCCTCTTCCTCTTTGTGGAGCTTCGCGGCGTTGTAAGCGTGTTCATGATCCGGTGGCAGCTCAACTCCCAACCGATCGCATTCTTTCTGCACAACCTCCATTGCAAAGCCTGTGTGCGCGTTCGGTCTTTCCAGTACGGTCGGGATTCCCAGTCGTGCCGCTGTCTTGAGCGTTTCGAGCGCACCCAGCGGCCACGTATGGATGATATCAATCTGCCCGGCCAGCTTTTCGATTCGGCGCGCCACAATATGATCGTGTAGTGCACAGGCACGCATGGTGCCCACTACGCGGTATGGCACGCGGAAATTTCCTCTCGCCAACGTTGGAAAAACTCGCACGCCTGGTGTCACCGGCCGGGAAATAGAGGCGGGAAAAACGAGCAAGTCTGCTCCTGCCGCCGCCAGGCCGTTCACCTGATGCCACGCAATGCCGCAAATTCTGTCAGCGCCCAGCCTGAGGGGAAAGCTGAACAATACTCGCACGCGTTCGTTTCTGTCGCTCATTATTCTTCCTTAGTGCCTGCTTCTGGATAGTTTCTCTTCAGGAGGTCAGGCCTTCAGCCATGATGTAAAGCGCTCTGTTCCTCGTGCGGCAGGACTGTTCGGTACTTCTTGCTTTGCTTCACCGAATGGCGGATAAGTCCGCTCTGCGCCGGGAGCAGGTGCGAGCTGCACCTGGGTGGGGGCCTCGGTTGTTCGGACCCTTGCCTGCGTTGCCTCGAAAGTTGCCACGGAGATGCAGGCCACCAACGGGAAGAAACCCATAATCAATTGAGCCATGTAGTTGATACCAAAATGTGCCACCACATTGGCAAACAGGGAGGATCCCAAACACCAGAGGAGCCATTCCTGCCCGCGGTCCCCATCTACCAGCTTCCTCGCCGTGCCAATCGCCCCAAAGCTCCGTTTGAAGATGGCGATATAGAAAATCAGGGTCAGCAGGCCTCCCGTCAAAGCAACGGCAACAAACTGATTGCAGAGATCCCAACTATCCCATCCCCAGTTGACGTATTCCGGAGTGCCAAGAAGCCACCAATCGCTGAAATGCCGAATGGTCATATCCAGCAGCCCAAAGCGCTGTTGGCCGGACGAGGAGCCGGTGAGATCGATGCGGGCAATCAGCGCCCATACCGGCGCCTTCATCACCAGATGCAGCGCCACCAGGCCCAGCACGAGTCCCCAACGGATCACGCGCATCCGCTTGCGCAGACGCCAGAAGGCAAGCCCAATCAAACTTCCCATAAGCGCTAGCCACGACGTACTCGAATTCGACGTGATCACCATCGCTGTCGCGCCGGCGAGTCCAACGCACGCTACCATCCGCGACTTTCCGTCAGCCCACAGCCAGAGAAACAAAGGAATCCAAACGCCTGCGAAAACGCCCGCGTAGAGACAGCCCAACGTGCCCGCCGAACGTATCTGGCCGGCTCTCACAGTCACGGCAGACGAAATCCCTCCCACGAGGCCGAATACGTTGATATGGCTGATTTGCTCGTTGATCATGCAAATCCCAAGAATTGCGCAAATCGCGGCCAATGTCTTGAACGTGCGCCGCATCGCCTCGCCATCGGGAATTAGAAATCTCACCACGAGGTAGCCGCCCAGATTATCTAGAAGGTCGCCCATACTTTTGATAAATGCCGGCGTCTCGGTGAACTCGAGGCAAAAGATGATTGCGGCCGATACCGTCCAAAGTATCACGGCCCAGTCCACGCCGTTGAATCTCCCTGGGTATTTGCCTTCCGATTCCGATGACGACCGTCGGAAAATCGCCCTTCGAGCCAATCCGGCCAAAATCAGTATTCGCAAGGCCGTAAAGTGGATGCCCCCCAGCACCAACACCTGCCCGATGGGGATTGTGAAAAAAGCGAGCAGAAAAGGCGTGATTGCCTTCCCGCGCGGCAGGACGAAAATCATCACGATGGCGATCAGCAGGTACATCGCCACTAGCGGGTGAATCGCCGTTTCGGCCGTGCCGCCTCCGAATCTAAGGTGTTCAGGTGGCATGTTCTTCAGGCATCGGCACGCGCCGCTTCTTTGAGCTTCGCGTGATCCCGCCAAACCTTTTTGACTCTCCGCAGGAGATTCGTGCGCTCCAGCACCTTCTTAATAGCTTGATCCATCCCGCCGATGACAGTCCGGGCGAAGTTAAAACTTATTCCCTTTAGCGTGGGAGCGAAAATGTAGATGGACACTTCGCGCCATTTTTGATTGGACAGGACCTCCTTATATTGCGCATGTCCCGTGGCAAAATCTACTGCGGTCACTCCCTCGCTGTTACCGCCGCAGAAGCCTTCGATCACCTTTGTTGTGAGGTACATCCCAGGTGAGTACTTTCCGAGCCCCGCGTCGTATCCGATATAGTCGCTGCCGAATGTGCCTTGATTGATGTCCCCGATCCAGAAGGCACACGGCCGCTCTGCAAGATAGAGGACGTAAGCGCGCAGCCACCCTCGCTCGGCCTTCAACCGCAGCCCATCGCGCGTAACCGGACTATCCACAAAACCCACTCCGAGACCCCGCTGATACGATGTCTTGGCCACCTGTTCCACGTCCCGAATGAGACTCTCCAGCTCTGCTACCTCGCGAAAGCACCGGATCTTTACGTCTCCTGCGAAATCCTTAGTCAGCTTCTTCTGTCTGCTTTTTGCCTGCCACCTGGCGCTCGATGACAGGCCTCGCTGGAACTCTTCGGCGGAGTTCGGCAGTCTTGTGGCAAAGTGAAGTTGCTGTGTGCGAACGTAATCGCGACAAAGCAGCCTAGGTTTCTCGATCGACAGGCGGAGCAGCTCGGAATCGTCTCGAAGGTAGTTCATGTAGGCGACATCTGCTTCTCTGGCTTTCAGAGAGTCCATTACGCTCTTCACGATCAACCTGCTGTTTTCCCTCGATGCGTTGCCTCGGAACGCTCCGTAGACGAAACATAGGATTCGCGCCGGCAGATCCAGATGCAGATACCCAAGCCGACAATTGATCCGCCCCAGGTCGAGCCGCCCGACCAGAATCGCTTCCGGCTTCCCTTCGCGTTCCACCACGATTACGTGCGGCCGCTCCGTGACCCTGTTTGATTGAGCATGCCTCATATAGGATTCCATCTCGGAATCGCGGTTGCCTGGCCAGGACTCCCAAACTTCGCGGATTTCTTCGAGTTCGCCGATTCCCCGCAGTACCTTAACAGAGCGTTCGCTGTCCATCGGTGCTGTTGCCTTCCACTTGTTGAGCGAATCCGAGACGTTAAGAGACTGTGCTGAGTGGTAGTTCGTAAACGGAACCGTGTGGTGGCTAGTCAATCCCACTGGCCCACGGGACGAGAAGCCGTCCGACACTGGACTTGAGTTGATTCGCGAGCATCGAGGCCAATTGTTGGGAGCGGGCTAGGTTGCCGGCGCCAGCGTGTCCGTCCCGGCAGCTGCTTATTGAACTGTGGCTACAAGATTCGTCGGAGGGTTCGGAGCTGAAGCCTGTTGTGAGCTGTATTGATATGCTCCTACGTCCCACGCTCCGCCGGGGCGCGCAGTTGTCGTCCTTTTCAATCCAGTTACCCAGTGGGTTGTCGCGTTATAACTGACGCCAAAGGTCGTGTCGCTTTTGCACGCCGCCCCCGCCTGCTCGATCGCCAGTTCTCCGCTGCTCGACATGGCGTTACAGAAAGCTACTTCATTCGTCCCCGCTCCGACCGTCGTGTTCGTTGATGCAACCGGAGAATAGCCGTAAGTCTCCGACGAAGTGTATTGATCGAAATGCGGAGACGAGTTGGCGTCGGCGGTTGCGTGAGTTTGCCTCGTCGCATCGGTGACAGTAGTCACGGGGCCGACTGTCGTTCCGCATTGCGCCTTGTACTGGCTGCTTCCGTCCGTGATGTAGTGATTGTTTGCGAAAGTGAGCGGCGTGGATGACGTACTGGCCCCGGTACACTCCATCATCTCGGCGTTGGCGGTGTTCTCAAGCGTATTGTTGAACACATTCTGCTGGCCGGAATTTCCATTGTTCTGGTTCGAGTTCTGCCCCAAGTTGAACCAGTTCCCGTTCGAGCAACTGTTCGTGCCGTAGACGACGTTGTTGAAAACGTAGGAGGTCTGGCCGGGAGCGGTAACGGGCCAGAAGACCACCATCGCGCGGTTGCAGGCGTTCGCATCCGTGCCCAGGTAGCGGAACACGTTGTTGTAATACAAGCTTGTGTCGGGATTGCCGTTCCCAGCTTCTTCATACGCGTTCGGATGCTCGTTCGTGTCGGATGGCTGGAAGAAGTGCTCCAGCAGGTTGTCGTGGAAGTTGTGTCCGCTGGTCGTGACGAGCTGGTCGGTGTAGCGGAACACAGACTGCGAGACGTTCGCCCCGCCATGGTACAGCGTCCAAGAGAACCCGCCGGGATCGGAGTCGGAACCGTCCACGAAGACTTGGAAGTACACGTCCGTGGCGGTGTCGCTTCCGGCGAATCCTTTTATAGACGCACTGACGCTGCTGTAGCTGACATGCGTCCAACCGTGTATGTAGACCCGCTCGATCGTGTCGTTGCTGTCCGATGACTGGTCAAAGTAAGCGTCGTCGCCACCAGAATCCGCCGCTGGCTCGCACAGACCCACTCCCTCTACCCCGTCCACGATGATGTAGCTATCGTTCGCCATGCCGAACAGGATTTGATTGGAACCCATCGAGTGAGCGCAGCTTGATACGGAATCATTTGCGACGCCCTGATTCGGCGTGAGCGGATTGTCCTCGGTGAAAACGGGCCGCGTCCAAGAACCCCCCGTGAACCACGACTGGTCAATTCCGTAGTAGATCGGATGGGCGCTCGTGCCGTTCATCGAAGTGCCGCTGTTTATTTGCAGACACATTGCCGATGGGATTGAGCCGTTCGTCTCGCAGTTGCTCACGATGCCGCCGTAGGGAGCCGCCCCGGAGTTGCCGAAGTGCCACGTATCGCCGCCCCGGAAGATGATTCCTATTCCCGCACTCATCGTAAGCGCGGCACAGTTGCTTGCGCAGTTCTTCATTCCCGGCGAATGCAAAAATGGGGCTGATTCGGTCGTTCCAGAGTTAGAGTCCGAACCGTTCGCGGCGATGTAATAGCAGCTCGTCACACCGAGGCTGGCGAGAGTAACCAGGGACCCTGACGCGTTGGGATAATTCGCTCCTGTGGGGCAGGTCCCGCCCGCAGCGAAAGCACTTCCGGCACTGAGAATCGAAGCCAGCAAGATTGCAGTGCGAAAGACCCTGGCCATTACAAGTCCCCCTGTCCAAGTCGTTTCCACTACTCAAGTTACATTGAGCGCCGCCTCGGCTACTACTGGCCCAGAGGCCAGATTTAGGACAGGGGCAAGCAAGTCACACTGGACAATCTGTCAACGCCAGATCGAATCTCCTACGATTCAAGAAATTCCATGAGCAGCCTCTTTCTTGTCACACCCCATGCAATTCGGCGTCCCCCGAAGGCTACGGCGGGCACAGGGGGCCGAATAATTATGGTACCTACCGACCGGCAGAACCCGAGGTACGCGTCCAAATCCTTCACCTCATAGCACAAGTGGTGGAGCCCACCTCCGCGTTTTAGGAATTGCGATACTGGCGATTCCGGCCCACCCGGCTCGACCAATTCTATTAATGGGTCCGTGGGGTTATGTCCTTGAAAAAAAGTCACATGTACCTTTTGGACCGGATCAAAAACGATGTTTCCATCCCACGTCGCGCCTAGCGAACGTGCAAAAGACTCTGCGCTTTCCTGGATCGAGTGCACCACAAAACCAATGTGATGGAGCTTGACGTGATTCGGTGGAGGGGCCCCCCTCAAACGCTCATTGCTCATGCGACCTCGCCATCGCGGGAGCTCCGTCGCCGCTTTCCACACCTTTACGTCCTCGCTGGTCAGTTTCGTTCTCGACCCAGCGAGTGAACGTCCGACCAAGAATCCTGTAGGTCCTGACCCAGCCCAGCAGACGAAACGGTGTCATTTTGAACGAGGCCAGCTGGGCCCGATTCCACTCGCCCGTGTCCGCAAAGGCTCGCGTTCCGCCTTCGGCGGCCAGCGTCTGCAGGATGTAGGTGGTCAGAAGCCAATGGATTGCCCGGCCGCGAAATTTCGGGAACACGTAGAAATCGAAGAGCTGTACATCGTCCTTCGCGAGGGGGAAGTAATAGGGCTCGATGGGGCGCCCTTGCAACGTCCACCCAAATCCCGCCAGCGTCTCTCCCGACTTGACCAACCAGACTGATGCCCCCTTCTCGAATCGCGCTCGGATATTTTGGTGGGCAAGCTTGGGATTCCAGAAGCTCATCATGCTTTGTAAGTCTAGCTGGTCGAGTCCAGCATAACTTTTCAGGCGCACTACCTTTAGAGAATTCGGAATGTTCACCGCGGCCGTGGCTTGCGTGCCGAGATCGCAATAAAAGACGGCCATTCGGCTCGAAAAAAGCGCGCGTTTCAGGGCCAGGCTGGCACGGCGCATTGTCGCCGTGAAGCCGTGGCGTCTGTAATAGTCCGTAAGGCGCGAAATGGAGTTTGAAAGGCCCACGACGGACTTAGTTCAGGCTTCGTACGGAACTCTTCCGGAAAGCAACTCCCGCAGGCATGCGCCGCTTACTTGCTTCCGCACATCGCCCTCGGCGCCTTGTTTGGGATGCAAGAGGCCCGCAGTGACAGCAAACCCGTAGCGAACCATGTGGTGAAACAGCATGGTGCATCGAATTCCCAGTACGCCCCAAAAACCATGATGTTTGGACCAGTAGTGCAAGACCGAGCGCTGCTGCGCGATGGCAAAACGCACCGGATATGCCGCCGTGGTTTTCCCGCGATCATGGATTGCCTGTCCGCCCGGATAAAAAACCACCTGCCATCCGGCATTCCGCGCGCGCCGGCACCAGTCGACGTCATCGCCGTACATGAACAGGTCTTCGTCGAGCAGGCCCACTTCATCAAACGTTTCGCGACGGATCATTGAGAAGCAGCCGACGATCACATCCACAGGGAGCGTGCGGTCATGAGAAAAGTAAAACATGTGCTCGCCAGCAAAAAAACGATTGCCTTTGAATAGGCTTTCCAAGCGGCTCGCCGAACAAAAGTTGTTCCACAGGGTCGGAAATCGCCGGCACGTGCTTTGCATGGTCATGTCAGGGTTAAACACCTTGGGGCCGACATCGCCCACTTTTGGATTTTCGTCGAGAAAATCCGCGAGCGCATCTAGGCAACCAGGGAACACGATCACATCCGGATTCACCAAGGCGATGTGACGTCCACCGCATTGCCGAATGGCCACGTTGTTGCCCTTGGCAAAACCCAGGTTTTCGCTGCTCTTGATCAGCTTCACCCACGGAAACTTCGCTTCGATCATCTCCACGCTGCCGTCCGAGGAGGCATTATCGACCACCAGCACTTCCATGCTGCGCCGGGGCGGTGCCTTTGCCAGGCTCTCCAAACACAGTTGCAAATAGTGCTTGGCATTCCAGCCTACGATGACAACCGAGATATCTACTGTCTTGGACGGGGACGACATTTGTTGAACCTAGTTTCTTGTCGCCAGCTGCTTGAGAGATCGCGCAAGGTTTAAAGCACTCAGAGAGCCGCGAAGCGTGCGCTGAAGGACCAATCCCGCCTTGACGATTCCAGAAGAGACGGCGCTGTCCGAAGCCACGAATGGATTCATCTGACAGATGTCCACGCCCGAAAACCCTCTCTTAAAGTGATAAACGCCGGGGTTCGCTTTAGGATCGATACCTCCTAGATCATAGGACTTAACGCCGCGTTCCTTGAGCCAAGTAATCAAGGTCCACTGCAATAGGTACGCGCCTTTGGAATTCAACCCGTTGTCGCTTGTGGCACCAAGTAGGTAAATCGCCGAATCACCCATCGCCGAGGCAACCAGGCCGGCCACCGGGACGCGCCTCTCTTCGCAAATCAGAACGCGCATGCGCTGGGATTCCGGCAGAGCCTGCTGTATCCGCCCGAATTCGTCAGCATCTACGGTCGTTTCAAACGCCTTGCGCTTCTGCATCTGAGAGTAAATCCCGCAGAAGATTCGGTACTCTTCGCTCCCATGCCCAGAGATCACCGTCAGATTGTTCTTCTCGGATCGCGTAAGCTGGTTTCGCCATTTCTTGTCGAGTCCGCTGCGCAACTCTTCAAGCGTAGGAGTGAGATGCAGGACAAAAGTTCTGTATGTGTTGTCGACGTCGATGGGTTCCGGAATGAACCTAGAAAAAGCGGATTGAAATACTTCGGCGCGCGGCGATCCCACAAAAGTGTTCGGAAGCACGCGCAGAAAGAGTTTTCTCTTGCGCAGGTACTCGTCCTCGATGGCGCGGACCAAACGACTGGGTACCTCGGGATCGAGGGGCTGTCCGCGTCGCTCCCACAACGGACCCCAACGTAGATAAGCCATTCCAAACTTTAGTGGTGTCGGCTTAATGATCCGGAGTTGCGCCATTCCGAGAACTTCGCCGTCCCGCTTCAGTACGATGCGGCTGAGATTCTTTTCTCCCCAACGGACTCCGCCATATGCAGAGGTCTGATAAATGTTCGCATCGTCGAACAGGTCGAGCATGTTCGACCACTCCGCAGGGGTCGCACAATCCACTTCAATTTGCCAGCCAAGCTTCCGCATGGATTTTACTTCGTCGTCGTGACCCGCGAGCCGACCAGGTGAAGTTCGCGCGATAACAGGTACTTCAAACATTCGCAACCGCGGGCGTCTTTATAGCTGGCCTGCGAATGAAGCGAGTCCTCGCCGAATATGTATCCGGTATGTCAAAGTGCCATGACTCGTGAACTTCGGACGATTCATTTAGGCGAGTGAAACCAAGGCCGGCATAGTGGTTGGCAACCATTCTGTTCTTCTTAGAAGGGATATAGACGCCCACGATCTGGCGGACGCCCCGCGCTTGGCACTGCTCGACCAGGGCATCAAACATGGCAAATTCCATTTCGCGGTTCAGCACGCGACAGCTCATTAACCAAAGATCCAGTTCAACGGCTTTGCCAACTACGCGCCCGATCAGGATCGAAACCAAGCCGTTGTCACCAAATTTGTCGGCCAGCCGTCCGTAAAGCGTAACAAAAGCGGAATCCCGGCTAATGGCCTCGACTTCAGCACCCGTGTATCGTCTCGTCGTGAGATTGAACTGATTGGTTTTGTTGATTAGCTGGGTGATCCGCTCCAAATAAACCGGAGAGAATGGGCCGATCTCCGCCGCCATCTCGAGCGAGGCAAGAAACTCCCCATAGTCACGAAAGTTGGCCTCTGAGGCACTTCGCTGCGCATTGGAACTGTAGTATGCCGACCGGTTGAGATCGTCCTGAACCACTCTTCCCGTCTCGAAGTATCGCTCGTGTTCGAGCGCTTCAGCGAACTTGGACACGTCTGAACCCACATCCGGAACTGCCACCTCGGCCAATTGGTCGGCGACCAAAGCTCTTTCGGCCGGGTTGTCGTCGACAAAAACGATGCTATCGAGACCAATGTTGAGCTCCTCGGCGATCTCGCGAATGTTGTCGGGTTTCGGATTCCAGTTTGCTTTGAATGCTCCGAAATCCTCCGGTTTCAATATCGAGTCCGGGTGCGAAAAACCCTCCTTGGCATTCTCGGTGTCGTTTTTCGAGCAGACAGCCAGAATCACGCCCCTCCGCTGCAGATTCTTCACATATCGCTGGAAATCGAGGAAGGCCTCGCCTACCGGATGGTCCCGCCCGAGAATGAGGTTTTGCACGCCGTCGTCACCGACGACGCCGCCCCACAATGTGTTGTCTAGGTCCAATACGAGGCATTTCTTGGATCTTCCGTAGATCGCCTTAACAATTCCGGCCACGTTGCGAGCCAAGGCGATCGTGGCTTTCGGGCTCAAAGCCATGTGAAAGTTATACCAGTAGCTATGCCCAAACCACTGAGCCAGGCCCATTTGCGCCGAAAGATAGTGAATGTCGTTGACTGAAAAGCGCGAGTGTTTTCGGGCATAACCAGCGAATTCTGCATTCAATCTGTGCAAGAAGTTCACGCGACCGAATAACTCGGAAGATTCCAAATTCCCTAGCGGCCTGTGGATCGGTAAGTCGAAATTGTTCTGAATGATGATCGCGCTCAGCTCCGCTTCGATTTTTTCCCAGAGAGATTCAAACCGGGCCATCTCGCGTCGCACCCGTTGTGCAACATCGGCTTCCGATTCCATCAATTCGGGGAATTCCGACACGTTCTGCCACGTCGTGTGGATGAACGTTATGTCAGGCTTGAAATTCAACAGGTCCGGATTACCGAAAAGGACATCCTCATAATATCGGTTATATGCTGATTCGTAGAACGACGGCTGGATCCCGTGCATCAGCAAGAATAGCTCCAGCATGCTCTTCACTTCGGCCGTCGTGGAACCGCCAAGTATCGCAATTCGCGTGGGGAGCAGGTTTGCTTGCTGAAGCAGCTCCTTCTTGAGTGACTGGCGCTTCCTCAGAATTTCTGCCGTGTCAACTGGGAACCGCATTGCTTTCGTGATCTCCGAGTGCGATGTGTTTATTTCCGATGCCAAAGAAGACCTCCGCTATGGGCGGAACAGAATTCGCTATCACAAGAGAATCGGTGCAGATGAAGTCATCGGCTAGTCGCGGTATCAGCGCTGCGGCGCTTCATCAGGTTGGCCACCTCGCACGATCTGGCGGTCAAGAAGAACTACCATCCACTCGAGCCAAGCGCAAAAGGTCGGCGACTGAGGAGCAACCGACGACCTGGTCAGGTGAAATGTGAACATTGTTGTTGGATTCCGCCAGAATGATCAGGCTGATGAGAGCTGTGGAATCCCAGCTCTCCAGGTCTTCCAGCTTTTCGTCTCCTCGAAGCGTTCCGGGACGCAAACCAAGAATTTCATCCATCTGCAGGAGAAACTCGTCACGGGTAACTGGCTTCCGATCCTGTTGCACGATGCTGCCTCCTCTGGCGCATTGCCGTCGAGTCCTTCGCCCCGCAGTTCTCAGTTCGCGCCTCGTCGAAAACTATTGGTCCTGTCGAATGTTTCTCCGGAGTCGCGAAAAAGCTGATTTCGTACGGCACGCAGCCGGGGCAGGACCTCAAGCTCGAAAAAGAAAGTGCCGTCATCGTCGACACGGGCATTGACCCTATTCAGGTGGAACCGATCAGCGCTTCGAGGGTTGGCTACGCTCTCGCTCAGGAAGACTGCCTCGTAGCCTGACTGCTTCAGGTGGTAGATTAACTCGGGTGTGAGATCCTTCGATGAGCCGTAGGGCTGACTGAATGATCGAACCTTGGCGCCTGACGCGGCTTCCAGTTCTACCTTGTTCCGGTCAATCTCCTCACCGAAGTCCTCCGGCCGCAGAGACCTGCAGTGCACGTGGCTGTAAGTATGGTTTCCAATCTCGAAATCGAAGGCTACAAGAGCGCGAAGCTGCTCCCGGGTCAAGTAAAGGCCCGCTTCCTTCGCCAGACAACGCTCGTCGATTTCTCCCGAGCTTCGCAGCGCTTCAAGGAATGCTTCCCTTTCGGCCAGAGTAAGGGACGGGAAAAATTTCTCGAAGATATCGGACAGAAAGCGGAATTCAGGGCTCTCGGCGCCACGCACGGCGCGCGCCGCGGTGTTTACTGTTTCCATGCCCAATACGTTCGCCGCATAGCAGACAAGATTGTCTGGCGCCAAGCGTTGATTATCGAGAAATGCCGCATTGACGAAAAAGACCGCCGGCACACCAAATTTCTGACACAGGGGCGCAGCCACATCGGCTACCGAAGCATACGCGTCGTCGAAGGTTACAAGCACCGCACGCGGCGGAAGGCATCTCGAGTCCGGGTCCGTCAACACATCCTCCAGGCGCACCGGTTCGTAGTATGTGGTCAAGAACTTGAGCGCTGCTTCGAATTTCGACGGAGTCGTGCTCACGTTCATCCCGGTAGTAAATGGCGACTCCGCGACCGAAATATTATGAAAGACAACGCAACGGAGCGAATAGGATGGGCCGAATATGCGCGCGACACTAAAACGGCCCGGCATGCGCCAAAGCGCGTGTGCAGCAAAGTTTCGAACCGGGTGTTGGAATTTACCGTGGAGCAACTTGTTCGCGCTCCAGAAAAGTCCGTTGCCACAGCTCCAAGCTGAGTAGTGAAAATATCTCTTTGGAATAGTCGGTGCCGTTCGAATTGCTCTTCAGCAGTCCTTCGACAGCGTCTCTGCAGAAATAGCCCCGGTTGATTGTCTTGGCGTCAGTCAACACGTCCCGGACGATGTCCTTGAGATCGTTGCGAAGCCACGACTCGTAAGGAACCGGGAATCCGGTCTTCTTGCGATTGCGGATCTCACTGGGAATCTTTTTCGACAAGGTCTTTTTCAAAATGTACTTCGAGCTAACCCCGTTCAGTTTGAGGCTGGGTCGTAGCGACGCTGCGAATTCCAAAACTCGATGGTCCAGCAGCGGCACCCGGAGTTCAATGGAGTTGGCCATGGTCATCTTGTCGGCCTTGATCAGCAGGTCGTCGGGCAGCCATGTCTTTGTATCGATGTAGAGCATCGCGTCGAGCGTGTTCTGGCCGCGGACATGCTGTTGCAGTTGGCGAACAGGTGCGAGAGAGTGTTCCCGATCAATCGCTCGCGCAAAGTCGGCCGAGTAAACTTCTCCCAATCGGTTTCCGGTGAAACGGTGTGGGTTTGAAGTGCGGCTGTAGTAGTAGTCGGGAAAGCGATCGCTCATTAAGGGCACATACTTGGCAAACCGATGGGAGTCGAATAACGAATCGGCGAGGGA
>Ga0335078_10001328_pt1 | contig 37564 bp, 29 predicted proteins | sample Lox_Sample_32_FD_206711 | JGI IMG/M metagenome (GOLD analysis project Ga0335078, IMG submission 206711) | Soil microbial communities from Loxahatchee National Wildlife Refuge, Florida, United States - Lox_Sample_3.2 | ecosystem: Environmental > Terrestrial > Soil > Wetlands | place: USA... | reverse complement strand
CGGCGACGATGACATGACCGCTGAGCGGCGGCCGCTCGCTGGCCCTGCTGCCGGGAATGCGGGCACTGACGATGGCCGCCGTGACGAACGGCAGGAACGCCATCCCGTCGAAGGTGAGCAGGAACTGCGCCCACTTCTCCGCGGACGGCAGCGAGGTCTGCGTGACCGCCGTGCCCGCCGCGTCCAGGAACGTCAGGTACAGCGCGTTCAGCGGGCTGATGCCCGCCGCGCCCGCCAGCAGCGCGTACCCGATGGCGAGCACCGCGGACAGCGCGACGAACGCCATTCCCATCCTGGACCAGATCAGCCGTCGCGCCAGCCGGGCGGGCGCGGTAAGCCGCCGCCGCTGCCTGGACAGCGGGTTGCGGGGCGTGCCGTCGGCCACGGCCAGCACCAGGCCGGACGCGCGGTCCTCCGGCGGCAGCAGGCGCGGCGCGTCGGCGTCGGCGCCGGCCGCGAGGCCGCAGATGATGTTGTCCGCGCCGACGTCCGCGCGCCTGGCGACGTACATGGTCCGGCTCGCCATCCGCACGTGGCTGGGCGCGGGCTCGCCCAGCGCGGCCGCCACCAGCGACGGCGCCGCCATCTGGGCCTCCGACAGCACGGCGCAGTCGGCGAAGAACGTGCGGATCCGCTCGCCGAGACCGGCGTTGAAGATCGCGATGACAAGCCGGATCCGCGGGCTCAGCTCCTGCGCGCGCAGCGCGGCGTGAAAGTTGCCGAGATCGTCCTGGTCCACGATGGCCAGGCCGCGGGCGGCCGGGAGCCCGGCGTCGAGGAACGCCTCGGTCGTGAGCTCGGCCCGCTCGATGACCTGCACGCCGGGCATCGCCGCCAGGCGCGCGGCGTAGGCCCGCCCGTGCGGCGGGACGATGGCGGTGACGGCTAACCCGTACCGGGCGGTGAGCTCCTCGGCGATCCGCGCGGCCAGCGCGCTCGCACCGCAGAGGATGACGTGGTCACGGAACTCCGGTGTGCTGGACAGCGGGGCCACGGGATGATCTTAGGTGCGGAACGTCTGCACATGCACGGCCTTGCCCGCTCTAAGCCGGGCCGCCCGCTTCGGTCGCGCCGAGCGGAACGTCGGGCCGTCTCGCCGCGCCGCACGCCCGCTAGAGGCTTACCTCCTGCAGGCCAGCGACGGCCCCGAGCGACTCGCCGTAGATCTCGTCAGGATCGAGGCGCCGCAGTTCCTCGGCAAGCAGCTCGGCTATCTCGCGGCGCTGCAGCGCGACATGCCGGTCGGGCTGACCGGGCCGGCTGAGCGTGGCGACCCGGCCGTCGGGCCGGCTGATCACGACGTCGCCGGCGGCGGTGGTCATCCGCACCTCGGTGATGCCGGGCCCGCCGGACGTCTCGCGCAGGAACGGCACCCCCAGCCTGCTGCCCAGCCACGCCGCGAGCAGGTCGGCGGTCGGGTTCTGCTCCTCGGCGCAGACCAGGCCGCCGACGATCTCGCCCGGCTCCTGGTCGAGGGTCGCGGCGAGCAGGGAACGCCACGGCGTCGCCCGCGTCCAGCTGAGGTCGGTGTCGCCGGGCTTGTAGCCGGCCGCGAGCGCGGCTAGCGCGTCCGCCGGGTTGCGGGCCTGGGCTGCGTCGGTCACCCTGCGCTGCGCCAGCAGGCCGAGCGGCTGCCTGGACGGCATCGCCGGGATCAGCCCGTGCCACCAGGTGACGACCGGGGTGTCGGGCACGAGCAGCGGCACGATGACCGAGTCCGCGTGCTCGCTCATCGGCCCGTACAGGCGAAGCAGGACGGTCTGGCCGGGAGTGGTGCCGTCGCCGGACCTGATCTCGGCGTCCAGCCGCGACGGCGCGCGGGATTCGCGCGCGATGACGGCGAGCACGCGGCACGGATGCTCGCGGCCGGCCTGGCTGGCAGCGCGGACGGCGTCGTGCTGGCCGGACTCGTCGGTCATGATGATCAGGTTGAGGACCATGCCGGTGGCCGGGCCGCCCATCTGATCCCTGGTGCGCATCAGCGCCGCCCTGATGTCGGCGGTGGTGGTGTCGGTCAGGTCTGTCAGCACAGTGTTGGCTCCATCTGGGTTGGCTCCATCTGGGCTCGCGCTCCGTCTGCCCGGGTCAGATCCGGCGCCACGCACGCCCGTCGCAGGCGAGCATCCGGTCCGCGCTGGCCGGGCCGCTGGTTCCGGCCGGATACTGCTCGGGCTTGCTGTGGCCGGCCCAGAAGTCCTCGATCGGGTCGAGGATCTGCCAGGACAGCTCGACCTCCTCCTGCCGCGGGAACAGCGGCGGGTCGCCGATGAGCACGTCGAGCAGCAGCCGCTCGTATGCCTCGGGGCTGGACTCGGTGAAAGACTCGCCGTAGGCGAAGTCCATGTTGACGTCGCGGACCTCCATGGCCGAGCCCGGTACCTTGGAGCCGAACCTGACCGTCACGCCCTCGTCCGGCTGCACGCGGATCACCAGCGCGTTCTGGCCCAGCTCCTGCGTGTCGGTGGCATCGAACGGCAGGTGCGGCGCCCGCTGGAAGACCACGGCGATCTCGGTCATCCTGGTCGGCAGCCGCTTGCCGGTGCGCAGGTAGTAGGGGACGCCCGCCCACCGCCTGTTATCGATCGTGAGCCGCACTGCGGCGTAGGTCTCGGTCACCGTGTCGGGCGGGATGCCGTCCTCCTCCAGGTAGCCGCGGACCGGGATGCCGCCCTGCCACCCGGCCCCGTACTGGCCGCGCGCCGTGCCCGCGGCTATGTCGTCCGGGATCTGGACCGCGGCGAGCACCTTCTCCTTCTCCGCGCGCAGCGACTCCGCGGCGAACGAGAGCGGCTCTTCCATGGCCGTCAGCGCGAGCAGCTGCAGGAGGTGATTCTGGATCACGTCCCTGGCCGCGCCGATGCCGTCGTAGTAGCCGGCCCGGCCGCCGATGCCGATGTCCTCGGCCATCGTGATCTGCACGTGGTCGACGTACCTGCGGTTCCAGATCGGCTCGAACAAGGTGTTGGCGAAGCGCATGGCCAGCAGGTTCTGGACCGTTTCCTTGCCCAGGTAGTGATCGATGCGGAACACGGCGGACGCAGGGAAGACCGCGTCCAGCATCGAGTTGAGCTCGCGCGCGCTGGCCAGGTCGTGGCCGAACGGCTTCTCGATTACGACCCGGCGCCAGGGCTGGCGGTGTCCGGGCCGAGATTCCGGCGCATTGGACAGGCCGGACCGCTTGAGCTGGCGCACGACCAGCGGGAACGCGTTCGGCGGCACGGACAGGTAGAACGCGTAGTTGCCGCCGGTGCCGCGCTCGGCGTCGAGGTCGGAAACCGTCTGCGCGAGCCGGTCGAACGCATCGTCGTCGTGGAACTCGCCGGGCACGAACCGGATGCCCTCCGACAGCTGCTGCCAGACCTCCTCGCGGAACGGCGTGCGGGCATGCGCCTTGACGGCGTCGTGGGTGAGCTGAGCGAAGTCCTCGTCCTCCCAGTTCCGCCGCGCGAAACCCACCAGCGAGAAGCCCGGCGGCAGCAGCCCGCGATTTGCCAGGTCGTAGATCGCGGGCAGCAGCTTCTTGCTGGCGAGGTCGCCAGTCACGCCGAACAGCACGAGCACGCACGGGCCGGCGAGTCTCGGGATTCGCCGGTCCCGCGGGTCCCGCAGCGGGTTTGCCGTCATGTGGTGGAACCGCCTGCGGCCATCTCCCGCTCGATCGTGTCGCTCATCTCGTGCCAGGATGCCGCGAACTTCTCGACGCCCTCTTCCTCCAGCACCCGCACCACGTCGTCGTATTGCACGCCAAGGTCCTCAAGCTGGTCGAACACTCGCCGCGACTCCGTGTAGGTGCCGTGAATCGTGTCCCCGTGCAGCTTGCCGTGCTCGGCCATTGCGTGCAGCGTCGCCTCCGGCATCGTGTTCACGGTGTCCGGCGCCACTAGCTCCGTCACGTAGACGGTGTCGGCAAAGGCCGGGTCCTTGGTGCTCGTCGATGCCCACAGCGGCCGCTGGATGTGTGCGCCGCGGGTGTGCAGAGCTGCCCAGCGTTCGTTGGATTCGTCGAACTTCTGCTCGAACATCTCGTATGCCAGCCTGGCGTTCGCGAGCGCCGCCTTGCCGCGCAGCGCGTGCGCTTCCGGGGTGCCGATCTTGTCGAGCCTGCCGTCCACCTCCGTGTCCACCCGGCTGACGAAGAACGACGCGACCGAGGCGATGGTCGAGATGTCGCGCCCCGATGCCCTCTCCAGGCCCGCGAAGAACGCGTCGATCACCTGGCTGTAGCGCTGCAGCGCGAAGATGAGCGTCACGTTGACGCTGATGCCCTCCGACAGGCACTGGGTGATGGCGGGCAGGCCGGCCTCGGTCGCGGGGATCTTGATGAACAGGTTCGGCCGGTCCACCAGCCACCACAGGGCGCGCGCCTCGGCGATCGACTTGTCGGTGTCGCCGGCCAGCCTGGGATCGACCTCTATCGACACCCGGCCGTTCAGCCCGTCCGAGCTGTCGAACTTCGGCCGCAGCACGTCACACGCCCACCGGATGTCGTAGGTGGTGAGTGCCCTGGCCGCCTCGTTCACGTGCACGCCGCGCAGCGCGAGATCGGCGACCTGCTCCGCGTAGGCGTTCCCCGACGACATCGCCTTGGCGAAGATGGTCGGGTTGGAGGTGACGCCGCTGACGTGCATGTCCCGCGCCAGGCCGGCGAGGTTCCCGGTCGTCAGCCGCTCCCTGCTGATGTCGTCGAGCCAGATGGATACGCCCATCTCCTCGAGCTGACCAAGCGTGTCACTGGATGTCATCGAAATCGTGCTCCCTCGCGCTCTGCTTCGCGCCTAACCCTCCGGGCGGACCCGGGCGAGGCTCTCCCTGGCCGCGGCGGCCGTGCGCGCCGCGGTGATGCCGAACTCCTCGTACAACTTCTTGTAGTCCGCCGAGGCGCCGAAATGTTCCAGGCTGATGCTGGCGCCGGCGTCGCCGGTGAACTCCCGCCAGCCGAGCGCGATGCCCGCCTCGACGCTGACCCTGGCGCGCACCGCGGCCGGAAGGACCTGCTCGCGGTACGCCGCGTCCTGGCTGGTGAACCACTCCACGCACGGCATCGACACGACCCGCGTGCCGATCCCCTCGGCCTGCAGCGCGTCCCTGGCCGCCAGCGCGATCGGCACCTCGCTGCCGGTGCCGATCAGGATGACGTCAGGCGTGCCGTCGGCCTCGGCGAGCACATAGCCGCCGCGGGCGGCGCCATCGGCGCTCGTCAGGCCCGGGCCGGCGGCGGAGCGGTCGAGCACCGGCAGGTTCTGCCGGCTCAGGCAGAGCGCGGCCGGCCGGTCGGTGTGCTCGAGGATGGTCCGCCACGCGACGACGGTCTCGTTCGCGTCGGCAGGCCGGACGACGTCCAGGCCGGGAATGGCGCGCAGCGCCCACAGGTGCTCGACTGGCTGGTGCGTCGGGCCGTCCTCGCCCAGGCCGATCGAGTCGTGCGTCCACACGAACGTGACGGGCAGGCCCATCAGCGCGGCGAGCCGGACCGAGCCGCGCATGTAGTCGCTGAACACCAGGAACGTGCCGCCGTAGGGCCGGGTGAGACCGTGCAGCGCGATGCCGTTGAGGATCGCGCCCATGCCGTGCTCGCGGATGCCGAAGTGCAGCGTGCGGCCGTAGATATTGCCCGGGAACATCTTGGTCTGGTGGATCTCCGGGATGAACGACGGCTCGCCCTTCATCGTGGTGTCGTTGCTGCCTGCCAGGTCGGCGGAGCCGCCCCACAGCTCGGGCAGCACCGGGGCGAGCGCGCTCAGCACCGCGCCGGATGCCTTGCGGGTCGCCACGCCCTTGTCATCCGGATCGAACGCCGGCAGCGCCCGCGTCCAGTTGTCCGGCAGCCGCCGGGCGGTGAGGCGGTCGAGGAGGTCCCGCTGCTGCGGGTGCTGCCGTGACCACTGCGCGAACTGCCCGTCCCACTCGGCGTGCGCCCGCCTGCCCCGCTCGCCGACCTCGCGCGCGTGCGCGACCAGGTCCTCGGCCGCGGGGAAGGAGACATCGGCGTCGAACCCGAGTACCTTCTTGGTCTTCGCGACCTCCTCGGCGCCGAGCGCCGCGCCGTGCGCGGCACCGGTGTTCTGCGCGTCCGGCGCGGGCCACGCGATGATCGTGCGCAGCGCGATGAAGGACGGCTGGGTGGTGTTCTGCCGCGCCGTCTCGAGGGCGTCGTACAGCGTGTGCACGTCCTCGTGGTAGCCCTCGGCCGTGCGCCAGCTCAGCCGCTGCACATGCCAGCCGTAGGCCTCGTACCGCGCCGCGATGTCCTCGGACTTGGCGATGTTCGTGTCGTCCTCGATCGAGATGTCATTGTCGTCGTAGAGCACGACGAGGCTGCCGAGCTGCTGGTGCCCGGCGATCGCGGCGGCCTCGTGACTGACGCCCTCCTCCATGTCGCCGTCGGACACGAAGCAGTAGATGTGATGGTCGAACGGGCTCGTGCCGGGCGCCGCGTCCGGGTCGAGCAGGCCACGCTCGCGGCGGGCCGCCATCGCCATCCCGACGGCATTGCCGATGCCCTGGCCGAGCGGGCCCGTCGTGGTCTCGACCCCGGTGGTGTGCCCGTGCTCGGGGTGGCCGGGCGTCAGGCTGCCCCACTTGCGGTAGTGCGCTATGTCATCCAGTGTCAGGCCATAGCCGGACAGGTAGAGCTGGAGGTAGAGAGTGAGGCTCGAGTGCCCGCAGGACAGGACGAAGCGGTCGCGGCCGAGCCAGCCGGGATCGGCCGGGTCGTGCCGCATGACGCGCTGGAACAGCAGGTATGCCGCGGGCGCGAGGCTCATCGCGGTACCCGGATGGCCCGAGCCGGCCGCTTCCACCGCGTCCATCGCCAGCACGCGGATCAGGTCGACCGTCCGGGCGTCCGTCGCTGACCAGTCAAGAGTTCCCTGCACGTCGCCGCTCACCGCTGCCTCATGCCCCTTCCACCGCGCGAACCCGTTACGCAACGACCCTATCTCCGGGGCCACGGCGCCACATCGCCAGTGCCTGCGGCCCTACCCTGCACCAGCCGGGTTAACGGACAGTTTCGGCGGCGGCCGCGCGAGCGGCAGCGCGCAGCGCGGTGCGGCGCCGGATTACTCGCGCAGCGCGCGGAGGAACTCCAGCATCGCGGCGTTCACCTGATCCGGGTGGCTCAGGTTGGCGGCGTGCGAGCCGCCCTCGACCTGCACGAGCGTGGCGGGCCCGGCCAGGCCGTCCCGGACGACCTCGGCGCGGTCCATCGCGATCGCGGCGTCGGCGGTGCCGTGAATGATCAGTGCCGGGCAGCCGATCTCGCCCAGGCGTCCGGTGACGTCGTCGCGGTCCATGAGGCAGCGGAACGCGAACTGAGTTTCCCCGCGGTCGAGCTCCGCCCACTTGGCGAACCACGGCGCGTAATCGACGGGACCGTCCGGCGGCCCGAGAATGATTGAGGCCACGACGTCCTGCACGGGCGCGGGTCCCTGCTCCAGCCAGACCTGCTCCAGCTGCTCGTATGCGGGCGCTGCCTCCGGGTTCTCCAGGCCGGCCTGGCTGTCGATCAGGATGAGCGCGCGTACCCGGCCGGGAGCCCGCAGCGCCGCGCGCAGGCTGAGGAAGCCACCCTGTGACATGCCGCCGAGCACGGCGCGGTCGATGCCGAGGTGATCGAGCAGGGCAAGGACGTCAGCGGCGGAATCCCAGTAGGTGAACGGACCGGTCGCCCTGGTGCCGCCGAACCCGCGCTCGTCCCAGGTGATCACCCGGTAGTCCGGCGCGAGGGCGGCCACCTGCGGGTCGAACATCGTGTGGTCCATCAGGTAGCCGTGGCTGAGGACCACAGCGGGGCCGTCGCCGCCGCTGTCGGTGTAGGAGATAGCGATGCCGTTCACGTCTGCAGTAGCCATGGCGGAAAGTTACCGGTATCTGCCGCTGGCCGGCCAGGCCGCTGCTGGCTCGCGGCTGTCAGGCCGCTGCTATCAGTCCTCTGTCGCGCAGGGTGTAGGGGATGAGCAGCGCCGTGATCCAGATCGCCACCGAGCCCGTCACGTGCACCCAGACGAGTCCGGCCGGGAGCCCGGTGAAGTACTGGGTGTAGCCGACGACGCCCTGCAGCGCGATGAGCCCGAGCAACAGCCAGCCCAGGCGGACGGCGGTGGCCGGCGCGCGCGCGAGCCTGAGGCCGGCGAGCAGCCCGGTCATGAGGCCGGCGAGCAGCCAGCCGATGTCTGCATGCAGCTGGGTCACGCCCTCGAGCGGGAAGTGATACCGGGCGACGTCCGCGGCGCCCGCCAGCGGCCCGGTCCCGGTCACCACGGTGCCCGCGGTCAGCATCAGCGCGACGCAGCCGATCACGCCGATGGCGCAGGACCGCACGAGCCGGGGCACCAGCGGCCTGCCGGGGGCGGTGCCCTCCCGGGCGCGCGCGTACAGCGCGACCGTCGCGGCGACGAGCGCGACGGACGACAGGAAATGGATCGAGACCAGGGTGGGGTTGAGCTTGGTGATCACGACCAGGCCGCCGAGCACTGCCTGCAGCACGATCGCGCCCGGCTGGGCCGCGGCGAGCCAGAGCAGGTCCCGGCGGCGGGTGCCGCCGGGGGCGCGGAACCGCCACGCCGCGATGAGCACCCCGACCGCGACGACGAAAATGGCGACGGTCACCAGCCGGTTGCCGAACTCGATCCACCGGTGGATCAGCGGGTCGCCGGTGACGCCCGTCGCCGCGATGCTGTGCGCGGTGCAGTCCGGCCAGTCGGGGCAGCCCAGACCGGACTGGCTGAGGCGCACCGCCGCGCCGGTCAGGATGATCAGGGCCGAGGTGATTACCCCTGCGAGCGCCCATCTGCGCAGCGCTGCCGGAGTGGGTGCAAGCAGCCAGTCCGATGCCACCCTGGACCAGGCCGCCTGGTAGCGCGGCGGCGCGGCGGCGGGCATGTCCGGGGCGGTGCGGGGCGCTGACACGCAGTCCATGTTAGGGGGACCGCCGGCGCGCGGAAACCCGGCCGCTACGCGCGTAGGAGTGCGGCGGCGCGGCGGGCCTAGCCAGCAGGCGGCGGCGGCCCGGACCCGGATCCGGCCCTGGAAGCCCCCGCGCAGGCGACGATCACCGCGGCGATGGCCAGCCACTCCCGCGCCGCCAGCGACTCGCCGAGCAGCACCAGGCCGACTACCGCCGCGACGGCGGGCTCCATGCTCATCCAGATTCCGAAGATGCCCGCCGGCACCCGGCGCAGTGCCTCCAGCTCAAGCCGGTAGGGGATGACCGAGGAGAGCAAGCCGATGGCGAGGCCCTCGGCGAGCACGGGCAGGCTGAGCAGCCGGCCGTGCGGCTGCGCGAGCGACGGGCCCGTTACCACGATCGCCGCGACGATCATCGCGATGACCAGCCCGGACGAGCCGCGGAATCTTCGGCCTGTGGCGCGGCTCAGCACGATGTAGGCCGCCCAGCAGGCGGCCGCCAGCAGCCCGAAGCCGATGCCGGTGGCCTGGACGCTCAGCCCCGGCAGGCCGCCGGGGCGGGCACCGGCCGCCAGGCTGGTCCCGCCGCGGGTCAGCAGTACCACGCCGCCCGCCGCCAGCGCCACCCAGAGCAGGTCGACCGGCCGCCTGGACGAGCCGACCGCGACCGCCAGCGGGCCGAGGAACTCGATCGTCACTGCGACGCCGAGCGGGATCCGGGCGAATGACTGGTAGATGGAGTAGTTCATCGCGCCCAGCACCACGCCGAAGGCGACTGCCACCGCGAGGTCACGCCAGGCGCGGTCGGCGACGAGATCGCGCAGGATGCGCGCGAGCGCCCGGCCGCCGATCGCCGCCGTGATCAGTGCCGCCCACCACAGCCGCAGCGCCGTCACCCCCGCGGGTCCGACGGCGGCGAACAGGCGTCCGGCAAGCCCTGCGCCGACCTGCACCGAGACGATCCCGGCGAAGACAAGCACCGACGGCGGTGCGGCGGTAAGCGGGGTCCTGCCCCGCCGCGGCGGCGGGGAGACGGTCACTCCCAGCGGAAGGTGCGCGCGGCGAGGCCGATCGCGGCCGCTGCCCACACGCACAGCACGAGCAGGTCGGCGGCGGGGAAGCCGCCCGCGTGCGCCAGCACCGAGCGCAGGCCATCGGACAGCGCGCCCGAGGGCAGCAGCTTCAGCAGCGGCTGGACGGACGCGGGGAACTTGGTCAGCGGGAACAACACGCCGCCGAGCCCCAGCAGGATGAGGTAGATCAGGTTGGCGGCGGCGAGCGTCGCCTCTGCCCGCAGCGTGCCTGCCATGAGCAGGGCCAGCCCGCTGAAGGCGGCGGTCCCGGCCAGCAGCAGCAGGGGCACCCAGGCCGCCGCGGCGGCGCCCGCGTGCGGGGTCCAGCCAAGAAGCGCGCCGATCGCCAGCACGATCGCGAACTGAGCCGCCTCCACGGCCAGCACCGTCAGCGTCTTGGCCGCGATCAGTCCCTGGCGCGACAGCGGCGTCGCGCCGAGGCGCTTGAGCACACCGTACCGGCGCTCGAATCCGGTGCCGATCGCCAGGCTGGTGAAGGCCGTCGACAGCACCGCCAGCGCGAGTATGCCCGGCACGACGAAGTCGATCCTGCTGCCGGGGCCCACGCTCACCAGCGCCTCGTGTCCGAACGCGACGAGCAGCAGCACGGGGATGATGAGGGTGAGCAGCAGCTGCTCGCCGTTGCGGAGCAGGGTGCGCAGCTCGAGCCCGGCCTGGGCGGTCACCAGCTGCCGCAGGGGTGCCGCGCCCGGCGCCGGCGCGGGCCAGTCGCCTGCCAGCTCGGTCATGCCCGCAGCTCCCGCCCGGTCAGCTCGAGAAACACGTCTTCCAGCGTCCGCGTCTCGATCTGCAAGCCGGCCGCGAGCACGCCGTGCTCGGCGCACCACGCCGTGACGGCTGCGATCAGCTGCGGGTCGACCCCGTCCGGCCGCTCCACCAGGTAGTGGCCGGCCGGGGACTCCTTGGCCGCGGCGCCGGCGGGGAGGGCGGCGAGCAGGCCGTCAGTGTCCAGGCCCGGCTGTGCGCGGAACCTGAGCTGCCCGGCCGTCCCGGTGAGCTCGGCCGGCGACCCGCTGGCCACGAGCTGGCCGTGGTCGACGATCGCGACCTGATCGGCCAGCCGCTCGGCCTCCTCCATGTAATGGGTGGCCAGGATGACCGAGGTCCCGGCCGAGCGCAGGCCCTCGACGAGCTCCCAGGTCGCGTGCCGTGCCTGCGGGTCCAGACCAGCCGTCGGCTCGTCCAGGAACACCAGCTCGGGCCGGCCGATGATCGCCGCGGCGAGCGCGAGGCGCTGCTGCTGGCCGCCCGACAGCTGCTTGTAGGGCGTGCGGCCCGCAGCGGTGAGGCCGAGCCGGTCTGCCAGCATGGCGGGGTCGAGCGGGTGCCGGTAGAACCGGGCCATGACCCGCAGGTACTCGGCAGCCCTCGCCGTGGTCGGGACGCCGCCGGACTGGAGCATCACCCCGACCCGCGGGCGCAGCGCCCTCGCGTCGGCGACCGGGTCGAGGCCGAGGACGCGCACGGTGCCGCCGTCGGGCCGCCGGTAGCCCTCGCAGGTCTCGATCGTCGTCGTCTTGCCTGCTCCGTTCGGCCCCAGCACGGCGGTGACCTGCCCGCGGGCGGCCTGCAGCGACAACCCGGCCACGGCGGTCATACCGCGGTAGGTCTTGACCAGGCCGTCGATCTCGACCGCCGGGGGGGTGCTCACGCACGCGAGTCTATGGCTCTCCACGGGCGGATGGCTGCGCGCCCGGGCCGCCCGGATGTGGCGTTTGCCGGAGCAAGCCCTCCCCGGCCGCGCGAGTGGCTCAGTCCGGGCCCGCTACTGCCGGACGAAGCCGGCCAGCTGCTCGGCCTGGGCGAGGCGGCTCGGCTCGTGCAGGTACATCATGTGGCCCGCCTCGTAGTAGCTGTAGGAGATGTTGGCGGTCAGCTCGGCCGGGATCTGGAGGTGCGCGAGCGAGTGCTCGGCGGCGTAATACGGCGTCGCGAGGTCGTGATAGCCGCAGTCGACGTGCACCCGCATGTGCGGGTTGGTGCGCATCGCCGCGGCGAGCTTGTCCTGCACGAAGACATAGGCGTTCTCGAACTCCTTGTAGGACCACGGGTAGACGCGCTCGCTCAGCACCTCATACGGCAGGTCGCTGGAATAGCCGAGCTCGGCGCGCACATAGTGGTTGAGCGCGGCCGTGTACGGGCCGACGATCGCGTCGATGGACGGGTCGGCCGACCACATCTCCCGGCCGTAGTCGGTGTCCCAGCCGGTGAACCGGCCGTCGATGCGGCCCACCACGAGGCGCCGGTCGCGCAGCACCTCGGTGAGGTACCTGATGTGCTCGGGCCGCAGGTTGACGCGGTCCAGGTAGTCCGCGGACAGGCCGGTCAGCTCGGCCAGCCTGGCGGCCGCGGCGGCGCGGTCCGCGGCGGCGAGCCGGGACCCGCGGCCGAGCACCCACCGGTACTCCCGCTCGGCGTAGGCCTCCGCCGCCGCCAGGACCTCAGGGAGCGGCCGGTCACCGTGCTTGCCGTGGTAGTGCGCCACGGCCGCGTACGTCGGCAGGTACATCACGTATGGCTCGTCGTTCCCGCCGTTGAACTCGGCGGTGCCGAAGTCCAGCACCGCCGACACCAGCATGAGCCCGTTGAGGTACATGCCGTAGCGCTCCTGCAGGTAGCGGGCGAGCCCGGCGGCCCTGGTGGTCCCGTACGACTCGCCGCACAGGTACTTGGGCGACATCCAGCGGCCGTTGCGGGTGGTCCACAGCCGGATGACCTCGCCGACGGACTCGATGTCCCCGCCGTACCCGTGGAAGTCCTTGGACTTACCGCCCTTGACCGCGCGCGAGTACCCGGTGGACACCGGGTCGATGAAGACCAGATCGCTGTGCCGCAGCAGGGTCTGCGGGTTGTCCGCCAGCGCGTACGGCGGCGGCAGCAGGGCACCGGCGTCGCCCATCATGACCCGGCGCGGGCCGAGCAGGCCCAGGTGCAGCCAGACGCTGGAGGATCCGGGCCCGCCGTTGAACGCGAACGTCACCGGCCGCGAGACGGCGTCCTGCGCATCGGCGGTGTAGGCGGTGAGGAACACCTCGGCCTTCGCCTGCTGCCCGTCGAACTTGTCCTCGGTGTGGCCCTCGAGCCGGAGGACCATCCGGCCCGTGGTGACCGTATACGGCAGCTCCGCGCCGTCGACGGTGATCGAGTGCCGGGTGGTCACCAGCTCGTCGGCCGGCTCGGGCTGGCTGCTCTGCTGCTTCTTCTGGTCGGAGCCGGCTTCCTCGCCAGTCGCGGCATCCGTCGGCTGCTGCTCCTCGGGGCGTGACGTCATGGCAGAAGACTAGGCGGTCCCTGCCGGGTCTCCGGCGGCGCAGATGCGCCGGGGCGGTGCCGTACCGGAGTTTGCCAAGACAGATCATGGAAATGCAGGTCACGCGGGGGAGTCTGGGGCAGAAGGCGGGTGAGCGGCGATGGCGGCGACGATCCTGCTGGTGGAGGACGAGCGCAAGCTGCGGGATCTTGTCCGGTCTTATCTGGAGCAGGCCGGGTTCGCGGTGCTATCGACCGGGTCGGGCGCCGAGGCGCTGAGCCTGGCCGGGTCCGCCGACGTCGACCTGATGATCCTGGATCTCGGGCTGCCCGACATCGACGGTGGGACCGTGGCGCGCGAGCTGCGCGCGGCCGGGTCGGTGCCGATCCTGATGCTCACCGCCAGGAGCAGCGAGGAGGACCGGGTCAGGGGCCTGCAGGCGGGCGCCGACGACTACGTGACCAAGCCGTTCAGCCCGCGCGAGGTGGTCCTGCGGGTGCAGGCGATCCTGCGCCGCGGCGGCGCTTCGGCCGGGCAGCAGCCCGCCGCCAGCTTCGGCGCCGGCATGCTGCGGATAGACGAGGAAAAGCACCTCGCGCTGGTGCGAGGCGAGACCGTCGATCTCACGCCGACCGAGTGGGGCATCCTGGTCGCGCTGGCGAACACGCCGGGCCGGGTGTACTCCAGGTTCGAGCTGGTGAACCGCGTCCGCGGGTACGAGTTCGAGGGCTACGAGCGGATCATCGACTCGCACGTGAAGAACCTGCGGCGCAAGATCGAGCAGGATGCGGGCCGCCCCGAGATCGTCCAGACCGTGCTCGGCGGCGGATACCGGCTCGGCCTTGCGCGTGATGACTGACGGTCCGCGACCCGCGCGGCGCGCCGCGCCCGCGGCAACTCGCTCGGCTTCAGGCTCGCGCTCGGCTTCGTCAGCGTTGCGCTGGCGGCCGGCCCCCGCGTGGTGACCCCGGAAGGCGCCGAGCCGGGCACCGGTCACCTCCACGCGATCCACACATGGACGGCACCCCGTCCGCACCCGGGTGGGTTCTGCTGTAGCGACAGCGGTCGCGACGGAACGGCAGGCGCGCCGCATTGGGGGAGGGATGGCCGGGCGGTGCCCGTGGTGATCGGGGGATCTGCGGGCATAACCGCTGCTAGCGGGCACCGTCGGCTGTACCCGGGTTTCCTGGCGTCCCGTTCCCGGGGCAATCTGCGCTTTCCAGACCGGGCTGCGGCCCGGCGGTCGTGCTGCCCTGCGGTGCTGCCCCGGCGCCAGCGGGCAGCGCGCCGTACCTGGTCCCCGGCTCCACGCGATCTGCACAGCATCAGCGCCGCGCCTTCATCGGCTGACGATTAGCTGGAGTCGTTCCCGGGCGGCAGCCACCACCGGATTGACACTCCGCTTGGCCCCAGGTGGGCTGCCGCCCGGGAAGTACGAGCCGATATTCACGCGCGAGGCAACCGGGAGACCCAGATGCACCTGACCACGGCAGACATCGGGAATGCCGCCGGGTCAGGCGCGGCCTCCGGTAGCGCCGCGGGCGACGTGACCCGGATCCTCGCCAGCTATCAGCCGCCGCAGCCACCGCCGTGGCTGGCCGCGCGGCTGGACCTGGCGCTGGCCGCCGAGGCCGCCGGGACCGCGGCCGATACTCCGGGCCCGGCGGCCGGCGCCCATCGGGCCGGCGGCCCGCGGTGGCGTGCCCTGCTCGAAGCGCGCTGGCAGGACCGGCTGCGGAAGGTGACAGAGCTCTCGCTTGCCTTCCACGACGCGGCCGCCAGCACCGGGCCGCACCGCCCGGAAGCCTCCCTGGGCCGGCTCATGCGGCGGGTAACCGCGGCGCGCCGCGACCTCGCGGCTACCGAGGCGGCGCTGAGCAGGCTCTCCGGCGGGAGCTTTGGCCGGTGTGCGCGGTGCAGCGGGCCGATACCAGCGGCACAGCTGATCGCGGTGCCGGAGGATACGTACTGCCAGGGCTGCGCCTAACCCGGCCAGACCCGTGCGATCAGGCTGCCATCGGCGCGTCGGCGGCATCCTGCTCGCCGCGCGTGGCAGGCACCCCGCGGGCCGCCGCCGGGCCGGGAGCCGGAAGATCCCGGCGTGCGCGAGCGGGCCGCCGAGGCGGTGCGTCCGGCTGGCCGCCGGAGCGCTGCGCCGGTTCCCGCCGCTGTGCGGGGGCCTTGCGGCGGGTGCTGGCCCGCGGGCTGGCCGCGGGCTGGTCCGGCGCCGCACCGCCGCGCGCGGGCGGCACCGCGCCGGCCTCGCCGGCCAGCTTCGTCCTGAGCATCCGGCGGCCGCGGTGGATCCTGGACATCACCGTGCCGATCGGGGTGCCCATGATGTCGGCTATCTCCGCGTACTGGTAGCCCTGGACGTCCGCGAGGAAGACGACCGTCTTGAACGAGTCGGGGAGGTCGCGCAGCGCTCGCAGCGCGGGGGAGGTGGCGAGCTGGTCGAGCGCCTCGGATTCGGCCGAGCTGCTGGCTGGCATGGCCCCCGGCTCGAGGGTGTCGTAGATGTCGCCGGCCAGCGCCTCGGCCGGGCGTCGGCGCCGTTTGCGGCAGTTGCTGTAGAAGACGTGGAACATGATGCGATGCAGCCACGCGCGCAGGTTCGTGCCGGGGCTGAACAGATGGAACTTCTGGTATGCCCTGGTGAAGGTCTCCTGGATGAGATCCTCGGCGTCGCAGCGGTTGCGGGTGAGGCGGAGTGCGGCCGGGAACATCTGCCGCATATACGGGACTGCCTCCTGCTCAAATACGTCGAGACGGGGGTCGAGACGGGCGCTGCCCTGGTGGGCTGCGTGGTCCGTGGCGCTGAGAGTCACGGGGGTTCCTCCTTCGCCAGGCGCCGCCGCGGCTGCCGGAACGGCGGGGTGGGATGGCCACGGCGGTGCCTTATGCATTCGGTTGTAGTGCTCGTCACCAAGAGTTACGCAGCGGACCCTTCGTGCGCATCGGGTGGATCCTTAGCTACGGTCGGTGAATACCTGAGTTAAGCCAGTCGCTGGCTACGGCATGGCCGGGACGCCGGGTACCAATTACCGCTAACCGCTGCGAAGGGTCAAAACGGGCAGCGTGGGCGACGAGTTCGCGGCGGCACCGCTGGCCGGTCTTGGCGACCAGGCTGGCGATGTGCGTCTCGACGGTCTTAGGGGAAATGTACAGTTTCGCGCCGATCTCGGCGTTCGAGTAGCCCAGTGCGACCAGCAGGTACACGTCCATCTCGCGGCTCGTGATGCCGAGCCTGCGCATCTGCCCCGGCACCCGGGCCGTTCCGCGGCCCGCCCGCGGCACCCGCTCCCCGGCCTGCCGGAGCAGGCCACGGCAGGCCGAGGCGAGCCGGTCGTGCGCGGAGGCGTCGAACTCGGCCGCTGCCTCGCGCAGCCACTGGGCGGGCTCGCCCCAGCGGTCCCGCAGGGCCGCTGGCGCGACGAGCCGCCGGAAGAGGCTGTTCCACCACGGCGCGAACGGCGCCAGCTGCAGCCGCGCCTCGGCCGCCAGCGCGCCCGCCCGGTGCGCGTCGCCTGCCCTGCCTGCCAGCACGGCCTCGGCGTACGCCAGGCAGCCCGCATTCCAGCTCGAGGCGGCGCCGATCTCGACGGCCAGCCGCAGCCCGCCGGGCCCGTCTCCGTCGGAGATGGCCTGCAGCAGGGCGTTCAGCGAGACCGCACGCCGGGGCGCGAGCAGGGGGGCCTGCAGCGCCGAGTAGAAACCCTGTGACCGCTGCGGCGCTGCCAGCGCCTGCTTGCCGTAGCGGGCCGCCGTGGCGTTGTGCGTGAGCGCGAGCGGGACGTCGTCGCAGAAGAGCGCCGCGAGCACCCTGGCCTGCCCGTAGGTCGCGACCATGATCTCCGGGTCGTCGGGCAGCACGGCCTCGGCCCGGCGGGCCGTGCGCTCGGCCTCGGCCATGTCGCCCCGCGTCGCGGCGACGTTCGCCTGCAGGCAGATCGCCATGGCCTCGATCCGCGGCGCCTTTATCTGCGCGGATGCGCGCTCGCACCGTCGGGCGGCGGCGGTCGCCTGGTCCAGCTCGGTGCCGAGGCTCCACACGTTAGCGAGCTGCAGCTCGATCACCGAGCCGACGCAGATCGCGCCCGCATCATGGGCGCGCTCGCGCGCCTGCGTAAGCTTGCTGGTGGTGCCTGCCGTCAGCATCTCGATGGTGCCGAGCTCGTGCAGCGAGCGGATCTGCCAGATGCCCATCCCCGCGTCCTGCGCGATCTGGCCGTAGCGCTCGAACGCGGCGCGGGCCGCCGCCTTGTCCCGTGCGCGCTCCCGGCGGCCGATGACTTCCAGCGACTCCAGCGCGACCTCGGCAGCCCAGCCGTTCTCCAGGCCCGCCTTCTCGGCGGCCGCCAGCGCTGTCGTGGCGAGCTCCTCGGCCCGGTCGAAATCGCCCGCTGCCAGCGCACTGCGTGCGGCCACCGCGTCGATCCTGCTGGCGAGCTCGAGGTCGCGCACGTCGTCGGCGATCGCCCTGGCCGCCGTCAGGTGCTCGGCGGCGGCGGCGGGGCTGTCCTCGGGCCGGGTACTGGCCGCCCTGAGCCGGACGAGCGCCTCCCGGCGCGGGTCCGCGCCTGCCGCCCGCAGCCTGCTGACGAGGCTGATCGCGAGCGGGCCGAGCCGCTTGCTGTCGCCCGCCAGGTAGAGGGCCTCCGCGAGCACCTCGTCGACCTCCAGCCCGAAATCCCTGGCTGCGGCGGGAGAGGCGGCGAGCAGTTCCCGCGCGTCGCAGAGCGTCTCGATCGCGCTGCTGACCGCGCCGCCCAGGACGGCGCGCCTGGCCGCGGTCAGCAGCAGCCCGACGGACTCGGGTAGCTGGCCGGCCGCCGCCCGGAGTTCCGCAGCGAGCTCGCACCACACGCCAGCCAGGCCCGGATGCGCCTTCTCGATCGACTCGGCGGCAGCGGCCGACCTGCTGGCGAGGTCGGGCGGCAGCAGATCGGCGAGGATCGCCTCCCTGGTGAGGCTGTGCCGGAAGCGGAACGTCGTGGCGTCCACGCTCGCCGGCTCGATCAGCTGCAGCTCGTGCGCGCGCTGCAGGGCGTCCAGCGCGTGCGCCGCGGACACGCCGGCCACCTCCGGCAGCAGCGTCCAGTCGAACTGCCGGCCGAGCACGGCAGCACTGATCACGACGCTGGCGGCGCCCTGGCCGAGGGCGGCGAGCCGCCGCCGCACCGACCCGGCAATGGAATCCGGCACGCCGGTGGAGATCTCGGAGTTGACCCGCCAGCCGGCCTCGTCGCGGGCGAGGGCGCCGGACGACACCGCGGCGGCCAGTATCTCCTCTACCGCGAACGGGAGCCCGTCGCAGTCTGCGAGCAGCGCGGTCACCGGCGCGGGTACCTGCGGGACGTCCAGGCACTTCGCGGTCATCTCGCGGACCGCGTCCGGCGTGAGCCGCGGCACCTCGACCCGCGTGGCGACCCTGCGGTCTGCCGCGGACCGGAGCAGGTCCAGCGCCTCGCACGGCCCGCCATCCCGGAGCGTGACAACGCACAGCACGTTCGTGCCCGCGAGGTTGTCGATCAGGTACTCGACGACGGCGAGCGTCTCCGGGTCGGCCCAGTGCACGTCTTCGAGCACCAGCATGCCGCCGCGCCCGCCGGACGAGGTCAGGATCCGCAGCAGCGCCTCGCCGATGACGACGGGCGAGATGTATGCCTCACTGCTGTCGGGCTGGCTCCACTCGGGGACCAGCGCGCCGAGCGCCGGCCGGTAGTCGGCCAGGCCGGGCGCGCTGGGCCGCAGGCCGGCCCGCGCGGCGCCGAGCAGCGCCTCGGCTATCGGCCGGTAAGGGACGGGAACCGCCGATTGCGTGCCCCGGCCGGTGAGCACCTGAAAATCTCGGGCAGAAGCCGTATAAGCGACATCTCTCGTCAGTCGCGACTTTCCGATTCCGGCGTCACCGGTAATGAACACAGCGCCGCCGCGGCCCGAGGCCGCGCCGTCCAGCGCGGCTGTCAGCACACCCAGCTCGGCGCCGCGACCGATCAGCACCGGACACAGCATTGACTCCATCCCGGTGATAGTACAAGAGCAACCTAGCGATTACTATGCGTAGTAAGTGCAGATCATCTGCAGGGCAGCGGCAAAGACAAGGTCGAGTCAGGACCAAGCCGGCTGCGGCGCGTGATTGCGCGCAGCGGCGATAAGCCAGCGGAAGAGGCTCAGATCATCGCCGGCCTCGGGATGCCACTGCACCGCCAGCATCGGCGCTGCGACGTCACCGGCGGGGCCGGACTCGGCGGCCTCGATGATCCCGTCGCCTGCCCACGCCGTCGCGACGAGGCCGGCGCCGAGCCGCGCGATCGCCTGATGGTGATGGGTGGGAACGGCAAGTTCCGTGCGGCCGAGCGCGTCGGCGAGCCGTGAGTCCGATGCCACGGCGACGTCGTGCCTGCCGTACCCCGCTGCTTCCGGCGAGTGCCCGTCATGCCCGATAATGTCGGGAAGGTGCTGATGCAGCGTGCCGCCGAGTGCGACATTGATCACCTGCAGTCCGCGGCAGATGCCGAGCAGCGGCAGCCCGAGGTCGAGTGCGCCCGCGCACAGCGCGAGCTCGGCGCCATCCCTGGCGGCATTGGGCAGTCCGGTCGCGGCGTCCCGCGCGGCCGCGTACCGGCCGGGATCGATGTCGCCGCCGCCGGCGAGCACCAGGCCGTCCAGCCGCGGCAGGACGTGCTCGATGCCGTCCACCGGCGGCAGCAGCACCGGAGTGCCGCCGGCCGCCGCTACCTTGTCGGCATAGCGGCGCGGCAGCAGTACCGCCTCGTCGTCCCAGTTGCCCCACCGGGCGCGCTGGGAGTAGCTGCTGATCCCGATGAGCGGGGCGCCCGCGTGGCTCGCGCTTGTCATCTCGCCGAATCCGGTCATGCCTACAACGGTGTCACATACGCGCCGGCGATGCCGCCGTCGACGAGGAACTGCGACGCGGTGATGAAGGAGGAATCGTCGCTCGCGAGGAACGCGACCGCCGCCGCGATCTCGTCCGGCTCGGCGAACCTGCCCATCGGCACGTGCACCAGCCGCCGTGCGGCTCGCTCCGGGTCCTTCGCGAACAGTTCCCGCAGCAGCGGGGTATTGACCGGGCCCGGGCACAGCGCGTTCACCCGGATGCCCTCGCGGGCGAACTGCACGCCGAGCTCGCGGCTCATCGCGAGGACGCCGCCCTTCGATGCGGTGTAGGAGATCTGCGAGGTGGCCGCGCCGAGCACCGCGACAAACGACGCGGTGTTGATGATCGAGCCCCGGCCGGCCCGGCGCATGTGCGGGAGCACGTACTTGCAGCACAGGTAGACAGAGGTCAGGTTGACCTCCTGGACCCGGCGCCACGCGTCGAGGCCGGTGGTCAGGATCGAGTCGTCCTCGGGGGGTGAGATGCCGGCGTTGTTGAACGCCACGTCGATGCGGCCGAACCTGGCCGCCACGCCGTCGAACAGCGCCCGGACCTGGTCCTCGTCGGCCACGTCCGCGGGCAGGTAGACGCCGCTGACCTCCGCGGCGGCCGCCTTGCCTGCGGCCTCGTCTATGTCGACAGCCACCACCGTCGCGCCTTCGGCCGCGAGTCGCCGCGCGCTGGCGAGTCCGATGCCGCTCCCGGCACCGGTGATGACGGCGACGCGATCCTGCAGCCGCTGCATGTGCTAGCTCCGTTTCCTGGTCGGCTTCCTAATCAGCCGCGATGAAGATGTTCTTGGTCTCGGTGAACGAGTCGAGCGCGTCCGGGCCGAGCTCGCGGCCGAGGCCGGACTGCTTGAACCCGCCGAACGGCGTCCAGTACCGGACCGACGAGTGGGAGTTCACCGAGAGGTTCCCGGTTTCCACGCCGCGGGCGACCCTGATGGCGCGGCCGATGTTACCGGTCCAGATCGAGCCAGACAGGCCGTAGGGGCTGTCGTTGGCGAGCGCGATGGCCTCGGCCTCGTCCGCGAACGGGCTGACCGTCACCACCGGGCCGAAGATCTCCTCGGTGTAGGCGCGGTCTGCCGTGCTCACCGGCGCGAGCACGGTCGGCGGGTACCAGAAGCCCGGTCCGTCGGGCGCGCTGCCGCGGAACGCGACCGGAGCGCCCGCGGGCACGTAGCCGGAGACATGATCGCGGTGCGCGGCGGAGATAAGCGGGCCCATCTCGGTGTCCGCCGCCGCCGGGTCGCCGACCCGCACGCCGCGCACGGCGGGCTCGAGCAGCTCCATGAACCGGTCGAGCACGCTGGCCTGGACCAGGATCCTGGACCTCGCGCAGCAGTCCTGGCCGGCGTTGTCGAAGACCGCGTACGGCGCGGTCGCGGCCGCCTTCTCGAGGTCGGCGTCGGCGAACACGATGTTCGCGCTCTTGCCGCCGAGCTCGAGCGTGAGCCGCTTGATGTGCCGGGCGCAGCCGGCCATGATCTGTCGCCCCACCTCGGTCGATCCGGTGAACACGATCTTGCGCACGGCCGGGTGGTCGACCAGGCGCTGACCGACCACGCTGCCCTTGCCCGGCAGTACCTGCAGCACGCCGTCGGGCAGGCCGGCGGCCAGCGCCAGCTCTCCGATCCGGATCGCGGTCAGCGGCGTCATCTCGGCCGGCTTGGCGACCACGGTGTTGCCCGCGGCCAGCGCCGGCGCCATGCCCCAGGACAGGATCGGCATCGGGAAGTTCCACGGCACGATCAGGCCCACGACGCCGAGCGGCTCATGAAAGGTCACGTCGAGGCCGCCCGCGACCGGGATCTGCCGGCCGGTAAGCCGCTCCGGTGCGGCGGCATAGTACTCGAGCACGTCGCGGACCTGGCCCGCCTCCCAGGTGGCCGCCCCGACCGGGTGACCCGAGCCCCGGGTCTCGAGCGCGGCCAGCTCGGCGATGTGGCCGTCGACCTGCGCCGCGAACGCGCGCAGCAGGCGCGCCCGGTCGGCTGGCGAGACCGCGCGCCACCGCTCCTGCGCCCGGACCGCGCGGGCGACGGCCGCGTCGGTCTCCTCGGCGGTGGTGTGCGGGACGGCCGCGACCGGCTGCTCGGTCGCAGGGTTGATCACCGTGTACTGCGTCATGTGCGGGTCTCCTCGCGGGATCGGCGTCAGAGCCGCTCGAAGCAGCGCCGCAGTTCCCAGTCGGTCACCGCGGCGTCGTAGGCGGCGAGCTCGACCCTGGCGTAGTTCGCGTAGTGCTCGCGAACGCCCGCGCCGAACGCCCCCTCGGCCAGCTCGCTCTTGGTCCACAACTCAAGGGCGTCGCGCAAGGTGTGCGGCACCCGCAGGCTCGTGTCGGTATAGGCGTTGCCCTCGAAGGCGGGCTCGAGCGGCAGCTCGGCGTCGATGCCGTGCAGCCCGGCCGCGATCATGCCCGCGAGCGCGAGATAGGGGTTGACGTCGCCGCCCGGCGTCCGGTTCTCCGCGCGCAGCGAGTGCCCGTGCCCGACCAGCCGGATCGCGCACGTCCTGTTGTCGACGCCCCAGCGCACCGACGTGGGCGCGAAGCTGCCGGGCACGTACCGCTTGTAGGAGTTGACGTTCGGTGCGTACAGCAGCGTGAGCTCGCGCATCGCCGCGAGCTGCCCGGCCACGAAGTGCTCGCCGAGCCGGGACAGGCCGTGCGGGCCGTCTCCGGCCAGCACGGGCGTGCCGTCCGTGCCGCGCAGCGACAGGTGAATGTGGCAGGAGTTGCCCTCGCGGGCGTTCGGCTTGGCCATGAACGTGATGCTCATGCCCTCCTGCGCGGCGATCTCCTTCGCCCCGGTCTTGTAGATCGAGTGGTTGTCGCTCATCGTCAGCGCGTCGGCGTACCGGAACGCGATCTCGTGCTGGCCGAGGTTGCACTCGCCCTTGGCGGACTCCACGTACATTCCGGCCCCGGACATCCCGTTGCGGATGCGGCGCAGCAGCGGCTCGACCCTGGACGTACCGAGGATGGAGTAGTCCACGTTGTAACCGTTGGCGGGGGACAGGCCGGTGTAGTTCCTCGCCGCGGCCTGCTCGTAGCTGTCGGTGAAGACGATGAACTCGAGCTCGGTGCCCGCGTAGGCCACCAGGCCGCGGTCGGCCAGCCGGCCGAGCTGGCGGCGCAGGATCTGCCGCGGCGATTCCAGCACCGGGGTCCCGTCCAGCCAGGCCAGGTCGGCCAGTACCAGCGCGGTCGCGGGATGCCACGGGATCCGGCGCAGCGTCGCCATGTCCGGGCGCATGACGAAGTCGCCGTACCCGCGCTCCCAGGACGAGATCTGGTAGCCGTCCACCGTGTTCATGTCGACGTCGACGGCCAGCAGGTAGTTGCAGCCCTCGGAGAACTCCTGGCTGACCTCGGCGAGGAAGAACTCCGCGGACAGCCGCTTGCCCTGCAGCCGGCCCTGCATGTCGGTCAGGGCGAGGATTACGGTGTCGATCTCGCCGCTGGCGGCGAGCCGGCGCAGCCCGGCCAGGGACAGCATCCCCGGCCGGACCGCGCCGGCGGTCGGAACGACAGCTTCCGGATCGGTCATGCTCAGGCCGACAGCTCGTGCTCGATCGCGGCCAGCTCCTCCGGAGTGCCCTGCACCTTCGGGCCCTTGAACCAGTTGCGCGCCGAGACGGCCCAGTAGATGCCGGCGTACCCGATCACGACCACGACCGCGACCGGCGCGTAGTTGAAGGTCTTCAGTCCGATGGGGCCGAACTGCGGGAGCATGAACAGGATCGCGATGAGGACAACCCACACCACGGCGATCCAGCCGATCACGTAGCTGCGCTTGCCGAGGTGCCAGGGCCCGCGCTGGAAGCTCTCGCCCTGCCGCAGCCGCAGGAACGTCGGCGTCACGTACGCGATGTAGAGGCCGATGACCGCGATCGAGGTCACCGCGCCGTACGCGGCGCCATTCCACAGGTAGGGCAGGCCTAGCACGAGCGCGCCGCCGGCCGCGAGCCAGATCGCGTTGGTAGGCGTCCTGGTCCGCTTGTTCACCCGGTGCCAGAGGTTCGAGCCGGGCAGCGCGCCGTCACGGGAGAACGCGTAGATCATCCGCGAGTTCGCGGTGACCGAGGACATCCCGCAGAAGAGCTGGGCGCCGATCACGACCAGGAGCAGCAGCTCCGCTCCGGTCCGGCCGACCGCGTCGAGCCAGATCTGCGCGGGAGCAGCGGTACCGGCCGCCGCCTCGGCCGCGTAGTTGCCCTTCTGGATCGCGAACGTCATGCCGATCAGCAGCACCCAGCCGGCGATCAGCGAGACCAGGATCGACATCACGATCCCCCGCGGGCCGGCGGTCGAGGCCTCGTGCGTCTCCTCGGTCATATGCGCGGAGGCGTCATAGCCGGTGAACGTGTACTGCGCCATCAGCAGCCCGACCGGCAGGATGTACCACCAGCCGATCTTGAACCCGGAGAGGTTCTCCAGGTCGGTGAACACGTACTTCGCCGACTCGTGGTGCGCGCCGGACTTCAGCCCGAAGATCATGGCTCCGACGATGATGAGGACGCCGAGAATGTGCCACCAGACGCTGACGTCGTTGAGCAGCGCGACCAGCCGGATGCCGAACTGGTTCAGCATCCCGTGCACGAACAGGACGATCGCGTAGACCAGGACCGTGTGCCACGGATGCGAGAGGTCGAACCCGAACCAGAGGTCCAGCAGGAAGTTGATGAAGAACGCGGCGCCGAAGTCGATGCCCGCGGTGACCGCCACCTGGCCGAGGAAATTGAACCACCCCGTGAACCACGACCAGGCGGGCCCGTTCCTGCGCGCCAGCTTTGCCGACCAGTAGTAGAGGCCGCCGGCCGTCGGGTAGCTCGAGCAGACCTCGGCCATGGACAGCCCGACGAGCAGGGTCATGATGCCGACGATCGGCCAGCCCCAGACGATGATCGCCGGGCCGCCCTCGTCCATGCCGAAGTAGAAGAGGGTCAGGCAGCCGGACAGGATCGAGATGATCGTGAACGACACTGCGAAGTTCGAGAAGCCCGACATCCGCCTGCGCAGCTCCTGCGCGTAGCCGAGACGGTGCAGGGTCTCCTCGTCGCTGGTGAGCGCTTGCTCATTGACCGACACGACGTGCTCCTTGGGGTGCTGTGTCCGGATGCCGGGGGGGCCTTCTGGCCCGATTTGGTACTAGCGGGGCGGGAATTTCAATGGTTCAATATCAGACCAATGATTATGACGACTCAGGCAATGTCAAGACCTTGAGCCATATTCATCACTCGCGCCCCATCAGTACCGGCACGCGGGGAAGGGGGGGTCCCGCGTGCCGGGGGTGTCGCGGGCGGGCTCGATCGCGGTACCCGGACCGAGCGTGGTGCCTGGACCGAGCGTGGTGCCTGGACTGGCTGCCGCACTGGAGCGGCATGCTGACGGGAGCGGCGTGGTCAACCTGAAGGACGGCAGTGCGAGCGGCGGCGCCGCGGCGGGCCCGCAGACGGCCCGGCCCGGGCGGGCCCGGCCGGTGCCCGCGCAACCGGTGCCGCCCGGCATCGACCTGGTCGGCGTCCTGCGCCCCGTGCGCGAGGGCAACGCGTTCGAGGAGACCGTCGAGCGGCTGCTGACGGTCATCAAGCTCGGCATCGTCGGTCCCGGCGAGCGGTTTCCGGCCGAGCGGGAGCTCGCGGCGCAGCTCGGCATCAGCCGGCTGACCCTGCGCGAGGCGATCCGCGAGCTGACGGAGGCCGGCTATGTCAGCGCGCGCCGCGGCCGGTTCGGGGGCACGTTCGTCACCTACACCAGGCCGGCTCCCGATCGCGGCGAGCTGCGCAGGCTGGCGCTCCAGGACGGCGACAAGCTGACCGACGCGCTGACGTTCCGGCTGGCGGTGGAGACCGGGGCCGCGGAGGCGCTCGCCACCCAGCTCGCCAGGGCACCTGACGCCGCGATCAGGGACACGCTGCTGGCGCGGCTCGCCGACGTCAACGGCGCCAGCCCGCAGGACTACCGGCGGCTGGACACGCTGTTTCACCTGAGCATCGCGGAGCTGGCGGGATCCAGCCTGCTGGCCGCAGCCTGCGCGGACGCGCGCTGGCGACTCAACGACCTGCTCAACGCCATCCCCGTGCTGCAGCGCAACATCGATCACACGGCCGCGCAGCATCAGGCGGTAGTGCGGGCAATCCTGGACGGGGACGCCGACCGGGCCAGGGTCGCGGTGGCCGAGCACCTGGCAGGCACCGCCGCCCTGCTGCGCGGCTTCCTCGGGTGAGGTTCCCTGGCACACCCGCCGGTCCCGTCCAGGGCCGGGATCGTCGCGATCCGTCAGCCCGGCGGTATCCCCGCACCGGTCAGGCTGCCCGCCGCTGCCTGGCGCGGGACGATGACCGGCTCGGCCGGGCCAGCGTGATCGCCCGCGGCGCCCGCCGCCATGCCGTCCCTGACCATGGCGCCGAGCAGCAGCGCGGCGACCACGAACCCGAGGGCGGTCGCCAGATTCGAGCCGAGCATGTGCCGGGTGATCCCGAGCCCGTCGAGGTAGGCGGCCGGGACGAACGCCGTGATCGCGCAGCCGGTGAGCAGCGCGAGAACGAACGCGGCATCCCGGTGCCAGGCCGGGGCGTGCCGCGCCGTCCGCAGTGCCCGGGCCGCGATCGCGCCCATCGCGGCCCACAGCGGCAGCAGCCAGACCAGCCCGAGCCCGGCCGGGATCGCCTGCACCAGGCTGGTCAGCACCGTGACGCGGTCTTCCAGCGCGCCCGCCGGGTGCCCGCTGCCCGGCTGGTAACTGCCCAGGTAGTCCACGCGCAGCTGGAGCGCGCCGTCGGCGGCGCGCTGGCCGGTCGAGACGAGGTCGGCCGGGTGCGTGAGCAGGAAACCGACCACCGTCCCGTCGGTCAGCCGGCCGGCGTACCGCCGGTAGAGCGGATCGTGGTAGACCGTGCGCGGCGCCCAGAAGCTGGTGCCCGCGTACCTGGCCCAGCTGGCGGGGAGGCCGAGGGCGCGCAGGTCGGCGGTGGCATCGTCGTGGCCGTTGACGATGTCCTGGAAGATCACGTTCACCGCTTGCTCCTGGTGCATCGTCGCCGCGTACGGTGAGCCGGCCTCGTGCCGCGCGTAGCCGACCGCCCCGGCCGCGAGCAGGCCGGCCATCAGCGTCGCCGCGGCCACCCTGGCGGTCAGCAGCCGGGCCAGGCCGGTCCGTGACCGGGACGCGCTGGCGGCGACGATGACCCCGCACACCGGGATCGCGAGCAGCACGTACTGCTCCTTGGACAGCACGGCCAGGTAGCCGCCGGCCGCGGTCAGCAGCAGGCCGAAGGCAAACCCGAGCGTGTCGCGGCCGAGATACACCACTCCGGCCGCGACCAGCAGCAGTCCGGTCAGCGCCGCGCCCTCGCTGTACGGGCCGGCGTAGGTGTCGAAGAACGATGCGTCCGCCATGATCAGCCACAGGGCGGCCGCGAGCAGGACGGTAGACCGCCAGCGCAGCCGCAGCCCGCACGCCAGGCTGGCGATGCCGGCCGACTGCAGCCCGCAGGTGATGAGCCCGACGGCGATCAGGCTGACCGTGCCCGGCAGCCCCAGCAGCGGTGTGAGATCACGGGCGGCGGCCAGGAGCAGGTGCTCCGACGAGGGGTAGACAGGGGCGTTCGCGCAGCTAGCCGACGGCTCGTAGGTGAAGTACGCGAAGCCGTCGTAGCGCGGGTGACCGCCGGAGACAGGCGCGACGCCGAGGGCGCACATCAGCCGCGGGCCGTCGCCGTTGTCGGCCATGGCTACCGGCGACGGCAGCAGGAACCTCGCCATGAACAGCGTGAGCGATCCGCCGGAGACGGTCAGCCAGCGCCGCGTGTACACGCGCATGTGCGGCTGGCGCAGCCGGGCCAGCCAGTCGGCCGGCGCGGCGGGTGGCCGCGGCGGCCGGTGCCGATGGCGGGTCCTGGCCGGCCCGGCCGCCGTCTTCTCGCCCCGGCTGATGGCATGACGTGACACGCGAGCCCCCCTTCGCGCCTGTGATCGTAGCCAGCGCCCTCCGGGTGCGGCTGCATTTGCAATTGCGCTCGCGTGTCAGCCAGCGGCGCCGCGGGCCGTCCCGGCGGGCGCTAACCGCGAGCGTGCGCCTGGAACCGCACGACCATCTGCTCCGGCCCGCGCAGGTTCAGGTTGGGCTTGTACGCGAGCATGTCCTCGTCGAGCTCGGGCGCGGTCATCCTGGTGGCGAACGCCCGCACTGCGACGGTGGCCTCGAGCCTGGCGAGCGGCGCGCCGAGGCAGAAGTGCGGGCCGGCGGCGAACGCGAGGTGACCGGCGGCGCCGCGGCGGATGTCGAATCGGTCCGGGTCGGGATACACGTCCGGGTCGCGGCCGGCGGCCGCGAGCAGGAGCAGGACGAGCGCACCCTCGTCCGCGGTCAGGCTGCCGACCAGGACCGGGCCCTTGGCTACCCGGCCGGTCATCTGCACCGGCGCGTCGTAGCGGAGCGTCTCCTCGACGGCGGCCGCCGCGAGATCCGGGTCGGCCTGCAGCAGCGCAAGCTGATCCGGGTGGCGCAGCAGCGCCAGGATCGCGTTCGAGATCAGGCCGACCGTGGTCTCGTGCCCTGCGACCAGGAGCAGCACGCACGTGGCGATCAGCTCGTCCTCGGTGAGCATCTCGCCGTTGTCCTCGGCGCGGACCATCGCGGACAGGAGGTCATCGGCGGGCCGCGCGCGCCGCATCGCGATCAGGCCGCGGAAGTAGGCGGCGAACTCGTCGCTTGCTGCCTGCGCCGATTCCGCGCGCGTCTGGGCTTCCGCCGGAGTGAGCCCGAAGCCTGGCTGGAGCGAGTGCGCGAGCCTGGCGGACCAGCCGGCAAACCGCGGGTGGTCCTCGACCGGGACGCCGAGCAGCTCGGAGATGATCCGCACCGGCAGCGGGTAGGCCAGCTGGCTGACGACCTCGAGCTGGCCGGCCGCCGCCGCGGCACCTAGCAGTCCGCCGGTGATCTCCTGGATTCTCGGTTCGAGCAGGGCGATCCGCCGCGGGGTGAAGGCCTTGGACACCAGCCGCCGCAGCCTGGTGTGGTCGGGCGGGTCCAGGGACAGGAAGGACGGCCTGGGATTCGCCCGCCGGGGCGCGGTGGCCGCCAGCCGCGACCGGTCGCGCTCGCTGCTGGCATCCGGGTCGCGCAGCACGGCCGAGATGTCCGCGTGCCGCCCGGCGACCACGAACGCGCCGTCGAAATCGGCGAACGGCGACGCCTCCCGCAGGCCCGCCAGCAGGGGATACGGGTCGGGCAGCGTGGCGGGGTTTGCCAGGTCGGCGAGGGCAGGTCGCTGCATCGTGCTCATTTGCGTACTCCGACTCGTGCTCTGCTGGGGTCAGGCGACGGGCGCGGGCGCCGGGACGCCGACGGGGTTCGGGAACGGCATGACGGCAGCGCAGGCCCGCGCGATAAGGAGCAGCATCGTGGCCAGCGCGCTGGCCCGCTGCGTGCCGGGCTGTCCGCACGGTCTGGCCGCGGCCGCGTCCCACTCCGCGTCGGTCCAGCCGCGGGCGGGCTGCAGCCGCCCTTCGGGCCGCAGGCCGGCCGCGACCGCCATCAGCTCGCCGGCCGCGGCCAGGTCCCAGACCGCGGGGACAGCCCGGCGAGGTAGCCGCGCCAGAATCCCGCGCAGCCCGGCCGCCTCGAACGCGTCCCGCGCCTCCGGAGCGAGGTACGTGACCACGTGTACCGGCTCGAAGAGCGCCCGCATCCGCCTGGCGGTCGACGCAGCGTCGTCCATGACCCCATCATCGCAGTCGCTCGGACAAATCACTACATGCCAGCTAAGACCCGGCAGCCGGGCACGCTTACCGGGGGCGGTGCTTATCCGGGGGCGGCGGCCGCCGGATCCTGGCCGGCCGGGGCGCCGGTGCTGAGCGGATGATGGCAGGCCGCGAGGTGACCGGTGCTGCCGCGCAGCACCAGCTCGGGCTCCTCGGCCTTGCAGATGTCGGTCGCGTAGCGGCAGCGCGGGTGGAACCGGCAGCCGGTCGGCGGCGAGATCGGGCTCGGCACGTCCCCCTCGAGCACGATGTGCTTGCGCTGGGCGGACAGGTCGGGATCCGGGATCGGGACCGCCGACAGCAGCGCCTCGGTGTAGGGGTGGACCGGCCGCTCGTACAGTTCCTCGGCGGGCGAGATCTCCACGATCTTGCCCAGGTACATCACCGCGATCCGGTCCGAGACGTGCCGCACCACGCCGAGGTCGTGCGCGATGAAGATGTACGTGAGGCCCAGCTCGTCCTGCAGGTCGTCGAGCAGGTTGATGACCTGTGCCCGGATCGAGACGTCCAGCGCCGACACCGGCTCGTCTGCGATGACCAGCTTTGGCTTGAGCGCCAGTGCCCTGGCCACGCCGATCCGCTGGCGCTGTCCGCCGGAGAACTCGTGCGGGTAGCGGTTGATGTGGTCTTCGGAGAGGCCGACGAGGTCGAGCAGCTCGATGACGCGGCGGTGGATCTGCTCCCTGCTGCCGGCCCGGTGCACGTGCAGCGGGTCGGAGATGATCGTGCCGACGCGCTTGCGCGGGTTGAGCGAGGCGTACGGGTCCTGGAAGACCATCTGCAGGTCGCGCCGGATCGGCCGCAGCTCGCGCCGGGAGTACCCGGAGATGTCGGTGCCCTCGAACTCGATCGTGCCGCTGGTGACGTCGTAGATCCTGGCGAGGCACCGGGCCAGCGTCGACTTGCCGCAGCCTGACTCGCCGACCAGGCCGAGTGTCTCGCCCGCCCGCAGTTCGAGGCTCACGTCGTCGACCGCGTGCACGCGCCCGACCTCGCGCTGGATGAGCACGCCGTACCTGATCGGAAAGTACTTCTTCACGTGCTCGGCGCGCAGCAGCAGCTCCCCGGCCGCGATGTCGGGACCGGCCTCGAGGACGGGCAGCTCCGGCTCCGGGCCGGGCGTCACCGTATCGTCGGTCACGGGCGCTCCTCAACGAGCTCGGGGTGAATGGTCCGCTCCCTGATCTCCTGCTTTTGCTGCCGGGAGAGGTGGCACGCGTCCAGATGACCGTCGCCGGTACGGTCCAGCAGCTCGGGCCGCTCGGCGCACCGCTCGAACCGGTGCGCGCACCGGGCGGCGAACGCGCAGCCTTCCGGCAGCCGCATGAGCGACGGCGGCAGGCCGGGGATCGCGGCGAGCCGCCGGGGCCGGGGCCGGTCGAGCCGGGCGATCGAGCCGAGCAGGCCCCAGGTGTAGGGGTGCTGCGGGTCATAGAACAGCTCGCGCTGCGTGCCCTGCTCGACGATCCGGCCGGCATACATGACGGCGATCCGGTCGGCCATGTCCGCCACCACGCCCATGTCGTGCGTGATCAGCACGACCGCGGTGCCGTAGTCCTCGCGCAGCTTCCTGATCAGGCTGAGGATCTGCGCCTGGATCGTGACGTCCAGCGCCGTCGTCGGCTCGTCCGCGATGAGCAGGTCCGGGTTGCAGGAGATCGCCATCGCGATCATCACCCGCTGCCGCATGCCGCCGGAGAACTGGTGCGGGAACGCGTTCACCCGCTCGCTGGCGTTCGGGATGCCGACCGAGGTAAGCAGCTCGATCGCGCGGGCGCGCGCGGCCTGCTTGCTGACCTTCTCGTGCTCCCGGATCTGCTCGGCGATCTGCCAGCCCACCCGGTACACCGGGTTGAGCGACGTCATCGGGTCCTGGAAGATCATGCCGATGCCCGCACCGCGGATCGACCGGATGCGATCCTGCGGCAGCTCCATCAGGTTGGTGCCCTTGTACAGCACCTCGCCCTCGAACCGCGCGTTCGGGTCGGTGATCAGCCGCATCACCGACATCATCGTGACGCTCTTGCCCGAGCCGGACTCGCCGACGATGCCGAGCGTCTCGCCCTCGTACAGACTGGCGGATACGCCGTCGACGGCCTGAACCAGGCCGTCGTCGGTGCGGAAGGAGACCCGGAGGTCGCGTATGTCCAGCAGCGGATCTGGCATCAGGCGGGCCGCACTCTCGGGTCGAGCCACGCGTAGCCGATGTCCACGAGCGCGTTCGCGAGCACGATGAAGAACGCGCCGTAGATGACGGTGGCCATGATGGTTGGCAGGTCAAGGTTGGCCAGGGCCTCATAAGTCAGGAAGCCGACACCGTGGATGCCGAATACGACCTCGGTGAGGATCGTGCCGCCGCCCACGAGCGCCCCGAAGTCCAGCCCGAACAGGCTGACGAAGGTGACCATCGAGTTGCGGATGGTGTGCCGCAGCAGCACGCGCTGCTCGGACAGGCCCTTGGCGCGCGCCGTCCGGACGAAGTCCTCGGTCTGGATCTCCAGCACGTTGGCGCGCAGCACCCGCGCGTAGAAGCCGATGTACAGGATCGACAGCGTGATCCAGGGGAAGATCAGGCCCTCGAACCACAGCACCGGCCCCTGCGTGAGCGGGTTATAGCCCAGCGGCGGTACCCAGCTGAACACGTTCTTGTGCAGGCCGCCCTGGGTGATCAGGTTGCACACCTGGCCGAGCCAGAACACCGGGCAGGAGATGCCGATGAGGGCCAGGATCATCAGGACCGGGTCATACACGGTCCCGCGCAGCCTGGCCGCGGCCACGCCCATCACGATCGCCATGACGATCCAGATGACGGTCGCGCCGAAGACCAGCGACAGCGTGGCCGGCGCGGCGGCGAAGATCTCCGGCACGACCTTGATGCCCTGGTCGGAGTACGACACGAGATCCCTGGAGATGAAGATCTTCTTCATCATCAGCGCGTACTGGATCCACAGCGGCCGGTTGAGGCCGAGCTGCGCCCGCACCTCGGCAAGAACCTGCGGGCTCGGATTGCGCCCGGCGATGGCCCTGGCCGGATCCACGCCCGGCGTCTTGAAGAAGATGAAGAACACGATGACCGTGATGATGAACATCACCAGCGCGGCCCACAGCGTACGGCGCACGACGAAGGTCAGCATGGCGGCCACCCGCGGCCGGTCGTCGCGAGCGCTGGCATCGCGGTCACTTCTCCACCCTCAGCTTCGCTCGCGGGTCGAGCGCGTCCCTGACCCCGTCGCCGAGCACGTTCAGCGCGAGGACGGTCAGCACGATCATGATTCCCGGCGCCAGCGATACCCACGGCCGGGTATAGAGCAGGTCCTGGCCGTCGTTGATGATCGTGCCCCAGCTGACGTTGGGGGGCTGGACGCCGACCGAGAGGAACGAGAGGGCCGCCTCGGTGAGCATGTTCGTGGCGACCATGAGCGGCAGCAGGACGATGACCGTCGACACCACGTTCGGCAGGATCTCCGAGAAGATGATCCGGAAGTTCGACGCGCCCTGGGCGATGGCGGCCTCGACGAACTCCTTGTTGACCACCGAGAGCACCTGGCCGCGGACCGGCCGGTACACGTACGGCACGTAGATGCCCGCGATGATGTACGTCGGGACCCACAGGCTGGACGCGTTGATGACGAACGGGCCGACGTGCAGGCCGTTGGAGTGCGTCAGCAGCTCGGTCGAGATGCAGATGGCCAGCAGGATGACCGGGAACGCCCAGATGATGTCCATGATCCTGGACAGGATCGCGTCGGTGAGCCCGCCGAAGAACCCGGCGAAGAGCGCCACGATCGTGGCGACGACGCAGCAGATCACCGCGGAGGAGATGCCGATCTGCAGCGAGGCACGCCCGCCGTAGAGCAGCAGCACCCCCACGTCCCGCCCGGTGTTGTCGGCGCCGAGGAAGTAGTGATGCAGGTCGAGCGTCGGCCCGATCGGGGTCTCGCCGAGCTTGAGAAGGCCGCCGCCCTGCTGCATGACCGGCACGGTCTTGCCGCCTACGACCGTGGTGCCGTCCAGGTTGGGCTGGAACGGGTTCGCTACGTGCGCGACGTAGTGCGCGTACAGCGGCGCGGCGAGGCTCATGATGATGATCAGGATGAAGAGCCCGAGCGCTGCCAGCGCGATGCGGTTGCGGCGGAGCCGGCGCCAGGCAAGGGCCCACGGGTTGCGGCCGGCCGGAGCCGGCCCCAACTACGTGGGCCACGCCGGGTCGGCTACCGCCCCCATTGAGCGGTCTTATCCCACGGCACGGGCATCCGGTCAGGAGGACAGCCACAGCTGGTCGATGAGGATGTACCACTGCGGGTTCCACTCGTAGCCATGGACGCTCTTGGACAGGAAGTCGATCTGCTTGGGGTTGTACAGGTCGACCCACGGCGCCTGCTGGGTGTCCTCGTGGTCGACTGCCGTCCACAGGCTGGCCGCCTGCGCCGGGTTGGTCGCCTCGACGTTCTCTGCCTGGGTGATCTGCGAGTTGATGCTCTTGTCGCAGAACGCCGCGATGTTGGGGCTCGCGTCGCTGTTCGGGTGGATGGTGCCGCAACCCAGCAGCACGTTCAGGAAGTCGGACGGCGCCGGGTAGTCCTGGTACCAGGCCGACCACGCGACGTTCCACTTGCCGGAGTTCGCCGAGTTCTGCACGAACGGATACTGAGGCCCGGAGGCGAGCAGCTGGGTGCTGGCCTTGTAGCCGATGGAGTCGAGGTCGGACACCATCTGCTCGGCCAGCTCCTTGCCCACCTGGTCGTTGGTGCCGTTGACGACGACCTTCATGCCTGCGGTCCCGGACGCCTTGACCAGGGCCTTGGCCTTCGCGATGTTGGGCCCGGACCAGACCGTCTGCGCCCCGGTGGTGTAGGGGCAGTACGGCGTGTAGGACGGGAAGTTCGGCGGCAGGATCTGGCAGGCGGGCACCGCGAGCGACGGGCCGCCGGCGATCTTGACATACGCGGTCCGGTTCGCCGCGTAGTTGATCGCCTGCCGGGCCTGGAGGTTGTTGAACGGAGGCCGGCGGGTGTTCAGCGCCATGTACCAGTCCGCGGTCAGCGTGTTGACGTGCACCTGGCCCGCGTACTGGGCGCTGTTCAGGGTCGTCAGCTGGTCGGACGGGATCTGGTCGCCGTCGAACACCTCGTTGGCGGTGCCGTTCTCGACTTCCTGCACCTCGTCGGAGACCTGCAGGCCGTACTTCTCGATGATCTCGTTGGGGTAGCCGGCCGGCTGCGCGACCTTGCTCCACACCTTGAAGTACGGGTTGCGGACGAGCACCGCCTCGGTGTTCGGGTTGTACGACTTCCACATGTACGGCCCGGTGCCCGGCGGCACGTTGTTGCCGGTCAGCTTCAGCGAGGTGCTCCCCGGCACCACGAACGCGAAGGGCAGCGCGAGCTGGTCCATCAGCTCCGGGTCTGGCGCGGTCAGGTTGATCGTGAGCGTGTAGCTGCTGTTGTTGGCGACCACGCCCTGGCTCAGGTTGCAGCCCTTGGTGCTGCACTTGCTCGCGCCGACGATGCCGTTGTAGAAGCTCGTCGGGCCGGGCACGGTGAACTGCCGCTCGAAGGTCGTGACGAAGTCGCTGGGCTTCAGCACCTGGCCGTTGGAGAACTTGATGCCGCGGCGGATGTTGAACACATAGGTCTTGCCGCCGTTGGTCGGCACCGGGATGGAAGTCGCCAGGTCCGGCACGATCTTCGTGCCCGCGACGCCGCCCACCTTTTCGAACGTCGTGAGGCCGTCGTGCGTGTCGATCAGGAGCTGCCACTCTTGCAGCGTGTAGTTCTGCGCGGGGTCAGCGACGCCGAACGCAGAGTTGGCCAGGACGGTGAACGTACCGCCAGAGTGGCCCGCCGTGGCGGGGCTGGAGTTAGAGCCGCCGCTGGGGCTCGTGGAATTACCGCAGCCGGCCGCGACGATGGCAAGAACACTCAGCGCGGCAAGGCCGGTCAGCGTCTTGCCAGCGCCGCGATTGGCAACTTTTGCTGCAATCTGTCTCATCTGATGCCTCCTTACCGGAAGTTATACTTTGTTTGGCTCGACATCGTAAGTGAGTCGCAGATAACACTTTGGGCGCGACGCAGCTGGTTTTTGCCCTGATAGGACGCGATTTCCGGGTGTAGTTACTGATCATCGCCCGCGACGGCAAAGCCTCGGCAAAGCGGGCTGCGGCCCGGCTTCGGGCCGCCCTCGTGCGGCGGCGCCCCGCCGTGCCCGCCGTGCCCGCTGAGCCGTGATCCGGGCCATCCGGGGGGGCCGATTGCCAGCCCGGAACTAATTACGGCACAATGATGTTGTGAAAAACGTGGGACTGGTAGCTGGCGAGTCGGGCGCCCCGCGCGGCGCCGGGCTTCCGGCTGCGCCGGTTCCCGGTGGCTCCGCCAGGCCGGAGGCCGGCCACGCCGCCCAGGCCGCGGCGGCGGCAGGGCTCGGCTCAGAGTCAGGTACCCGCGGCAGGATCGCCCGACTCATCCTGGAGAACGGCCCGGTGACGGCCGCCGGGCTGTCCGTCCGGCTCGGGCTCACCCCGGCCGCCGTACGGCGGCATCTGGACAACCTGATGGCAGACGGCCTGGTCGAGGCCAGGACCGCGCGGCAGTACGGCAGCCGCGGGCGAGGCCGCCCGGCCCGGCTGTTCGCGATGACCGACGCCGGCCGGAGCGCATTCGAGCACGCCTACGACGACCTGGCGGCGAGCGCGCTGCGCTTCCTGGCCCAGGTCGCCGGGCCGGGCGCGGTAGCGCAGTTCGCCCGCCAGCAGATCGCCGAGCTCGAGCGCAGGTACCGGCCGGTCGTGACCGCGGCCGCGCCGGCCGACCGGGTCAAGGCGCTCGCCGAGGCGCTGTCCGCGGACGGGTACGCCGCGTCCGCGGCCCGCCTGGGCAACGCCGGGGCCGGCGGCGGCGCGGCCGCGGCGGGCGGCGGCGAGCAGCTCTGCCAGCATCACTGTCCGGTGGCGCACGTCGCCGCCGAGTACCCGCAGCTGTGCGAGGCCGAGACTGAGGCGTTCGGGCGCCTGCTCGGTACCCCGGTACAGCGGCTCGCGACGATCGCTCACGGCGACGGGATCTGCACCACGCATGTCACGGCGCCCTCGCTGGTGCAGCACCGCACAACTACAGCTACGAACGAGGCCGGAGGAATCTCCGCATGACCACTACCGCACACCCCGCGCTTGAGGGCCTGGATCGCTACAAGTTCGGCTGGTCCGACCCGGACTCGGCCGGTGCTTCCGCGCGCCGCGGCCTGAACGAGGACGTCGTGCGCGACATCTCGGCGAAGAAGAACGAGCCGGAGTGGATGCTCGACCTGCGCCTGAAGGGGCTCAAGCTCTTCGAGCGCAAGCCGCTGCCCACGTGGGGCTCGGACCTGTCCGGGATCGACTTCGACCACATCAAGTACTTCGTCCGCTCGACCGAGAAGCAGGCGGCGAGCTGGGACGACCTGCCCGCCGACATCAAGAGCACCTACGACAAGCTCGGCATCCCCGAGGCGGAGAAGGCCCGGCTGATCGCGGGCGTCGCCGCGCAGTACGAGTCGGAGGTCGTGTACCACAAGATCCGCGAGGACCTCGAGGAGAAGGGCGTCCTGTTCCTGGACACCGACACCGCGCTGCGCGAGCACCCGGACCTGTTCCAGGAGTACTTC
>Ga0335078_10001327_pt1 | contig 37566 bp, 37 predicted proteins | sample Lox_Sample_32_FD_206711 | JGI IMG/M metagenome (GOLD analysis project Ga0335078, IMG submission 206711) | Soil microbial communities from Loxahatchee National Wildlife Refuge, Florida, United States - Lox_Sample_3.2 | ecosystem: Environmental > Terrestrial > Soil > Wetlands | place: USA... | reverse complement strand
AGCGGACTGGAGTTCATTGAGCGGTCGTGGCAAATCGGCAGCGCCGAACTTGCCGGGGCGGTTGCCCCGACGATCGTGGCTTCCAAGGAAAAGGTGGTGGACGTGGCGACCGGGCAAACCTACGTGATGACGATGCCGATTGGTGAGCGGGTCGAACGCCTGGCGGACCGAGTGCGGGCCTTCGTCCACCTGCGCCAGGAGGCGCCGGCGGAGAAACGCGTGGCGGTCATTTACTACAATTACCCACCGGGCAAGGAGAGCATTGGAGCATCCTACTTGAATGTGCTGCCGCAATCGCTAATGCAAATCCTCAACCGGCTCCGCGCCGATGGGTATGCGACAACGGGCGCGCCGACAAATGCGGACGAGTTGTTCACGACCGTCCGCACGTTTGGAAACAACCCGATGCCGGGCACGAATCTGCTCTCGGAGCTTAATCTGCTGGCTCGCTCGGGGCGGGTTCCGCTGGTTCCAGTTTCGGAATACCGGCAGTGGTTCGACCAGCTAACTGCCACGTTGCGCATGCAGGTTCTCTCCAAGTGGGGTGAGCCGGAGTTGAGCCAGGTGATGGTCTGGCACGACGATGTAGGCCAGGGGTATTTCGTGTTGCCTATACTGCGCTGGGGCAACATAGTCTTTGGCGCGCAGCCGACGCGCGGCTGGGACCAGGACATCGAGGCGGTGTATCATGACATCAAGCTGCCGCCGCATCACCAGTACCTCGCGTTCTATCTTTGGCTGCAGCAGAACTTCAAAGCAGACGCGATGATTCACGTTGGCGCGCATGCGACCCACGAGTGGCTGCCGGGCAAGGAAGTCGGCTTTACCGCCGCGGACACCGGCGAAGTGATTGTCGGGGCTATGCCGCAGTTCTATCCCTTCATTGTTGATGATGTGGGCGAGGGTCTGCAGGCGAAGCGCCGCGCGATGGCGACCATGATCACGCACCTGCCACCACCTTTGGACCGGGCGAGCCTGAGCCCGGAGTTGCGCGAAATCGGCGGGCTGATCAACGATTACCACGTGGCCAAGGGAAAGGGTTCGCCGGCCGGCGAGGACATGCTGCGAGACCTGGCGCAACGCTGCCAGAATCATGGTTTGCTGAAAGACCTGTCCATTTCACTCGCGACGGGGGCGGTGTTGAATGACGAGCAGATCGAGGAGATCGAGCATCACCTAAAGAGAATTGGCGAGCGGATGACGCCGTTCGGCATGCATACGTTCGGGGTTGCGCCGGACGAGGCGAAACGCGCGGCGACGGCGGAGGCGATTCTGTCCCTGGAGCCAGACCTGGCCCCGGAGGAACATGCTAAGCGGAGAGCGGATTTGATGGCACGCATCGAGGCCTCCGGTCCGGCTGAACTGGAGGCGCTGTCCGCTGGGCTGGCGGGGCGTTACATCCCGGCCGGACCGGGCAATGATCCCATCCGCAATCCCGAGGCGTTGCCGACGGGAAAGAACTTCTACGGCTTTGATCCCGCCCGGCTGCCGTCGGCAGCAACGTTCGCGGCGGGCTCGCGGCTGGCGAGCGACCTGGTCGATTCGTATCGGAAACGCCACGGCGGCGAGTTTCCCAATCGGCTGGTGTTTAACCTCTGGGGCACGGAGACGAGCCGGCACGAGGGGGTGATGGAAGCGCAGATCCTGGCGCTCCTGGGCGTGCGGCCGACGTGGGACGCGCGCGGGCGCGTGCAAGGGGTGGAGTTGATTTCACGGGCCGCGCTGGGGCGTCCGCGTGTGGACGTTACGATCATTCCTTCGGGACTTTACCGCGATTTGTTCCCGGTCCTCATGCAACTGATGGACCAGGCGGTGAACCTGGTGAAGACGGACGGCGGGGAGGACAACCCGGTGCTGCGTGACATCGGCGCCGCTCGTGCTGAGCTTGAAGCACAGGGCGTCTCGCCCGCCGAAGCAGACCGGTTGGCCTCGGTCCGATTGTTCAGCGTGCCTTCCGGCACGTACGGCGCGGGTCTGGACCATACCATCCAGCAGGCCAGCACCTGGACAAACCAGGACAAGGTCGCTGGAGTGTTCTTCAACCGCATGAGCCATTTGTTTGGGCAAGGTTTTTGGGGCGCGCGGGCGCGGGGCGGCACGAACGAGGACCTTTCGCCGACGGTGTTGCGGCTGGCGCTCAAGGGAGCGAAGGGAGTGGTTCACAGCCGCTCGTCAAACATCTACGGCGCGATAGACAGCGACGACTTCTATCAATACCTCGGCGGCACCGCGATGGCTGTGCGCACAGTGAATGGCAAGCCGGCGGACACGCTGGTGGCGGATTTAAGCAATCCCCGGTCTGGCGAAACGATGACGCTGGAGCGATACATGGGCCGCGAAATGCAGGCGCGCTATCTCAATCCGAAGTGGATTGAGGCCATGCTCAAGGAGGGTTACGCCGGGGCGCGGATGATCCGGCAAGTGACGGATAATCTTTGGGGTTGGCAGGTGACCGTGCCGGAAGCAGTGGGTGCCGCCAGGTGGCAGGAAATGTTCGAGGTGTACGTCCAGGACCGTAACAAGCTCGACGTCCGCGAGAAGTTTAAAGCGGCGCAGAATCTCGCCGCTTACCAAGCAATGTTGGACCGGATGCTGACGGTCGTGGAAAAGGGATATTGGCAGCCCTCACCCGAGATGCTGGCACAGCTTCGGCAGGCGCGAGTTGATCTGGCTCCGCAGGTGGCCCTGGAGAATGCTACGATCTCGAAACGAGCCGAGCTGCAACCGGTTCCCGGGCCAGCGCCTGCGGCGGCAACAAAGGGAGCCTCGCCTCCAGCGGCCAAGGCGCCGGCTATCGTCGTCAAAGGCCGTGTTTTGGAAGAGAAACCGCGAACCCCGTCGCGCTATGCCTTGGCAGCCAGGTGGTCTCCACAAGTAATCTGGGTCGGACTCGTTGCCGGGGCGTTGCTGGCGCTGGGTTGGTGGCGCGCGGGACGTGTGCCGTCCTTGCGTGATTCAACATCGCGATCGGTGCGCCGGGGGGAGAAATTCGGGTCGTGAAGCGGGGCTGAGGAAGCGAAAAATGCATATTCCGGACGGATTTCTTGACCCGAAGACGATGGCGGCGACGGGTGCGCTGTCGGCAGCGGGCGTGGCCCTGGCGGTGCGGCGGGTCCGGCAAGAGTTGCCGGCGCGCCGGATGCCCCTGCTTGGGTTGAGTGCGGCTTTCCTGTTTACAGCGCAGATGGTGAATTTTCCGGTGGCGGGCGGGACATCGGGGCATCTGCTTGGGGGCGTGCTGGTGGCGGCGTTGCTTGGGCCGGCGGCCGGCGTGGTGGTGCTGACGGCAGTGCTGCTAGTGCAGTGCTTCCTCTTTGGTGACGGAGGGGTGACGGCATTGGGAGCGAATGTGTTTAACATGGCGCTGGTGGGCGCGGTTGGCGGGTGGGCGATTTACTGGACGGTCAACCGGTGTGTGCCGGGTCTGCGCGGACGGGTGGCGGGGGTGGCCTTTGCCGGATGGTGCTCAGCGGTGCTGGCGTCGGTCGCCTGCGCGGGACAACTGGCCTGGTCCGGCGTGGCCCCGTGGTCCGTGACAGTGACAGCTATGGCGGGCGTCCACATGCTGATTGGGTTGGGGGAAGGGTTGATCAGCGCGCTGGTGTTCCTGGTCATCGCGCGAGCACGGCCAGAGTTGGTGACGGAGAGCGGCGCGAGCGCGGGACAGTTGCGGCTCGGCGGAGTTGTCGGCCTTGGGTTGGTGGTAAGCCTCGGGCTGGCGGTTTTTGTGGCACCGTTCGCGTGTCCGTGGCCGGATGGACTGGAAACGGTCGCGGCGAGGCTGGGCTTTGAGCACAGGGGCGGGGCGGTCTTATCGGCACCGCTGGCGAATTACGCGATACCAGGATGCAAGTCGCCGGTGGTGGCCACGGCGGTAGCTGGGGCTGTGGGCGCGCTGGTGGTGTTTGGGCTGGCACTGTTGTTGAGTCGGGTATTGGTGCCTAAAGGACAGGAGGCGAGCACGACACAGCAGGTCTAGCGGCGATTGGGAGTGTCCTGTTTATCCTGGGGTTTTGGATAGTTTTTCACGGTGTGACGAAGCACGCGGTCTTTGTCGGCGGCGATTTGGGCCTCCAACTCGATTATGGCAGCTTCGATGACGGCGAGGTGGTGGCTGTCTTTGTGCCAGAGTGACTCGTCGAAGCGCCAGCCTGCCTGGGTTAGGATGCGGGACAGGCACAGGTAGTTCTCGAGGGTGAAGTGTTTCGGTGGGGAGCGCAGGTATGCCAGCAGGGCGCGCTTGGAGTCGATACGCCGCTCTTCTCCCTCAAGGGTGAATGGCTGCTGGCTCATGGGCGTGGCTTGAGGTGGACAGGGTTGCCTCGGGCGCGAGTGCCGAGACTGCCGCGGCCCAGCAGTCGGCACAAATGCAGGCGCGTTTGCGCGCGTGCCGGGGAACACGGACGAGGAGTTCGGGAGGGAAGCGTTTGGTGGCGCACCAGCATTGTGCATTTGATGACGCGTTGCTGGACGCCATGAGGCAGTTGTTCGGGCTGCCGCAAAGGGGGCAGCGGGTGGGGTCGACGAGCGGGTTCATGCTGCGCAGGTTGTGGCTCGCAGTGCGGGGATGCGCCATTCGGCGAGCGCGAGGCCGCCGAAGAGGATGGAGGTGTGGAGGAGGTCCCCGGGCAAGGGCGCAGCGCTGACGGCGGTGCGAGTGAGAGGGTGGGTGGAGGACGAACGACGAGAGGGAATGGACTGTGATCCGTGCTCAGTAGTCAGTGCCCCCCTCACCCCAGAAGCCCGACCTGCATCAACGCGCACCCAGACACCTTTCAGATGCCTTATCAGACAAGAGAATCTGCAACCAGTTGTTGACGAGGTTTCGCCGAGTTACATTACGCCCCACCCCGCCCTCTGAAGCTCCTACTCGTGCCGCAGCGCCTCAATCGGATCCAGCCTTGCCGCCTTGCGCGCCGGCACGTAGCCAAACGCCACGCCCACCACGGCCGAAAACGCAAACCCAATCATCACGATCGGCGAGTTGAATACGAACGGCACCTGCAGCACCCCGGTGAGCAAAGACGAGGACACCAGCGCCAGCACAATCCCGATCAGCCCGCCGAAGGACGAAATCACCACCGCCTCCACCAGGAACTGCAGCAGCACCTCCCGCTCCAGGGCGCCGATCGCCAACCGCGTCCCAATCTCCCGCGTCCGTTCCGTCACCGACACCAGCATGATGTTCATGATGCCGATGCCACCCACCAATAGGCTCACCGCCGCAACGGCTCCCAGCAACATCGTCATCATTTGCGTTGTCCCCGACAGCATCGAGGCGATCTCTTTCATATCCATCACATTGAAATTGTCATCCTGCCCGGAGGACAGATGCCGCCGGCCGCGCATGAGCCGCGTAATATCCCTCCTCACGCGCTCGGTCGAGGCGCCATCCTTCGCGGAGACCTGGATAATGCTCACATCCTCGTTGCCAGCGATGCGCCGTTGAAAAGTCCGTAGCGGAACCACTATCACATCGTCCTGGTCCTGCCCCATCGTGTTCTGGCCTTTCGCCTCCAGCAGCCCGCTTACCTCGCACGAAAGCTTCTGCAGCCGGATCCGGCTGCCGATCGGGCTCTGCCCGCCAAACAACTTATTCCGCACCGTCTCGCCGATGACGCACACCGCCGACCCCAGCCGCGTCTCGCTCGTCGTGAACACCCGCCCCTCGCGGACCCGCCGATTGCTCAACGTGAAATACTGTTCGGTCGTGCCGGTCACCGATGTGGCCCAGTTCTCGTTCGCGTAAATCGCGGTGGTTGACCGGCTCGACACCGGCGCTACCGCTGCCAGCGACGGCACATCCCGCGCAATGGCCTCGGCATCCGCCAGCTTGAACGGGGCCGCTCCTGAGCTCTGGCCCGGGCCCATCCGCTTGCCGGGACTGAGCATCAGCAGATTGCTCCCTAAACTGGCGATCTGCTCCGTCACCCTGCGGGTGGCGCCGCTCCCCAAGGTCACCAGGATGATCACCGCCGCCACCCCAATGATAATGCCCAGCATCGTCAGGATCGAGCGCATCACATTCCGCCGCAGTTCCCGCAATGCCAGCAGGAAGGCATTCCCCATCATCGCGAGCATACTTCCTCCTCGTGTTGCTTATCGTCCTTCTCGATCAATCCGTCTCGAAAATGCACAATCCGCTTTGCGAACGCGGCCATGTCCGCCTCGTGCGTCACCATGATGACCGTGAGCCCCTCATGTCTATTCAAGGACCGCAGAAGCTGCATGATTTCCACGCTCCGCGCCGAATCCAGGTTCCCCGTCGGCTCATCCGCCAGCAGCACCACCGGCTGGCTGACAATCGCCCGCGCGATCGCCACCCGCTGTTGTTGCCCCCCAGAAAGCTCGCCCGGCGTATGCTCCTCCCATCCCGACAGCCCCACCTGCTTCAACGCCATCAACGCCCGCGAATGACGCTGCGCCCCCGCGTGCCGATAAATCAATGGCAGCTCCACATTCTCAACCGCCGAGGTGCGCTTGAGCAGGTTGAAGCTCTGGAACACAAACCCTAGGTAGTGCCGCCGCAAAAGCGCCCGCTGGTTGCGCGTCAGCTTCCCCACCTCCACACCCTGAAACCAATACTCGCCCGCAGTCGGCGTATCTAGGCAGCCCAGGATGTTCATGCACGTGCTCTTGCCCGAGCCGCTGGCGCCCATCACCGCCACAAACTCGCCCTGCTCAATCCGCAGGTCCACCCCCCGCAGCGCCTCCATGGCCGCGGTCCCGGTGCCATACACCTTCCTCACGCCCCACAGCTCAATCAGCGGCGGCCCGCCGTTCCCGGAATGTTCGCTGCTCCCGCTCATCGCTTCGCACTCGCCTCTTCTGTCACCAGTTCCATCCCCGGCTCCACCGACCCGCTCACCACCTCGGTCTGTTGCCCGTCGCTCAAGCCCTTCGCAAAAGACAGTGCTGCCAACTGGCCCCCGCGCACCGTCCATACCTGTTGCTCCTTCTTCTTGGTGTCCGGCTCCTCGGTCTTGTTGTCGTTCATTCCCGGCGGGTGCGGCAACAGCATGCCCACCAGGCCGCCTCCTCCAGAATTGCCCGTCGCCTTCACCGTCGGCACGAACCTCATCGCCACATTGGGCACCAGCACCACGTCCTCTCGCTTGTTCACCGTGATCACTGCCGTCGCTGTCATCCCCGGCCGCAGCGCCAGGCTGCTATTGTCCACGTTCAGCACCGTCTTGTAAGTCACCACGCCTTCCACCGTCTGGGAGCCGTAGCGCACCTGCGTTATTCGCGCCGGAAATGTCCGGTCCGGGTAGGCGTCAACCGTAAACGTCGCCTCCTGCCCATCGCGCACCTGCCCCACGTCTGCCTCATCCACATCCACCTGCAATTCCATTTGCGTCAGGTCCTCCGCCAGCGTGAACAGCGTCGGCGACTGGAAAGACGCCGCCACTGTCTGCCCGGGCTCGACCGAGCGCTTCAACACCACTCCATTGATCGGCGACGTGATAACCGCTTTCGTCAAATCGGTCCGGTTCACATTCAACGCCGCCTGCGCCTGAGCCACCGCCGCCTTGGAACTCGCTTCATCCGCCTTGTACCGCGCCAGGTTGGCCTTCGCCGCATCCAGATCCGTCTGCGAAGGCATTTTCCCTCCGCTCAATTCCTTCACCCGGTTAAGCCGTGCCAGTTGCGCCTGCGCCTCCTCCACGCTGGCCTGGGCCTGCACTACCTTGGCCTGCGCCGCCTGTAACGCCGCCTCGTTCTGCTGCGCCTGCGCCTCCAACCGCGAAGTATCCAGCCGCGCCAGCACCTGGCCTACCTTCACCTGGTCGTTGTAATCCGCCTCCACCTTGCTGATCGTTCCCGACACCTCGATGCCCACGTCCACCTTCTTGACCGGCTCCAGTGTCCCCGTCGCGCTCACCACCACCACCAGGTTGCCCCGCCGCGCTGCTTGCGTCGTGTACTTCACCGCCTGCGGCTTGCGTCCCAGCGCCAGCAGCACCAGCAGCGCCAGCAGCAACAATGCTGCTCCAATCCAAATCCACCGCCGCTTGTGGCCGTGCTTCGCATTGTCCAGTCCAAGCGTCTTGGCGACGCCTTCGTCAGGTTGTTTGTTAGGAGTGGTCATATCCTCTATCGAGATGCCGTTTGCTTCACTGCTTTATCCGGGCTCGCCAGCGGCGTCCAACCGCCCCCCAGCGCCTTATACAGACTGATCAAATTGGAGGTCACCTTCGCCTCGCTGATGGCGAGTTGATCCTGGGCGGAAAGCAGGCTCTGCTGCGTGTCCAACACCGTCTGAAATCCCACCAGCCCTGATGAGTACTGCTCACGCGCTAGCTCGAACGCGTTCTGGCTCGACTGCACCGCCACTGCCAGCGAGTCGCGCCGGCCCTGCTCGTTGGCGTAAGCCACCAGCCCATTCTCCACATCCTGCAAGGCCCCCAGCACCGTGCTCTCGTAAAAGCTCAACGCCTCCTCCTGCATCGCCGTCTGCAGCTTGATGTTCTGCCGGATCGAACCCCCGTCAAAAAGTGTCCACGCCGCCTTTGCTGCCCCCTGTGCCGCCCGGGCGCTCGCTGAGTAGAGGTTCGCAAATCCCAGCGATTCCACGCCGATGCTTCCCAGCAGCGAGAAGCTCGGATACCGCGCCGCCTCCGCCACCCCGATCTCCGCCGTCTGCGCCGCCAGCTTGCGCTCGGCACTCCGCACGTCCGGCCGGCGCCGCAGTGCCTCCGCCGGCACTCCCACCGCCACATCCGCCGGCGCTACTGGCACGGCCTTCGCCTCCGCCAGCAGTTCTTTCAACGAACCGGGCGGTTGCCCCAGCAACACCGCCAGCCGGTACTTTGCTTGCTCCAGGCTCGTTCGCAGCGTCGGAATCTGCGCCCGCACCTGCTCCAGGCTCGCCTTGGCCTGCTCCTCATCCAATTGCGTCGTCAGCCCCGCCTCATGCCGCCAGCGCGTGAGATCGTAAGTCTCGCTCCGCGAGGTCAGGTTCGATTCCGTAATTGAGAGCAGCGCCTGGTCCGACCGCACCTCCACGTAGTTCAACGCCACCTCGGCCAGCAAGCTCACCATCACATCGTTCATGCTCTCCACCGACGCCTGCCAGCTTGCCGTGGCCGCCTCCAGCGAACGCCGCTTGCCCCCGAACAAGTCCAATTCCCAGCTCGCATCAAACCCGGCGGCATAAAGATCACTTGTTGCCCCGTTGCCCGACTCCTTGCTCGCCGTGACCCGGCTCGCCGACGCATTCGCCCCCACCGTTGGGAACAGCGCCGCCTTCGCGATGCCTCGTTGCGCCCGCGCCTCCCGCACCCGCGCCTCCGCTTGCTTGAGATCCAGGTTCCCCGCCCGCGCCCGCTCAATCAGCTCCGACAACGTGGGGTCCTTGAACACCGTCCACCACCGCGCCAGCAAGTTAGTGTCCGCCGCTGTCCCCGATAGGCCGCCAGTCATCCCGCTGGTCCAGCTCCCTGGCGCGGCCGTCTGCGGTGCCTTGTAGTTCGGCCCCACCTTGCATCCGGCCAGCCCAATTAGCGCGGTCGCCACCAGCAGGCCAACACACAGCTCACTTCCGGCAGTTCGTTTCATAGGGTCAAAGCTTCGGCAGTTGCGCCCGAAACAGCGCCGCCGCAGAGGCCACAAACCGTCGCAAGTAACTCTCGGCATCCAGCCGCAGCGGCGGAATCCCCTCCGGCGGCTTCCGATCCATCATCAGCAACGACTGATGCAGCCCCCCCACCAGCAGATGCATCCGCCAGAACACGTCCTCCGGCGTCAGTTCCGGCATCGCACGCATGAGTGCTGCGTCAAACCGGCGGATCACCGGCTCGATGTGCCCATGAATGTATTTCTCCAAGTAGGGACTGGGGTCCATCATGCTTCGGGCCATTAGCTTTCCGAACACAATCCCGGTGCGCTCCCCGTCCAGTGCCTCCATTACTGCGGGCCGAAACATTGCCTCCAGCACTCCCTCCAGCGGCAACGGACCCTTGCCGGCCGCCTTCTCCACCGCCTCCAGCGCTTCCAGTCGCTGCCGGCTGAGCGGCGTCATCCGTCGCTCGAAAACCGCCACAATCAGCTTCCGCATCGTGCCGAAGTGATACGTGATCGCCCCGAGATTGGCGCCCGCCGCCCGCGTGATGTCCCGCACTGACACCGCGTCCAGCCCCCGCCGCGCAAGCAGCTGCTCCGCCACGTCCAGTAGCCGCTCCCGCGTCGGGCTCGGCTTCTCCACCGACTCGCGTCCCGCTCCCGTTTTTCGTGTCACAGAGTTCATACGACTGTATGAATCATACGACCGTATGAAATATTGTCAACCCCCATCTCACAAAGCTTTCGCAGCCTGTCGCGGAACCAGCCCTCCACAGGTGACCCGCACCTTCTTTCGCCATTCCCGCCGGAGCTCTTGCCTGGCGTATGCGGTTGACGCGGCATTCGAGATGGTGGGCAGATGATCCCAGCGGCGCTTGTTCGCGGGCCGGTGCGGCGGGTACTGGCCCGGAAGGCGCGTTCCGAAGTGGGGAAGAACGTGTCGTGGTTGGCGGCGGGGGGGCGTGACCGGGTGGCAGTGAATATTAGGGAACTGACGCAGCAGACGGAGCACCGTGCCTTGGGTGAATTGGACGTGCTGGAGGGGATGGTGGCACAGAGTGGCCTGGGCGTGCCGGAGAGGTGATACAGTGCGCCACTTGTTCGGTGGTGCGGGCCGGGCAGTCGTGACGATGGGGCTTGGCATCGCCTTCCGGGGTGGCTTGCACGGCCGGGCTTGATGGGCGGCAGCAATGAAGCGTTCGGCCATCGACAGGCACGCGGGGGATTTCACTCACTCTAAAGACAACTGCCAGCCTCAGAGGCTTCAGCGGCCACAATGCCACAAATCCGTTGCAGAATTTGGATTCCGAGGTCGCGCAGAATAGTATATTCGTTTGACCTGGATGGCACTAGCAGACAAACCAGCTTGGCGGATTCTGGTCGTGGACGACGAGCCTCTGGTCTGTGATTCGATCACGAGGATGCTCGCAAGTGACGAGCAAACGGTCGTATCGGCCGCGAGCGCCGAAGCTGCACTGGCCGCTTTGCAGCACGCCCGCTTCGACCTGATTATCGTGGACTACCAGTTGCCGGGTATGAAGGGGGATGAATTCGCCGCAATCGTCAAGTCACGCAACCCGCACTTGGCCGTGGTAATGATCACCGCCTACCCTGAGACGCTGGCATTGGCCCACGAACAGCTTGCCGGGGTGGATTTGGTCATCAGCAAACCTTTCGGCTTGCAGGAGCTTCACGAAGCCGTCTCTAAGCTCCTGGGGGGCAAGGTAAGGGAGGGCTGAAAGCCAAGAGCACACTTCATCGTCAGGTGCTGGTCTGGATGGCCATGGCTCGCTGGCAGGCCGATAGCAATCCCGAAGGCGTAACCGTCGCCTCACTCTTTGCCAAGCTCGCGCAAGCCAGCAAGGCGCTTGGTCTGGTACCCGGCTTGGAGATCAGCGCGCTCGTTGAAGCCGTGTCTGAATCTCTCGTTCGTATTCCGGGAAATAACGCCCGATCACTGGCAAATCAAATGAAGGCAGGATCGAAGTATTCGGCTCGCGCTCCAGAAGAAACCGAATGCTCTCCTGGAGCAGTTCTTCAGCCGATCGGCCCCCAGCTAATCGTTCGACATCCTTTTGGGCCACCCGCACGCGATGATGAGTGGTGACGGTGCTCTTGATGCTCACCAGCCATTCGTCGCCCGCGGAATGTTTAACTTCGATCATGGCCAGTAAATTGGAATTGCGGCGTTGAGTTTTCAAGGGAGGAAATCCAATTCGCCGCCGCTCGAAATCTGCGTCTCCCTTCCGGCGCAAAGGAAAACGAATTAGTCTGCTACTTAGCCGCCCAGCTGATTATGGTCTCGACAATTTTCGGGACCAAAAAGAGCATAACCGAGCCGCCGAGATTTTTACCCATGGCTTCCATGTCTCCTGACTTAAATTTGAGGGCGGCGATTCCCATAAAGAAGGGGGTGGCGGCGATTATCGCCGTGCTTCTTCTCCACCCCATTTGGAGCGATACCGGTCATGGCCTTTGCGCTCAGGGAATCCCTCCCACTCTTGGAGGAGGCGGTGCAAGCAGCCGGGATGACCTGGAACAAAGGCCCATCTCAGTGGCCCTGTTACCGAATAACCTTTGCCAATACATCCTCAAGTGGCGCGGCGTCAAACGGCGAAACGACTCTGAAGCCCTCGAGTTGTCCAGAAGGCCGGCCGAGTGCGCGGATTCTCTCCATTCCCCATTATAATAACCCCAAGGTCGACCGGCTACTGTGTGCTCGGAATGGCTTTCCTGCTCCTCATCCGCTTGAGTTGCTCCAGCAGGCTGCCAAGCTGAGTGAGGAGCTTGGGGGGGATTGTCTGCAATTCGATTGGGCGGGTCCGGTTGGGAACCCGCCAAGCGCGTGGGCGAAGGCGTCGGGATTGAGTCACGACTGGACCTGCTTGCGGGCTTCTTCCGCCAGGGCGGTGCTGAGGTAGCGCTCGCCGGTGCTACAGCCGATGGTGACAATCAGCTTGCCCTTGTTTTCGGGGCGATTCGCGGCTTGGAGTGCCGCCCAAACGTTGGCGCCGGTGGAAATGCCCGCGAGGATTCCCTCTTCCAGGGCGAGGCGGCGGGCAGTGGCGAGGGCGTCTTCGTTGCTGACGGTGATGACCTCGTCCACGATTTGGAGATTGAGATTGCGAGGGACGAAGCCAGCGCCGGTGCCTTGGATCTTGTGCGGGCCGGGCTTCAGCGGCTCGCCGTTGCGTGTCTGAGTGATTACGGGCGAGTCTTTGGGCTCTACGGCGATGGAGCGGAAGGATCTCTTGCGAGTCTTGATGACTTCGCTCACGCCGGTAATGGTGCCACCGGTGCCCACCGCGGACACCAAGATGTCGGCCTTGCCATCGGTGTCGTGCCAGATTTCCTCGGCGGTCGTCTGGCGGTGAATCTCGGGGTTGGCCGGATTGTTGAACTGCTGAGGGATCCAGGAGTCTGGCGTTTCCTGGTTCAGTTCCTCGGCCTTTCTTATGGCGCCTTTCATGCCTTCGGTGGCCGGCGTGAGGACAAGCCTGGCACCGAGCAGCGCCAGGAGGGTCCGGCGTTCGAGGCTCATGCTCTCGGGCATGGTCAGGATGAGCCTGTACCCTTTGGCGGCGGCGACAAAGGCCAGGGCGATTCCGGTATTGCCCGAGGTCGGCTCGATGATGGTGGTGCCGGGTTTGAGGATGCCCTCGCGTTCGGCGGCGTCGATCATGGCGTAACCGATGCGGTCTTTGACGCTGCCCAGCGGGTTAAAGAACTCGGCCTTGAGCGCGATGGTGGCAGGAGCGCCGTTAGTGATGCGGTTGAGCTTGACGAGCGGGGTCCGGCCGACGGTGCTAATAATGTTGGGATGAATAGGCATAGGTTTTATTCGATTTGTGAATGGAGGGTGTGGTCTTCCTGAGCTCTAGGGTGCGGCGGTGACCTGGTAGCGCCGCCAATTGTTGTCGTCGATTGAGGTCCAGGTCCGGTTGGTTTTGACGCTTTGAGCGTGGCAATCGCCAAATACAATGTTCGCGGTGCCCTTGGTGTGGCGTCCGAGCATCCTGGCCTGGGAACTCACGTCGAAGGCCCAAGGTTGGGGATACATGCCGCCGCGGGACGGAGTGTTGTCGGAGCGCCCGGCATCCGCCAGGAGGATGAATTCTGTGGGTCGAGGCAAGGTGCTGGCACTGACGGTTTCGTTAAAACCGAAGTCCGGGTGGGCCGCAAACCATGCCTGCTGGGAGGCGCCTGGCAGATTCTCCTCGTTGTGGTTGTTGCCGTAATCGGTATTGAACCATGCCCCGGGCTGAGGGTCGGGCCATGGCAGGCCGTCAGGGCATTTGAAAACATTGGTGCCAGTAATATAAGCAAGAAATTGCTGACGATACGAATAGGGGGCGCGGGCATCCGCGGTGTCAGGCGTGCCTGCGGGAGCGGTGCGCTCAGTTACGTAGGTGGGAAATCGGTCGTTGTTGTCAGCGAGAAAACCCTGAAAGGCCAGACCGATCTGGCGGACGTTGTTCAAGCAGCTTGTCTTTTTGCCGGACTCCTTTGCCCGGGCAAGCGCGGGGAGCAGCATGCTCGCCAGGATGGCGATGATGGCTATCACGACGAGCAGCTCGATCAGGGTAAATGCCTGGGGCGTCCCTGCCGCCTTCGTGGCGCGGGGACGAGCGTTGTGTTCGGTGTTTTGCGAGTTCATGTGTTTGTTTCTCTTGCGTTTCTTCTTGGGCTGAAAATCGGGGCGAGACCGGAAGTGTGGTTGTGGCTATAGGTTTGCGGCGTGGGCGATGAAGGCGCGGTATTCGTCGAGGATGGCGCGGAGGGCGACCGCGAGGGCGGCTTCCTGCAGATACTGTGGTGCCTGGTGGGGCGTTTCGAGGATGACTTCAAAGGGGCGCGGCTTCGTTCCGGGCGGGGCGCGGAGAACGCCCTCAAAGCGGTCGCGAATGATGCCGTCGCGGGCGCGGAAGCCGTCAATGACGCCGTCGCTATTCACCGGCAGAAACTCGGCAGCGGCGGCGAGGGCAGGCTGGAGGAGATGCCGGGTGATCACGGCTCCGTGCGCGTAGCCGTAAACGCCGTGGCTAGTGTCATCGGTGTGAAGGGAGATGATGCCGTTAAAAGCGTGGGCCGCGAGTTCGGATTCGAGCAGGCGGATTTCCGGTTGGCGGGAGTTGCACCAAAACTCGCGATTCAGATCCTTTCCGTTGCGGTTATGGCGGGTGTTGTCCTCGTAGCCAGTTGGATTGCAGACGGGGTAGAGAAACAGGCAATAGCCGCGAGCGATTTGGGGGTTCTCCTCGAGGAGTTGCACGAACCGCAGCAGGGCGAAGGAGGAGGCAGGTTCGTCACCGTGGACGCCCGCGAAGACGCCGATGCGGATTGGCTCCGCACCGCCGGCGGGGCCCAGGAACAGGTAGCGTGGCAGGTCATGAGTCTGGCCGGCCAACTCGAACCGGCCCGGCGGGCAGGCGATGAGGCTGGAGGACCGGCTGGCAATTGCGGTCAGGGGTGCGGTAATAGTATCGAGCTGGCGGTGCGGTGAGCGCGGGGCGCCTTGGCGTGAGGTCGCGGTTTGAAGGGCAGTGGTCATGGTGCGTGGAGGCTGGGCATCAGGGATTGATAATTGTGGCCCGGGCTTCGGGCTGCCGGTCCTGGGCCGCCGTTAGGGCGCGGTTGTCGAGGCGGACACGCTCGGTTTTTTCGATCTGGGTGACGTGCGCGTCATGCACGACGATTTGCACGACGCCGTAGCGCAGCGAACCGACATGCTGGCGAACCAACTCAAGCCAGCCGGGTTCGCCGGTTGCGTCCTTGGGGAGCGCGATGTGGCTTGGCTTGCTCATAAGGGAAGGGGGCACGCCGATTGGATGCTGCGCTGAAACGGTGGTTAACGGGCGCGGGCTGTGCCTTTCCGTGCCGCGCTCTGGGCTGGGGGGCTGGTCCGGTGCTGGAAGCCGCGGGTGCGTGTGGCCACAGAGGGAGTGGATCGGGGCGCCTGGAGGGCACTCTCGGCCGAGGTATCGGGAAGCCCCGTTGTGTCGCCGGCCACATGGCCGTGGGCCTCGGCTTCGGCCTGGACCCAGAATTCCAGGTCTCGCCCGTGCGGCCGTCCTGCGTTTTCCCAAAGGCGATAAGCGCGATTGGCAACTTCATTTTGCTGTGTTCTTTCTGTGCTCATAACTTGACGTTTCGATTTTCTATTTGCGTGATGTTTGGTGATGCGCCTTCGTGCTGCCGAAGGCGAAAGCCTAGGATTTGGCGCCGGGTCGATCATTGCTGCGAAACCTGTAACGCCTGCTCGATGTCGGCCTTGATGTCTTCCGCGTCCTCCAACCCGACGGAAAGCCGGACGTAGTCCGGCGTGACGCCGGTGGCATGCTGCTCTTCGGGGGTGAGTTGCTGGTGCGTGGTGGAGGCGGGGTGGATCACCAGGGTCTTGGCGTCGCCGATGTTCGCCAGGTGCGAGAGCAGTTTGACCGAGTTGATGAACTTGCGTCCCGCCTCCAGACCGCCTTTGATGCCGAAGCCGACAATGCCGCCGAAGCCTTTGGTGAGATACTTTGCGGCGAGCTTATGGTTCGAGTCGTCCGGGAGGCCAGGATAGGTGACCCAGGTCACGAGCGGGTGCTGTTTGAGGAAGCGAGCGACTTCGAGGGCGTTTGCCGAATGCTGGCGCTGGCGCAGCGGCAGAGTCTCCAACCCCTGGAGGAACAGGAAGGCGTTGAAGGGACTGAGCGCTGCGCCGATGTCGCGCAGGAGCTGGACACGGACCTTGATGATGAAGGCCACATTGCCCAGGCCGGGAAAGTTCCCGAACACTTCCCAATACTTCAGGCCGTGATAGCTCGGGTCCGGCTCGGTGAATTCGGGGAACTTTCCGTTGTTCCACTTGAACTTGCCGGAGTCCACGATCACGCCGCCGATGGAGGTGCCGTGGCCGCCTATGTATTTGGTGGCCGAGTTGACGACTATGTTCACCCCGTGGTCGATGGGCCGGACGAGGCCAACACCGATGGTGTTGTCCACGACCAGGGGCCGGCCGGCGTCGTGAGCGATGTTGGCCAGGGCGTCGAAGTCGGGCACGTCGAGCTTGGGATTGCCGATGGTCTCGGCATAGACGGCGCGAGTTTTCGGGGTGATGGCTTTGCGAAAAGCCTCGGGGCTCCGGGAGTCCACGAACTTCACCGTGCGCCCCAGCTTGGGCAGGGTGTAGTGGAAGAGCTGGTAGGTGCCGCCATAGAGATTGTTGGCGGAGACGATCTCATCGCCGACCTGAGTGATGGCGAGCAGAGCGAAGGTGGTGGCGGCCTGCCCGGATGAGACCGCCAGCGCGCCGGTGCCGCCTTCGATCGCAGCGATGCGCTGCTCGAAGACATCGGTGGTGGGGTTCATGATGCGGGTGTAGATGTTGCCGAACTCCTTCAGGGCGAAGAGATTCGCGGCGTGGTCGGAGCTCTTGAAAACGTAGGAGGTCGTCTGGTAGATGGGCACCGCACGGGCGCCGGTGGTTGGATCCGGAGCCTGGCCGGCGTGGAGGGCCAGCGTGCTGATGTTTTTCGGTGAGTTACTCATAAGCTTTGTTGAACGATGATTCGTTGAGAGCGGATGAAGTCAGAATTCGTATTTGGTGGTGATGCCCCAGGTTCCGTTAGCCTGGTGGTTAAGAACTTGGCCGAAGTGGCCGTAGCCGAGGGCAACGGTCCAATGCCTGTTGATGATGTAGGCCGCGTCAATGGTCCACCAATCGCTGGACTTGCCGACGAGGGTTTCGCCGTTGACGACGATCGGTGTGTAATTGTTAGGCATTTGGCGGTATTCAGCCGCGAGGATCAGGTTGTCGGTGATGAAGACGCCGATGTTGCCTTCGAACAGGAAGCTGTAGTCTTCGGTGAAACCAGCCAGGCCGGTCCAGACACCTTTGGTCGCGCGACCGCCTAACTCCAGCAGGACCGGGCGGGGCAGAAAAGTGAACAGCTTGGAAGCATAGAGGGTGAAGTCCACGCCGCTGTTGTCCCTGATGCCGACGCTGGTGAGCGTGCCGTGGAGGTCGTGGTCAAGGTTGTTGATGGTGTCGTTGTATTTGTAGTGGGCGCCGAAGGTGAGCGCGGGAACCCACTTCTGGTCGAACTCATTCTCCTTCAGGAGTTGCAGGCGGGCGTTGGCGTTGTACAGGGAGACGGACTGGTCGCTCACGTTGAGGCCAGTCTGGTGAAGGATGTCCTGCGGGAGGTCGCCGAGGTTGAAGTTCTCGTAGGCGAAGCCGAGTTCGAGCCGCTTCCAGGGAGTCTCGGTTGCGGTGAGTGAGTAAAGTTCGCGGCCGTAACCCAGGTCAACGAAGGAGAAACCGGCCGCCGGGCGTCCGACGGGTTCGCCATCGCGTGGCGGGTTCACCAGGTAGGCGGATAGCGTGGAGAAAATGCCGCCGCTGCCTTCGATCTGGTGCAGTGGGAGGGGCGGCGGTTTTTCGGCCTTGGCCGGGGCAGCGTTGGTTGCCTCGTCCGCAGTGGAGGCGAGGGGAGCAGCGGCCAGGATGACCGCCGCGAGGGGGCCCCGGAGGCGGGACACTGGATGTTGGTGGGCAGGTAAGCCTTTTGCGATTAGGTTCACGGTATCGTAGTCAGAATTCTTGAGGCTGCGTCCGGGTGTCCGGTTATGGCGGCCTGCAGGGAGGTGTGTTGTTACGCCTCCGGTGAACCGGTTGGCAAAAGGGGTGTGGGGGTTTTGGCTGCGGGCGGCAGGGTTCTGCGCGGCGGGGTGGTTTGCGAGGTGGGCGGATTCGGTCTGCGGCGCGGAATAGCGACTTATCAAGTAGTCATTCAAAGCAACAAGAAAAGCGGTGGGAGCCACGGTAACTTGTGGCTGCTCGAGTGATGCGCTGGGGGCTATTTGTGCCGCTGAACTGTGCATGTAATATCTACTAATGTAGTCGTATATTACAAGATAACGGGGAGTCGTCAACAGCCTTTTTGAGTTTTTTTGTGTGGTGCTTTGGTGGGTTGGTCAGATGCCTTCTCCACCAGTGAAGCTGGGAGTGAAGACTTCGGGCCTGGCGACGGGCAATCCCTGAGCGACGTCGGCCAATGTGGCGTGGTCAAGTAAGCCGGCGACATAGTTGCGGACATTCAGGAAAACCCGGCGGAAGCGGCAGACCGTTTCCTGTGAGCAACGCTTGTAACCGTTTACAGAGACGCAGGCGATGGGCGCCAGGATGCCGTCGAAGTGGCGGACGACCTCACCCATGGTGATTTTATCGGGGGCCTTGGCGAGGACGTAGCCGCCACGCAGGCCGGGCGAGCTTTCCACCCAACCGCGCTTTTTCATGGCAAGCAGGATCTGTTCGAGGAATTTTTTCGGGACGTCGTTGCGGCGGGAGAGTTCCCGGATGGGGATGGGTCCTCTACCGAAGTGCTCGACTAGCGTGAAAATGGCGCGGAGCGCGTAATCGGTCTTCTTCGAAACTCGCATGAAGAAATACTACGTTTTCGGTCGTTATTCGTCAATTACGTTAGGTGGATGGCGTAGTGGTGTTCAAGAGGGTAGCGCTGGGGTGGTGGCCATTGGTTGGCGAGGATCTGATCGTAGGCGCCGTTGGAGAGGCGTTGGCCGGTGGGGTAATTGAGGGCGACTTTGACCGACTGGCGGCACATGTGAAGGCGGCGCTGGGTTTGTCGCTTGCGCCGCATGAGTTCGCCTTGGAAGTGCGGCAGCCATCCGCGCCGCCGGTAGACGTGGCTTATGCTCTCGACGTGGCGTTTAACACGATTGGCTGGCTCGTACCGCTGAGGGTGTTCCGCCGACCCGTTGGGCGCGTGCTGATGCGCAAGGCACGGTGGGAAGTGGAGAAAAATCTGTCGCGCCTGGCTGCGGACTGGGGTGAGCGCGTGGCGGCGGGCATCGAGCAATTGAGCCGGGACGAAGAACAACAGGCGCTGAGCCAACTCGCCGCGCTGGAACAAACGCTGGCTCGGACAAAGTCGGATGAACCGCTGCTGCGTGAGGCCATCGGGGATTTGGAGGCGGCAGGTGAGCTCTTGCGGGTGCCTTTTCCAGTCTTTTTCGCAGAATCCACTATTTCGCCGCCCAGGTGATAATCGTCTCGACGATCTTCGGGACCAGGAACAACATGACGGAGCCCCCGAGGTTCTTTCCCATTGCTTCCATGTCTCCTGATTTGAATTTCAAAGCGGCAATTCCCATAAAGAAGGGGATGGCGGCGATTATCGCGCTGGGTCCTCATCACGGCTGCATGCACGGGCTTTGACAAGAGTTGGCGATATTCCCCGAGGGCAGGATGTCGGAACCCGCCGACGGCCAACTGGCCAGACTGCTGCACGGATTCTCCACCCAGTGTCTATTCTCCATTGTAGGTCTGCGAGGTGAAACTCAAGCCCCCCACTTGCGGCATAAATAACTCTACAAGAGCCAGGACCACTGGCTGGAACCTGGCATCCAGAGTTCGGCGATCTCAGCGCCGTCAGCCGCGAGGATAATCTCGTGGCCTGCGGCCTGAAGGGTAGAACAGGCGAGGAGTCGAGTATCCTGGTCGCCCGCGATGACGAGGATTCGAGCCATCCGGAGTGGGGTGAAAGGTCTCGTCAGAATTGCCAGTGTAATCTCGCGCCGAGGACGGAGACGGGGCCGCGGTCGCGGTTGAAGGCGGGGTGGTTCACGAATTGGTAATCCAAGGTGACGTGAACGGTCTTCCAGACTTGGAGGTCGTAGTAGGTCTCGAGGATTTGTTCCCAGCCATAGGTGAGGGCGCCGTCGCCAGCAAGGATGCCGAGGCCACCGGCGGCGAAGAAGTCCTGGTGGACTTTGGAGATGCCGTTGAGGGCACCGGCAAGACCGATGGTGTCGTTGGGCCGGTGCCAAGGCTCGCCTTTGACGCTGAGGCCAATGGTGGCGGTGCGGTCCACGTCGCTGAAGACCCAGGCTTCGTTGTTGCCGTCGCTCCAGCCAAGGCGGGAGAAGACGCCGATGTTTTGGGTGATTTCCTGCTCGATGTTGAGGCCAATGCCGTATTTGTAGCGGTAGTCCCTGGTGGCCACGATGTCGGCGGGCCGGATGGGGCTGTCAACGGCGGCCTGGTAGCTGCCCATATTGGCGCGGTTAACGAAGGCGAGCAGTCGGACGGTGCCGGGGTGGTTGTTCAGGTAGTAGCGGCGCTCGAACTCAGTGACCATTCCCCAGGCCAGCAGGAACGGGCCGCTACCCGCCGAGTTGTCATAGGGCCACTTGAGAAACTTGTCTTCCCACGAGAGCCCGTTTGCCTGGCTGGGCATTTGGAAGAAACCATAGCGGAGGGTCCATTTCGGCTGGTTGAGCTCCGCGGCAAAGCCGGTGATGTAGCCGAGGCTGTCGCCGGGATAGTCCCAGGCTTGATTGGCCATGAATGCCCAGCTCATGAACTGGGAGCGAGAATCGTTGGCGTAGGCGTTGTTGTCGAAAATGTCTTTGGCGCTGATGCGGCCGAGGGTGAGGGTGATGCGGGAGACGTCGCGCTTGCCGGCGAGTTGGAATTGGTCGTCCTGGACGGTTTCCTGCTCGCCGCCGAGCCCGATGGTCTGGCGGATGAAGAGGCGGGAGAGGGAGCCGTTCGGGACGTCCGTTCCAAGCCGGAAGGCTTCACCGTTGGGGAACCCGTCGATGCCGTGGGCATCGGAGAAGCCGAAGCCCTGCCACATCAAGCCGTCCACATGGAACTCAGCGCCGGACCAAAGGCGGAGGCCGAAGATCAGGTCGAGGGAGACGGTCTCTTTGACCTCGCTGGCGCTGCTGAGGCTGTTGGGACCAGAGTAGGGAGAGGTAATGCCAGGGTGGTATTGGATAATGTCGGTGTTTTGGACGTGCCAATTCCACAATTCCTCTCGGCCTTCATCGCCAGCCTTTGCCACGGCCTCGGGAAAAGGCTTATCACTGGACGAGCCCGGAGCCCCCGCCGCCGTGTCGGCCGCATTCGTTGCCCCGCTCAAGGCCGCCGCACTGCACGCGACCGCGGCCATCGTGGCGATGGAGATAAGGGCACCGCTCCGTCTGAGCCGTCGTGTGGTCATTTCAGTTGCGTTGTTGTCATTCGCGCAGCCAAGGCGAACGTCGGTGCACATCCTACCCCGCCCTCCAACCAGGTGTTACTTAAGCTTTCCTGAAGATAACTTAAGCAGCCGCCGCAGACCAAGGCACGCGGTTATTCGCCTCTCCCCGAGGGCAACAGTTGCCAGTTCAGGCCAACGATGTTCTTCTCCAGGCTCAAGCGGCTATCCTATCCCGCACCAGTTGCAACCTCCGACACCTCCGACATCTCCGACCGCCGCCTCGAGCAAGGCCGACGAAAGCCTCAAAGTCGCGGGAAGTCTGAAGAAATCTTAAGGCGGTTGCGGCTCGCCGAAGTGTATGTGGTCTGGCAAGTTTGCCTTCCGGTATTGCCATGCGACTGCTCATCGTTGAGGACGACGAAAAGACCGCCCGCGCGCTCGCTTCAGGATTGGAGCGCGGCGGGTTCTCCACTGCCACGGCGCATACCGGGGAGGAGGGCTTTTTCCTGCTCAATGCCGAAACGTTCGATTTGGTGGTGCTGGATTGGATGTTACCGGGCCGTTCAGGAATCGAGATTCTAAAGACCCTCCGTTCGCGCGGCAATAAAACCCCCGTGCTGCTGCTGACCGCGCGCGATGCCGTGGACGACCGGGTGCTTGGGCTGGAAAGCGGGGCCGACGATTACCTAGTCAAACCGTTCGCGTTTGCGGAGTTGATAGCGCGGATTCGCACGTTGCTACGCCGAGCGGCACCGACCGAGACGCTAAAAAAAGCGATTGCCGATTTAGTCGTGGATCTGGAATCTCGTCGTGTCTGGCGAGCAGATAAGCCGATTGACCTGACGCCTCGCGAGTTTGACTTGTTGGCGTTTCTGCTGCGGCAACCCGGCCAGGTTGTTTCACGTGAGATGCTGGCAAAAGAGGTCTGGCGCGAAGCCAGTCGGATCACGCCGCTGGACAACGTGATTGACGTTCACGTGGCGCATTTAAGACGCAAAGTGGATGAAGGCCATGGCCTCAAGCTCATTCACACAATTCGCGGCGTAGGGTTCGTGCTCCGCGAGGAGGCGAACGGATGAAGGCCTGGTGGCAACGGCGTTCTCTGAGCGCACGTCTGGCTTTTTGGAACGCGGTGGCTGCGGGAGCGGCAAGTGCGATGTGCGCCGTGGTGGCGGCAGGTCTGGGGATTTGGAAACCAGCAAACTTTCCTGGCCTGCTTGCCATGTTGCTATTGCTCTGGGTTTGTGTGGCATTGTTGTTCGGCGTGGGGGCTTATTTCATTGCCCGTCGGATGCATGCGCCGCTTCTCAAGATGGTCATGCACACGCGGCGTTTATCCGCTAAGGGGTTGAGCGAGCGCCTGCCAGTGACAAATCCTCAAGATGAACTTGGCCAACTGAGTTCAACTCTAAATGGTCTCCTGGAGCAGCTCGAACACTCTTTCGCGGAGCTGGACCGCCTCACGGCTGATGTTTCCCACGAGCTGCGCACGCCGCTCACGGCAATGCGTGCGGTGGGTGAAGTGGCGCTTCGCGACCGCAATCCCGCGATTCTTCATGACACCGTGGGCAGCATGCTGGAGGAGATTGCCCGTATGAACCAGCTCATCGACCGGCTGCTGCTGCTGACGCGCCCCGATAACAGCGAGATGCCGCTGCAAATGGAGGCAGGATTGGTGCGGCCGGTGCTCGTGGCGGTGAACGACGCGTTGAGTTTGGTGGCGGAGGAAAAAAAGCAAAAGCTCCAGGCGGACTGCCCGGATCATTTGCTGGCGGTCTTCGATCCCGCTTTACTTCGGCTGGCGCTCATGAATCTGACTCAGAACGCCATTCGCTACAGTTCCAGCGGAAAAACGATCAAGCTGCGCGCCTTTTCCGACCAAGGCAGAGTGGTGGTCGAGGTTGCGGACGAGGGTCCTGGCATTGCGGCGGAACATCACCAGAAGATCTTTCAGCGTTTTTATCGGGTGGACAAAGCCCGCTCGCGCGCAGAGGGCGGAGTAGGCCTGGGTTTGGCAATTGTCAAATGGGCGGTTGAGCGGATGGGCGCCACGGTCCAGCTCGACAGCGAGATTGGACGCGGCAGTGTCTTCCGGATCCATTTGCGCACCCTCCCTTCCTACTAGATCATCTCTCTCGGTTGTTACCATTGCGACGCAATTCTTAAGGATTCTTCAGGCAGTCTTCAGTAACGCCATGCCTTAGCCTTGGGCTACGCTTTCCAGGCAGGCTGAGTTGCAGCCCGTTGCATGAAAGAAATACACCAAAGTCATGACTGGTCGATGAACCCGCAACCGTTAACGATCGCGAGGGGAGAACGGGGGAGGGTCACTTCTGAACCGCAGCCGCAGACCAGTGGCGGCTGGGTGCGACACAAAGCTGCTATCGCCCTGCTGCAAAAGTCCAAGCTGGGGACAGAGGTGCTGCTAGTCCGGCAGGCGAATGGACACTGGAGCCTGCCCAAAGGGAAACGCAAGAAGGGGGAAACTATCAAGCAAACCGGTCTGCGCGAGTGCCTGGAAGAAACCGGTCGCGAAGCACAGGCGCTGCAATTTGTCGGCTGGAGAATTAATCGCCGCAAGCGTGTGCGCTTTTACCTCTGGAAGTCGGAAGCTCATCAGTTCGTGAGCCAAAAACGCGCAAATCTGCGCCGGGAGGAGATCCTCAAAATGGCCTGGGTGGCCCTTAAACCGGCAATACACATACTTAAACCGTGGCAAGCGAACTTGCTGGCGAAAGTGACCCGCTGAGCAAACAGGAAAGGATTTTCACGGCGGCAACAGCGCGAGCGAGGGGTGGCCAAATTGTCGGGTCTCACGAACAATGCGGGGGAACGAAAATGCGCCGCGTCCGCGTCCACAGTGGTCTTCATCCTTAAGAAATCTTCAGATAACCTTAAGTAACACTGTTTACTAGGTTCACTTATCTTCGTCGGAAATTTGCCACGTGCGTTGAACATCCGCTTGCCGGATATCCAGCAGCCCGTGCAATGAAAGCGATTAGGAGCCTATGCATGTGAAACAGAACCGCCTCAGCGCGGTATTGCTGATTGGCCTGGCTATCAGTTTGACGGGGTGCCACCGCGCCGCGACAAGCAATTCCGACGCATCGCCTGAGTTTGAGCGACAGGGTAACCTTGTCGTCATTCCGGAAAAATCCTCATTACGCTCCCGGCTCGTCTTCGACTCCGCGCGTGCTGACGGGCTTCAACGCACGCTTACCGCGCCGGGTGTAATCGAAGCGGATCCACAAAAATTCGCCAAAGTGTTCCCACCGCTCTCGGGCCGGCTGCTCAGGCTGCACGTCCAGCTTGGCGATAGCGTCACAAATGGGCAATTGCTGGCCTCTTTGAACTCCCCGGATTTTTTCGCAGCGCAGAACGATTTTGTGAAGGCGAAAAGTGCCGTGCAATTGACCAGCCGCGCCTTGAAGCGGCAACAGGAGCTATTGGAGAACAAGATTGCAGCGCAGAAGGATGTCGAACAGGCCACCAGTGATTACGAATCGGCGCAGAGCGACCTGGATAGCGCTAAAGGCCGTTTGGCCGTATTCGGTTTCGATCCGGACAAGGATAAACTCGGAGAACCGCTCCATGTTTTTTCGCCCTTGCCTGGACGCGTGGTGGACATGGCGTCGGCGCATGGAGAGTTCCGAAATGACGCGACGGCCCCCCTCATGACTGTTGCTGATCTGTCCACCGTCTGGCTGACGGCGAGCATCCAGGAGAAGGATTTGCGCTTCCTGACCAACGGTCAGAGTATTCAGGCCACTCTGGCGGCGTACCCGAACGAAGGGTTTACCGGCAAAGTGTTGTTCATAGGCGCCCTGGTCGACCCCGATATTCGTACCGCCAAAGTTCGCATCGCGTTCGCCAATCCGAACGAGCGGCTTAAGCCGGGCATGTTTGCGACGGTGAAATTCCTTGGATTCCCCGAAACGCAACTTACTGTCCCCGCGACTTCAGTGGTTCAAAGCGGCTCCTCGGCCTTTGTTTTTGAACAGATCAAGCCATGGAACCTTCAGTCCCAGGAAGTTAAATTGGGCGCCCTGCAAGGCGACAGAATCATCGTCACGGAAGGTCTTAAGCCTGGTGCATCCGTCCTCGCAAAGGAAGGGGTTTTGTTCCAATGATGGTCCACTTTGTGGCTTTTTGTCTGCGCCGACGCCGCTTAATGCTGGCGGTCTTTATCGGCCTTTCGGTCTTCGGTCTCTATTCGCTGCGGGAACTCAATCTCGAGGCGTACCCCGACATTGCCGCGGTGACTGTGCAAGTCATCACCCAGTATCCGGGCCACGCTGCGGAGGAGGTCGAACAGCAGATCACGATTCCGCTGGAACGGGAACTCAACGGGCTTCCCGGCCTGCATGTCATGCGTTCAAAGAGCACGTTTGCGTTGTCGTTGATCACTTTGGTTTTCAACGATGGGGTCGAATATTACTTCGAGCGGCAGCGGGTGTTGGACCAAATCAACAACGTCACCCTGCCCCAAGGGGTGCAAGCGGGTCTGGATGCGCCGACCTCTCCGATCGGCGAGATCTACCGCTACACGGTTCAGTCTCATCTGCGCTCCCCGCGGGAATTACGCGATTTGAATAACTGGGTGGTTATGCCGCGCCTCAAACAGGTTCCCGGAGTCATCGATGTCAATCCGTTCGGAGGTGAAAACCTCCAATTCCAGGTCTTCGTTGATCCGAACAAGCTGGCCCAATACAACCTTTCTCTCGCGCAGGTGGAGAATGCCCTCACGGCCAATAACATCAATTCGGGCGGAAGTTTGATCGTGCGTGGGGAGCAGGGCTTCGTGGTGCGTGGTTTGGGTGCAATTGGCAAGGTAGAGGATCTGGACAACATCGTGGTTATGCAAAAGGCCGGGACGGCCATCTTCATCAAGGACGTGGGACACGCGGAAATGGGCGTCCTGCAACGCCAGGGGATCTTGGGACTTGATAACAATGACGACGCCGTCTCCGGCATCACGTTATTGCTGTTGGGAGCCAACCCCTCGAAAGTTTTGGACGGCATTCACCACAAGGTTCAGGAATTGAATGCCAAAGTTCTTCCGCCCGATGTGAAAATCGTGCCCTACCTCGACCGCACCGAATTGGTGCACACCACCTTGCATACGGTTACCAAGACCTTGCTCGAGGGCATGGGCTTGGTGGTTTTGGTGTTGATGCTGTTTCTGGGAAGCCTCCGGGCTGCGGGGCTGGTGGCCCTTACAATCCCGTTCTCATTACTGTGGGCATTCGTGCTCATGCATTATACGAAGGTTCCGGCTAACCTGCTGTCACTTGGCGCAATTGATTTCGGCATTATTGTGGACGGGTCAATCGTACTCATGGAGGTCATCCTGCGCCGGCGCGAGCAGAATCCCGAGCATGGGTGGTTGGAGGCTACGGCGCTGGATGCGGTGCTGGAGGTGGCCAAGCCAATCTTCTTTGCGACACTGATCATCATCACGGCATACCTGCCTTTGTTCGCGTTTGAATCGGTGGAAAGGAAACTCTTCACACCGATGGCATTCACGGTTGGATACTCGCTTTTGGGCGCGCTTCTTTTTGCGTTGGGTGCGGTGCCGGCACTCGCTTATGTGACCTACCGCCGGCCAGGCAAGACCTGGAAGAATCCAGTCTTTGACTGGCTTCGCTGGAGATATGACGCAACCCTTCTGCGAATCTTGGAGCGTCCCCGAATGGCATTGTATTCCGGCCTCGCGGCAGGCGTGGTTGCCCTGGTGCTGGCCTTGACCATTGGCCGGGAGTTTTTGCCGTATCTCGATGAAGGCTCGATTTGGGCGCAAATCCAAATGCCGCCGGGCATTTCAATCCAAAAGGCGACGGAGATGGCGCGCAACTATCGACAGGTCATACGGAGCTTCCCGGAGGTTTCTTATGTTGTCACGCAAACGGGGCGCAATGATGACGGCACGGATCCTTGGACCTTTTCGCATATTGAAAGCTCCATTGGGCTGAAGCCGTACCGGGAGTGGGGAGGCGATAAGCAGGCATTGATCGCGCGGATGAGCAGAAAGCTGAAGGTTGAGTTGCCGGGCATGAACTTCGGGTTCACCCAGCCCATGATCGACGGCATCTATGATATGATTGCAGGCGCGCACTCCGAACTGGTCGTAAAGGTGTTCGGCGTTGACTTGGATGAAAGCCGCCGAATTTCACAGGATATTGTCAAAGTCCTCCAGAATGTGGCAGGCGCGGTGGACGTGGTCGTGGACCAGGAACCGCCGTTGGCCCAACTCCAAATTAAGGTAAACCGAACGGCCGCCGCGCGCTATGGCATCAACGTCGCGGACGTTGACGATCTGATTGAAACAGCCATCGGGGGCAAACCGCTGGGAACAGTCTTCGTTGGCGACAAAAGTTACAACGCAAACATTCGGTTTATCGAGTCGTCTCGGGACAATGCGCAGGCTATTTCGGATCTGACGCTCACTTCACCCAGCGGGGGGCGCATTCCATTGTCTGACGTCGCTGACGTCAAAGTCGGGCCGGGCGAAAGTACCATCGCACGCGAGATGGGGCGCCGCTACACAACTGTAAGACTGAACTTGCGAAACCGCGCACTGTCTTCGTTTCTGCAGCAGGCCCAGCGAGACATAGAACAAAAAGTCCATTACAACCACGAAGCGTTTGAAGTTGTTTGGGGCGGACAGTTCGAGAATCAACAGAGGGCACAGGCCCGTCTCGCTTTAATCATCCCGGCCGTGCTTGCACTCATTTTTCTCATTTTGTTCGCCGCATTTGGAGAAATACGGTTTGCCGCCATCATTATGCTAACCGTGCCATTGGCTCTCCTCGGTGGCTTGGCTGCCCTGCATCTGCGGGGCATGACTCTAAACGTTTCAAGCGCGGTCGGTTTTATCGCGCTATTTGGTGTGGCCGTTCAAAACGGCGTCATCATGGTCTCCAATCTGAACCGGTGGCGGCAGCTCGAACCGGATTTGAAGGAATCGGTCCGGCGTGGCGCGCGCGAGAGACTGCGGCCAGTGCTAATGACTGCATCGGTGGCTACACTGGGTTTGCTCCCGGCCGCCATCTCCCACACGGTCGGCAGCGATGTCCAACGCCCCTTGGCCACGGTTATCATTGGTGGATTAATCACGGCCACCGCCCTGACCTTGATTGTTCTGCCGGCAGTCTATTTCGTAGTTGAGCGGTGGCTGCTTGCCAAAATCCACGTGTCCCCGGCCCAGGGCCAATAACCACCTCTCCCTATGAATCAAAAGGCATCTTCACGACTCTTCATCGCCATGTCGTTGGCGTCCTTCATTTTTTTTATGATTTGGGCCGCATGGGGCCAGACGCTGGCTAAAACAAACGCGATTTCAAGTGGACAACCCTTCTGGATCGTAACCAACTCCATTCCCGCCACTAACGAAATTACATTCCCCGAGTTCCTGAACGAGGTCGCGCAGGCCAACCTGGATTATGCGGCCCAACGCTACAACGTTGACATCGCCAAAGCAGCCATCGCTATCGCGAAGGAATTTCCGAATCCGACCCTGCAGTTGAATGGCGATCGCGATCTGACATTTCACAACAAGTACGGCGTTGGGACGGATGGCAAGCCGGCGTTGCTTCGCCAGGTCGAGTCTCGTGGCGTTGGCCTTACTCAGACCATCGAGTATTTCGGCAAGCGCAAATGGAGAATTCGCACAGCCGATCATGCTTATCATGCTGCCGCCGCCACGCTGGAGGACTTTTTGCGCAACCTCAAACTCGACGCCTCCGAAGCGTTCGCCGAAGCTCTAGCCACGCAGCGCACGCTTGAACAACAACGCAAGGCCGCTGACTACCTTAACAAACTCGTCGCCGCGCAGCGCCATCGCCTCGCGGCGGGTGATATTGGAGAAACAGATTTGACGCAGTCTCGCGTGGACGAACTTCGCTCCGAGAACGATTTGCTTAACGCGCAGAACGACGCGCAAACCGCCCAACTCGCCTTGGACACGTTTCTTGGTCGAAACCGTGGTCAGACCACGTTGGTGCCGCGTGGCAAGCTTGAGTTGGAACCTCGTTCCTTTGATGCGAGCCGGCTCGTCGCCAGCGCACTGCAAAACCGTCCCGATTTGGTGGCCTTGCGTCACTCGCGTGACGGCGCACAAAGCGGCGTCAGGCTCGCCAAGGCCAATCGCCTTCCGGATGTGGACGTCGGCGTCACTTACACGCACAATGACGGAGTCGCGCTGAATCACCCGATTGATCCGACTCCGGCTTTCGATCAATTGGCTTTGAGCCTGTCATTTCCCCTTCCGCTGTGGAATCGCAACAAAGCCGAAATCGCCACGGCGCGGTTCGCCGCCGAACAATCGGAGAAGCAACTCGAAGCTGCCGAACTCAAGGCCGAAGTGCAAGTTCGACAGACATACAGCACCTACCAGCTCATGCAGGAACGCGTCCGGAAGTTCCAGGAAGAATTGCTCAAAGGGGCCGACGACGTGCTGAATGCCAAGAGGTTCAGTTACGAGCATGGGCAGACCACGTTGCTCGACCTGCTGGACGCCCAACGGGCCGATAACGACATCCATCAGAGCTACAATGACGCGCTGGCGGACGTTGCCAAAGCGCTCATCGAACTCGAACGCGCCGTCGGCTTTTGGGATGTCGAGTTGTGACGGAAATCTTAAGAAATCTTCAGGAATCTTTGGTAGCACCTCCTCGTGTCGATGCCTTATGATTCCACCAGATTGCTCGGCTCGTGCGCCGATACATTGCTCTACCCCAGTGAACCTCTGGTTGGGGAGCCACCCAATCGCTCCCCATCAGCGTGAGGGTGTAGATGGCGGTCGGACATAGCAACGTAAGGCAACCATGTATTGGCTCAGCAAATGTCTTCACCAGGTCCGGCGACTGAACCGCCGGACGCTTATTTTTCTTGCCGCTCTCGGGCCCGGCATTATCACCATGATCGCCGACAACGACGCCGGCGGCATTTCCACCTACGCTCAAACCGGGGCCAAGACCGGTTTCAAGCTCCTCTGGGTTTTGGTCATCCTCTTGCCGATGGCCTATTACGTTCAGGAAATGACCGTGCGGCTTGGTGCGGTCACCAAACGCGGTCACGCGGAGGCGATCTTTGACGGGTTCGGGAAATTTTGGGGCTGTTTTTCCATTTTCGATTTGGCGGTCATCAATTGGCTCACGCTCGTGACTGAATATATTGGCATGACCCAAGCAATGCGCCTCTTCAACATTCCACCGTGGATTACCTTTTTTGGGGTGACGTTCCTGATGCTGGGTATTGTGATCAGCGGCCGGTATTGGACGTTCGAGAAGATCACGCTCTTCTTTTGCCTCTTCAACCTGGTCTATATCCCCGCCGCCATCTGGGCCATGCACACTGGCAACGTCAAAGAAGGCTGGACCGCGGTCGGTCGAGGTTTTTTTCACCCTGACTTCAACTTCGGCATGTCGGGTGTGGCGCTGCTGACACTCATCATGGCCAATATCGGCACCACGATCACCCCCTGGCAGATTTTCTTCCAGCAGTCGGCCGTCGTGGACAAAGGAATGGATATTAAAGACATCAAATATGGAAAGTTTGACACCTTCTTCGGTTCGTTCATGACCTGTGTCGTCGCCGCCTTTATCATCATTGCCACGGCCGGTGTGTTCCATTTCAACCCGGACCAGAGCCAGGGCTACCGAGAAATCGATTCTGCGGCCAAAACGGCGGCCGTCATGCCGCAGGTCCTACACGGCCAGTGGGGGCAGTGGGCCAAGGTGCTCTTCGCGATCGGCCTTTTTGACGCAGGATTGTTGGGCTCGCTCTGCATTTCGCTCTCCACAAGTTGGGCCCTAGGGGAGGTCTTTGGCTGGGCACACTCCCTCAACAAGACGGTGCGCGAGGCGCCCTGGTTTTATGTGGCTTATGTGTTGATGCTCATGTCCGCGGGGGTTGTGTCGTTGGTCGCCTCGGTGGATTTGCAGAACATTATAACGATCTTCGTCCAGGTGGTTGCGGTGACGCTCTTGCCGGCGGCCTTGATGTTCCTGATTCTGCTGTTGAACGACAAGCCGCTCATGGGTGAGCACGTCAACACGCGCTCACAAAACATCGCCAATTGGAGCATCACCGCTTTTGTCATCGTCATCTCGACCGCCTACGGTGTTTCGGTCTTGTTCCCTGAATGGTTTGGGTCACTTAAATAGGCGCGATACGTTATGAATAACGCGAAAACCCAGAACGTGATTGCCCGCAGGCAGGAAGCTACCCCTGCCGGCTACGAGGGTTACCAGTTGTTGTGCTTTTCCAAGCTGCTCAACCGGCGGATTCTGATCGACAAAACTAACAAAAAGAACGGCCGCCTGACCGATTTGGTTTTTCGCCTCTCCGAACCTTACCCCGAAGCCGTGGGGATATATATCGAGCATGGGAAAGGGTATCCCTCGGAACTCATTCCCTGGGAAAAGGTGGTGAGGATCGAGGAGGAAGCCATCTTTATCACGCCCGCCGAAAACGGGGGGCCGTATCCGCGGTTTGTGGATCAAAAGGGTTGGATCCTGCTTAATGAGCACCTGATGGGCCAGACGATTCTGGACATCGACGGCCGCCGCACCGAAGTCGTCAATGACGTGCACCTGCTGTTTTCCAAAGGCCGGATGATTCTGGTACATGTGGACATTTCCTTCAACGGCTTTCTTCGCAAATGGCACCTGGAACGCTTTGCGTCCGGCAAAGACCAATTGATCTCCTGGCGCTACGTCCAACCGCTCTCGGTTGAAGATCACACCAAGGACATTGTGACGCTATCAGTCGCGCGTGAGCAGGCGCTGGAACTCCCAAGCGAAGATTTGGCCGATGCGCTCGAAGTGCTATCTGGGGACGAACAACAGGCTATGTTCGCCGCGCTCGCTCCCGACAAGGCCGCCGAGGTATTGGTGGAAGCGGAGCCTAGAGCCAAGCGGCAGCTTATTGCATTCCTGCGCGATGAGAAAGCACGGTTGGTGCTGGAGAAGCTCTCAGTGCCGCAAATAGCGAGCCTGCTATCGGATCTTCCGCACCAAAAGGCGCAGGAGATGCTCAAAATGTTATCCCCGCCCCGGGCGGAACGCGTTCAGGCCGTGATGGCCAATACAGACGTGTTGGCGTCCACCTTAATGGGCAAGCGGTTCCTGGCTTTCACCAGGGAAACTAAAGCCGGAGAGGTAATACGAAGCCTGCGGTCGGGCACGCGCGACCACCGGAACATCTTCTATTTCTATGTCGTAGCCGGAGAGGAGAAAGCCCTGCTTGGTGTTGTGGATTTGCGGGACCTCGTCGCCGCCCCAGAGGATGCCGTGCTCGGCGACTTAATGATTTCGCCGGTAGTTACCGCGCCGGCGGATGCGCTGCGCGAGGACGTTGTCGCGTTGTTTGCCAGATACCAGTTCCGCATGTTGCCCGTCGTCAACGCGCAGGACCATCTCTTGGGCATCGTGCGTTACCGGGACATCATGAGGGGAGCAAAAATCGAGTTCCCGAGCTGATTTGAGTTATGCCACGCATCAAAACAACACCCATGGTGAAGGCCGCCTTGTGGGCCCTGCGAATTTACCTTTTGGTCCTTCTGTCCCTGATTATTTTGAAATTCACCCGGGTCTTTTCCAGTTCGCACAAGCAAGACAGTGGCGCCGCAAGCCCTGCGGCTGCAAACGTGGCAACCAACCAGCCAACGGCTGACATCAAGCCATGAGCTATGCATCTCACCGATCCCTCCCGTTGGAAACATAGTCACGATTTTACTGCTGACTTCTCGACCGCTGAGAAAAACACGCGGCGCGTCCTGCTGCTGACGGCCGTGATGATGATCGCCGAGATCATCTTCGGCCTGAGGTTTCATTCCATGGCTCTCTTCGCCGATGGCTTGCACATGGGGACCCACGTCGCGGCCTTCCTTATAACCGTCCTGGCCTATTTCTTTGCCCGGCGCCACGCCGCCGATGCCAGATTCAGTTTTGGGACGGGCAAATTCGGCGTGCTGGGCGCATATACCAGCGCCATTGTGTTAGGCGGTGTCGGTTTGGCCATGGCTGGCGAATCCATCGACAGACTCATCCATCCCGTTGCCATTCTGTTCAGCCAAGCCATCGCCGTCGCGTGCCTCGGGTTGGCGGTCAATATCGTGAGTGCGTTGATCTTAAAGGACGCATCTCATGGCCACCATCAGGACCACGACCATAGCGACGGGCATGAACATTCGCACGATTTGAATTTGCGGTCAGCCTATCTCCACGTCATCGCCGATGCCGTAACCTCGCTGCTGGCCATCGCCGCTTTGGTCTCCGGAAAATTCTTCGGGTGGTATTGGATGGACGCCATCATGGGCCTGGTTGGCAGTGCCGTAATAGGTCAATGGGCTTATTCACTTGTGCGCCAAACGACGGTAATTCTTTTGGACCGGATTCCGGCCAGCTCGGATTTGCCGGTGGTGATCCGTGAAGGCATTGAGAACGACGGTGACTCGTTGATCACCGACTTGCACATCTGGCAGGTGGGCGTCAATAAATTCGCCGCCATCATCGGCGTTGTCGCGCACCATCCAAAAGCGCCGGACGAATACCGGCGGGCGCTGAAAATTCACAAAGAACTCGTGCACGTCAGCGTTGAAACCCGACTCTGCCAGGAAAAGGAGCATTCCCAGGCCCGCGCAGGCAGTTGCTCCTAATTTTATGAATACGCGATTAGGCGACATCTTGAGCGAAGCTCAAATCGTCACCGACCTACGGGCAACGACCCGTTGGGAAGCCATAGACGAGTTGATCGACCATCTGGTCAAGATCGGCAGTGTGAAATCCCAACATCGCGCGGCGATCGCGGCCGCAGTTAAAAAACGCGACCTGGCCATGAGCACAGGTATCGGTCTTGGCGTTGGGATTCCACACGCCTCGACGAGCTTGGTTCGCGAAGTTGTTACCGCGTTTGGCCGGGCAAATCGCCAAATCAACTTCGAAGCCCTGGATGGCCAACCGGTCAGCTTCGTAATGCTCGTCCTTCTCCCAAAGGGCCAGTTGGAAAAGCACCGTCCTGCAATGATCGAATTCGCCAAGGTCCTGCAGAAACCAGATTCTTGCCGGGCACTCATTCAAGCGCCCGATGCTGGTGCGATGGTGCGAATTATTAAGGGACTCCAGTCATCCTGATAGGTGTCGCAATGAACACGGACCTGGGCAGTATGTTCAGCGAAGCTCGAATTATCGCTGATTTGCAGGCAACGAACCGCTGGGAAGCCATTGACGAGTTAACGAGCCAACTGGTCGCAACCGGCAGTTTGAAATCCGAGCACCGTGAGGCCATCACCACCGTCGTCAGAAAACGTGAGTCGTCCATGAGCACTGGGATCGGTTTTGGCATTGGGATACCACACGCTTCGACAGATTTGATCTCTGCGGCAGTCGCATCCCTGGGGCGCTCGAGGCACGGGATCGAGTTCGACGCCTTGGACGGACAGCCAGTCACGATCGTGATCCTCTTTCTTATCCCGCAAGGACAGTTTCAAAAGCATCTGCATACCTTGGCCGAAATTGCCAAGCTCCTGCACAAGCCGGAACTCCGCCACGCCCTCGAACAAGCCCCTGATGCCGGCGCAATCCTTCAAATCATCAAGGGACAACGTTCATCCGGCCCCGAGTCGGCTGACTCCGTTTGAATTTCGATGCGTTTGGGCCGCGCATTGCTTTGTGGCTCGACCGTCGGGGTGCGCGCCAATGACCCCAGCGCACCACTGGCTTCAAGCATAAGTAATAAGCGCCGAGGCGGGGACGCTACAAAAAGATCCGGGCCGAGGTTACGAACACCGGAAGCGGGCGTTCCCGGTGATGATAGACACCCGACCCGGAACCACGCGGTGGGTCGCCGCTGTTACCGTTTGGTCTTTCCGCGGAGGCCCGTCAAGGAGAATTAATTCAGCCCTCAACCTTGTTGTCAACGCTGTAGGGGATGCTGCCGCTCGAACTGGTCAATTTGCCCGTCGCTTCCTTAACGTCCAAGACCTTGCCTCGTATCAGTTTCAAGCGGTGTAACCGGATTCCTCAGAATATGCGATGCGTCCCGAGAGTCTGAGGGTAACCGCATCTGGCACAGGTTCGGACCTTACCGGCCTCAAGGCGATGCTGCGCGGGAACGGATGCCAAGGGTTTACGCGCCATATTCTCAATTCGCGGCGGACTAGGGTTCACCCAGGGGTGCTTTAAATCTTCGGGCAGCAGACGCCAAGGAGGTGGGGGTGGGGAACCCCGCAGAAGAAACGTGCTGCTGCCCGAAACTGACCTAAATTCCGGGCTCATTTATGGCAGAAATTCCGGTTGTGGTCCAACCAATTCGATCCCTCGCGAACGGATTTTGATCCTGCTTATTGGCCGGATTAATAGCCATCGGGATCGTGTTGATCGGTCCGCCCAAGACCGAGTTGTTGAACGGCGGAAGCCGCTCCCGCTTGTGCTGTGACGAAACGGCGCGTGATGAGCGAGCTGCGGGAGCGTGGCTTTTTCGAAGCCTCCCCGCATGCCCAAGGGAACTCGAAGCTATTTGGCCGCCCAAGTGATAATCACCTCCACTATCTTCGGGACCAGGAAGAGCATGACGGAGCCCCCGAGGTTCTTTCCCATTGCTTCCATGTCTCCTGATTTGAATTTCAAAGCGGCAATTCCCATAAAGATGATGCCGAGCAAGTAAAATATGTAGAGGGCGTAATGAGTCACGGTATAAAGCGTGCTCGTTAAGCCCGAACTCTCGTTGGCCGCATCGTTGAAGTTGTCCACGGTCAATCCACCAGAGGTTTGAGCCAGAGCCAGATGGGGGGTGGCCAAGAGCAGAAGGGCGAACAATCCAATCAGAAGTCTTGGCGCCAGGGTTTTCATATTGATTTCGTTCATGCGTTGCTTTGTGTTCCGGCCTTCGATTTAGCAAGGCCCGTCTTCTTCCATTGTAGGTCCCTCGTTCCGTGTTTTTTCACACCCACCTCGAAAAACTTTCATACTTTCAAACCACTCCAATCGTTCAGTTCGACTATATGTGCCCTTGATCCTGCCCGAATTTCTCGGGAAAGAATTGGATGAGAACGCGGCAGAGGGCTCCCGTGGTGCAATAGCAGGAAAAGAAAAGGAATGCGAAGATGCGCAGCACAATTCGGAGTTTGGGCGCCTGCAGAACATCGAAGATTTCAGTGACGGCAGGGTGCCACGCAACCGCGGCCCCGGCCAAAAACAGGAGACTCGCAAAGATGCTCAAGACCACCGCATTGGAGGACGGAAACGGCCGGGCGAGCCAATTCATCACGGCTACAAGCACTTCTTTCATGGGGTCCGCCATTGTTGCGTCGCATCGTCGTAGGCGACCTTTGCGGCAAGGTTCGTGGGGTTGAATTGAAAATAATAGTGGCCCTTGGACGCGAGGCCGCTCTGCAACTCGAGGATGCGGCCCAAAGTATCAGTCGCAACTTCCTGAAGGCCCTCCATATCCGCCAGTTGCTGCATCCGTTGAACGGTTGCCAGGGCGTCGTCCTGGGCAACCTGGTTCGCTTCGTCTTTCAGGCTAGCCACTTTCCAGGCGCCAATAGCGGCCAGGATGAAGACCACGGTCAGTATCAGGACCATTTCCACCAAGGTGAACCCTTTACGCTTCATTCGCTCTTGCCTGCTGGCGCTGCCGGTAATTGTTCACGGCGCTCTTGGCGGCGAAGGCAGCCAGACCGGGAGCTCCCCCAATCGCCGCCCAGAACGCGGCCTTGCCGGCGGATTTTCTATCCGTCACGCCGAAGACTTTCCCTACGCTCCGAGCGGCGCCGACCAAGGCGCGTTCCTTGGGACCGGACGGAACAGGCCCACCACCAGCAATCACGGGGGGTGCGCCCCCAGAGGGGGCACTGCTGGTCCCGCCTCCGACGGTCCCAGCAGCCGCACTGGCGCCTTTAGCAACAGCCTCAGCGGCAGCGGCTCCTCCCAGTCCAACTGCGGCGATCCCGCCGGTCGCGGCGGCGGCTGCCAGCATGGCCACCCCCTTGGCCACGTTCATCTGC
>Ga0335078_10001326_pt1 | contig 37575 bp, 30 predicted proteins | sample Lox_Sample_32_FD_206711 | JGI IMG/M metagenome (GOLD analysis project Ga0335078, IMG submission 206711) | Soil microbial communities from Loxahatchee National Wildlife Refuge, Florida, United States - Lox_Sample_3.2 | ecosystem: Environmental > Terrestrial > Soil > Wetlands | place: USA... | reverse complement strand
CCAGAAAGATTTTGCCCGTATCCATGATCTCTGCAAAATCCAGCCGGTTCTCCGGCTGGGAAACCATATGGCGGATGGGCTTTTGGGCAAGGAACGTGTCCAGCCGCGTCAAGATTGAGCCGATGGATTTGTTGCCGGAGAGGTGCGGGAAGCTTTTCTGCCAATAATATACGACCTCGGAATCTTTGACTGATTTCAGGAATTCATTACGGAATGCCGGCTCGATGAGGAACCGGCGCACATCGGCGATGGTGCCGCCCCGGTCGCTCTCCAGAAAGGCCAAAATCGCGTTCTGCAACACGCTGTTCATCTGATCGCCCCAGGAAGTCGAAAGCCGTTGGAACACGGCAACCAGGTCTGATGAGAGCAGATTCTTCTCAAGCTCGCTGTGGGCGGAGAGGATGTTGAACCCCACGGAATATTGTTCGTCAGACGGGTCGACCAAAACCACGTCCTCAATCCGCCCGGAAGGGATGACGCCTAAAATGCGGTCGATCAAATCGCCGTGCGGGTCGAGCACCGCCACGCCCTCGCCATTCTCGATGTCCTGCCGGATGAGGTTGAAAAGCAGGGTACTTTTGCCGGTACCGCTCGCTCCCACGATATGGCAATGCCGGGTGCGTTGTTCCGCCAACAGCCTCACGGCAACCGTCTCGCCGGCATGGTCGTTGTTTCCAAGTGACAGGCCTTTATCGCTCCTGACAATGGCTGGGGCAGCTTTGGTCTTCCCGGTCTGTCGCAGAAATGCCGGCGAACGGACGGCGCTTGATGGGATATGCACGAAGCCGATCAGTTCGTCGCCGGTGAGGAGCATTCCGGAACGGCGAGACTGGCGGCGGAGCACGTCCTCAATGTGGTCCTCGAAGGGGTAGCCGTCGTTTTGGAGCGGGATGAGTTCGTTGCCCTCCGGGTCGGCAAAAACTGTTAGTGATGCGGCCAGTTCGCGGGCGATCTCCACCGTGCGCCCGTATTCCCGGGCCCGTATCGCGATGCGCACGATGGCGGCATACAAGGGCCGGCCGGCCTTGGCTTCGGCGGCTGCCGCGAGTTCCGGGGTATCGATGAATATCGGTCTGTCGTCGTTGCCGGTCACGGAGCGCACTATGCTCTCACCCCAGGGATGCTCCGCGGACTCGAACAGGACTTGGAACACGGCGCACTCGTCCGGCTTCAACCCCGACAATGCGCCGACGATCCCGACAAACGGATCGAGTTTGCCGCTTGCCAACGGCAGCATGAATTCCCTGGCGAGCCCGAACTCGACGGCAAGCGCTTCATCGCCCCGGCTCGAATCCCAAGCCTCGTCCAGCGTTCCCTCGCGTCGGACGAACACGGCTTCGGGAAAGAACGCCTGCAACTGGCGATGGACAAACGGGGCATCATCGGGATGCGCCGCAAGCTGCGCCATGACGCGGCCGGGAACGCCCACAAGCTCGAAAGCGATGGGTTCGCCGCATCTGCTCAACTGCCGCAGGAAGGCGCCAAACGCCTCCGGCGAGGCGTCAAGATCGGCGGGCAGGACCGTTTGGAATTCGACCAAGGGCTCCCGTTCCAATAGTTCCCGCTCCGGCTCGGCTTCCGGTTCGTTCGGGATGCGGGGCGGCTCGGGATTCAGTCTCTTCTCGATGGCGGATATGAGGGAACTCAGAAACGTGGGCCTCCGGCCGTCATCCAAATCGGGATCGGGTTCAGGAAGCCGGAAGCCGTTGAAAGGCCGGAACGGCGGCTCGGGTCGGACCGGATGCGGATACACCTGCCAGCCGCGGCCCCGTCTCTCCCAGGCCGCGAACTGCTCGCTCGCCAATTCATCGATCCGGCCCATACGTCACGCTGCGGCCGTGGCTTCGACCTTCACTTCGACCCGCGACCGCTTGTACAGATCGTCCAAGATCGGCTGGCTCTCGAAACAATTCAGGTATTTGACGCCTTTCTCGGACGTGGTGTCCTCAACGAGCCTTTTCACCAGTTCAGTGACGCTTTGAAGGAACACCAGCCGGGTGTCCTGCTGGAAATACGTGTCGCGGCGGAACCAGGCTTCATATATGGAGCCAACGACAGGCAGCTTGATGAGGAGCGAATCCACTTTGGTCAATCCCAGCTTGAGGATATTGAACAAAAACCAGACGGCGAAGATGACGAGGAACAGCATGGCGAAGGAACCCGCGACGAGCCCCAGGAATTCAAGGCAGAGGCCGAATGCGAGCGGAACGGCGAGCATCACGACTAGGAACGCGCGGAGTGAGACGACAACCGGGATTTCGGCCTCCCGGACGCTGAAAAAGTAGTCCTTGCCGAAGGTGGCGGCGCAGATATCGAATACTTGGCGCCCTCGTATGACCCGGAAATATTCCCGTTTGTGGGACAAGAGCCCGGCTTCGGCGTATTCCAGGCGGAAGATGTCCGCCCCCGGCCACTCTTTGGCACGGATGGCCGTTTCCAACGCGGCATAGAATTCCGTGGTCGAGAAATGGCAGTCGGGCATGAGCGTGCCCCAATGGGAATAGACGGCGGCTCTGCGGGAACCGAGCTTCCGGGCGACATAGTCGAGGGTCGTGGAGGTCTGCAGGTCGCCAGAGAAGGCGAAGAGCCCCAGGGCGGACCAGATCGTGAGCCGCGCGCCCCAGGCGGGGGCCATGAACAGGTTGGTCTTGATCCCGGCGTATCCAATGACCAGGAAGGTGATGAGGCCGGCGGCCGTGCCGATCCTCCGGCACGCGCTTTTGTCGTGAAGCATAACGATCGTGGCAAGCGCCAGCACGGGGATGATCCATGTCACGATGGCAATCGGGTCGAGCCTGTACAGGGTGGCGCCGGTCGCGCCGTCGTCGATCCACGTCCAGGTGCCGAAAAATTCCCCCACCATGCCGAGCGCGCAGATGAAAATGGCGATCTCCTGCGGCGTGCGGGGGATGAATCTGGATTGATATGAATGAGGCTGAATGGAGGGGGAATCTTCGGGTTTCCGCTCTAACAGTTCGGTTTCTGACATATCGCTTCTCCGGTTGAAAAGCTTTGTGAACGACGTTCCCAGATCCGTGAGGCCAAAGAAGCTGGCGGGGCGGGAATCGAATATGGTATATGGCCGGAGGCAAACAGCGTCAACAGGAAAAGTATTTGGCGATTATTGTGGCTCAAGTGATCCAATTTCGGCCAAGAACAATTCGGCGAAATTATTTAGCAAGCTGTGCGAGCAATTGTGACGGCCGAACAAGCGTTGGTTTAATGGGTTTGAGATAATGGGATTCAACCATTTTGATCAATTTGTAATCGAGCGTTAAGAAATAATCGCAATGGTTGTGTTCGGCGCACCAAATATGAAATGCATCTACTAATTGCTTCTGGCAATATTTGCCTTTGCCTTGAAAGCCGCCAGTGATCTTCTGCAGTTCCAAGAACCGTTTATGTCTAATACTGCCAAGGAATTGCAGTTGTAATTCCTTTGCGCTGAATCCTGCCCCCATCAAGATTCTGCTGTATTCGATTGGAGCATTTACTCGTTTGATTGGAGCACCATAAAACTTCCCTTTTTCGCTATATTCTATCGTAACATGACCCCATGACTCAAATTCAGTTTCAATTTGCATCACAGCCTGAAGTTTTCCTGATTTAACATGGCCTGCTACCTGTTCAACCAAATCTGCTTCCTTTCTGTGATTTGGGTCGGAAATTTTGGTGTTTGGGTTAAAAGACCGTAAGTCATGAACAATCATTTCTGATTTGGTGTGCCCCAAATCAATTATGGATTTTCTCGGAAATAAACGCAGTAATGAGGTCTGCGAAAATCTCAATATATTTGCATCCAAGTAAACTGTCTGCATACACTCCTTGCAAAAAGGATGGTCTGTTACTTGTAACTCATTTCACATAGCCGAGAAAGTCGGAAGACATAGCTTTTAGACTACTTATTGCGAAATGCATGCAAGCGATGAGCCCCCACAATGCCCATGGACCGGTTGCCACCAGGCCGTCGTAAGAACGGGCGCCGACAAATATTCCGGGGTCGAGGACAAGGACACCATCAACCGGACCGTCCTTGATGCGTTCCTGAACAGTTTCAACCTGTTGCCAACCCTTGTAACCAACTGCAAAAAGTGGAATTTCCGCTGTCGGCTTTTGCCCTATAACCATTGCAGCCCCGAATTTTCGGCGAATCGGAGATAACTGATTCGCAGTGGAGAGAACTTCCTGCCATTGCGTTGAAACGTCCGACTTAACTTCGATAACCGCAGCAACCCCTTCAGCAAGATATAACCGAGTGTTGCTGCCGCCTGTGACTGGAAGGCTCGGAAGGAATGGGTACTCAACAACAACATCTAGTTGTCCACTCCGATTGCCAGATTGGTCGGTAACATCACCGTGTCCAAAGCGAAAGGATTGGGGAAAAACGTTTGCTAGCAATTCGTTGATAAACATTTCGCGTTCTGTACCACGTGTCGACATAGACACGGTTGAACCAGCAGCGTGGACACCAGCCAATATATTCTGAATTCCGATGAGACGGTTGAAAACATGCTTATTCATATATGCACATGGAGAAGTGTCTAACGAATCAAGTTCGCCCACAGCCGGCGGCGGCAGTGGTGAAGCGGAAAGGAAACATTAAACAATCCAAAAAGGTTAAGCGGGGTACGTGCCGGCTGTTGCAGTACAGCGCTCTTGCTAGACATCATGCGCTGCCTCCATATTTCTTTAGCCAAACACTTAATCCCAAGCCACCTTGCGTCCCAAAGAACGATGAGTACCGTGAAACGGGGCACAGAAGAAGCTCGGATTTACGCGGTGCCTCTGGAAGTGCTACCCGTAATGTCTCTGCAAAACGATTTCTGTCCGGTGGTCGTACTAACCAGCAAAATGGCCCTAACTGAAAATGTGGCACGGTCTCGACGACGGACTGAAGCTGATTAAAATCCACGTCATCCCCGGATACATAAAGCAAATGTGGGCCAGCAATCAACTTCGTAATCGCGTCGCTCATATCATTGTGATAGTGAAGAGAATCTAAAAGAGCATTTTCCTTCGCAAAAAAAAGTCAAGCATATATCGGAGAGATGCCTGCCTGTTACTGGCAGCGAACAGCGTGAGGACGCTTGCAAGAGACGACACAATAGTTACGTCCAAATAAAAAGCCTCGGCCATAAATGGCCGGGGCTGGATAGATTCAACTGTAGAAATAACCCAATTCCCGCAATGACGAATAATCTTTCGGCCGATCTACTGTCGCCCGGCCAAGAATCACGTGGTCAACCACCTCGATCTTGATGAGCTGGCCGGCCCGGATGAGGTCGCGGGTCACTTTGATGTCGGCCTCGCTCGGCGTCGGGTCGCCGCTCGGGTGGTTATGTGCCAGTGCAATGGCCGCCGCTCGGGCAGCAATTGCCGGTTTGAACACCTCACGAGCATGCACCAACAGGGTATCGAGTGTGCCCTGCGATATCTGCTCGACGCGGATCAGGCGCCGCCGAGTGTTCAAGAGCAACACCTGGAACGTTTCCACTTCCAAGATGCGGTTCTGCTCCCGCAAAAGGCGGGCAATAGCTTCTGGATTGTCGATCACCGGCGATTCGCGTTGCAATTCCTCTGCCATCTTGCATGCCAGAGTGAAGGCGGCGACCAAGGTCACGGCCTTGTCACGACCCACTCCCCGGATGCATTGCAGATCGTCCACCGATGCCTGGCGCATCGCACAGAGCGAGCCGAACTTCTGGACCAGCTGTTTGCCGATATCGAGAGCGTTCGTGCCGCGCAGGCCGGTCCTGATCAGGATGGCGATCAGCTCCGCCGAACTGAGCGCCGCCGCCCCGTGTTCGACGAGCCGATCCCGGGGCCTCTCGCCCGCCGGCTGATCCTTGAGCCGGCAGCTTGGAACTGCCACATCCGTGCTCATACAGCCACCTCCTCTCTTTCTTGACTGTGGATGACCTGCAGCGCCTGATCTATCTGGCTGCTGGTGAGCATCCAGTGGAGCCTTGGCAACCGAACGACAACCATCCACTTGAAGCGCTGATACAAGTTCAGTGCTTCCTGGTCGTCTCCCAAATGGTCGGCGAGAATGGCCAAGGCCAGTTGCGCCGGACCGCTGCCGCCGTATCCCCATTCGAACTCAGCAGGGCTATGACATCGCAGATCCCGCCGGAAGGGAAGCGGACGGCCGTCAACGGTGACTCTGGTCGCGAATAAACGACGTTTGCCTTCATATCGTTTCATCGGAAATCCTCCAGAATCCCCGTCAATTCCTCGGCGGAGAGGTGTTCCGGCTCCATGTCGGGCCTCTCGAACTCATGTACCCTGACGAAACAGGCCTTTGACAGGCGGCACGCGATGTCATCGCGTCCCGCCCGCCCCGCCTCGTTCTCGTCGAGCATGACAATGACCTGGCTGTGCCGGTCGGTGTGCAGCCGGATCAATTCCTCCTGCGCGGCGGACAGGGTGCTGCCCATCAAGGCAACAACCTTGCGGCAGCCGTGCTGGTGCAGCTTCATGGCATCAAAGAAGCCCTCGACGATTACCAGCGGCTTGTCCGCCGGTTCTTTGATGGCCCGGTCAATGTTGAACAGCTCCTGTGATTTCCTGAATCCCTGGGGCAGCTTGTATTTCGACACGCCCTCGGCCGGTTCGCCCGGCCAGCGTCCCGCATACGCAACAACCTCGCCCTTGACGTTGTGGATGGGAATGGCGATTCGCTCCGCCATCATGCCCTTGGCGCAGAAGCCGACGCCGAAATCCACGATGGTTTCGAGCGTGAGTCCGCGTTCAGCGAGATACGGGTGACTGCGCTCAAGCTTGTCCAGGCGGAATTTAAGCGGCTTGTTGGGCGCGCCGTTTTCCACGACCGGCGCCGGCTTTACGGCCGGTCTCGGTTGGGGAGCATCCCCGGCCTTCGGCGCTTCACTAGGATTTTCGGCTTCCTGTTGTGAATCCGCGGCCATGGCTTCGGGATCGAGCTTGAACCATTCGATGGCTTTCAAGGCCGCCGCATGGATGCTCACATTGTCCATCCTGGCGATGAAGTCGAGGGTATTGCCGCCGTGCTTGCACTCGCTGAAACAATTCCAGACGTTTTTGCTGGTACTGACCCGGAACTGCGTCGGGTTGTTGCCTTTGTGGATCGGACAGGGACCGCTCAGGCTGTCCCCGCTCCGTTTGAACCGGTCGAGGATGCCGTAGTGGTCAAGGATCTGTTCCATGGTGATGGCCGCTTTGACGGCCTTGAAGTCGACGAACTTTGATTTGGGCATATTTCTCCTATCGGGTTATGGGGTTTTGAAGAACTGCTACGGCCCGTGAAGTCGGACCGCGTCCAACCCGCATCCTACCGTCCCTGCCCGAACGAACTAGACGTGAGGATTTGCCTATCTGGCAAGAAGCTATCCACAGATATCTCGGCTAAATCGTTGTTGAACTTACTCTTGTCACACATATACTCCTTCAACCATGACTACCATCTCATCACTCACATCAACACAATTAAGACGCGCTGCCTCCATCCAGGACAAGATCGACAAGCTACGAAAGAAGCTGGCATCCATGCTTGGTTCGGGAGCCGGACAGAAAGCATCTGCCAAAACAGGGAAGAGAGGTCCCAAAAAAGGGAGACGCAAGATGAGCGCTGCAGGCCGGGCCAAGATCGCGGCGGCGGCCAAAGCGCGGTGGGCCAAAGCGAAAGCAGCCGGCCGGAAATCGCTTTAACCCATTTTCACATTTGAATCGCAGTGCAGTCTTGATCGGACTGCACTTTTTTGTTTGTCAATCCAACAAGCCGCCGGTTTTGCCCGCCCTGCCGACATGCCAGACGGGAGAAAAGAGATCCTTTTCCAGCACCGTCCGGTCGGCGAACAGAAAGAGGCCGTGTCCGCGCTTCAATTGGGAACAGGCATCCAGAAGCGATTTCACCCGCAAGGCGACGGTGGTGACGGTGAGGACGCGGAAGCGCTCTATACCCAGATGCCTCTGGTGAACCTTCTCCGCCCACGTCGCCTCGTATGCGAGCAGTTTGCGGTAGAAGGAGGTCTGCGCCAGGCCAGAACGGACAACGGGCATGGTGCCCCGGTCGGCCTCAAGGAAGAAATGCACACGCCGGGTCTCTCCGCTTTGATCCCGGTATTCCAGGGCGAACACCCGGTCGGGAATGACACCCAACTTCGTCCCGCCGGCGATTTTCACCCACCATTGGAACGGCTCCCTTTCAACCGGCAAATCAAGCTTGTCTTCGTACAGGAGCCGGACATCGTGTTTCCTGCAGGCGAGTTCAAGTGATACCATCACGTCGGAGACCAGAAGCGTATGCTCAAGGAATACCCGGCCGATGGCATGATTCTTTTCGTTCCATGCATCGGAATCAATGCTGACGCCAAGCTCCCGACGCAACAGTGCGCCTCCTTTGTTTCCCAGGCCGTGCACGATAGCCTGGGAACCGCCGCGGCCATAGTATTGAAGCTGGGCGCGCGGGCGCTCAAGGTATCCGTGGTGATACAGCAGCTGCAACCGGCGGACGATCTGCTGCCCGCTGCCGCCAAGCAACGCAATGATCTGATGGGAACGCAGAAAACGATGCCGGTGAACGAGCTGGATGATTGCGCGGTCGCGTTCAGCCAGCCGAATGGGTGCAACCGCGGAACTGCGCCGGAAACGGGATGAGCGTCTCTTTCCCATCCCGCCACAATGACGGGAACGGACAAATCGCGGCAGGTGGTGTAATTTGCCAACTCAGCAATCTAGGCTCATCAAGTTGGGCTATTTATTGCACCTTTTTTAAGGTGATCCTGTTTTCTTCTACTATTGGGGTACTCAGAGTTTGACCAACCCGTTCTCCTTTAATAAGAACGACAAACTCTGAATCGCAAGATATCTTCTTTGCCACTTTTTGAGCATTTTCCAAAACAATCACAGGTATTTCTCCACGCTCGCTTTCAGCCATAGAGAAAGCCTTCGCGGCACACGTTACTCCAATTGTGTGACAACCTCCTATTAAAACGATATTACACTTTGGGTTATGAGGATTGCGAATTCTTTCAAAGTAACCAAAATCCTTTTCGTCGGTCTTTTCACAATGCTCATGATTCGTCGCCGTCTCATAAATAACGATCTCTTCTGGATAAGCTGATGATTTCTCGTCTAAATATTGGCTTCGATATGAGATTTGAGTGATACCTTTCTCCAAAATTCTTCCCGTAATCACATTGTAATCTGGACCACCTATCAAAATCAGATGCCGACTTAAATCCATTCGCATTGATTCTGCTTCACCCGAAGAGCAAATTTGGAGTTTTATTTTGGGGAACAGGCGCAATAATGTTACGATTACCTCGAAGAAGGCATCGACGTCTCCGTATTTCAAACTGTAGATAAATTCTCTCGGTTCGACATGCTGGCGCTTTTCCGGCCTATCAAGCTCTGAACATACTACAGCCACATAATCACCATCTTTTATTCCCCATACTTTTCTCAGGTTTCGGGTGCGCCACTGATGCTTCCATTTGCGCGTAGAAAGTACGAGTCCAACCAAAGAAAGGACAACAGCATACACCTTAACAAAAAATGAAAGGCTATCAAGACTCGTAAGTGCGGAATGAGATAAATATTGGACCAGGTTTGTCATCTATCCCCTGAAGAATGGTGATTGGCTTAGTTTACCAGGCCACTTGGTGAAATGAATAAAGTTGTTTATACCAGATGCGATATGTCGGGCAGGAACGTCTTTGGTTACGATCGCGCCCGCCATTATATACGCCTTGTATCCAATATTAACTTTTCCCGCAATGATGGCATTGAACCCAATGAAGGTGAAATCTTCAAGTGTAGGGGCCTCTTCCTCCGAATCCTCCCCGTCCCACTTTAAAAGTGGATTGTACTGCGAATGCACAATTTTGCCAAAAATCCTACAATTGTTGCCTACAATTGTATTTTCCCCGACGAATCCGCCGATGATACAATCGTCGCCTATGCTGACTGCGCTACATACGCGAGTGTGGTAGATCAACAGATTTCGTTCTCCGATCTTCACTTCACACTCCACTATGCTGAAGTCGTCTATTATCGTTTTAGCACCTATCACGCTTCCGGCGCCGACAATTGAATAGCAACCGACGTAGACTTTCTCCTTGAGTACAGTTTTCTGAGGAACTCTATATGACATTCCGTCTAAAAGCGGACGGAATTGCTTTCCGACAATGGCACTCTTGCATACATTCGCTGAACGATGAATCTTTGCAGATTTGGTGAGTCGAATCATTTGAATTGGTCTTGAATGATTTTGTAGATACGCAGCTTGTTCTCCATCGAACGCGGACTTTTTCCACTTTCATCATCAGCGTCCATAAAACCGTGCTCCATTTCAAAAAAAGGAATCAGCTTTATTTTGGAATTTGTTTTGGCAAGATCTTCGGATGCTTGAAAGGGTACCATTGAGTCGGCATCTCCGTGGATTGTAATGATTTCTCTATCGAGATTGCACATGACGTTTTCGGGTTTAACAATCTTCATCTCCTCAACCAGACGGCTGCTGACAGGAAATCTAGGATTTATAAAAAGCTTATTTGTTTTCTCTAAACGAGAAAGCGTCCTCTGATTAAAAATCGATTTTGCCCAGTCGGTTTCCGGTTCAAGGAAGGTTCGTCTGTAGGACAATACCGGGGCAATCAAGACGATCCCATCTACTGTGCTCGGATATTGTTCTGCTGCAAAGAGGGCCGGTGGTGCCCCGAAACTGCAGCCAACGATAATAAGTTTGAATTTTGTTTTGTAAAAATGGGCGAGATATCGGATCGCCGCATCAACATCCAACATTTGTCCAGTCACTGAAAAATCAAGTGAGGATCCACTGCTGTCTCCATGACCTCGAAAGTCTATTCGCAAAGAATCAATCCCCGCATTTGACAAGAACTGCGCACCATCCTTAAAGAATCCTTGGAATTCATTCCTGTTAACTGTGATGCCGTGCAGCCATAAAGCTACGCCTCTCCCACTGGAGATCGTATGAGTGCCGACGATTTTGAAACCGTCAACTGTTTTGAACTCGCATTCTTTATTCATTTGAATTTTTTGATGTACTTTTCCCAAGATATCAAGTCTTTTTCCCAGTCCTGTATGAATTGCAGGCAGTCATTGGGGGTGATACGACTGCTCACATTTAACATTATGGCTATAATCTTTTGGTACCTTTTCTTGGGGAGCCGAGCGGACAAAGAAAGTATGAATTCTCGCCGTTGTGCTATAAGGCCCGACCAGACATCTTTGTCGTGCCGGTTTTGATATTGATTGTCGGCCAATAATGCATACAGCCCGTCTACAAGAAGATCGCCAAATTCCTGAAAGACCGACCTTGCGGAGTCACGGAACGGATCAAATTTAAGTTGCCCAACGGTGCCAAATGAACAAATGGTTCGATTCAGAATATGCGGGATCATGAAGAGCCAATCTTCATTATAGACACATGGGAAAAATCCCATCACAGCTCGAGGTCTCAAGAGAAGAAAGCTTCCACTTAAAAATGGATATACTGGATCGCCGGCAACTCGCTCAAGGTGCCCCATGACTGATGTGTCAACAAAATCGTCAACAAAGCACCCGGCTGCCACGTAACTTTTCAAGCATTTTGCGCCAGTAACCAGACAATCCTTCCCGATTGATCGTATATCATCATCGACCAATAGGACTCGCCGATGATTCTTTGTAAGCGCATGTTGAATTACGAAATTCCGCTTCATCGGCAAATCCCATGTCACGCTATGTCCTTTTACAAGCTTATGGGTTGATGTGCGTAAGCTTGCATAGAATTTCAGGAACGGCCGATCTTTAATATACAGCTGTTCAATATTTTGCGCAAGAATACGACGAGATAAATCTGAATTGCCGTCAACCGTGGGTAACAAATAGATAGGGCCTTCGTATCCTTTGAGTTCGCGGAGCAATCCTCCGATGTTTTTGATTCTGTTTTTGAACGGTACATAGATCGCATCAGGTACGGAAGATTCATTGATTGAACTTGAATCGTCGTTATATGCATAGGATGGTACAAGCAGCTGTGGGTTTTCAACCATCGGCGATATACGAATGCATTTTGTCATACCTGATTCTCGGACTCCGGTTTTAAGTTATTTGTTCCGAGCATTTACCAATCGAGAACAAATGCAAAAATTAACGGTGCAACAATAGTCGCGTCTGATTCAATGATGTAGCTGGGTGTGTCTGCTCCCAACTTACCCCAGGTGATTTTTTCATTTGGTACTGCGCCAGAGTAAGAACCATAGCTTGTGGTAGAATCACTGATCTGACAATAATATGCCCACTTCGGAACGTCGGTCTTAAAGAGATCTTGATGGAGCATGGGAACGACGCAGATTGGGAAATCTCCGGCAATTCCTCCGCCGATTTGAAAGAAGCCTACGCCCTTTTCTTTGCTGGCGTTTGAATACCAATTTGCGAGGTCGATCATGTATTCGGTCCCAGAACGAACGATACTCGGAGTTTTGATTTCCCCACGAATACACGCGCCAGCAAACACGTTCCCAATGGAAGAGTCTTCCCATCCAGGCACAAAGATTGGCAAGTTTCGCTTCATTGCCGCATAAACCCAACTGTCTTTAGGATCAATCTGGTAGTGACGCTCGACCTCACCTGTTCGTAATATACGATACACGAATTCGTGCGGAAAATAGCGTTCATTGTTTGTCTCAGCAGAGTGCCACTGCTTTAAGAATAGTTCCTCAAGCCGGTGCCAAATTTCTTTGTCCGGTACACATACATCCGTAATTCGATTGAGACCGCGCTCGAACAATTGTTGTTCGTCCCGAATTGTCAAATTCCTGTAGTTTGGAACACGCTGATACAAGTCGTGAGCCACGAGATTGAAAACGTCTTCCTCTAGATTCGCGCCCGTGCAGGAGATCGCATGGACTTTTCCCTGGTGAATCATTTCCGCAAGGGATAGCCCTATCTCAGCAGTGCTCATTGCACCGCCAAGCGCCACAAACATCTTACCTCCTTTACTCAAATGATTCTTATACGCAGCTGCGGCATCACGCAACGAAGCAGCGTTGAAATGCCGAAAATGCTTGTTGATAAAATCGGTGACTGGGGAAGTATTGGGTCGGGATTTGGTCATAGTCACTCAACTCGTAAGAAAATTATTCTACTCCAGAATTCTTCGCTCACGTTGTCGCCAATAAAATGAAACTTGAGGAGGTAGTCACCTTTGGACAAAAATAGCACTTTCCCTAAATGACATTCGTCGCTCGGTTCAATCCAGAAATCAGGCGTTCCGTCTGGCAGTTCACATTCTCCCAGCAAATCAATTTCTCCCGACAAGCCTGTCGGGCACCGAAGTAAATTAGTGTCGTCAAACCAGTCCAGCGACTTGTTCGTTTGGATAAGCTGCGTCAAGATTTCCCGGATCTGAAGACCACAACTGTATTGTATGGTCTCATTAGGATCGCTGTACGCCACCTCATTTGTAGAGACTCTTCTGGCCACAACTGCTTTTTTACCAGTATTGCTTAGAACAACGTCAAGGGATACTAATCTTCGAGTTCCAAGGGATGGTGTGTTTGTAAGTATTGTTATTTTGGAATCAATAAAGAGGTGTGCGCTTGCGGTGCGTTGGGACACAAAAAGGTGATATGTCCAGTAGCCGACGGCTAAAGTGGCCCCAATAAGCGTGAGGTGATACCAGTTTTGGCTATGAGAAAAGACATGTTTGGCTGCGCGTGAAACCCCCCGCCACATTCGTTGAGCAAAATGGAAACCAGTCCGCACAGAAATTAAGCGAGCTAAATATGCCCAACCATAAGATTTAGCAAGCATTTGTTTAGCGGCCGCGAAAGTGATACGCCCAGGGGGTGAACAACGCACGTAACAAGGCAGTCCAGAGGGTTTATTCAAAAAAAATGGAATGGAGACTGATTCTTGTTGCTGACCATCCACCGCCCCAACTTGGCCTCGATCTTCGCCCGCGGCATGGCAAACCGCTGCCGCGACAGGGCGATGAGCTTGTCCTTCCGGCCGACGCGGGTTTCCAAAGGCGGCAGGGTCTTTGCCCGGAACGGCTCCTGGTTCGATCCCTCCACCAGCAATTTCACCACCGCCTCATACCGCTCAAGATCGGCAAGGGAAGCGGCCGGAACGGTTTTGCCGAACTCTTTCTCCATCACCTCCGCATCGGTATAGCCGAGGCGGAAGGCAACGAGCGTTCCCACGTTGCCGAATACGGCCTTTCGGATCGGTTCCGAAAGCTGGTCGATGTACTGGTGCGACAGAGTGAGACACAGCCGGTATTTCCTAGCCTCCGCCAGAATGGAAGCAAAGGCATCGGTCGAGAAGTTCTGGAACTCGTCGATGAAGAGGTAGAAGTCGCGGCGTTCGGATTCCGGCCGGGTCGAGCGGGCCATCGCCCCAAGCTGGAACTGCGTCACCAGGAGGGAACCGAGCAGATTGGCCTTGTCGTGTCCCAGCCGGCCCTTGGACAGGTTGGCGACGAACAGGCGCCCGGTGTCCATCATGAACGGGATATCCACCTTCTTTCTGACCTGCCCCAGGATGTTCCGGACCACGGGATTCAGGAGAAACTGCCCGATCTTGTTCTGAATGGGCGCGATGGCTTCCCGCCTGAACCGTTCGTCATATGCTTCATATTCCCCGGCCCAAAACGCCCGGATGAACGGGTCTTTGACCTGCCGGATCATTTTGGCCCGGTATGCATCGTCAGTCAGGAGCCGATTCACGCCCAATAGCGTCTGGTTTCGGCACTCCAACAGGGCGGAAACGGCGTTGTACAGGATATACTCCAGCCTCGGCCCCCAGGAATCGCGCCAGATGCCCCTAAACGCCCCCACAATACCCGAAGCGACTAGATGCCGGTCATCCGGCGCCACATTGGCCAAAACGTTCAATCCAAGGGGAAATTCAAGGTCCCCCGGGTTGAAATACACCAAGTGGTCCGCCCGCCGGGGCGGGATATGGTTCAACACCTCCTCGGCCAGGTCTCCGTGCGGATCAATGACGCCGACCCCGTGTCCCAAGAGGATGTGCTGCACGATCATATTGCGCAGGAGCGTAGTCTTGCCGGAGCCGGTTTTGCCGATGATGTACAAGTGCTGCCGCTCGTCGACCGCGGCAATGCCAAAAGGCTGGTTTTTGCCCCAGCCCTGCCGCTCGCCCAAGGTGATGTCCGGTTCGTGGTCGTTCATGGTGCCAAAATCAGCCGCCACCCCTTGGCGCCCCGGTTGCGGTGGGCGCATACGCCGGCAGGAATACGTTGGGGCACGCCGGCGAGATAATGGCGGCTGGTTGTGGAATCCGAACGGCCGTATCGTATCACCCGTGCCGGAAATGGACGCGCCCCTGGGCGCGGCTCGTTTTAAAAAGCGCCTGGTCAGGCGACGCTTTCTCCCTTCATGGGGCAAAATACGGGGTCTTTACCGGTCTGCTCGTACGCCCGTCCACCCGTCGTCACTCCGCTCTTCGGGGCGGGCCGGTCGCGATAGCGGACTGGTGGTCGGCGCCATGGCGCCTCATCCTAAAACCAGTCCCCCAACGTGTCGGCGCATAGCGGCCGACTTATCGCTTTGTGGTAAAGGACAACGGCTAGTGTCCTTTACCCGGCTAGCCCGCAGGGAGAAAGCGATAAGTCGGGCGGTAGCCGACGACACGTTGGGGAGCCAGTGGTGCGGCGGTTAAGCCGTGGAAGTGGTGAAGTGACGGGCGCAAGCCCCTACAGACCATGGATGTAGGTTGTAAATATCCACCGCGATAATTCTTGACAGGAAACGGCCAGTCAGTCAGGAATTCGTCGTCTGTGATCAATCAACAACAGTTAACTTGGAAGTAAACGTGCAGGGGCCCTGCAAAATTGTCAGTTTTATAGGCACAGGAGAAATTGGGCCGTCCTCGACCCAGGTGGTGATTTTGGGGGCTGTGGGGTATAATTTTGCTGGATCCAAAATCGCTGCTTTTCAAACTGTTCCTACTGGTTCGCCCAACACAACAGCTCAAATGAGAATTCTCTTATGAAGGAAAGCGCGCAGAAACTCATTGAAGCAACGGAGCAAATTGAATCATTCCGCCGAATAGTGAACGAGCTTTTTAGCCAAGCTCCTGTAGATATCGACTTCAATTTTGTTGTCGCTTTGGATCAACTGACTGACTGCCAATATAAATTGGCGAGTGAAGCCTGGCGCAAGCTCGTCAATGACAACGATACAGTTGGTGCCGAGGCGATCGCTGTTTCCCAGGTCGAGGAAGCTCAAAAAGTGGGGCTGAATGCTTGGCGTGCTTATGTTGAAGTGCGCCAGCAGGAAGCAGAGAAGGTGGAGCGTAAGGTGCGGAAAATACAAGTCGATGTCAGTGAACTTGTCGCTTTGAAGAACCAAGCCGATGATACCTTTCGGCGGGCAGTGCAGATGCACGAGAGAAACGAACGTGCGGCCTTGGAAGAATTGCGCAAGGCCGAGACGGAATACAAGACGTATATTGCTAAAGCCAGTGAGAGAATTGCCGGAACTCGTGCTGTTACCAAACGTGAAATTCGGAGACAACGGGCTGCCTATATTTCGGTAGCCTTGGCTGGTCTGGCTCTGATTGTGACTCTTGTTGGCCGGGACAAAGTGCTTACATTTCTGAAACAAGTTTTTATCTATGTAGCCGGGCAAAAAGGTAATTGAAATCGTATGCCGCATAGCATCAATGCTAAACCGTCACCCCGAGAAGATTTTAAGCGTCCCGACTTTCGGTTGGGTAACATTTCGGTGGAAGTTAAGTCAAGATTGCGGGAAGCTGTTGTTAGACGGCCAAGGCGTAGAGATGATCTGGACCAATGTCCGGCGACAACAACAACAGTATTAAAGCGACTTCTACTTTTGTTGTGCAGTCAATTGGAAAACAAATCAATTTTAATTCTGGGCGATGACGATCTGTTAAGTGTTGCCCTTTCGGCCTGCAATATTCCGTGCACGATTTTGGTCGTAGATACAGACTTAGATTTGTTAAAACTAATCAGGCAAAAAACAGACCCTAGCAGAATTCAGACATTCCAATGGGATTTGCGGGAGTCTCTCCCTACTGATTTTTTGGCGCGGTTCGACATAATATTTACCGATCCACCATACACCGTGGCAGGACAGTTAGCATTCCTTCGGAACGCAGTTCTCGCGCTTAGGCCTAAAGAAGGATCAACTTTATTTTTTTGCGCTTCACGTCTTTATCTCACGGAATTTCACATAAATTCAATTTCACACTTTCTTCGAAATGCTTCGCTCACCAACGAAGGGACTTTCGAGGATTTCAATGAGTACGAGGCGCCTCCTGACGTCTTGGAAGATATGAGGCGGCTAAGGGGACATTCCAGCGATACAACCTTCCATTCTACGTTGTTTCAGTTTGTTGCCAGTTCATTGCCGATTCGGCCATTTTGCATAGAGGAAGGCTCAACAGACATTTATTCTTACGATTTTCATAATGTCACAAGTTAAATACACACAAATCACTATCGAATGTGGGGGTTGTCCGTCCGCGGTTCTAAATAGTCCTTCGGATATCGGATCTACTTTACGTGCTGTTGCCCAAGTGTGCCGTTTGCATGTTCTTAAAGAAGATTTTCATCAATTTACCCCACAAGGCATTACAGGCTATGTACTCTTGAGTGAATCGCACATTTCAATTCATACTTGGCCAGAGGAACAATTCGCCATCGTTGACATTTTGAGCTGCGCACTAATTGACGAGGAAAAGGTTACCGAGTGTTTACAAAGAGATTTACAACCCGCTTCGATCAATATTTCCAGTAATTTCAGAAGATTACCTAGCCAGAGTCCCCTAAAACAGAATTAAAATGGCATTGAAATTTGAAATAAAATTAATACTTGCCGCTTTTGCAAAGCCTATCGTCTACATCCCTTCAAATGACATTTAATTCTGCTTGCCAGTTTTGGCAAGTTATACCCTCGTTTTTGAGTGGGTTACGGCTCAAGGAGAATGGATTTTGAAACTCCTCCATCTATCCTCAAGACATTGGTTAAGTGAGTTGCGATTCTTATCACGTTGCGTATCCGGCAATTTCCGACGCCTTCTCTCACTCTGCCAGCGATATAGAATCATCCCGACCATCCATTACCAGGTTGGTCGCTTCATCACGACGCTGAAAACCAGCGAGCGACGACAAGTCGGGCAACAAGCCCCGGCTGTTTAACGCTGTCAGCGTATCAAGAATTTTGTCCCAAATTCGAGGTATGACTCGCTCTGGGGGACAACTTTGAATTTCAGGCCGGTTTGCTATCTCCTGAAACGCAGGCGATGGCTTCAAATATATCTTTTGCCCCTCCGCCTGCCGGTTCGAGGTGAAGATTTTGAGCATTTCACTGGCCTCGGCAGGAGTTGCCAATTGATGGCTCAACCACGCATTTCCCGCCAGTTCGAGGAATATTTCCAGCTTTTCGGGCGATGAGCTGTTCTGCCGTGTCGCATTCATGAGATTTTCCTCGATAGCCTTTTGCTCAAGCAACAGACTTTTCTTGCGTTCCTCAAACATGGCTTTGTCCAGGGCTTGATCCAGATACGCATCGGTCAACCGGTTAAGCCGGTCTTTGATTTGGCTCTGTTTCAAATTGAGGCTCTTGATTTCTTCCTCCTGCCGGCCTGCCCATGTCGCTTTTAACGTCTGGACGCGCGCCCTGTAGTATTCCCGTTCCCGGTCGTTATACCGCATCCGCTGGAAGAAGCGCGAAACCTCCGTGTCGATCGTTTCTTCCCGGACGCAGGCCTGGGGGCAATTTCTCGTATGACAGCGGTAATACACATGGCCTTTTTGCCGTTCTGCGATCAGGGAAAAATGACAGGTGGCGCACTCAAACATCCGGCGGTATGGAAAATCATGCTTCTGAGTCCGGGTATTTGTCTTGCCGGCGAGGATACCTTGCACCCTGTCGAACAGCATTTTGCCGATGATTGGCTCGTGGATGCCGACAAAGGTTTCGTCGGTCTTTTGAATGTAGATGAGGCCGATATAAAAGGAGTTATTGAGCACCACTGACAAGCTGGAGATGTTCACCTGGCCGCCGTGGCGGTTACGCAAGCCAAGCCGGTAAAGCTCTTCGCACAAAGTATGCAAGTTATATCCGCCGGTTCCGTACAGCTCAAATGCCTTTCGGATGAGTGGGCCTTTGACAGGATCGATGATTTTTGCCTTGCCTCCGCCTTGGTCGAGGTATCCCAACGGGGCCTGCAAAGGGTATAGCCCCTGTTTCAAACGTCCGTAAAACCCTTTGCGCGTCTCTTCACGCAGGTTTCGGATATAATCGGCGGCTACGACGGCCTGGATGTCAGCGGAAAGTCTGCCGCCTCTGGATTGAAGATCAATGCTTTCTGTGACGAAGTGGACCTCGATGCCCTGGTCCGACAATTCGCCGATGGCCGCCCAATCCCGGAGATTGCGGGCGCCCCGGTCCAGCTTATGAAGAATGACCCCCTTGGCTTTGCCGGTGCGAAGGAGTTTCAGCGCCTGGTTGAATACTGGCCGTCCCTGCTTGGCCGCGGTTTCCGTTTCCTCAAGCCAGATGGTGATGGGAAATTGATTCCGTTCGGCATGGCGCGAAATGGCATCGCGTTGTTCATGCAATGATACCCCTTTCGTGCCTTGTTTGACCGTGGAAACACGGATGTAGCCGATATATCCCAGCATGATGATTGAAGATTTATGAAGACTTCGGCATCTCGCATGTTAGCGCACCCGTATCCGGTGTCAATTGATCGGACTGCGCGCCCGCTTCCAGTTGCAGGCGCTCAAAAATACGCAGCACCAATGCCAGATACCGGTCGTGAGCGTCCTCTGCCTCGGCAAGTTCTGCTTCGGTTAAGTCTGGATACAGGTCGCGGATGGTCGGAGCGGGTTTTTTGTCCATACGCCTGACCGTATCGCCGAAGGCCACGAGGGCATAGACGGTAGAATTTGCCAGATTGGAAATATCTGATTTCGTAAAAATGAACTCCAGCACGCATGACGCGCCAAAGTGGGCACACGTATTCCAACAAAGGCGGGCGATTTTGCCTATATAGCAAGGCGAATCAGGCCCAAATTTCGTCCTATGCATCTTGCCAATCTGGCAATTTTCCCCACCTGTCGCGCTTTTCGCAGGCCAGTATCATTAATGGCAAATTATCAGCAGTTCTTTATATTTTTTCACCCATGTCTTCATCCCCGCTTCCCAATTATCTATTGGCCAGCCGGAAACACCTGGCGCTTTCGCAGGAGGAAGTGGCGTTTCTCTTGGGCTTCCGCGGCCCGAGCAGGGGTGCGCAGGTGTGCCGGGACGAGACATTCATCCGTGAGCCGAGCCTAGAGACGGCGCTCGCGTATGAGGTGATCTACCAGAAGCCGATCCGCGAACTCTTCGCCGGCCTCTATGAGCAGATCGAACGGGATGTGAAGGCCAGGGCCAGAATCCTTTCATACCGGAAGGATCAGAAAGCCGATCAGCAGACAGTACGCAAACGGGCGGCACTAGCGGATCTCGCCACCCGGCAGTCCGGGAAGCTTAATAATCAATAACGAACATGAATCACACTCAAAAACAGTTTCGCATCTTAGCAATCGCTCTTTCGGCCCGGGGCCTCAGCTTTGCCGTCATGGAAGGCGAAGATTCGCTTGTCGCCTGGGGCAGCAAGCAGGCAGAAGGGGACAAGAACGCCCAAGCCCTTGCCAAGGCGGAAAAGCTGCTTGATCTATACAAGCCCGGCGTACTGGTACTCCAGGACATGGAAGCGAAAGGCTCCCATCGCTATCCGAGGATAAAAAGGCTAAATCGGCAAATCATCAAGGCGGCGGGAACGCGAAGGATCAAGGTGACGCTGGTCTCAGGAGAACGGCAGCGGAGCCTGCTTCTCGGCGATGTGAATGGGACAAAACACCAAATGGCCGAAATGCTCGCAAAACGTTTTCCTGTCGAGCTCGCGTTACGATTGCCGCCCAAACGCCGCGAATGGGAGAGTGAAAGCAGTCGCATGGGAATCTTTGACGCGGCGGCGCTCGCGGTGGTGTTTCGGATGAGAGGGAATTGACCTTGCTGGATTTTTGATAATCAATCGTGACGTAACCGTAAATCATCGGCTCCCTATCGCGAAACACTGGCAGGGTCCTAATCTTCCGGGCGCTCGCCGCTGGCCAGTGGCAGCAAAATCAGGTTTGATCCAGCAAAGCCAGAACGAGCGATATCTTTGAAGTGACTCTGAATCTTAGCCCATTCCTTGCGGGAGACAATGTCCAAGTGCTGGCCGTAGTCCTGGAAGGATTGATGGAGCAGGCCAATGACTTAGGATCGAATGAAATTGTTGAACTGGTCGAAGTCACGGATTATCTGGCCAGTCAGTGTATTGTGGCTAAAATCGAAGAGTTCAGGATTGGATTTCTCAAATGGCATTCGGCGATGATTTTCGTGAGTTCCTGGCTGGAACGCAATCCGCACAACTCGACCGCCCCTAACCATAGCATTGACGGGTATAAGTTCTGAGCATACGCTTCATTCTCATGCGCGCAATCTTCGAGGCAATCTCCAGGCGAACGAAGCAGTTTGCGGCAAATTTTCGGGTTAAGGAAAAATTATTCTTTGTTGTTTGTTTGCAGGCCTCAATCGCCTTGTTCCTTGCGGTTTTCACAATTTCGTGTGGCAACGGACACACATCGCAAAAAACAACGGCGAAACAAAAGGGCTCTAAAACTGTGACCATCAGCAATATTGAACCTCGGCGTGATGTTGCTGGAAAGATAATTGACGCGCATGATGGTTGCCTTCAATTGTTCGGCTCGTACTTTTATCTGTATGGGACCGCTTACGGAACGAATAATGGTTATACCACGGCCAATCGGTATCGGGTTTATCGTTCGCCGGATTTAGGTCAATGGACGCTTGCCGGTGAATTGTTCAAGGAACAGCCGACGGGCGTTTATTATCGTCCCTACGTCGTCTTTAATCCAAAAACCCGCAAGTTCGTGCTCTGGTATAACTGGTATCCCGAACAATGGAAGGGCCAGACCGGCGTTGCTATCAGCGACACGCCGGTCGGACCGTTCACCATTGTGAATTCAAACGTGCATCTTGCCTGCTCCCATCCAGGTGATGGCAGTCTCTTTGTGGATGCCGACGGGACCGGCTACTATATCTATACTGCCGTTGATCAAGGATACGCAGTTCGCGTGGAACGTCTTACTCCAGATTATCTGGGTTCATCCGGCGAAACCAGCGCGGTCCTCGCCCATGGGGCCGAAGCCCCGTTGCTCTTCCAGCGAAACAAGCTGTACTACGCTCTCTGCGGACCGCTTTGCGCTTTTTGTCGCGAAGGCAGTGAGGTACTGGTTTTGACCTCTACTTCCCCTTTAGGCCCATTTAATTTTGTGTCGAACATCAATCGTCAAACTAAAAGCGGCGCTTTGACATTATGGACACAACAAAATTGGACGGTAGGCTTTCCTGGAGGGAATTTTACCTATTCTCTTAGCACCAATGATGTCATTTATACAAATAATATGCCCTTCATACCCGCCCAAGAAACCTGTGTGGCAAAAATTCCATTGACCAGTGGGCCGATCTTTATCTGGATGGCGGACTTGTGGAAGTCAACGCCCGATGGCGTCAAAGGACATGATTTTCAATTTTGGAGTTCGCCGCTGCAGTTTACCAATGACACCATCCTGCCAGTTACAAAAACGACTCGATGGAACATAACCTGGTTCTGGGGCGACTAACCAGATTTGAACAATTATCTCCAACCGGCGGGCACACCATGCTTGGCTGGATTTTGCCTTGTTCCCAATTGATTCACAGAGAGAGAAAAAAGAAGGCGGCTCTGGCACCCGGCAACCATGTGGCATCGAACTGGCCGGCTGCTGGGCGCACGTGCGTAGAAAGTTTTACGAATCGCTCGAACAATCACCGCGAACGGCCGGCTGGCTCGTGAGGCAAATCCAACACCTTTACCGGATTGAAGCGAGCCTGCGCGAACACCGCGCCGGTCCGCGATTGCGCCACGCCGTGCGCGCTCACCAAAGCCGCCCCATTATTGAACGCTTACAACGCGCTTTGGTTCGGCTCAAGAGCAGCGGACGATATTTGCCGCAGAGTTTGCTGGGCGGAGCCATTGATTATGCGCTGGGCCAGTGGCGCACATTGGAAGTTTATCTGGATGACGGCCGCGTGGAGTTGGACAACAACCTCGTTGAAAACGCCATTCGCCCCACCGCCATCGGCAAGAAAAACTGGCTCTTCGTCGGCGATGCCGACGCCGGCCAGCGCAGCGCCATCATTTACACCCTCATCGAAAACTGTCGGCGGCGCGGTCTCGATCCCTTCGCTTATCTCCGCGACGTGCTCATACGCCTGCCTAATATGACCAACCGCCAAATCCCGGAAGTCATCCCTGCCGCTTGGGGTAAACCAAAACGCCCGCCGCAAGTTCATTCCGCATCATAAATGTCGCAGCATTATGCCTACGTCATTTATGAATCCACCGCTGCAGTTGCTCTGTCAAGAAGGCTATTGGCGTGACGCTTACAGCGTGAAAGCAGCCGCATGGGAATCTTTGACGCGGCGGCGCTGGCTGTGGCGTTTCGGATGAAAGCGAACCAATTTCTCAGCACCGCGCAGCGTTCGTGATTCCTGCGCTACAGCAAAGACGACTCGGCGCGATGGTTGACCAACCGGCAAATCCCCGAAGTCACACCCCAAGCCTGGGACAAAACCCGGCAACCGGTGCAACAGCAAGCCGCATCATAAACGTCGTAGCATAATACGTCTCACGCTTGCGATCAGGTAATTTCGTAACACTTAATCAATACGGTGATTCGGTTTCTTCCGGTGTTTTGCAAACAATTATTTCTGCGGGAGCGTCTATCGGCATTTTCGGGAAAGAAATTTCTACAATAGCATTCCCTATTGCCGACACCGCGAAAAAATAGTGACAGTTTGCCAATTGGTCGCATAGCGTTGTGTATCTTCCCCCAAGTTCAAAGCCGAATACTTTTGCAGGTTGCTTATCAGAAGATTTGAGTCGAACTGTTATCCTAGTTTGGTAATTTGTCAGTTCATTCCACACTTCAGTCGAGCAGATAATTCCAACCATGTGAGACCCGACCAATCCGTGCATTTGTAAAGTTACAACTTTATCCCCCTTAACTTCGATTGGAATCCTCTGATGCACAAAAGGTTCTCCATTGCTGGAAACACATGATGTCCACAGTAATATACACATCCCGAAGGCTATTACTCCAATAAGTTTAATGTAATTGATCATTTTTAATAGCGGTTCAGCTGATAAGGTTCTTGAAATGTTACCAATTAATCGCTCCAGGTGGAGTTGTTGTGGTGACAGTTGTTGGGCCTCCTCGTCTGGGTGAATTAAAAACTGTGTAAGGAATCGGATTCACAGTTCCACCGCACGAATTTAGCATATTGTGAGCATAAGTATCAGAGTTAGGCCCACTTATGGCGCCGTAAGGCGGTCCCGGATTATTGTTATTTATATAGTTTTGCAAACACTTTTTAGCACATTCACACGAACCAGGAATATTACCAGAGTAATCAGTTTGGTTTGGGCCTGGCGTGGGTCCGGAAGTAGGGTTAACATAAGCAGGAGGACGTCCTCCCGGTCCAAAAAGCGTTGCACCCGATCCAGAGCTCGGCCTTGAGCCAGGGAGTCCTTGATCGCCGTGTAGTCCATATTCAGTCCCGTCCACCACTATGCCACAATGAACGAATCCTAAGGCAACGGGTCCGCACCGAATTTTAATATTGCACAAGCCCAATGCGTCATCTTGGTTGATGGGGTTGTTACCCACAAACCCATATAGATTTAGTCCCCCAAACTCTTGAATAGGATCCCTATTTGGCCAGCGTTGCAAATTCGGATCATAAAATCTGTGTGTATAATAATAGAGTCCTGAATCTGAGTCCCATTCCTTGCTAGAGAAACGATACACATTGCCAGCAGCCAAGGGACTGCTCATCACCAACATGTTCCCAAAGGGATCGTACAGATATTTCGCTGCTATCGTCTGATTCGTGTAAACCAAACATGTGATATTCCCGTTGCCGTCGGCATGATAAAATGCCGTCGCATTTGTGTCCGTCCTGGCCAGCAAACCGCCTATCCCTCCCGCTCCCTGCAATGTTCCACTCAAATCATTGCCCCGCGTATAAGTGACTTGGAGGACATTATTGCTGTTACGTTCCTGCGCCACCAAGTCACCATCGTAAATATAGCGAATTTCATTGGCCTGAATCCAAGAACTTCCACCCCACGTGTAATCCCGTTCAATCCGCCGACGCATCTGTCCGTCATACGCGAAGCTATTGCTCCAGGTATTGGCCACCCATACGCTGATCAACTCATTCTCGTCGTCATACCCAAAATTCCGTGTCCCATCACTGAGCAAATTTCCATTGAGGTCGTAGCTGTAGTTATTTGTCCCGGGCAGATTCACACTCACGGTGTTGGTTCCAATATCTCCCGCAGAATTTCGTCCGATGGCGGTATAGGTGTTCCATCCGTTGCTAATGGTAAAACCAGCCAATGCAAACGTCGCGTCGGCATAGAGATTAGCAATGCTTCCGTTTACGGTCACATTCGTCGCCGGAATCGTCGTCGTCCCGACTACGGTCAAAGTTCCTCCATTGGTTTCAAACGTCAGCTCGTTTAAATTGTTCACCTCAAAGGCCTGAATCAGGGCATTATTTGTTCGGTAATTTAAATTTCCGGCTGCGTCGTACACATACCCAAATTGCTCGTGCAAGCGGCTGGTCCCTCCGCTTTCCTGCCCTACAGCTGTCTTCAATTCTCCGGCGTTATCGTAGCTGTAACTGACTGAGTCACCCGACAATCGCACCACATTGGTCCGCTGGCCGGCCTGGTTGTAGCCGTAAACATAGCTGTCCAGAATGCCGTTGGTGTAGTTTTGAACCGCGCTTTCCAACCGGGTAGCCGTCAGGCGTGCCATACTGTCGTAGCTATTGGTAATATACGCGCCGTTGGGTAACATCAGCGAAGTGGGAAGCTGAGAGCAGGGTGCCAAGAAAACCGAGTAACTGAATGTTCCTGCCGGGGAGGTAACGCTCGCCAACCGTCGGATCGAGTCGTAGGTATAGCTGTTCGTCCATGCCGCCCCACCGGGCTCTGAGAGAATCAAAGCCGTTCTCAAACGATTGGCATACGAGTAACTCACAGTATCATTGCTCCAAGGACCGTCCTCACTTATAAGCTGGCCGACTGCGTCATAGCTGTAAAGCGTTGTCCCCACTGCATCCACCATGTTCGTCAAACGATTCAGCTCATCATATGCCAAAGAAATGGACGGACTTGTGGGGTACCCAATATGAGTTAAATTGCCCATTGAATCATAGGAATAAACCGTGTTGCCTTCGGCCGGAGTCCAACGATTCGTCAGGCGGTTGTCAGGATCATACTGATAAATGAAATTGGTATTGCTGGCGGCATCCAGCTTGTTCGTCACCCGTCCAAAGGCGTCATAATTCCAAGCTGTGGTTTGATTCTTCCCATCAGTAAGCGCAAGCAGATCGCTGGCACCGCTGTAGGCAAACTTATTGGTCGTTACCCCGACAAAAACCTCATTGGTTTTGCGATCCATCAGGTCGTAAGCATAAAGCACCCCATTGCCGATTTGATTTGTATAGCTGGTCGGGCCAGAGATATCTGGCGTGTAGCCATAATGCTCCACCCCGCCGTCGGGGTAACTTCGCGTCAAAATTCTCCCCAAATTGTCATACGTCATGTTCACGCTCACGCCGTTGGCATCAACACTATTGGTCACCCGGTCGTTGATATCGTAAGCGCTGGCCGATACCAGCCCCACATTGTTACTGGTGGCAATGATCAGCCCCTGGTTGTTGTAGGTGTAAGCAAGGACCGCCCCTCCGCTGTCGCCTCTGGCAGTTAACCGCCGCAGTGGGTCGTAGCCATTCGTTACCGAGTAACCGTCGGCATATAGGGTTTCGATGAGATTTCCCTGGTTATCGTAGCTAAAATAGGTGGCTTGCCCCAGGGCATTGCTCACGGAATTCAAGGCGCCACACTCACAGTACGTGTAGAACGTCGGATTGCCCAATGCATTGGTTTCAGCGATTTTTTGCCCGATGGCATTGTAGCCATAGGTGGTGGAAAAGCCCATGCGATCGGTCACCTGGATCAGATTTAGATTGCTGTATGTGTAAGAAACATAGGTGCCATCCGGATACGTGGTTTTGATTAGGCGGTTCAAGGCGTCCCAGGCGTTGGTCACCGTCAATCCACGCGGGTCGGTGTGGGTATAGACCAAGCCGTTGGTGTAGGTATAGGAATTGGTCGAGAAGCCAACGACGGTTTCTTGCACCAGATAGCCGTTGCCGTCGTAAATGTTCGTCGTCACCAGCCCATTCGGGCCGGTGATGCTGGTAACTTGTTCATCACCATTATAGGTATAGCTTGTGACCTCTCCCAAGGCATTGGTCATGAATAATACTTGATGATTGGCATCATAGGCGTAGGCGGCGTTAGTAACTCCATCCGGCCCGATGGACAGGAGCAAATCCTGGCCATTGGAGGCATAAACGTAGCTGTTGGTGCGCAACAATGTCTGGCCACCGGCTGAATAGGTGCTGATGACGTTGGTGCGATTGCCGAATTGGTCCATCTGGTATTGTTGATACCATTGTGAGCCATCGGGCAGAAGCTTGATGACCAGGGACGGAAAAGCCGTTGTGCCTTGCATGTAATAATACGGTTGCGATCTGCCAAGGTAGTCATACCAGGTCATCTTGCCGTTTTTTTGGCCATCCGGACTAAAATTCCTTTCCATGGATAAGCTGTCGCCTATCAAGCTGCCGGAGTCACTAGTGTGGCCAGTAACGAGACTGTGATTCCAATGACGCAGGCGGGCAAGAGTGTAGTCGTTGAGTGATAATTGGTTAAAATCCCAGCTACCAGCGGTAGCCAAAAACCCTGCCGACAAATTCGCAAACTGTTGCGGTCCCCAATAGAAGCTATTCCTATAATGCATATAGCCTACATTGTCCAACGTAGAACCTGTCGGCGGATTTGTCGGCACGTCTTGACTATAGGATGCAGGAATCATAAGGACGACGTTGGAATTGTTTACATAGGTGCAATTCTCGCGAAAGATAAACATTTGGTGACCACCGTTGGGCTGGGTAACGATCACAGATCGGCTCACCGAGGCGTCGTCTGGCGGCCCACCGCCACCATTAAAAGGTGGAAATTGATCGGTGAATTGAAAGGAAGTTGTGCCATTTGGAGTAGTCATGTTGATCATCCAATGATAATCACCATAGGAGAAGGAACTGGAAATGCCAGCCACATCCGTGCTGTTGGTCAGGTATCCGTTCTCATCGTATTCAAAAATGACCGATCGTTGGTAGGGGTCGGTCACGCCACTGATCAAATTGCTGCAGACGTTATCAACGTTGGTATAACTGATCGTATTGGTTACACCGTCCGCATCAACCACATAAATCAATTTGACTGCGGTGCTTGCCGGGTCAAATGGTGCATAAATAAAGGCGGTGGTCCGGCCATGCGCGTCGATCTTCTGGCTCAGAAAAGCCTGAGATATTGTACTAGTCAGGTTCGTCCTTAAAAAGCCGTAGACATCCACAGCTCCAGACGGATATATCAACCTGAAATCGATCACATTTCCACTGCTGTTGGTGTCTTCAATCATCCGGGTATTGGTAAAATAGTCCGGTTGAGTTCCATCAAAATTTTTGTATTGCCGCTGGCCGCCTCCGGCTGGGTAAAGCGTCACCGGACTACCGGAAGCTGCATTGTCGAATTTGTCGATGTACGACAGCCAGGAACAATTCCAGCCGGGCCCTAAACCAAAGACGACCGGATCCACGGCCACATCGTCTCGTTGCCAATATTCAATTTGCAACGAAATTCGCGGGCCGGTCGCAGGTTGGTAGGCCAATGGCTCGTCTTTGACCCATAGATCATCGTAGGGCTCTAGGACCATCCAGTCGGGCATGGCACCTGTTGGACCGCTTCCGCACGAGGAGCATGATGGGCTGTTCCCGTTGCCACCTACACCTTCCGATCCAGGAGGAGGGGTAGGACATGGCGGAGGAGGTGGAGGTGGTGGACCGGGCGGAGCGGGTGGACCGGGCGGAGAGCCTGGGTCGTCAAAATTGAAAGTATACCCCTTTCCAAAAATCTGCCCGGCTTCGGCCGCTGACAAACGTTTCCAACTGGCAGGCACCTGTTGCGCGGGGATGATGAATTGACCACTTGATTCGGCATTGATGGCGTCCGCTGTCAACCATGTATTCAAGCGGAACGTGGGGTCGGCTACTTCATAACGATCTCCGTTTTGGGCAAGAATGGCGGCGTAATGATTCTGCTTCCAATGCACCACCGATGGCACAACCAACCTTCCATCGCCTTCAGGCCGTTGAACTGCGACAAAATCGTAATGATTTTTTTGGGCAAGATCCACTAACATCGCCATGGAAAAGCCGGTTTGAGGCGACGGTTCAGTCATAATTTCCATGTTGTTGGTCCTGTAAACATTGCCCACCACTGCGCCCAGGGCATAAGTCCCACAGCGATAGGAAATGCCCGGCTCGCTCAGCATTACCCCGTAAGCTTCCTGGCTTTGGTTATACATTTGTTGCAACGGACCGATCAGCTTTCGCCCGCGTGTTTGGTCCAAAAGCATTTTAACCGTGTCTGTCCGGCCCAAACTGCACAACAGGCGAAGTTGATGGGCCAAAGCGTAGTCTGCTATTCCTTTCCCACTCGAATCGGTCATGTTCCCGGAAGCATCCCATGCAGCCTGCCAGTGCGATAAGGCCGCGGAACAATAACCCCTTTCGTGGTAATACTGTCCCAGATTGGCATGTAAGGAAGGTGCCCACGCGGAGTGGGGATGTCTGGTTAAAAAAGCCTCGAGATCATTAACCGAATCATCCAATTTTTGGTGCCTTTCGATACCAAAGGCATCCCAAAGCTCGCTTGATTCGGTTTCCGTTGGCGTCGTCTGTCCCGACCAAATCAATGGCTGTTCGAAGAGGCGTGTGTGAATCAACCTGTCAGTGCTATCACCGGTGGCTGCACGCGATGGCCAGGCCAGCAACATTACCGTGCTGGCGATCAAAATAAAAATCTGCTTGAGCTCCTTGATGGAGAAAAAGTTAGGTTTAATTCGCATAGGACTCCTTAATTGATCATGGCAAAACGCTGCTTGAGGTTGGCTGCGTAATCATCACATCAAAGCCAAGACCTGAAAACGGTCGAGGCACGGTCACTGTCAGAACGGCGTTGGAACTGGTCGCGCTGCCACTTTGGTTGCTGACGACCACTGAATAAAGTCCCGCAAACGTCTGCTGGACATTGGTAAGCGTGAGCGACATATTGGTCGCTCCGGAAATACTGGAGCCATTAAAATACCATTGATAGTTCAAAGGAGCGGTACCCAGTGCGCTGACATTAAAAGTCGCGGTTTGCCCCTGAGCAAGAGCCTGATTGGCCGGCTGCGCGGTAATCAATGGCAATATAGTTACAGTTACCACGGAACTGGTCACGCTGCCGCATGGCCCAGTGACGACTACCTGATAATTTCCATCTTCATTGGTTGTCGCACCAAACAGGGTAAATGCGTGTGAGCTGAGGAGAATTTTTATGGTAACTTTTCGGATAACGTAATTGTCGCTATCATCAATATAGAGATTGTCAAAAGCGTCAGCCGCTACACTTGTAGGCCCACCAAGTTCGGCATTGGTCGATATATCCCCATCGCCGGAATAACCATGCGTCCCATCACCAGCAATCGTCATTATGATTCCTTCAGAATCCACTTCCCTGATGATATTACTTTCAGTATCAGCGACGTAAAGATTCCCAATGGGTCCTATCGCCACACTGTCAGGTTGATTAAGTTCGGCATTGGTCGCCATAATGCCGTTAATCGTATATTCATTCGTTCCTCCTCCAGCCACGGTCGTTATGATTCCGTTGGTGTCCACTTTCCGAATGCGATTGTTAAAAGTATCGGCTATATAGAGGTTGCCCAAAGCGTCGACAGGCGGGTCACTCTGGAAGAGATACAGCTCCGCATCAATAGCTGGACCACCATCACCAGAATAACTGCCAGTTCCGTTGCCAGCCACCGTTGTTATGATTCCGTTGGTGTCGACTTCACGGATAACGTTGTTAAAACTATCGGCAATGAAAAGATTGCCAAAAGCGTCTGCCGACACGCTGTTTGGAACAACGAGCTCGGCATTGGTCGCCATAATGCCGTTAACCGTATAATCACTCGTCCCGCCCCCTGCGACTGTCCTTATAATTCCATTAGTATCTACTTTTCGGACGACATTATCAAAAGTATCGGCTATGTAAAGATTGCCGGAAGCATCGACAGCTATACTGCTCGGGAAACTGAGCGCGGCATTGGTCGCCATAATGCCGTTAATCGTATAATCACTTGTCCCACCCCCTGCGATTGTTGTTATAATTCCATGGGTATCAACCTTCCGGATGAGGTTGTTCCCCGCATCAGCAATGTAAAGATTACCGGGGGCGTCTAGAGCAATACTTTTCGTGACACCTAGTTCGGCATTGGTAGCCGCAATACCTTCGCCGTAATAACCACCTAGCCCGTTCCCAGCCACGGTGCTGATTATGCCAAGATTAACGGGGATATTAGTTCCATCATGCTGCAATTGATAAGTAAATGGACCATCACAGGATCCGTCTGCACTGACAGAAATTGTGAAAGTTATGTTAGTCCCGGACTGGATCGGATTATTCGTCGGACCCACCGTCACAATCATTGGCACCACTGTCAACGTGGCGATCGAACTGGTTACACTGGCGCATGGGCCAGAAATGATCAGCTGGTAAGAGCCGGCATCGTCGGCCGTCACATGAGACAACCTGAGAATTGGAAATCCAAAAATAACTTTGCGGACGGCACTGTTATTGTAGTCAGCTATGTAGAGATTACCAAATGGGTCCACAGCCGCACCGTATGGACCACTAAGGGTGGCTCTCGCAGCGGCGCTTTCATCACCGGAATAACCCGCGTTTCCATTCCCAGCTAACGTTGTGATAATTCCGTTGGCAGCCACTTTGCGAATTACATTGTTCCCACTATCGACAATGAACAGATCGCCGGAAGCGTCCATGGCTACATCACTGGGAACGTTAAGATTAGCATTTGTCGCGGCGCCGCCGTCGCCGGAATAACCATTCGTACCATTTCCGGCCACTGTGGTAATGGTGCCGCCGAGGCCGACCTTGCGAACAACCTGATTGTACGTATCAGCGATGTAAAGATTTCCGGAGATATCCAAGGCAACCCCGGTGGGTTCAGTGAGGGTGGCGTTTGTGGCGGCGCCTCCATCACCGGAATAACCCCAAATGCCACCCTTTCCAGCCACGGTTGTGATGATGCCGTTGGTGGCCAACTTGCGGATGACCTCGTTGTAGGTATCCGCGATGTAAAGATTGCCACCACTATCCACCGCAAGGCCTCCGGGCCAATAAAGCGCGGCGTTCGTAGCAGCTCCTCCATCACCAGAATATCCCGGGATACCATTCCCAGCCACTGTCGTGATAATCCCGTTAGTAGCCACCTTGCGAATGACGGTGTTTCCACTATCAGCGATATAGAGATTGCCGGCAGCATCCACGGCTATACCGTCAGGACCGTTAAAGGTAGCATTGGTAGCTGCGCCTCCATCGCCGGTATAGCCCCAATCTCCGTTTCCAGCCACCGTCGTGATGATGCCGTTGGTATCAACCTTGCGGATGACGTTGGTGTTATAGTCGACGATGTAAAGATTGCCGGAAGCATCAGCGGCTACGGCAGCGGGACCGGCAAGGCTGGCATTTGTCGCGGCGCCGCCATCACCGGAATAACCGTTCGCACCATTCCCGGCTACAGTGACTATAATATTATTATCAATATTGGTTCCATCATGCTGCCATTGATAGGTTAGAGGGCTGTCACACAAGGGGGAACCACTGAATGAAACTGAAATCCCAAAACCCACGGAGTCATCTGACATAACAGTCTGATTGGTCGGTTGCTGGGTTATGATGATCGGTTGCCAAAATGATTCTCCATTATCTGTAATCCCATTTCCATTGGCATCTTCCAGATAATCTGGAATGCCATCCTGGTTGCTATCGAGTGGATTTCCGTAAGGATCCGTCGCCACGTAGTGGTAACCAATGTCCACGGGAGAATTGCCTTCGGGTACCTGAGCGGTCTGGGTGGTGAAATGATACAGGCCAACCTGATCGGCAGTAGTGCTACCGGCATTGATGAGCCAGGAATCGGAAGGCAGATAGAAGTCGCCAAACCTACTCGATTGCCAATTGTAACTGGAAAGACCGGTAATTTCATGCCCACCCAAGGTCGCAGTCTGATTCGCACCAGATAAAAAGGCATTGAAATCACAGTACGTAATGTTCGTATCTCCACCCGAATAATCGTCCATATCGATCGTGGTCCCATCGAAGGCACAATCGGTGATCAACACCGGCCAGGTGGACCCGTTATGAGTGATATTCAGGGGACAAACACTTCCGCCTTCGATTGTACAATTCCTCATGGTCAAACTGGCATTGGTATCTATACCCACGATTGTGGGTGGAGCTTGGAAAAATAGGCAGTTCGTATAGTTGGCAAAAATTTCATAACCTCCATTCGGCGCATTCCAGAATTCACAGTCGTTCAACCGGGCGATAAAAACATTCGCCGAAAAACAGAAGTCATTGACGGTCGACGACGAGAATTTGGTGAATTGAGCCCTCAATTCGGGATCAATCCCAAAGCTGTAGCTGTTTCCTGTGATGCCGACTCCGCTGGCCGCTATCCAGTTATTACCGCCTTCCTGAACCGTATCAAAACGAACTGCCCAACACGGAGCCAATGCCGTCCCGTTGAACGTCACCATCGCTCCTCGGTCCACAACCATGCCGAAACCGCCAGCTTCGTCGAACCAGCCGATGTCAGTGCCGGCGGTGAAGGTCACGTTGGATCGTGCTTCCACCCCGCCGAAGATATAGTCCAGCGGATCGTAATGGTAGCCGAGGTCGGGATTGCCATTCGTATCCCGGAAGATTATCGGGCTGAAGTTGGTGACAATGGAGATGAGCGCATTGGAAAAAAGCACTGGCGGACGGGTAGTTTTCAGCCGCAACTGGGCCAGCAATGAAGGACTGATGTTCGTTGTGCCGGCATTGTGATAGGAGTTGTTAGTCAGGTAATAACCGCCGGCGCCTATGGTCTGGAAAACACCGGTTCGGCTGGGTAATTTAAAGACGACGTTTGTATAGACGGTAGTATTACCGTAATCAGTAACTCCAGTAATCAGCGAATTGGTCAATGAAACGGCGCTGCTGCCTGATCCGGAATTGTAGGCAACATGAGTTCCTTGGTCATACGTCAACTGTTCCGAGACCACCTGAAAGTTCTGGCCGGTGAAAGCCGTGCCGACTTGAGACATCAAAATATTTCCCGCATAAAGAGAAGTATTTTCAGTTTCGAAGGCGGCCGGGCATTGGACGAATTGCAGGTTGGTCGCGGAACAACCTCCATCGTTGTGGATGCCAACATTCACATCGCGGATATTCAAGTCATGGAGCGTTCCGCCATTGGCCAAGGACAATGCCACCGTCTGCTGCGGCGGAGGGGTGCACAAACTGCCGCTACTTGTATCGGCATAGGGATAGCCGAAACTGTCGATGTAAAACGACGCGCTTTGCGACGCGACATTGAAATCGTATTCCGGCTGAAAACCATCCACCACGCCAAGGGGCATTAATTTTAGCAACTGGCCTAAACTCGCGGTGAAACTCCAGGAGCTAGACGTACCTGCCGCCAGGGTTTCTCCGTTAATAATCGGATTTCCATCCTCATCCGTCAGGTAGATCATTTCATCTTCATTCTCAGCACTATTATACAATTGGAACGTGTAAGTCCCCGTGCAGGTTGGCTCGACATCCACCGAAATCGATTCTCCAACCGTGTTGTCATCGGAAGAAGTAAAAATGGCTGGTCGATATGGCGCGGTTTGACATTCGACCGAGTCGAGAATCCGCAGCGATGAAGAGACGTTGGTCGTATATTTAATCACCGCGCCCCCCTCAATCACCGTCGTACCGGAGAGATTGACGTTGCCCGAGATGCAATAGGTCGTGTCCCCTTGGAAGGTGAAATCGCTCTGGTCTGAATCCACCATGACATAATCGAGCAGCAGGGCCGGTTGGTTGGCATCGGTCCGGGCCAGTTGCCGGGTGATTTTCGACTTCTGATTTTCCATTTTCATTTTGGAAAAACGCATCGATGGCAGCAACCGCTTGGTGGATATCTTGTTCAAAACTGAATTCACCGAGGCGGTCTTGGTATTGGCAGTCTTTGCCTGGCTCACCGCCGGCAATCGGTTCAATTGCGATGCAACCCGTGCATAGGGCACATCCTCAACCAGAAACCTCCGCCCTTCCAGATTCAACCAACTCTTGTAAGTCGGTGTCTGGGAACCGAAAGTATTGATGGAAAACGCCCGGCCATGCACCATTCTCATTTGGCCAAAAGTCAACGTCGGGTCGCTCAACCCGTCCTGTGGATTGGCCGGGGAGGGGGTCTGAACCGGAGTATTCATGTCGAAAAATTCGGTCAACACCTGCAACCGCGTTGTTTCCGGGTTGAGGCCAAACGACTCCGGCGGCAGCAATTGCCCTTGGACAATCACGTTTTGTTCAAAACCGGATCGGGTGTAGATGTAACACAAACTGGCCGAAGCGCCGTCAAAGGCGTTGGGATAGATAACCTGGTTGGAATCCACCAGTTCCCCGACGGAATTGGTCAGAATGGCAATCACCACGGTATGGGTGCCGTCATCGTAACTCAGGCCGACGGGCCGGCTTTGCAGTTGTTTCCCATCGGGCGTCACCACTTCGATTGTTCCTTGGGCAATGTCCACCGGAAAATAGGCCTGATGTTGTCCTTGGATTGCTGCCGCTGTACCATCGGGCAGGATGTCTATTTCTTCCTTGGATTCGACCCATTGGCCGTTTTGCCAATAATTCATTCCGGTCGCCAGTTCGGTATAGCTATGGGTGTGCGGAACCCCCTGGCCCGAAGGCAGATTCTCGTAGGTCGTCTTTTGCCATACTCGTTGGTTGGCTCCCTGCGAGGTCACCACCCACGGCGTCTTGGCGTTGGATGCAAGTGGCGTTGAAGTGGTTTGGCCACACGTGCAATACGTTGAAAAACACAACGCCACAGTAATTGCAGATATTGTTTTCATAGCATCGAAACGGCGAAGCGGAATGACGTGCAGGACTCCTGTCCGTGCGGTGGAAATATTTCCCTTGCGGAAATTCGAACGACCCAAACCGATCCACATACTCTCATAATCCCAAACCCCGATGAAGCCTTAAACCCTTCAACAAGCTCCGCGCAAATTGAGCACGGAGCGAACGTAGTCTGTTATCCGCCTCATCTTTTAACATTGCAAGAGAATTCATTCGTTACTCGCGGATTTCTCATTTTCTAATTATCTGAATAACAAGGATTTGTGCTGTAGGCACAAAAACTGAATGGGTTGCGTAGCTCGACCATATTCGGAGCTTATGGTTCTGGCTGATCCAATAATCGCAATCGGATGAATTGGCAAAACTCGGCAGGCTTTGCCCAGTTTTGCCTTTGTTTTAACTGTCAAAATAATCAGACAGCTGGGAACAGATGCTCAACCCGCTCAGTTCTGTTTCGCCGCCTTCTGCTCCATTTCCTGCAACCGTTCATCCAGCTTGGCCCTGAATTCGTCCGCCTCCTTGTCCGTGCCAAAGGGGATGTACACGGAGCCCCGCTTCACGGTGATCTCGGCCTTGTTGTCCGGCAGCACCCGCACCTGCGCGCTTATGCCCAGTTGAGGCCCTTCAAAGCTGCCGAACTCGACGATGCCGTCGGCCTTGTCCATCTTGGTCATGGTCGGGAAGCCGATGCTCTGGGCCGTCTCCACCGCGGCTTCCAAAACGGCGTCGTCCTTGATGCCGCCCGATATGGCGACCGTCCGCGAAGCCGTGGGATAGAAGGCGCAGCCGGTTGAAATGATGAGAAGGGCAATAGCAGAAATATATAGTTTGAGTGATTTCATATTCGACAAGTCAGGGTTTGGACAACTGAGGAGGTTGGTTCTGCCGCATCTTCTCGGCCATCTTGGTCGCGATCAGATCGGCCTGGACGGCCATGAGCTCCTTGCGGTATGTGAAGCCGGCGTGGCCGACGGCAAGCGCCCAAAAGAGCGGCGCCACCACGATGCCCACGATGGTGAGCACGCACAGGCAGGCGATGCCATAGAGGGCGGCATTGAGGCAGAAGCCGCCCCATTTGTTGCGGGAGAGAAAATACACGGGCGGGACGAAGATGATGCCGAGATACATCATATGCAGGATTCCTTTCGTTACAGGGTTTTGGGTTTTCCGACTGTTCCGGGGCGAATTTTGCCCCGGATCGAATCCTAAATGTATAGCGCCCCCCCCCCCCACGCGGGTGGTGAAGTGGAGTGGGCGGGGTTTCGA
>Ga0335078_10001323_pt1 | contig 37615 bp, 31 predicted proteins | sample Lox_Sample_32_FD_206711 | JGI IMG/M metagenome (GOLD analysis project Ga0335078, IMG submission 206711) | Soil microbial communities from Loxahatchee National Wildlife Refuge, Florida, United States - Lox_Sample_3.2 | ecosystem: Environmental > Terrestrial > Soil > Wetlands | place: USA... | reverse complement strand
CCGCCCGGCCCGAACGCGACCGAAAGGACGCCTTGGCTTCCGGGATCGGTGAGGGCGGCGGTGACCTTGCCGGTTGTCGTCAGGGTGCTTGCCGGGCGGCCCCTCGTTGCCGGTGAGGTTGGTGGTGGCGTGGCAGCGGCGGAAAGGCTGGGGGCCGGGCGGCTGGCGAGCGCGAGGATGCCGACGCCGGCAAGGACGGCCGCGGCGGCGCCTGCCACGATCAGGCCCGTCCGGCGCCGGGACCCCCGGCGCGCGGGCTTGCCGGCCGGCCCGGGGGCCGCTGTCACCAGCGCGGCGGGCAGGCCCGCCGGCGCCGCTGGCGTGCCGGTGCGGCCCGGGATAACCGGGCTTACGTTCTCAGTGCTCGCCAGGGACGGTTCCTGCGCGGCGGCGGGGACTGGCCCGTTCGCCTCGGTCGGCCGAGGCTTCGGGGACGGCACGGCTCCGGGAGCCGGCCCCGGGGCAGGAACCGGCACCGCTGCGGGAGCCGGCGTCGGCCCGGCGGCCACGGTCGGGTCGTGCGGGGCGGGGCGGCCGAGCCGGGCCAGGAGGTCGCCCGGGGCCGGGCGGACGGCGGGGTCCTTGGCCAGGCAGTCGGCGATGACGTCGCGCAGCTCGCCGGTCAGCGGGTCCAGGTCGGGCGGGCCGGTGAGGATGCGGGTGATGACCGCCGGCATGGTCGGCCCCGGGAACGGGTCACGGCCGGTCGCCGCGTAGGCGAGGACCGCGCCCAGGGCGAAGACGTCGCTTGCCGGGGTCACCTCATGGCCCTGGAGCTGCTCCGGTGACATGTAGCGCAGCGTGCCGATCACGACGCTGGACCCGGTCAGTGCGGTGGCGTCGGTGCCCTTGGCGATGCCGAAGTCGATGATGCGCGGCCCGTCGTCGGCCATGATGACGTTAGACGGCTTGAGGTCGCGGTGGATCAGGCCGCACTCGTGGATCGCGGCCAGGCCCTCGGCCAGCGCCGCCCCGAGCCGGCTCACCCCCGCCTGCTCCAGATGGCCGCCCGCGGCGACGGCCTCGGCCAGCGACGGCCCGGGAATGTAGGCGGTGGCCATCCACGGCGGGTCCGCATTCGGCCTCACGGGCGGTCCTTATGGCTGGTTCAACCAGCGAATGCAGGTGGTATAGCTGTACTGGGAGTATCCGGGAGCCTCCCAACTGGCTACAGAATCCGTCCCGCAGAAGCCAGCATCGTTATATGTGGTAGTGCGGCTGTCAATGACGGCGTTGGCCTCGCTGCAGGACGTCGGGGAGTAGTAGTCAACGCCCGGATAGTCATAAGTCCCCAGGAGACAGGTGCCTATCGCAGCAGTGCCGAAGAATGGGAAGTTCATCTGGAGACAGAGCAGTACATCAAGGTTGGGGAACTCATAAGCAGTGAGCGACTCTGGCATGTCCGAGCCGCATTTGCTCGTATCGGCCGTGCCCTGGTACCGGCCGATGACGGTGAAGGTACCAGCCGAGCATGATGACCTGATGCTCCACGATGTGGAGTCGTCGCTGGGGCCAAACACACAGTCGTTGATCTGGGCATGGTAGATGGGACTGTCGGACAGGTAGGTAAAGCACACCACCTGATCGTCGGCATCGTCTACGTAGTCCCAGTCATCGCTTGCCGCTTCGCATGCTGACGGGTCGTCAGTGTTAACCAAGACTTGGGCAACTTGGAAGTCGCCGTCAGTGCAGGCCGGATCTTGCTGGAAGTCAGGATCTTGCAGCGTTCCGCCGTTGAAGAAGCATTTATCGGACGTCACCCCGGATAGTGGATCAGATGGCGTGGACGGAGTCGGTGAAGGACTGGGCGGCTCAGGAGAGGGCGAGATGGGCTGCAGCGTACTGCTGGGAGTGGCTGAACTCGCTGACTGGCTACTCGGCGACGTCTGGCCCGTATAGGAAGAAGGCGCATCGTCGCTCAGCGCATTGCTCCTGATGACCGCGAACACGAGAACGGAGATCGCTACGAATACCGCGATATACCTGAAGGCAGGCTTGTTTCGGAGTTGCCAAGCCCGTAGCCCAGGGGCGGCAGGTTTACCAGGAATAATCCTTGCCCCGATGCCGACTTCGGGCCCTGGGTAGGACGTCCCCGCCGATGCCCTTGCTACTCCCGGGGGCACTTCTGGAACCGGGCGAGCAACTGCCGGGCCGTCGACGGCAGACTGTTCCCGCGGCGGAGCAGACAGGTGAATATGGATACTAGTGTCATTTTTTAGGATTGGGTTGTTCTGGAGGTTGTGGTCGCCGACCTGCACGCCCTTGCTGTCAGTCACTGTTACCGACGGGGTAGCCTTGCGCTCACCCTCATCCCCGTTGTCAGTCATCCCGTTCCTATTCCTGGATAACGCCTCGGACGGGCGTCGCAAGCCGTTGTGCCGCCCGGGCCCGCCGTCGGCCAGTAGTCTCTGGATTTCAGCGCTGATGTTCACCAACAGACATCGGTCTTCTGGCTTGTCTTCCGCGCGACGTCTTCGTGGCCGCGGCGCCTGGTGATGCGGCAAGGGCGCGGCTGCCGTCGGGAGCCTGCACGACCGCCCGGGGAAGCCTAGCTTCTCTCGGGGCGCATACCCGCACGAGCAGGCTTGCGGGCTTTGCCTACCTTTGTCAGCACGCCAAACTGCGGCAAGGTTTGCCTCATGTGATGGAATCGGGTCGTCGATGGTGGCGAGCGTCGGTCCGGTCACTCTCTGCACCCTCTCTGCCCCTTTTAAGTTCACCCCAGTGAAGCATGCCGATTTCACTGTACTTGATCCGCAAACGGATAGAGTGCAGATTTCCGGGCCCCTTTATCGTCGGCAGAGGACGCTGCGACGACTCTATGCACACGGCAAGGCCGCGTCGGCCCAGTGCCACTTATTCAGGTAATCATAAACTTAGACAACTGAGGACATTTGTGTCATATGTGCCGTAATGAACCGGGCCGCTCATCGCCCTATCTGCTGCCCTGCAGGTGTCTCAAGGAGTCGATGACCCAACGTTACGCTTACGCTTGGCGCGAGCGATTCTACGAACGCTATGACTGCTAACTCGAATGGGACTCATTTGTGCGGCCGAGTGGAGTGCGAAGACTTGTGAATCGCATTCCGCAACAACCCGTGAAGCGACCAAGGAAATACATCATGTTCACCAGGCCCAGGCGCCGCAGCTCCATGGCGCCCATGACCATCTCGGCGGTCTTCCCGGCGTCGACCTCGTGCGCGAGCAGGACCGCGGGCTCGCTGATGATGCCGGCGACGGCTGCGACCTGGTGGGGGCGGGGCTCGGAGAACCGCGCGGCCATCTTCGCGGCCTGCTCCCGCGCGGCGATGGTGTCCTCCATGTTCAGGACCCAGGTCTTGTCCGGGGTCTCGTCACGGACCTCGATGCGCCGCTGCTCGAGGACCGCCTGGGCGAGCGCCGTGGCCGGGTAGCGGCCGGTACCCCAGGTCGAGGTGGCCAGCACGGTGTTCCTGTTGCCGCGGACGGTCCACTCCTGCCCGCCCGGCTCCGGCAAGACCACCCTCACCCACGCCTGGCCGCCTGCTACCGCGAACGCGGCATCCACGTCGCCACCGTCGACCGCGTGGTCCGCGTCACCTGCGCCGCCGTCGGCCAGCGCATCATCGACATCCTCCCGAACATGACCACCAGCGAGCGCGTCCGGTGGATCGCCGACCGCGCCGCCAGGCTCGGCATCACCAAGGACATACCGCAAGCCTCCTGACGTCGGCCCTAGCCTGCACGCGTCGCCTCGCCATGAGCGTCAGACGTCACTTGCGGCGGGGCCCACCATGCCGGCTTGCCTGTCGGCGGGCGTTTCCGCCGTGCTCGGACTGCCGCGGGGATGTTCACCGTGGCGTTCGGTCGGAGCGCGGCGCCCTCCGTCGGCCATCGCTGACGGTGACGATCATCCTGGCACGTGACGTGCGTCGCTACCGCGGGATGCGACGGGCTTTGATGACGTGGTCCCGGAGATGCGGCCTGATGCGGACGCTTCGGTGATGGTCCGGATCGACAGGGCGATCGGCGGTCATCGAGGTCCGCGGCTACCTGGCCGCCAGTGAGGTCCTGGCCCGAACGCCTCCGAAGCCCCGCCGCTGGTTCCCCGGCCGCGCGAGTCAATCTCCTGAACCACACGGGGCGCTTGGTGGACAGGGTGGGCATGCCCGCCAGGTCAGCATCTTCGCGGAACCTGCCGGGATTGGCCATGCTCCCGGAGGCAGCGGGTGGGGCGAGCGATCGCCGCCTAGCCGGTTCCAGTGACGCAGCGGTGACGCGTGGTCGGGAGGCTGGAAACGGGAGCTGCGATTGCATTGAGGTGGTCGCTCGTGGAGGCAGCCGGAAACGACTGGACCGCTCGCCCGGCCGCCGTCGCGCGGCCGACGTCGTCACGGCTCCCGGGCGACAGGTCGGCAAAGAGCCCAGACCGGGTGCAGGTTTACCGGTCGTGGCCGGGTCGGCGCGGCAGCAGTGGCAGGCGGTTGCGTCCGTCGCAGGTTCCTGTCCACGGTGAAACAGCGGGCTTTGCCGGGTCGCCCTTGCCTCCGGGTCGGCGAGCGCGGCCTTCGGGGGTGCCCGTGTCGGACGTGCTCCGCGGTTCCGGTCAGCCGTTGCCCGCAGCGCTCCGGGAGCAGATGGAGGGCCGCTTCGGCACCGGCCTGTCCGACGTCCGCCGACATGCCTGGCGGAACCCGGCCGGTCACCGCCAGCCTCGCCGACGGCCTGACCCTCGCCGTCATCGGCGGCGCGCCGCTGGCCGTCGACGACCCGGTCATGGACCGGCTCGCCAGGCCCGTCACCGGGCCCGACCTGCTCAGCCAGTTCCGCAGCCAGGAGACACCCCCCAGACATTTGCGCCGGGGGTTCGAGCCACGCAACACGGCGTTCACCGACGGCCTTGACCGATGGCAGCTCGGCGGCACGTTCCTGCGCCAGGGCACCGGGTTCGACTATTCCGCCACCACCGGGGACGGGCGGGCGATCCTGGCCGCGGCGGGCCCCGAGCCGGCCGGATTCGCCTTCCTCGCCCAGGACATCAACGCCGATAACTACCGCGGCCGCACCGTCACCTTCCGCGGCGAACTACGCACCGCCGAGGCGGACGACCGCGCCGGGCTGGTACTCCGCGTCGGCAGCCCGGGCGGGTCCACGCCAGCACGGGCCGCCAGCCCAGATCCCCGGGAAGATCCCGCCAACCACTTCGCCTTCGCCACCGGAACCGGCGCGTGGACCCGGTATGAGGTCACCGCCCAGATCCCGGCGGACGCCGACCGGCTCATGTTCGGCGTCTTCCTGAACGGCAGCGGCCAGGTCGAGTTCCGCCACCCGGAACTAACGCCTCATCCGCCAGGTCGGCAATAACGCCGTCTAACCAGGGCGCACCATGATCCAATCGGTTGCCGGGCCACGCCCAGGCCATTCATCAATCATGCCGACCTGGCACGCGATCTGGCCACTCCCATCGCAACCGAGGCGCCCGCAGGCCCCGGCCTATAGCACGGGCGCGTTCTCCGTTCCGATGTGCCGGGTTACGAGACTAACGGGAGCGGGCCTTCCGCCATGGACCGCGAACGGCACGCGGCGGGACGAGACCCTCACCAGAATGGCACCGACCGATCGGTGCCGTGGCCATTGCGCGCGGTCAAGCGCGCCCCATCCAACCATCGCGCCGATGAGCACCGGGTCGACGGGGACCCAGACCCCGCCGACGCGGAACTCCGCCCAGTGATGCGGAACGGCAAACGGCGGCGCCACCGCGAGGCCGAACGAGGTCCGCGTCGGCAGGTTCAGGCGGCGCCCTTCCTCGAACAGGATCCGGCAGACGCCGGCGCAGTCCGCCAGCTTGGTGGCGCGGGCGAACTCCAGGTCGGTGGCGACGGCCTCGGGTAGCCACATGAGGGACAGATCCGTCACGGCGCCGAGCGCCTCGCGCACCTCCGGCGGCAACTCCGGCCATGAGGCACCCAACCGCACCCGCGCCGTAACGGCCGGGAGAGGGGCGCCGCCGCGGACAATCCGGCGCGCGCGCCGTCCGCCGGGGAGAGCGAACGAGAGGATGCAATCTCCGGAATGCCCGGGCTCCGGGCAGGACGGGCGGTAGGTCACCTCGTAGCTGACCGCGCCGACGTCGGGCGGCTGATTCAGTGCCGTCGGCCATAGCCGCCTGGGGATCCGGCTCGCCGGGCTGCATCCGAGATGCGCCGAACTGTTGAGTAGGTCGAACGGGTCGAAGCAGCGGGTTCCATCGACATCTCGTGCGGGCAGGCCAAGCTCGACCATAGAATCAAGTATCTCGACGCCCATACGGTACCGCAGCCGTGCCTCCTCAGCGGAAACTGAAAAGACGCGGGCCGTATCGGGAACCTTCGCCAGTCGCGTGATAATATCGATCATCTCATCGCGACTGGCATGAGAAAAGCCGGGCGGCTGAGTCATTGCCGGTCCTCCGCGGGTCTGCTGGCTGGATATCACAAGGTCCAGTGCGAGACCATAATAAATGAGGGTATCTTTTACCGCGATTAGCCGTAGACGGGGCCGCGGTTTCCTTTCGTCCCGCCAGCGGGACACGGGCGTAGCGATGCTGCGGCCCGTGCGGCACGCTGTCATTATGGATGAGCCCGAACTCTTGCTTTCCGAAAAGACTAATCAGCCATACGGCCAGAGAGATCGTGATCGGTGAAGAGATTCCTGTGGAATCCCTGGCGAACGGCCGAACTTGAGCCTGGTCGGCTTGCGGTCGTCGCGGGGAGCGCCGCGCTCACTTTCCGCGAGCTATGCCACCGCGCTGACCTGATAGGCGGCGGGTTGCTCTCGGCTGCCGTTCCTGACGGTGCCGTGATCGTCACGAACATTCCGCCAGGGCCGGATTTCTTCGCATTGGCATTGGCCGCGCTCAAGGGGGGCTTCGGCCTGTTCGGCGTTCCCGGGGAGCTGGGCGGGGCGGAGTCGGCCAGGCTGGTCCGCGACGCCGGGGCGGTGCTCGCCGTCACCGCCGACGGCGCGCCGTTCACGGACACGGAATTGCCGACTCTGGCCATGGCGGAACTGGGCGTGGGTTTGGTTCCCGCCCCCGGCCATCCGCCGCGTGCCGGGTTCCTTGTTTTCGCCACTTCCGGCACCACCGGCGGACCCGTGGTCGTGGCCCGTGCACGTCCGCCGTACAGCTACCGCGGGGTGGCGGTCGTCCCGGAGCACGGGGCTGGCCCCGATCGCGGGCCCCATCTCATGGCCGGCCCGTCCTATCATCTCGGGACGGTCGGGCCCGCCCTGTACGCCTTGCAGGCCGGCAGCGCGGTCATCGTCCAGCAGCACTGGTCTCCCCGGCTGTTCTGCGCGCTTGCCGATGAACATCGGGCGGATAGCGCCTTCGTCAACCCTCACCAGCTAACGAACCTGGTCACCGACCGCGCGGTACCCGCCCACTCCTTCTCGGCGCTCTTTCACGGCGGCTCGCCGGTCGCGCCCGACATCAAATACCAGGCGATTGACCTGTTCGGGCACGCCGTCAGGGAGTTCTACGGCACGTCTCAGGGAATAATCGCGGAGGTATCCGCGCGCGAATGGCTGGGCAGGCCCGGCACAGTGGGGCGTCCCCTGCCGGGCGTGCGCGTCGCGGTTTCCCGCGAAGGCACGGATGTCCCGTCCGGTGTGCCTGGTGACATCCGCGTGCGGTACCGGCCCATAGACGTAAACGGTGAGCCGTGCGCCTACCAGGACACCGGCGATCTCGGGTACATGGACGACTCCGGCTATGTCTTCATCGTGGGCCGGAAGGGCAGGACTCAGCCAGACGGGCCGACGCTGCTTGAGCACATGATCAGACGGCTCCCCGGCATCAGCGATGTGGCCGTCGTACCGGATCGCTCCGGTCACGATCAGGTGGCTTGCTACATCGAGCTGTGCGCGGGCGCGCCCCCGGCGATTTCCTGCCAGGTCGAGGACCTGGCCCGTCGGCTGGGCATCGACGTCGCGCGGATCGTGGTAGCCGCCGCCGGGCACCTGCCCAGGACTCCAAGCGGCAAGCTGTGGCGAGCCAGGCTGGCGCCGACGCCTGACCGCGGGGATCCAGCCGCGACCGCTCACCACCAGTCGTCGCCGAGCGGTCCAGAGGGAGGCACCGAGATATGACGTGGGACGGCCGCCAAGATCGCGCACCGGAGGGCACGCTCGCCAGCATTCTCGCCGCGGCCAGCGACGTCTTCGGCACGCAGGTGTCCGCTACCGATAATTTTTTCACCCTCGGCGGAGACTCGGTCCTGGTGCTCGAACTCGCGGCGCGCATTGAGGACCGGGTGGGCGCCGAGGTGAACGTGGAGATGATCTTCTACACCGACGACATGGCGCACTTCGCGCGGTCGCTGGACGAATACCTCTCGGCTGCCCCCGGCGCGGGCGAGTGACATGGCAGGCATGCCGCAGGGCGGGACGCCCTATGACTGGGCATGCGCGCATGCCAGGCTCCGGCCGGACGAACCCGCGGTGCTCGTCTGGCGCGACGGCGAGGTCTGCAAGACGCTCAGCTGGGAGAGCCTGAGGCAGCATGTCTGCCAGATGCGGGAAGGGCTCGCGTCGTGCGGCGTTAAGCCCGGAGACCGGGTGATCACGGCCCTGGGCAATGATGCCTCGTTCGTCATCGCGCTCCTTGCCTGCGGGGCGGCGGGGGCGATAGCCGTCCCGGCCCCCGTGCCGACGCTGAGGCGCACGGAAGCATTCCGCGAGCGCCTCCTCGGCATCGCGCGGTCGTGCCAGGCATCGCTGCTCATCACCACCGGTGCCTGGATTCCCCTGGTGTCACCGTTGATATCGGCCGCCGCGCCCGGCTGCCGGCCGGCCAGCTACGGCAGCGTGCTGCACGGCGCCGGGACGAGCCCTTCTGGCGAGCGCACTCCCGTCTGTTCCTCCGGTATCGCGCTGCTGCAGTTCACCTCGGGATCTACCGGAAGTCCCCGCGGCGTGGCCGTGACCTACGACATGCTCGCCGCGAGCTGCGGGCAGGCGGCCGCGGTGTACCAGGAGCGGCAGTCTGACGTCGCGGTGAGCTGGGTACCGCTGTATCACGACATGGGCCTGATCACAGCGGTCATGCGCCCGCTGTACTCGGGCTATCCGACCGTCATCCTGTCACCCGAGGATTTCGTCCGCTCGCCGGAGACCTGGCTGAAAGCGATCGACCGGTGCGGAGGCACGCTTTCCAGCGCGCCCGATTTCGGCTACGACCTGTGCGTGCGGAAGGTACCGGCCAGCGACGCGGACCAGCTTGACCTGAGCCGCTGGCGGGTGGCCCGCAACGCGGGCGAGGTGGTCAGGCACCGTACGCTCGACCGCTTCTGCGAGCGTTTCGCCCGCGCGGGGTTCCGCCGGGAGGCGCTGTGCCCCTCATACGGTCTGGCTGAGGCCACCCTGACCGTGACCTCGTGCCGTCCCCAGGTGCCTCCGCTGCGGCTGGCGGTGCGGCACGAGGACCTCCTAGACGGCGTTGTGACCCCCGTCGCGCCCGCTGGCGGTGGACACCGCTGGCTGGTCTCCAGCGGTGTCCCGCTGCCGGGGACGTCGGTGAAGATCAGCGGATGCGCGCAAGACGGACGCATCGGCGAGGTGCTGATCCGCGGTCCGCAGCTCTCTCCCGGTTACTGGTCCGCCGCCGGGCCACCGGACCACCGCGAGCAGGACAGCGGCTGGCACGCGACTGGCGACCTTGGCTTCTTGTGGAGCGGGCACCTGTTCGTACTCGGACGGGCCGACGACACCCTCGTCGTCCACGGCCGAAACTATTTCGCCGCGGATATCGCAGCGGCTTGCTCGGAGGTACCCGGGATCCGTCTGGGGCGGATCGCCGCCTTCGTCGAGTACCGGGATGAGCGCCACTCGGTCCGGTTGCTCGCTGAGGTCGCCGCGGACGCGGACGGTTCCGCCGCGGGGCTGGCGCGAATCGCGCGATCGGCCCAGGTCGCCCTGGCCAGAAAGCTTGAGCTGTACGTCAGTGACGTCGGCCTGGTCCGGGCGGGGGAACTGCCCGTCACGACCAGCGGCAAGGTGCGCGCATCGGAGGCGGGGCGACGTCATGCCGCGGGCGCCATCATCCCGCTGACGGTAGTCCGTTGAATCAGGGCGGCAGGAAGAGAGACAGGCCGTGGCCGCGCGGGCAACCGGGCAAGATCACTAAAATTCTTTGCCTGCCTAACTAGTTTTTATCTAGATGATTAGTGTTACAATCGACTCTGCAAACTATTAGCACGTGTGCGTAGGTTAATCAAGTTTGTGGGTTGGATCATGGATTTCCGCATCCTCGGTCCACTTGAGGTCTCGCATGAGGACCAGTTGGTCAGCCTGGGCGGACCGCGTCAGCAGACCGTCATGGCGATGCTGCTCCTGGAAGCGAACCGGGTCATGATGGTCGACCGGCTTGCAAGCGCACTCTGGGACGAGGAGCCGCCCGCGACCGCGCGCAGCCAGGTGCAGATCTGCATCTCCAAGCTGAGGCGCCAGATCGCGGTCGACGGTCCCGCGCGGCAGCGCATCGTCAGCAGCCCGGCCGGCTACATGCTGCGGCTCAGCGGCGACCAGTTGGATGCCGACGACTTCGGCGTTAAGGTGGCCGCCGCCCGGCGCACGCTGGTCGTCGGCGACCTGGCCAAGGCCCGTCAAGAGTTCCGCGGCGGCCTGGCGCTCTGGCGCGGTGCGGCGCTGGCGGGCATAAACAGCCGCCAGGTGCGGCAGGGTGCGATGCTGCTTGACGAACGTCGGCTGGTCGTAACCGAAGAATGCCTGGATTGCGAACTTCGCCTCGGCCTGTACGGCGATTCTGTCGCTGAACTGGCTGCTCTAGCCACGGACCATCCGCTGCGCGAGCGCTTTCATGCGTTGCTGATGCTGGCGCTCTACGGCGCCGAACGCCAGGCCGAGGCTCTGGACGCATATCGCCGCGCTCGCAAGGTACTGGTCGAAGAACTCGGTATCGAGCCGGGCGCGGCGTTGCAGCAACTGCACGAGAGAGTACTCGCGGGGGTTCCGGTCAGGGAACTGCTCGGACAGGCGGATCCGCGGCCAGCAGCCGCTTCCCACGTCATGCCGTCGACCCGTGACCAGCCGGTGAGGGGTCACGTGCCCAGAATGCTGGTCGCCGACGCCCCGGACTTCACGGGGCGCGGTAGCTCCGTCGAGAGGATGCTCGCCGACATCACGGCGGTGGCGAGCGGCGCGACGGCCGGGTACGCGGCGGTGCCGGTCAACATGATTACCGGCCGGGGCGGAGTGGGCAAGACCACCCTGGCCGTGCACGTGGCCCACAAGGTGGCGGAGCGCTTTCCTGACGGTCAGCTCTTCGCATGCCTGCGGGTCAACGACCGCCCGGTTGACCCGTCCGACATTATGGAGCGGTTCCTCCAGGCACTTGGCGTCAGCGGCTCTGTGCTTCCCGACAGCACGGCGGAGCGTGCGGAGATCTACCGGGACAAGCTCGCTGAGCGGCGCGTTCTGATCGTCCTCGACGATGCGATGTCCGAGCAGCAGATATCGGCGCTCCTGCCGGGCAGCGCGCTGTGCTCCGTGATCGTGACGAGCCGGCGCCGGCTCACGGGAATCGCTGTGACGAACCGGTTTGAGCTGGACAGTTTCAGCCATGACAGCGCGGTCAAGCTGCTGACCAAGATCGTCAGCCCGGAACGCATCATGGCGGAGCCGACTGCCGTGAGGGCCCTGTGCAGCCAGTGCGAGAACCTGCCGCTCGCACTGCGGATTGTCGGCGCGCGCCTGGCCGCGCACCCGCACTGGAGCGTGGCGGAACTGGTTGACCGCCTGGCCGATGAGTCCCGGCGCCTGGATGAGCTGCATCACGGCGGCATGGGAGTCCGGGCGAGCTTCGCGCTTACTCACAACGACCTGTCCGCGGGCGCCAGGGTCTTGTTCCGCAGGCTTGCCATCTTCGATGTGCCGAGCTTTGGCTACTGGGTTAGTGCCCCGCTGATGGACACGAGCGTTCAGGCTGGGAAAGAGCTCATGGAGGAGCTCACCGAGGCCTACCTGATCGACGCCGAGGCGCATTCGGCCGCGCTGACCCGTTACCAGTTCCATGACATCACGCGGCTGTTCGCCCGGGAACGGCTGATGATGGACGAGAGCGCACAGGACCGGCATGCGGCGCTGAAGCGCCTGCTCGGAGCGATGCTGCACCTGGTTGGCGAGGCCCATCAGCGAGAGTACTCGGGGGACTTCCTGCTGCTGCACGGCGGCGGCAGCCGCTGGCCGTTGCCTGACCAGATCACCGACCGCATCTTGACCGACCCCCTGGACTGGTACGAACTTGAGAGGCCGTCCATTGTCACGTCCGTCCGTCAGGCGGCGGCCAGCGGCATGACGGAGCTCGCCTGGGAGCTGGCGCTGAGTTCGGTGGCGCTGTATGAGTCGCACTCCCATTTCACCGACTGGCGCGAGACGCACGAGCGGGCACTTGAGGCGTGCTGCACCGTCGGCAACAAGCGCGGTGAAGCCGCCATGCGCTACTCGCTTGGCTCACTGCACGTGTTCAGGCACCGGCCTAAGCAGGCACTCAGGGAACTGGCTTCCGCCTGCGAGCTCTTCGAGCAGCTCGGCGACAAGTACGGTGTCGCCCTGGTGAAGCGCAATCAGGCGTACGTCGATCGGATCAGCGGCGACATGGAGCAGGCGCTGAGCAGGTGGGCACAGGCGCTGCAGACATTTAAAGCCGCCGGTGACCTGATCGCCGAGGCGCACATCTTGCATAACGTGGCGCAGGTACGGCTGGACCTCGGGGACGAGGCGGCGGCCGCCGAGCTTCTTGCCCGCGCCAGGAAGATCTGCGTCGACCTGCGGAACCGGCGGGTGGGCGCGCAGGTATACCACAGGCTCGGCAACCTGCACCTGCGCCGCGGCGAGCCGGACGCGGCCGCGGCGGCGTTCGATGAAGCACTGGCCGCCGTTCGCGAGTCCAATGACCAGGTCGGTGAGGGTTATGCGCTGCTTGGCCTAGGCACTGTGCACTTGCGGTGGAACGACTCGCCAACTGCCGCAAGCGTGCTGGCCGCGGCCGAATCGATAGCCAGAACCCTCGGCGAGCGGATGCTGCTGGGAGGCGTCGCGCTGGCCCAAACCGAATTGTTGCTCAGGCAGGGCCATCTAGGAGCGGCCGCGGAGTATGTCGATCAAGCGATCGAGGAATTCGGGTTCATGGAAGCGCATCTGCTGAAGGCCGAGGCCCTCATCAGCAGAGGTGAAATCCACATGGCCGCCGGCAATCCCCGCGAAGCACGTGAATCCGGGGAAGCCGGCCTGGCGACACTATCCCTGGTCAGCGATCACGCCAACCGGGGGGTAGTACATGAGTTGCGGCGTCGAGCCCTCGGGCTCGGCTTTGATGCGGACGGTGTCTTGCCCGGCCGCGGACCGCGGCCGATCCGGGCCGTGAAGCCTTAGCCCCAGACCGTGTTGTTCGGGCTGCGGGTGACCACCGGCGCGTGCGCGGCGTGCGCGGTCGGCCAGGAGGCCGATGGCAGGCTGCCGACCCAGGCGGTGACTACGGCCGCTGCGAAGAGCAGCGCCAGCACGGTGATGATCCGTCGAGCCTTCGTGATCGCCATGTCGATGCCTTTCTGTGGAGGCAAGCTGACTTGCGGGCCGCTTGGTTAACAGCAAGGTTAGGAAGCCGGGCTATCGGCCACTTATTCGTCCGGCTTCTGCGCGGTCCACAACCAGGGAATAGCACGATTATTTGATAGCGACCGGATAGCGGTTCGAAAGTTCCATGTCCGAGTATACGTGCAGAGCTGGGATAACCACGGTTACTTAGACAACTATGAACACCTACAGAACGGTTGGCGCCATGAAGCTTTCGGTGCAGATCGTAGATTGCGCATTCGGCATCGCGGCGGACAATGTACGCGTATGCCTCAGCCGTCGCGTGAGATCCGACTGGCGAAGAGTGGCCGAGAGAAGAACCGACTCCGACGGCAGCCTCCGCGAGTGGCATGACGATACGCTGCCCACAGGCACCTATCGGATTGAGGTCAATCTGGAGCGTTATTACGCGGATGCGGGAATCACTCCGTTCTTTCCGCGGGTGACTTTCGAGTTCGATTTGGTAGACACGACCTCTGATCTGCTAATTCCTGTGCTTGTCACCGGAAATTCTTATTTTGTTTGCCGGAGCAGGCATCCGAGCGGTGTGCCGCCTTCGGCCGGGAGTGCCGCTCCTGGATGGTCAGCCAGTTCCCCATAGATCCAGTTCCCCATCGATGGTGGCGAGAGAAAGGGAAACATATGGCCGTGGCTCCTGTAATGGTTCTCCGTGACGCGGTAAAGACAGAGCGGATCAGCAAGAAAATTCGCGAGGAAGTATGGTTATTCAGCAGCCCGCCGCGAAGCTTCCGGGGGCAGATCCACTGATTACACCATCGGCACTCAGCAGACTAGATGGTTCCGTGGTACTCCGGAAATCAGGTCTGCTATTTGCCCGCGGCGTAGCCTTCGACAGATGGGAAGTCATAGGTCAGCAGCTCCTTTCAGTAACCGACTCCACATCGTGGTGGTTGGCCGATTGGATCGCCTACGGAGAGAGGACTTACCAAGATCGTTACCGTGAGGCCATCCAGAGCACATCGCTCAGTTATCAAACACTGCGCAATTACGTGTGGATCGCGCGGCGGTTCCCGCTGCCTCGCCGTCACGATAGCCTGAGCTTCGGCCATCACGCCGAAGTCGCGGCACTCGATGCGCCAGAGCAAGATTACTGGCTGCGCAAGGCAGAGGAGCTGGAGTGGTCGCGGAACCAGCTGCGCAACGAAGTCAGGAACAGCCTGCGGCTGCGGCAAGCCAATGGCACACCTGATGTGGCGGCCCAGGAAGAAGTCGCTGATGGCCACGAGGGCACGAGTGCGCGCAGCCAGGACTCCCCTGCCCGCAATGGCGCGGAGATGCTCTCCTTGCGGCTCACGACTCATCAACTCGCGCAGTTCAGGCTGGCTGCGCACAGCCAGGACAAGCCACTGGACGAATGGGCACTGCACGCACTTGAAAAAGTTGCGCACGATGAGGGGTTCTCGCTCGCGCCGGCAGAGGGGCAGGAGATTTTCCAATGGAGTACCGGCACTTGGGAAAGTGCGGGCTTAAGGTCAGCGAGATAGCCTACGGCACCTGGACCGCGCGGGGCTCCTCCGCCGCGCAGGCGATAGCAGAGCAATGCATATATGCGGCGCTTGAGATGGGAATTACCACCTTCGACACCGCCGATGTCTACACGAGAGGACGCGCGGAGGAAATCCTCGGCAAGGCGCTGGGCAGCGTCAGGCGCGAATCCGTGGTGATCTCCACCAAGGTCTACTGGCCTGTGGGCGACGGCCCGAACGACCGCGGTCTTTCCCGCAAGCATGTCACCGAGTCGCTGCATGCCTCGCTGCGCAGGCTGAACACCGATTACATCGACCTGTACCAGGCGCACAGGTATGACCACGAGACGCCCTTGGCCGAGACGCTGCGCGCGTTCGACGACCTCGTCCGCGCGGGCAAGGTCCTGTATGTGGGCGTCTCCGAGTGGCGTGCCGAGGAGATCACCGCGGCGCTGCGGATCGCCGATCAGATGGGATTCGACCGGATCGTCTCCGTCCAAGCGCAGTACAACATGTTGTGGCGGGTGGTTGAGCCGGAGGTGCTGCCGTTGTGCGCGGCCGAAGGCCTCGGCCATCTCGCGTTCTCGCCGGTCGCGCAGGGTGCGCTGGCCGGGAAGTACCTGCCAAGCGCCGCGCCGCCGCCTGACTCCCGCGCTCGGGACCTGGTCGGCTCTCAGCTCATCGCCAGGTGGCTCAACGATCCGGTGCTCACCGCCGTGCAGCGGCTGGCGCCGCTGGCCGACGAGGCCGGGCTCTCACTCGCGCAGCTCGCCGTGGCCTGGACGCTGCAAAATCCAGGCGTGTCCACCGCCATCGTCGGCGCGAGCCGCCCGGAGCAACTGCGGGAGAACGTGGCCGCGGCGGGCGTGACGCTGGGCGACGATCTGATGCGCCGGATCGATGCGACCCTGGCCGGAACGGCAGAAAGGGACCCGGGCCGCACCGCCAGTCCGCGGCCGCGTCCCTGACCGGCGAGACCTCGCTACCGGCGAGACCTCGCTACCGTGCGGCAGCCGAAGCGCGGCGCTTGGCGAGAACATCCAGCGCCTCGGCGAGGCGGTCGGCATGCGGCAGGTCGGGGAAGGCAACCCGGATGTGGCCGGCCAGCCCGATCCGTCGCTGGCCGATGTGCGGAATCTGCCGCTCCTTGAGCATGTCTTCAAGCTCGTCAGCCCATTCGCCCGCGTCCACGAGGAGGAAGTTCGCCTCCGAGGGGACGCACGCGAGGCCGTGCCTGCCGAACGCCACTTCGCCCGCCTGCTTAGCCAGGCGACTCTGCCACACGTTCCAGCGGAACGTTTCCTGATCTTCCAGCGCCGCGGACGCGGCGGCCAAGCCCGCGTAGTTGACGCTGAACATGGAGCGGCGGCCGCGGAGCCGGCCGGCCAGTTCTTCGCTGGCGACCACGAACCCGACCCGCAGGGCAAGCAGGAAATACCCCTTCGAGAACGTGGCGCCGTACACCGCGGACGGCACCGTGCCCAAAAGCTCGGACGGCCGTACCCGATGATGCCCGAAATCGCCGTAGGCGTTGTCGTAAAGAACGGTCGTGTGCGATCCGATTTCCCGGAGCGCATCGATCCGCGTGTCCTGGGGCAGCGCCTGACCCGTGGAAGAGTTCGGGTCATCCAGTATCACGAGGCGGGTGGAATCGTCTATCGCACGTCGCAGGGCAGGGAGATCGTGTTCGTAGCCACGGAGGGGAACGTCGATGATCCGGTAGCCGCGAGCTGCCGCAATATGCCGGTAGATGGGAAAGCTGGGCTTCGACAACACGATGGCGTCATTTCCAGTGCGCAGCTCATCGAGCAATAGCTCAATCAGCTGGGTAAATCCGCTGCCGACGACAACGGACGATTCAGGAACGCTAAGGTGCCTGGCGATCTGAGATTCCAGCGCCCACGGGTGCGGCTCGGGATGTGACTCTGGATGAAGAGCGACGGTCTGTAGCGCGGATACGGCAGCGGGCGAAGCGTGCGCTGGGCCTATTGGTGTCACTATACCTCATCCTTCACTGTCTCCGTGGTGGCGACGCTGCCTTGCTGATGGCGGGCGCGCGTTCCAGTATGAAGATTACGACGCATTATTTAGGGCAGAAAGAGGCGGCGGGCAAGGCGCGTCCTGAGATGCGTTGCGCCGCTGGCGAGACATGGTTGGCCGGTAAGCTTGGCGGCCGCTTGTCTGCGAACCGCCGCTCGGCCTACCATCAGTCAGCGCTTTACACTAGATTTCACCAGATCGCGTGGCGGCTGCGAAGAACGGAGGGGAAATTGAAATGAAATTCAGTCTGTTGTTTTTCGCGGCGGCAGCGGACGACAGCCGGTCGAACAGGTACAACCTGCTACTCGACGCCGCACGCCGGGCTGATGTCGGCCCGTTGACCGCGGTCTGGCTCCCGGAGCGCCATTTTGCCGAGTTCGGAGGAGACTACCCCAACCCGTCGGTTCTCGCCGGAGCTATCGCGATGCTCACCAGCCACATCCGGCTGCGCGCGGGCAGCGTTATTGCCCCGCTGCACGATCCGCTGCGGATCGCGGAAGAATGGGCGGTGGTGGACAATCTTTCCAAGGGACGCGCAGAGATCTCCTTTGGCTCTGGCTGGAATGTAAACGACTTTGTGCTGGCTCCGGGCCGATATGATGACCGGCGAGAGGTTACGTACGACACGATCGGCGTCGTTCAGCGCCTTTGGCGAGGCGAGCCGGTGGGCCGGCAAAATGGCGCCGGGAAGACATTCGAGGTACGGACGCTCCCGCGGCCAGTCCAGCCCGAGTTGCCGGTATGGTTGACAGCGCAATCCGATCAGACTTTCAAAAACGCGGGGGCAGCAGGCTACGGCGTGCTGACCAACCTGAACTTCAACACGCCTGAAGTAACCGCGAAGAGAGTCGGCCTGTACCGGGACGCATGCCAGGAATCTGGTGCGGAAAATCGCGGCCAGGTGGCCCTGATGGTCCACACCTACCTGGCGGAATCGCAGACGGACGCGCATGCCATGGCATCGCCGGCGCTACGTCGCTATCTGGCTTCTAACCTGGACCTGCGCTCTCAATTCGCAGCGGGCAAGCGAGGTGAAAGCGGTCACGCGGGCGCCGGTATAGATCTATCCAGGATCATCGATAACGGCATCGCGCGCATCTATGACTGGGCCGGCCTGATTGGCAGCGTAGATTCTGTGATGCCAAATATCGAGCGTTTCGCTGCAATGGGGGTAGACGAGCTCGCGTGCCTGATCGACTTCGGGGTCGATCAGGAGGCCACGCTCGATGGAATCGAGCGGATAGGCCAGCTCGCGGAGAAGTACGCTAGCGTGAATTAGGAAATGGCATTCGCCTCGCGTCAATCTACCCAGGGCCGGTGCCGTGGCGGGTCCTTCAGCACAGCCAGCTGGTCCAAGTCACTCGAGTAGAGCGAACGCATGCAGTCGAAGCCTGCCGCCGTGGCGGCCAGTTCCGGGCTGTTCAGCCACCAGACACAGACTCGTTCGTTCAGCCCAAGTATCGCCATGACCTCCGGTCGCAGGATCCCGCCGCCGCCGATTTCCATAGAGCGCCCCGAGGAGCTCTCCGCCACTACGCTGATGCTTGGCTCCGAGAACGGATGGTACTGCGGCATCGCCATGGTCTTCCCACCGCGAATGAAGCGGTCGGCCATCGTATCGAGAAATCCCCGCAGATTCCGGAGGGTCGCTTCATGGCCGACAAGCATGCCTTCTGTAAGGATGAAGTCGGCCGTGTGATTGCGGTCGAGCTTGTCGAACCTGAAGCAGCGTGCTGTCGTAGTGATCCGCCGCGGTCCTCCCTTCGCGGCCAGGCGGCACAGCGCCCCGGTCGCTTGGCTGGCGAACATCAGAACCGACATGGCATCCGTGGGCGGGACGTATCCCCAGCCACGCGAACCGCTCTCGCCGCCATGGGCGTGCACGGATGCTATGTGCTCCCCGGGCACACCGAGCGGTGCTTTGGTGCGTACCGCGCCGGAGGTGCTCGGATCGCCGACGAACAGCGAGTGCATCCGGTCGCCGGCTGGGTGGAATACCGGCATGTAGAGCGCTTCGAAGTTCCATACGCGTGGAGTGACCATGTTCACGGACACGTCTTCGAAGCCCAGGCTGGCCAGTTCGGAGCGGATCAGGAACAGCGCGCGTGAGTACGGATGCCGTCGGCCGGCCCGCCATGGTGGCGGCGTGCTGTGAAAGTCGTACGGGGGGCTGGCCGTCTGCCGCGCGGTATCGGTGGCCGCCTGGTTAGCGCCTTCCTGCTGCCGTAGCACCGCGCGTCCTTGCGCGCTGAGCGACAGTTCGGCCTCACGAACGAGGGATTCGCGAAACAGCGCGAACTCACGGCCCCGTGAGCACTCCCGCAGCAACTCAAGCTCGTCCGGGCTGACCGCGTGGCTGGGCACCGTCTCTGCGTCGCTCGCGAAACGCAGGAGAAGGCACTCGATCGCGGCCACGAAACTCATGGTCTCGCCTGGCTCAAGCATGCCGTTGGTCCAGCGCACGCATCCCTTAGCCGATAGCGGCCCGAGGATCGCGCGGAGTTGCCCCAAGTCCGTCTCCAGGTCGTCCGCCAGTTGTTCGACCGAAGTCTTCCTTCGCTCCGCGAGAATTCCGATCAGCATTCGTTCAAGCAGTCCGGAGGATCGCGAGCGCTTGCCCCTCTCGGTCAGCGAGAACTCCGAGTACTCGGTGAAGCCAAGCGTCTCAAGCCAGCCCCTTTCGACAAGGCGAATGACGATTCCCTTGACTACCGACTGAGATATCTCAGGTACCGAGGAAGTTATGTCATCGAGTGACCGGGGGGCAGGTGTCAAAAACTCGAGGATCGCGGCTTCTTTGGCTCCCAGCGCCATGCCTCTCAACGGCACCTCCACCGATTAATTTCTGAGACTATCTGCCAGCTGACTCAGGTCTTCAAAACGATCGCGTGGATCCTCGGAAACTGATCGCATGATAGCCGCCGCAGCATTCGTCGCGACTGGGCCGAGCGCCTGTCTTAGGGCGCTCTCACATCGCTCGGGCGCCAGCTCGCCGGGTAGCGATCCGGTGATCATCTTAATCGCTATACAGCCGACCGAGTATTGGTCGGCCGCGGCCGTCGCGTCTGCGCTAGGCAGCAATTCCGGTGCACGATAGCGGCGCCGGTTGGCGAACCGTGCTGGCGCCTCAGCCTCTTCATCGCCGACATAGAGGCCATGCCCGAGCAATTTAACGTGCTGGCCGCCGACTATACGCACCAGGCCAGGTTCGCATGCCCCATGCGCCAGGCCGCGGGAGTAGGCGTATGCGAGGCCGTCTGCCATCGCCGCCGCCACCTCGCACCCGTGCCGCGTCTCCAGTGGTCCGCGCTGAATCATGCTCTCCAGAGACAGCGACTCCACGAAGTCCGCGACCAGCCAGACCGCTGGCCCGTGCTCGCCGCGGTCGATACCGCAGGCGCGCCAGGTGAGCAACGCTGGATGATGGATTCCTACGGCTAGCCGGCAAGCACTCACAAGCTTCTGGTGACGCGCCGGATCACGCGAGTAGTGCTCGTACAGCGTGACCAGGCGCCCGGTACCATTCTCTCGCCCGTGCCAGACGTTTCCCGACGCACCATCACCGGCAAAGCCCGTCACCGTGTACCGATCCGCGAGCAAACTACGGCCCGGCTTCACTCGCGGACCACCCCGCCGAAGGCGAGCGTCCGCCGGCACGTTCTGCCTACCGTTGTGTGTGCCAGCCACCGACATCACCCAGTCGTCGGCCAGGATCGGTCGCCAACTGCGTAAGCACGGCGGCGCATTGTCCGATGAAGCTGGCGATCTCCTCATCCCGGAACGCCCGTACCGGGTAATCGACCGCGAATCTGAATACCTGGTTCGACAGCGTCGCGACGACCTTCAGTCCTGGGTGCGACGTGTGACTATCCATGCGGGGAATAGGGCAAGGTCTCGCCTGGACGGTTGCCGAGTGCCATGACTGATACTGGTCGGGTGTCCTGACAGAGAGGAACACAGGCAGTGCGGGCGGCGCTTCCGGGCATAGCGTGCTCATGAGCACTCCGAATGGCATATCGCAATGCTGGACAGCACAGAGAACCGTATCACGGGCAATGTTAAGGACGTCGCTCAATGACTGAGTCAGGGAGAGCTCGCAGGCGAGAATGCTCAAGTTCGCATAGTGCCCAAGTGTGTTTGCTATCCCTGGCCACGGGTATGCGAGCGACGTTAGCATACCCACGCGCTCCGCTCGGTTCATGATGCGCAGAGCGGCAAATAGCGTGGCTACCATAAGGATATAACGGCTCACCTTGTGGGAGCGCAACACCGAATTTAGTCCCGCTATCTCTCTGCCCGGCACTTCATAGTGCTGAGTAGCGACAACGCCTGTCGCGAAGGCGGACTGCGGAGATCTTGTGATCAACGGGAGGCTAGGTATCGGTTCATCAACGGGAAGACGTGCCTTCCAAAAAGCTAGTATCTCATCCTGAGCGCCCTCCCCCAGCCATTGCCGCAGCGTCACCGCGAAGTCACGGTAGCGAAGCGGCGCCGCCGGGAAGTCTGGCGCGGTGCCAGCGGCCATCGCACCGTAGGCAGTGCCGAGATCGCGAGAAAATACTGCCAGTGAATTTAGTCCGTCGCACACCCCGTGCTCGACGCAAACGAGCAGCACATAATTAGCTTCACCCTGTCTCGCAAGCGTTACCCGCAGCACCGGCCCCCGTTCGATGTCAAAACTCGTGTCCCTGATCTGCCCGGCGAGTTCGCGCAGGCCGATGCCGCCGGGGGAGAGGTCGACCACGTGCAGGCCCGGCCACGCCTGGTCCACGGGCAGGACGTGGGCCAATGGGAACTCCGCGGCACTCCTAAATACGGTGCGGAGTGGTTCGTGTCGCGTCATGACCGCGCGGATCGCGCAGTCCAGCGCATCGCGGTCGGGTTCACCATTAAGCCGGAAGGCGAAGAGAAGGTTATCGGAATCGGCTGAGTCCGGGTTTTCCAGCCTCGCCTTGACGCCGTTGACCTGAAATGGGCATGCGGGATATTCGTCACTATCAACTCGCATGATAATGGGGCGCTTCATGATGTCGCCTGTAGGTCAAGTTCTACGGCTACGACAGGATGGCTGATCTTCCAGTGCCGCAGCGCATCGGGGGCGAGCTGGCCGATCTGCCCGCAACTCGATCCGTCAACGACAACCTTGGCGGATCGTCCGGATACATAGGATTCGTGATCGGCCTCCGCCAGGTTCGCCTGCATGCCAAGCCGGTGGCACATCTGCCGCAGCACATCATGAACCGAGTGCACGCCGATCTCGGTGCCAACCATGATCGCGGCGACGCGAACGGCGTCGACTGGATCGGTCTCGCGGGAGTTCACGATAACAGGGCCGACCTCGAACAGGCAAAGCGGTAGTTTCAGTCGTTTGAAATTCCGCTGCACAGCGGTCAGCAACCCTGGGAGCAGGCTGTTCCTCGCCACATTGAACTGGCTGGAGACGGGGTTAAGTACCGGCACGACATCATGCCCGTCATAAATAGAGTAACTTGACATAAATGAAGTCCGCGGTCCCAGAACATGTGTCATCAACTCGGTGAACCCACACTCGGCGAGCGTATCCTTAACCGCCTCCTCAAGGATCCCAATACGGGATATGCGGCTTGGCCGCCAAGGGTCAAATTCGGTTGCTTCCGTACTCTCATTAAGGCCTCGCGTTAGCAGGATATCCTCGACGAGGTCTACTGCGTGCATAACATCGTCTCGCCAGGGCGGTGGCACGGCCTCGACTTTATCTGCGTCTAGGATGGAAACTGAGTAACCGTATTCGGTCAACGCGGAAGCGCAGTCAGGCAATGAGAGCGCCGATCCCGAGATGTCCCGGAATTCGCGTGCTGACAATACGATAGCCGCTGCGGATGCGTACGGAGAGGTAGCGCTCGAGACATCGTCGCCTGCGAACCTGCAGCGTACTCTGATGATCTGCCAGCCGCGGTCGGCGACGTCGGCCGAGACAATATTTGCGTACAATCCAGCCGTTCGGAAGTCGGAGAAGCGGCAGATCATCAGCAGTTCTTCCGCGGCAGCGGTCCCGGCCGCCCGGCCGGTGGCCGGGGTCGGCCGGCCCAGCCGAGGCTGGTCGTCGCACAGGCTTACCCGCAGTGGTCCCCCCATCGACGAGACGTCGAACCAGGAGGCGGAGAACGAGCCGGTTCCGCGGCGGCCGAGCCATTCGGTGACGCGGCCCGCGTCCGCTGTTATGTGCGTTATGTCAGCGGACGTCGGCTGACGCCGGGCTAGGAACCCGGCGATCGGCGGGCGCGCGGCAGTGTCTTCATGCGGCAGGTCGACCTCCACGTCACGGACAGGTCCCCGCCAGAAGAAGGGATAAGAATCGCGGGCGGTCCAGTGTGGGCTGCTGACCTGTCGTGCGATCCCTTCGACCGACCAGAGATCGGGCCGGTTGGCGTCCGCCACCTCGATACGCAGAAGATCGCCGTCGGCGGCGGCTATGAGTACCTTGCTTGTCCGCAGGAGCCGATCAATATCTCGGGTATCAACGTCGCGGTGCAACAAGGTCATAAGATCTTTCAGCGAAGCCTTTACATATGGCATGGCAGTATTTTCCGATGGATCGCGGGGTGTCGGAACACGATTTTAACGGGGAACAGGTATGTTTCCAGAGTTACGGCGCTTCCAGGTCGTCCCGCCGGCGGGACACGCCGGCTGCCGTTCGCTTCCGGCCCGTCTCGATCCTATTCACCGTCGCTCGTGCTGCCTTAATATCGGCTAGGGCGATAAACCCGCCAGAAGAGACCGTGGGCTGACTCATCGTAAGGCTGATCTATCAATGATTCACGAGGAACTTATAGACGACTCCTCTGCCTGGCGCTCAGCCGATATAGCCAACGCGGCCGACTGGATCGTTCAGCTGAAGGACGAGGTCATCAGGGAAGCACTTGAGCTTGGTGATCTCTTCCGTTCGCCGGCCGCTGGCCTGCCCGATGATAAGCGGCTGGATGATCACATATCGTCCGTGCGGGCCGGCGGGCTCGATGATTCTTGGTCAGGCCAAGTCCGGCAACAGCTATACAGCACGGGAATCAGCCTCCTCTCAGGGTTTCCCGTCGAGGAGCTTGGCAATGCTACGAGTCAGGTTCTCCTGCATTTTGCCTCACTCGTCGGTGAATTGCTGCCACAGGATAATCAGGGATCGCTGATCTATTCGGTACAAAACGAGGGCAATCCGACGGTGCGGGGCGGTAAAACGGACCGCGAACTTAGCTTCCACAGCGATTTTGCCCATACAATGCCGGACCTATTCGGGCTGCTGATGGTGCGGTCGCCCGGGTCTGGAGGTAAGTCACTGTTCGCAAGCGGGCATACCATTTTCAACACATTGCTCGGAGAGTACCCCGAGGTAATCGGAACGCTTTTCTCTGACTTCTGCTTCGACTGTACGGAAGCGCACGCAGGAAACGGGTCTTTCATCCGGCATCCGGTGTTCCGCTCGGAACCGGCCGGTTTGAAGGTTCTCTACAACCGTGCTCGCATCCATCGCGGGCACCGGATTGCGAACGTTCCGCTGAGCGAAGCGCAAATGCGCGCACTCGACGCCGTGGACGAACTGCTAACCAGGCCACAGTTTGTCTTCGCCATGACCCTGCGACCTGGCGATCTAATTTTCGTAAACAACGCTTGGATCCTCCATAGCCGTACGGCGTTCAAGGATTCCACGGAACCTAGTCGACACCGTCAACTCCTGCGGGTCTGGCTGCATCATGGGCAACCTGAACTTGACGGCTAACGGCGAGTGCCGAGAAGATCGGCAAAGGCTAACCTGCATGGAAGGGAATAGCTCGTGCTACTAACGACGAAGATCCAGTCATCCTTTATCGACGACGAATGTTTTGATGTCGTTGAACGTAAGGGTGTAGGCCATCCCGACTCGCTGGCGGACGGGCTAGCGGAGGCCGTGTCCCGGCAATACTGCCTAGAGTCGCTTGAGCGATTCGGCGTCATCCTCCATCACAATTCCGACAAGACCGCTCTCCTGGGCGGCTCATCCCGCGTTACCTTTGGCGCGGGCGAGATCACCCGCCCCATCAGCGCCTTGATCAATGGCCGGTTCAGCAGCGGGCTCGGCGCCGAGAAAATACCTGTCGAGGAGCTAATCGAGACAGCGGCCCGGGGCTTCCTTAAGGAGCGGCTACCGCTCCTCAACGTCGAACGCGATGTTGTGATATCCCTGCGGAATAACCCGACATCAAGCCCCGGGCACGTTAGGTCACAGCATAACTCGCACAACGGAACACGCGGAAACTGGTTTGCGCCCCGCTCCCTGGCCGACCTGCCCGAAGCGACGCATCCCTTCAGTAATGATACGTCATTCGGTGTCGGCTATGCGCCGCTGAGTGTATGCGAGCAGGTCGCGATCGGTGTCGAGCAGTTCTTGAATTCCGCTGAATTCAAGAATGCTCACCCCGAGTTCGGCTCCGACATCAAGATCATGGTTTGCCGGGCCTACCGTGATCTTAACGTCACCTTCTGCGTGCCGCTAATCGCGCTGCATACTCCCGACCTGCAGGCTTACATCGACGGTAAGCGGTTCCTGCTCGAGCTTGTGGAACAGCGAGTGATGGAAATCGCCCCTGGGTACCGCCCGTCGCTTTCCATTAACACGCGAGACGATCACGAGAAGAGTGAGTTGTACCTCACCGCTGTGGGGACGGCGCTTGAGTCGGGCGACGAGGGAATGGTCGGCCGGGGAAACCGGGTCAGCGGCGTCATCTCGATGATGCGACCGATGAGCATTGAGGGGGTCGCGGGTAAGAACCCCGTCTATCACGTCGGGAAGCTCTACAACCTGCTGGCGCAGAGAGTCGCCGCTGACATCTACCGCATGACGGGGTGCCCGACCACGGTGTGCCTGGTGTCGCAGAGCGGCCGGGACCTGAGCGACCCGTGGTTCGCGTGCGTGGAGCAGGCGCGGGTGGACTGCGTTGACGAAGCACTGGTGCGCAAGGCACTGGAAGACGTCCTGTCCCGTGTCGATGAAGTGCGGGCGAAGCTACTGGACGGCAGCCTTGACGTCTGCTGAAGCCGCTGCCCAGGGGGTTGCCGCCGCCAGGATTGGCACGCTGGCGGCCTTGCTCGTGTCGCGCGCCGCCGAAACACCGGCGACCGAAGCGATTCTGGCGCCCGGGAAGGAATCGCTCACTTACCGTGAGCTGAACGCGCTCGCCCGTACCCAGGCTGACGCCTTGCGGGAGTCCGGCATCTTGCCGGGCGACCGCGTGGCGGTTGTCCTACCCGACGGGTACGACACTGCCGCCTGCATGCTGACGATAGCGGCCAGCGCCGTGTGTGCCCCTGTCAATCCCGTGCTGAGCGAGGCCGATCTGTGCGCGCTGTTCGCACAACTCCGGCCGCGTGCAGTCGTCACCACGTCGGTGGACACAAGCGCGGGCCGGGCTGCCCGGCAGATAGGTACCGGAATCTTCACACTGGCGCCGGATAAGCGCCCGGGTAGCCTGGTGCCGCACGCCATTCCCGCCGCGCCTGGCCCGGCCGACAGGACGAGCCCCGACATATCGGGCGAGGGGCCGGACGGCACCGCGCTGCTGCTGATAACTTCCGGGAGCACAGGGCGGCCGAAGCTGGTCCCCCTGTCGCATGCCAATGTCCTCGCCGCCGCCAGCGCTACCAGCGATGCCTACCAGCTCTCCGAGAAGGACCGGCGGCTGAATTTCATGCCGCTGTACCACGTCCAGGGCTTCGTCGGATCGCTCGTGGCATCGCTGGTGGCAGGGGGCAGTATCGTCTGCTTGCGGGGATTCGAGCCGGGCCGTCTACCGGAGTGGGTCAGCGCATGGGCCGCGACGTGGTATTCGGCCACGCCCACGATGCACCACGAGATCCTCCGCGCCGGGCCGGCCCATCTCGGCGGTATGCACGCGGACGGCCTGCGGTTTGTCCGCGCCGGGTCCGCGGCGCTGCCCGGTAAGCTCCGCGGACTCCTGGAGGACGCGCTTGGCGTGCCGGTTATCGAGTCCTACGGGATGACAGAGGCACATCAGATTGCCTCGACCCCTATGCAGCCAGAACGGTTCCGTCCAGGCACGGTGGGACCGCCTACCGGCTCAGAGATCGCCATTCTCCTGGCAGAGGGCACGGGGTTCGCGGATGCCGGCCGCCTGGGCGAGATCGTGATCAGGGGTCCGAACGTGATGCGCGGCTACGCCGGCGACCCGTCGGCGAACCGGGAGGCGTTCGTGGACGGCTGGTTCCGCACCGGCGACATTGGGATGCTGGATGACGAGGGCTACCTGATCGTTCATTCGCGGCTCAAGGAGATCATCAACCGCGGCGGGGAGAAGGTGTCGCCACGTGAAGTGGACGACGTGCTGCTCGGGCATCCGGCGGTAGCGGAAGCGATTACGTTTCCAGTGCCTGATCCGAGGTTGCAAGAGGACGTCGGCGCGGCGATCGTGCTCGCCGATGGCGCCCGCTTGGATGCCGCCGAGCTCAGGCGGTACGCCGGCACGCGGCTCGCGCCGTTCAAGGTTCCGAGCCATATTGCCTTCGTGGACAGCATTCCGCGGACTCAAGGTGGCAAGGTACGGCGAGCGGGGCTCGCCGAAGAGCTAGCAGCACTGGGAGTGGTCATTACGAGCGCACGAAACCAGCGGGACGTCGCCGATCCCGGCATGAGCGCGGTCGAGGCAGCGGTGGCGAGCGTGTGGCGGAAGGCCCTCCATCTCCCGGATGTCGGGCTGCTTGATGACTTCTTCTTCATTGGCGGCGATTCCCTGACCGGGGCGCATGTACTCCAGATGATCGATGAGGTTTTCGGTGTCGAACTGTCGCCGTTCGCGATGTACGACGAAGCAAGCACGGTGCAGGGGATGGCACGCCTTATCAAGAAGGCCCGTGAATGACATCGCATGAGCTGTTCGGCTCCGAGATTCCAGGAGCCTATAACCCGAGGCTTGCCATCCGGGAACTGCGGGCCAGCCGAGTGGTGCAGCAAAACCAGCCGAATAAGTCCTTGATTATATGCACAAATCCGCGAGCAGGGAGCTGGATGCTCTGCACGGGACTGGCGGAAAGCGGCGTCGCGGGTTATCCTGTGGAATACTTCATACCATGGGATGAGCCTGGCTGGCTGCGGCTGTGGGGCATTGAGAACTTCGAGGATTTCCTCCGTGTTATGCTGCTTGAAGGAACGTCGCCCAATGGCATTTTTTCGGCCAAAATTATGTGGGGACACGTCGCGCACCTCCTTGGGCGCGTCGCGGGAATTCCTCGGTATCGCGGACTGGGGGCGCCGCAGCTATTTCCTACTATTTTCCCCAATGCGCACTACGTATGGCTCAGCCGGAGGAACATCCTCCGGCAGGCGGTCTCGCATGCCAGGGCGATTCAAACCGGGATCTGGGCGGTCACCGCCCCTGAATCCGATGCCACGGTGGACATGCCGGATTGCGATGTCGGCCTAATCGAGCGCCTGTACCAAGAGGTGTCGGAGCAAGAGCGATGCTGGCAGCAGTTCTTCGACGGCTCACACATTCAGCCGCTGAGGTTGTGGTACGAGGACTTGGTAGCGGATTATCCGGGTACCCTGCGGCAGGTACTGAACTACGTTCAGGCTCCCCTGCCGAATGACCTCGATTCATTCCGGCCCACTGTCGGCCGTCAGTCCAGCTCGCTGAACGAAAGATGGGTACAGTTGTATCGGGAACGGCGGCCATCCTAGCTCGTGAATAGTCGTTATCATTTAACGGAGATGAACAGATGGATTTGTCAGCCGATTTCAGCAGGGCCGATCCGGTGACCGAACTTGCGGCTGCCGCAGGCTGTCCTCATGAACGGATGCCAGGCACTGGCACGCTGTTCGTTTACCAGGCTGACCAAGTGGCACGCCTCGTGTCCAGCGAGGATCTGGGCGCCGAGCACACGGACACGGCGCAGCCAAGACACGGGTCCCCCGCGGAGCGGGAGACGATGCTGAAGCTCCGGCCCTTTTTCGGCAAGTGGCCGGTATTCACGGACGGTGAATATCACGAGCGCGTGCGCCGAGCCGTCGTTCGCGGTCTGCGGGGTGTGCCAATAAGAGCGCTTACCGCGCAGCAGGAAACATTTCTGAGTGGCGCGCTGAAATCACTAAGCGGCCGGTCTTTCGACTGGATAAAAGAGATCGCGATACCGCTGGCTGAGTCCGCCGTTTTCTCGATACTCGGCTCAACTGAGAAGACTCCAATTGAAGCCGCGAAGCTTATCATGAATGAGGTGGCCGTGAACGACATGAACGCGGCTCGGGGTGAAGCCGCCCTGCGGGCGGTATCAACTATTCGTGAATGGGTTCAAGGGCAGGTAGGCGATCCGCCATCGGCGTTTGTTAGGGAAGTCGCGAGCTTGTGGACCGATGAGAACTACGGGCCAGATTCGGCCACGGCGGTCCTGGCGCAAGTTATCACGGGCAGCTATGATCCGATTATCTCGGTGCTCGGTGGTGCGGTTGAGTATGCGGACACTCGGGCTCTGCGCGAGCTGAGACTAGATGCCGTGCGTGAGGAGATACTGCGTTATACGGCACCTTTCCGGGCGACGAATAGGTACGCCCGCCGCCCCGTTAGGGTGGGAGAGCACGAACTCAAGCCCGGGGAACGGGTGGTACTCGTGCTGGCGAGCGCCAATTTCGATCCGGGCGTGTACGTAAACCCGCTGGAATTCCGCGACAGGTCAGACACGCCGCGGTTGTTCAGCTTCGGCGGAGGCCAGCATTACTGTCCCGGTTCCGGCCTGGCCCGTCAGGTGCTTGACACGCTGCTGAGGTCTCTGATCTCCCAAGAGACCTGGTTTGCGGTGGAGTCTGTGGAGCGAGAGCCCCAGTTGTCGATGCTGCGCTACAGGCACTTGCACGGACAATTGCGGCCGCTTCCGGCCCACGGGTAACGACGCGCGCGCCCGCGCCGCGCTCCGGTCCGGCCCTCATCAACGCCATCGCACCCGGGCCTGAACCCGTAGTAGTCTACGTTTCCGAAAGCAGGGGCGTACTCGCATCAACCGCCATGCGCCCGATCGCCTCCGGTAGCATCACCTGCAGATACCCGCGCGGTCTCAGGGAATCCGGGATCTCCGCTTGGATTTAAATTAAGGCCTGCACTAGAGGGAAGTATCGATGATGGACGTCAATGAATTGAGTCAAGAGTTCGATGAGGCCATAGAGCGGGCAGTGGGACGTGATGAAGTTGACGCGGTACGGAGGAGGTTCCTTGGCAGGCGAAGCGCAATCAAGGCCCTTTTTCGCGAGCTGGGCTCGATCGAGCCCGACGAACGTAAGCGGCGGGCTCAATTGCTCAATGCATTGTCCGAGCGGATGGAGGCCGCGGTAGCCGACCGGCTGGCAGCGGCCGGAGGCGACGACGAGCAGGCGCGACTGCGCGACGAGGCAGTCGATGTCACCCTTCCCGGGGCGGCCGGGCAGGGCGGAAGCGTCGGCGCATGGCATCCCGTAACGGAGGTGGAACGGCGCTGCCTGGCAGTTCTTGGGCGCCTAGGCTTTGAGTTCCGCAGCGGGCCGGAAGTCGAAGATGCCTACCATAATTTCGACGCGCTGAACATCCCGCCGCACCATCCGGCACGGGATCTCCAGGACACCTTCTGGCTGGCTGGCGGGAAGCTGCTCCGGTCGCATACGACGACCGTGCAGATACGCGAACTTGAGACCAGGCCCGAGCTTCCGATCAAGGTGGCCTCCGCGGGGCGCGTTTACCGCAATGAGGCCGTCGACGCGACGCACTTGGCGATGTTCCATCAGCTAGAGGGCTTCTGGGTTGAGCAAGGATTGACGCTCTCTCATCTGAAAGGAGTCCTGGAATTTGTAACCCGCGAACTGTACGGGCCCGAGCGGCTTATCAGGTTCAAGCCCAAGTACTATCCGTACACTGAGCCGTCAATCGGCCTTGATATCTCGTGCGCAAGCTGCCAGGGCAAGGGTTGCGACGCATGCCACAAGATCGGCTGGGTGACCGTGATCGGAGCTGGAATGATCCATCCTGACGTGCTCGCCAGGTTCGGCTACAACCATTCCAAGATCCGTGGTTTCGCGTTTGGGTGGGGTACTACGCGCATGACCGCGCAACTGCTTGGGCTGACGAAGGCACGTCGCCTGCACGAGACCAAGCAGCGCCAACTCGAGTACCTGAACAGGGGCGCGCTGTGAAGTTCTACCTGAGCGGTCTGCGCAAGTACTGCCCGGCTCTTCCGGCAACCGAGGATAAGGCTGTCGCCGCACTGGACGACGCCGGCATCGAAGTGCAGGGAATCGAGTCCGGCGAGACCGGTACCGACACCGTTGTCTCGGTGGAACTGCTGGCCAACCGCGGCGATCATCGCTGTTACCTCGGTGTCGCCCGCGAACTCGCCGGAAGGCTGGACGGCGTGGTAGTCGCGCCGAAGGCGGCACCGCTGTCCATCGCGACGCCCGGCGGTATCCCGTGCCTGGTGAGCACGGGCGACTGCCTGACGTACATGCTGACGCCGCTTGACGTACTTGATCACAGCGCGCCGCTTGGCGCGGAAACTCGCCGGATGCTGCGGGTCGAGGGAGGCGAGACGGGCGCCGCGGTGGTGGATGCCGCCAACGCCGTCTCGCTGCAAATCGGTCAGCCCCTGCATGCCTTCGACGCGGACAAGATCCAGGGAACCATCGAAGTCCGCCATAGCCTGACGGGGGAAACCGCCCGATTGCTCGGCGAACAGAACCCGCGACCGCTCCCCGCGGGCACCTTGGTCATCGCGGACGACGCGAAGGTCCTCGCCATAGCCGGGGTCATCGGCTGCGAGGAATCGCGCGTCACGCCCGTTACCTCTCGCGTCATTCTCGAATCCGCGACGTTTGACCCGGTCGCCGTGCGCAAGTCGTCATCGGCGCTGGGCGTCGTGACCTCGGCGGCGCAGCGGTTCGAGCGCGGTGGCGATCCCGCGCTGCCTGCCGCAGGAGCGGCACTGGCGGTGAAGCTACTGGAAGAGTCCGGCGCGGCCCGCGCCAGCGGACCTAGCACCATGGCTAGGGCCTGGGAGGCGGACCTGCCCGTGATTAGCGTCGACTTCGCTGACCTTGCGGACTTTCTCGGCACGGACATCCCGCCAGGAGAGACCGCCAATCGGCTGGAGCGCTATGGGATCAAGCACGTGGGCGGCGGTGACTTCAAGGTACCTAGTCACCGAATATGGGACCTGACGCAAGCGCAGGACCTGTATGAAGAGGTCGCGCGAAGCATTGGATATAACTGCTTGCCAAGCGTGCTTCCCGTGGCAAGCATCGGCGCGGAGCCCGGACCGGCCGAGCAAGGTGCCCAGGTGGCCGGGGACGTGCTCGTATTGGCCGGTTTCTACGAGGTCATCACCGACGGTTTTTACGACCGTGCGCTAGTGCGCCGCCTGGGCGTGCAGCCGGGCAGCCACCTGGACTGGCACGTTTCCACGGTAAACGCGGTGGAACGGCACTACGAGCTACTGAAGAATAACTGCTTGGCCCAGGCGATGGCGGCCTTGGAGACCAACGCACGTTACCGGACGACAGACGTCCGTCTCTATGAGTTCACGCATGTATTCGAGCCCGTCGACTCCGGCGTACGCGAGCGTGGCGTCCTCTGGGCGATCGCCGTCGGCTCGGCCAACCCTGGCTCGTGGTCCGGGGGAACCGACCGGCCGGTCGATGTGTTCTTCGTCAAGGGGGCCGCCGAGCAGGTCGCCGCCCGGCTCCGCTTCCGGCTTGAGTCGGTGCCGATCGCGCGGTCGGGTCATGTGCTTGCGCCGTACCTGCATCCCTGCCGAAGCATGGTGCTGCATGCCGGCGGCCGCCAGGCCGGGGTCATCGGTGAGGTGCACCCGCAGGTCGCCGAGCGCTTCGGCGTGGCAGGCACTCGCCCCGTTTACCTCGAACTGGATGCGACCGTGCTGGTGCCGCATGAGCGGCCCGTGCTGCCTGCTTTGGAAGAGGCCCCGCCGATCGAAAGGATGCTCGACTTCGTCATCCCCTCCTCGCTCACTAGCCATGACGTGATACGGGTGCTGAGCGAGGCGGCGCCAAGCCGCCTGCGCGGACTGCATGTGGCCGATGTCTTCGAGAACTCAAGCACCCTCGGCGCGGGCATGCGCTCAATCACCTTCCGGTTGCTTCTCTCCGCCGAGCCTACACCGACGTCAGAAGAACTAAATGCGGAAGTGCGGGCAATGATTGACGCGGTGGTAGCGGCTTTCTCTGAGTATGGCGTCCGGCTTCGTTGACAAATAGCGCTTTCCTCGATTCCAGCGGGTCGGCATGGATCGCTGATTCGCGCTCATTACACGCAACCTTGCCGAAAGACTGGCTGTTGGTGCATCCTGGCGCCGGGCCCTTTTGCTGATTATCACGGCAACCGTGGAGCCTGGACGGCAGAGAGAAATGATGAACGAGACACCGGCAGACCATGTGGAACGCTCGATGGTCGGTGTGGTCGGGTGCGGGAGAATCAGCCCAGCCTACCTGACGGCCGCCCAGCGATTTCCCTCGCTAGATCTCGTGGCATGCGCGGACGTCGACGCCAAGCGAGCAGAACGCCGCGCGGCTGAATTCGGCGTCCCGGTAGCCTGCACAGTGGACGAATTGCTGTCGATGGACGTTGACGTGGTGGTCAATCTGACGCCGCCGAAAACGCATCACGAAGTGTCCATGGCGGCCTTTGCGGCCGGCCAATCGGTGTACTCAGAGAAGCCACTCGCGATGAATCGCCCGCAGGCACGGGAGTTGATCGCGGCGGCTCGTGACCGGGGCGTTCGGCTTGGCTGCTCACCAGACACTTTCCTCAGTCCGGCCTACCAGATGGCGCGAAGCCTGGTGGACTGGGGCGCCATCGGGGATCCCGTAGGGGCGGTGGCCTTCTTCGCCTCGCGTGGCCCCGAGGCGACCCACCCCGACCCTGCCTCCTTCTATCAGCCCGGGGCGGGACCCCTGCTTGACATGGGGCCCTACTATGTGGCTGCCTTGGTGAACCTGCTTGGACCAGTAGTCCGCGTCGCGGGCTCAACCGCGGCCGGCGGAGCAGACCGGCTGGTGTTGTCCGGCCCGCGCCGCGGGCAAACCGTCCCTGTGAGCACGCCGACCCACGTCTCGGCCACCCTCACCTTCGCCAACGGTGCCGTCGCCACGCTGATGACCAGCTTCGAGGTCTGGGCGGCGAACCTGCCACGCATTGAGGTCTACGGAACAGGGGGGAGCTTGAGCCTTCCCGATCCCGACGAGTACGGCGGGTGCGTGCTCTGGCATCAGGCCAGCCGGACCACGTGGCGCGACATGCCCACGGGAGCGTTTCCCGCGGGCCGCGGCATCGGCCTGGCCGACATGGCAGCGGCACTGCGCACCGACCGGCCGCACCGGGCCGACGGCGAACTCGCCATGCACGTGCTGGACATTCTGCTCGCCGTCTTGGAATCCGACGCCCGCCACGAGCACGTCGTCGTGGAAAGCACGTTCACCCCCCGCCGCCCGGTGCCGGCGACGGGCGTCGAACACGACCCGGGCAAGTGATCCGCGTCGCCGACCGCATATCCGCACGATCCATCACCCAGAGGAACGCATCACGGTGTCAAAGGACAAGCTCGCTATCCAGGGCGGTGCCCCGCTCCGGGAACGCCCGTATTCCCGCAGGCGCGGGGCCGGACTGATCGGTGACGCCGAACTAGCCAATGTCACCAGCGTCCTGAGGGCGAAGGCCCTGTTCCGTTACGCCAGTTCGCTCGGGATGGCAGAACAGGTGGAACGCCAACTGTGCGACCGGTTCGATGTGGAGTTCGCGCTGACCGTGAGTTCGGGGACGGCGGCGCTGTTCGCCGCCCTCGTGGCGATGGGCATCCAGGAGGGCGACGAGGTCATCGTGCCTGCCGTGACCTTCGTCGCCACCGTCGGAGCCGTCGTGATGGCGCGTGCCGTCCCGGTGTTCGCGGAAATCGACGAATCCCTCACCCTGGACCCGGCCTCGGTGGAGGCCTGCGTCACGCCGCGTACCAAAGCGATTGTCCCCGTGCATCTCGACAACGTGGCCGCTGACATGGACGTTCTCGTGCCGGTGGCGGAGCGTCACGGGCTGAGGATCCTCGAGGACGCGGCGCAGGCGGTCGGAGTGACCTACCGGGGCAAGCCCGTCGGCAGCCTGGGACACGCCGCCGGATTCAGCTTCCAGCAAGGTAAGAACATTACCTCCGGCGAGGGCGGTGCCGTTCTTACCTCGGACTGGACGGTCTACGACAACGCATGCCGGTTTCAGGACCAGGGCGGGCAGTTCACGACGGCCACCGGCCGGCGCACCCATTCCTCCGGCGAGCCGTTCGTCGGGATGAACATGCGGATGACAGAACTGGCCGCTGCGGTGCTTGTCGCGCAGCTTGACCGGCTCGACGGCATCGTCACCGACTGCCGCAAGCGGGGTCAGTGGATCCGGGGCCAACTGGCTGACCTGGGCCTTAACTGGCGGCGGATGCCGGACGAGTCCGGTGAGGGAGGAAGCCTGGTCTTCTTCATGGAGAGCGCCGGGCAGGCCCGCGATTTCGCCGCCGCGCTCGGCGCCGAGGGCGTACCCGCCGGGCAGATGTACGACGCTAAGGCGGTCTACCTGAACCCCGCAATCCTGGCCCGCAGGACGCTGTGGACGGTCGGCGGCCCTTTCCACAGCGCCGGATATCCGGACGGGCGCCGCTACCATCCGGGGCTGTGCCCGCGCAGCGAGGAACTGTTTGCCCGGCATGTGGTCATAGGTGTCGGCGCGGAGATGACCGACGCCGACACGGAACTGGTCGTTGCCGCGGTGCGCAAAGTCGCTGCGTGCCTGCCGTGGTAAGGCTCGGGAGGGCCGTGGCGTGAAGGTGCTCATCGTCACCGACCTCGCCGTCGAGACCGGACGCGGAGCGGTGTCGCGGTTCGCCCACGTGCTCCCCGAGTTGTCCGCGCGGGCTGAAGTCGTAGTCGCCGGTCTTGGTGAGGCGGACGAACTGTGCCGCGACGCCGTGAAGCGCAGCGGGGTTCATTTCCGTCAGCTTCCCTTTGCGGTAGACGGCTGGCGTGTCCTCCACCCGCAGGCCCTGGCCGGCCGGATCGCGGAGATCGTCCGCCGGGAACGGCCCGACCTCGTGGTGCTCTACTGGGAGATATGGGACCTGATGCACGCATTGACGCGCGTCCTGAGGGATGTCCCCTTCCTGTACATGCCGCACTCGATGCCGTTCCTGGACGCCATGGGGCGCCCCAGTTCATCGTTCGCGATCGACTTCGTCCGCCGCCTGGCCAGCGAACGCAGGGGCTACGCGGTCAGGCACATGGTAACGCACGTGCACCAGGCCGGGATTCTCAGAACACTGCCGAGGATCGTCATCAACGAGACGATTGACCTTTACCTGGAGCGCTATTTCCCCGAGGCTCCCACGGTACGCGCATTGCCGGGATACGCCGTCGACCTGCCGGCCATCCGGGCGGCCGTGAGCAGCGAGAAGCATTACGACGTGGCATTCATGGCCAAGCTCACCGCGGGCAAGGGGGCCTTCGAATTGCTCGGGGCCGTGCGCAGGCTCCGCGACCGTCGGCCAGGCATTCGCGTGGTCGTCATCGGCTCGTTCGAAGACGAGCCCACGCGACGCCGTTTCCTGGCGCTGCGAGGGCATGCCGGGCTGACGGACACCGTGGAACTGGCCGGCTGGCTGACGGGACCAGGGAAGTACCGTGTGCTCGGTTCGGCGCGGGTGTTCTGCTGCCCGACGATTTCGAACGACACGTTCTCGCAGTGTCTGCTCGAAGCCATGGCCTGCGGTCTGCCCGCGGTCTGCTATGACATGCCCTTCGTCCGGGCGGTGTACGGCGACACCCGGGCCGTGCGCCGTGCGCCGTTCAAGGACCGGGCGGCGATGGCTCAGGCGCTGGACGAGTTGCTGGCGCAGGCGGACGGCGGTTCCGCACCCGTGGAGTTCGCCAAGCGCTACGCGTCCTGGTCGGCGGTGGCCGCCGCCGAGATACGCGCTTACCAGGCCTACTTGGGGTTGCCCTCATAGGCCCTCATAGGCTCCGGGATTAACCTATGAATAGGTGGTCCGCCCGGTAAGCCTAATGACGGGAGTAACTCCATTGGTACCGGTCCCACTCACGCACGCACAGCAGGTGATCTATGACTTGCAGTCGCGGGGGGCGCGGAATCTGCAAATAGCGCTGTGCGTGCGTATCAAGGGCTTCGCCGATCCCGAGGACTTTAGGCGTGCGGCGGCCGATGTTACGGCGCGGCACGCGGTCATGGGTTCCCTCCTGGAACTAAGGGATGGTGAACCGGTCCAGCGGCTAGTCGAGCGGACGCCTTCCTTCACGCTTCTTGATATAACGGCCCCGGTTGACCAGCAGGCCGATAGGCTGCTATCCGCCGAGGCGGACGCGCCAATTGACCTATTTCGGGAAAGACCGTTCCGCTTCGTGCTGGCACGCGCGGGCGCCGACGAGGTTTTCTTGCTGCTCGTGG
>Ga0335078_10001322_pt1 | contig 37631 bp, 29 predicted proteins | sample Lox_Sample_32_FD_206711 | JGI IMG/M metagenome (GOLD analysis project Ga0335078, IMG submission 206711) | Soil microbial communities from Loxahatchee National Wildlife Refuge, Florida, United States - Lox_Sample_3.2 | ecosystem: Environmental > Terrestrial > Soil > Wetlands | place: USA... | reverse complement strand
TGAAGCGCGCAACCGGCTTGCCTTTCATATCCAGCTTCTGCAATTGCAGATAGAGCAGCGTCCCCAGATAGTTCAGCCGAAGATTGTTGATGACGAACCGGTCGAACTGGTGGCCATGGATGGCCAGGTGGTGGCGGCCGCTGTAGGTCCACTCATATTGTTCGTAGACCTTGACGCCCACCAGGTGCGACATCAGATTGCTCAACCCCTGATCGTGGTTGCCCTCGACCCACACGACTTCGACCTGGCGTTTGGGATTGGAGAGCTTGCGGATAGCGCCAAGAAATTTCCAGTGGTCTTTAGTAAGGCGGGCGAAATTGAGATCGGCGAAAATATCGCCCAGAAGGATCAGGCGGCGAAAACGATTTTCCTTGAGCACGCGCGTAGCTTCGCGGGCGCGGCTGCACTCGGAGCCCAAATGCACGTCGGAGAGGATCAGCGTGTCATAAACCGGCGGATCTTTTGGCAGACCGCTGGGCAGATCGCCGACCCGCAGATCGACAGACTGATCCATACTTAATTAGTAACGTAAATATGTTACGAGGTGATTAAAAATGCACAAAGTGCGCTGCAGTAACCAAATGGTAACTACAGAGTTTTGGGAACCAGCGCGTCGTGTTTAGTTGTCATTACAAATCGGCTTTTAGCCGTGAGGAATGTGCTTTTGATACGGGGGAGGCAGATTCCTTGGGACTGAAGTCCCTCGGAATGACGAGGTGCTGAGCTTATTTTTCCGCTGGCGGGACATACTCTTTCGGCGCGGCTACGCCTTCGCCAAAAAAGTATTGCTCCATCTGCTTGACGATGGCTTCCTGATCTTCGCGCCGGGCAGGGTTGAGGCGGTACTCATTGAGCAGCATCTTGCAGAACTCAGTCCACTGCCGCCACGCTTCCGCCGAGACGTTATCGTAAATCTTTTGTCCCAGCTCGGTATCGAATGGAGGCTCGTCGAGCCCGGGAAGTTCCTTTTGCAGCTTGACGCAGAAGACTTTGTGCTCCGCCATAGTCCCTCGCTATGGCAAAAATTATCTCATAGTGAACGCGCTTGCCGCTGCCTTGCTCCATGTCTCGGCCACCTTTGCGGTACTTCGCCTTCTTCGCGGTTCAAGGCTCTTACGCATTTCTAAAAGAAAGCCTCTAACCGCAAAGTTCGCAAAGAAGAGCCGTCAAGGACGCGGAAGAGACGCTCCAGTGCTTTGGGGCGTCCTATAATGGCCGCCGTTCATGGACTCTTTCCTCTCCGCCGTTCGCTGGCTGTTCGATTCTGACCGCGGCCCGCGCGACCGGTTCGTCCCGCGCTGGATTTTCCTGCGCGCGCTGGGGCTGATTTATTTCTCCGCATTTCTCTCGCTGCTGTTCCAAATCAAAGGCCTGATCGGTCCAAACGGAATCCTTCCCGCCGGCAATTACTTGCAAGCCGTGACCCAATCGTTCGGTTCGTACGAGCGCTTCTGGTTTGCGCCATCGTTACTCTGGTTTTCGACCAGCTCCCCCATGCTGATCGCGATCTGCTGGGTCGGCATGATCGCGGCGATCCTGCTCACGTTCAATCTCTGGCCGCGCGGAATGCTCGCCATTTGCTTCTTATGTTTTCTTTCCTTCGTCAGCGCTGCCGGAGATTTTTCTGGCTACCAGTCCGACGGTATGCTGCTCGAAGCCGGATTCATCTCGCTTTTCTTTGCCCCTTCCGGCTTTCGTCCGCGATGGGGCCAATTATCTCCACCGTCGCGCATGAGCCTTTTTCTCTTGCAGTGGGAGTGGTTCCGCATTTACTTCGAGTCGGGAGTAGTCAAGCTGGCCAGCGGTGATCCGCAATGGCGCAACTTCACCGCCATGGACGAGTATTACCAGAACGGCCCGCTGCCCACCTGGATCGGCTGGTACGTGCAGCACTTGCCGCACTGGTTTCACGCCGGCACGGTCTATGCCACGCTCGCCCTCGAACTGGGCCTGGTCTGGATGATGTTTCTTCCCCGCCGATGGCGCATTATTTGCTTCTTCATCGTTACTCCCTGGCAGATCGGTGTCATCCTCACCGCGAATTACACATTTCTGAACTATCTGGTCTTTGCGCTGGGATTTCTTCTGCTCGACGACAAATTTGTTCTTCGATTTTTCCCGGAGCGATGGAAGAAGGCTTTTTCCAAACAAACCGCTACGGCTTCTGGCGGCAGCGAAGTTTTATCCGGCGATTCACCCAGCCCTCAACTCGCCGCCCTGCGCATCTCCGTCTGCACCGCAATGCTGGGCTGGATTTTCTATGCCACCACAGCGCAAATGCTCTGGATTTTATTCCCCCGTTTGCCACTTCCCACTTCACCCGTGGAAGCGCTCGAGCCCTTTCGCATCGCCAACCGCTATGGCTTATTCGCCGTCATGACACGCGGAAGATATGAGATTGAATTTCAAGGATCAAATGACGGCCAAACCTGGACCGCTTACCCATTCCGTTTTAAGCCGCAAGATCCCAAGCAAGCGCCGGGAATTTATGCGCCATATCAGCCTCGTTTCGATTGGAATTTATGGTTCGCCTCGCTAGGCAATTGGCGCGAATATCCGATCGTGACCAACGCCGAGGTTCGGCTGCTTGAGAACGACAAGGATGTATTGGAGCTTTTTGCCGGCAATCCTTTTCCCAACCAGCCGCCGCGCCAAGTGCGGGCCGTGCTTTGGCAATATTGGTTCACAACTCCCGCCGAAAAGCGCGCGCAGGGAACGTGGTGGAGACGGCAGCTTTTGGGAGTTTATGCGCCGGTTCTGGAACGGCAGCCGGACGGAAAGATTGGAGTGGTGGAAATGCCGGGACCGGCAGGATCGCCTTGAGCACTCTTCAGGTAACCCCGGCCGCCTTCATCCGGGGATTCGATTTCAACAAACGACCAGCGGCTTGGTCTTATACGCTTTGTAACCGCGCGAGGTCAGCCGGATCACGCCCCGGACCTGCTCCTCCACAAACCCATCGTTCCGCAACTCGGCTAGCGCAACGCGTGCCGAAGAGGAATCGAGGATGTGCTTGGGCAGCGTCACAAACTCGGCCGGATCATGCTCATACCGATCAGCCAGCGTGACCAGCAGCTCGCTCTGGATTGCTTCTGTGTGCATAGAATGTCTCGCTGTACTTAGAGGATGTTATGCATTCCCTGGAAGTGAAGAAATGGCCCCCACGTGCCGGGTAAGGGGCACGATAGTCACTTCTGGGCGCCTTCTGTATTCGCTTTATATTCGCCCATGGCGCGCGCATCGAAGCGCTCGCCGCAGCACAAAACCTGGAAGGGTTGATTCAGATGCCGGCAGGCACTGACAAACTGGTCGGGCGACGCGGTATTGAACTCGAACATTTCGTAATGGCAGGGAATCACCGTTTTCGCACCGATGTCGTGGGCCAGTTGCGCCGCTTCTGCGCCGAATAAATTGCCGGGCACGCGCCGTTCCGCAGCGCGGCCGTTGATGGGAAGCAGGGCCACGTCAACCGCAAACGGCCGCAGCTTTTCCGCCATGCCGTCGTATCGGATTGTGTCGCCACTGTGGTAGAGGTTCCAGCCGCCAAACTGCAAAACGTAGCCCAGGAACTTTGCCCGGCGCTGTTCATCGCGCTCGACAGTTTCATGGGCGGAGGCGACTCCGGAAAATCGAATTCCTGAAAGGTCGATTGTGCTGCCATCATCGAGTCCGATCGGCTTGGCCGGATCGATCTCCAGGCGGTCAGCGACAAAAGCTCGGTTCGCTTCCGGGATAAGAAGTTTCACCGATGGGTTTCCATCCAGAATCGGGCCGAGAGACTCCGCGTCCAGATGATCGGTGTGATTGTGCGAGGAAGTAACGATATCGACGAACGAGAGCTGCGCGGGATCGATGACCAGCTCGGTCATCCGCACGTGTGGCTTGTCGGTTGTGGCGTATTTTCGCGTGAGCGAATCGGAAAGATAGGGATCGAGCAGAACGTGACGGCCCTGCCATTGCAGCAGGAACCCGCTCTGCCCCAGCCACCACAGGCGGAAGCCGGGATCGTTGGCATGGGCGCGAATATCGGCGAGCAGAGCATCGTGGGACTGCACCGGCTGGATCACGCCAGTCCCAGATCCTTGCGTACGATTGCGACCCCCTCCACCATGTTGATCAGCTTCTGCCGCGCGGCCCAGCGGGCGGTTTGGCTCAGGCCGCAATCCGGCGCGAAAGCAAGCCTCTCGGCGGGCGCGTATTTCAGGCACAGGCGCACGCGTTCGGCCACGTCTGCGGGCGTCTCGACGTAGTAGCTCTTCACGTCGATTATGCCGACGGCAACGTCAATGCTTCGTTTCGCGATTTCTCCAATTACCTCGATCTCCGCAAACTCGCGGCTGGCCATCTCCAGGTGAATTTCGTTTACCGGCAGTTCAAAGAACGCCGGAAACAGAGGCGCGTAGCGTCGGGGAGCGACCGCGCGCCCTTTGTAGTTGCCAAAACACAGATGAGTGGAAAGACGGCATTTGCCAACGATAGGCCGGACGGTTTCGGCGAAAATGTTGACGAAGTGATAGGGGTCCTCGCGATAGGCGTAGCAGCTCATCGAAGGTTCATCGAGGGTAATTTCCCGGCAACCGGCCTCGACTAGTTGCTCCAGTTCCGTGCGAACAATGGGAACCAGCGCGTCAGCGATTTCCCACCTGCTGGCATAAGGCCGCCCGGGCTCGATGCGGCCGCTCAAAGTGTAAGGGCCGGGCAAGCTGGCCTTGAGAACAGGTCCGGCCGGCGCGATCTTCTGCAGGAGCTTGAATTCATTCACTGCACCCAGACCATGTTTCGAGGCGATCGCGCCGGTCACCTTATATTTTCCGCGCTGATCGTGGGCGGGCGGACCGAAACGGCGCGGCGAAAACGGCGTCGGGTCGATGCCCTCGAGTTGGCGGTAGAACGAGAGGTTGAAGTCGTAGCGGCCCTGCTCGCCGTCGGTGATCACATCCAGCCCGGCTCGCACCTGATCGTGGACCACGGCGATCACGGCGTCGGAGCGCATCTCTTCGATATCAGCCGCGCCAAATTCCTGAACGTGCGAAGCGGCAAACTCGAGCCATCCCGGAAACGGATAGCTGCCGACCACGGTGGTCATCAAGGGACGGCGAGTCTTCGTTTGCGGTTCCAAATTAGTCTGGTGAGTTCCTGGCGGGCCCTCCAGGATTTGAACTTGAGCCGATTTCGCGGGCGTGAGGCCGAGCCACGGGCGAAATCCCGAGCTATGCGAGGGACCTCCCCTAAAATACCAGATGCGTTGCTGGTGGGCCCTCCAGGATTTGAACCTGGGACCAATGGATTATGAGTCCACTGCTCTAACCGCTGAGCTAAGGGCCCACGAAGCCTCAAATCTAGCACAACCAAACCCGGCTATCGGCCAAGAGCTGACCGTCCTTCCAACGTCCTGCCAGTAAGCAACTTAGGCAGAGAAGGCTGCGGCCGTTTGCACCGGAGTAATTCGGAGTTTCGTAACTCTCCCCGTTACGAAAGTTTGCATTTCCGGGAGGCAAACGTTGTATTCAAGTCTTTTGACTGCTATCACTTAGAAGTCGCTCCCAGTCCGACTTTTCATTCCCCTGAAAAGCAGTGAAGGGAGTCGTGCGGAGGTTTGTGACCAACCGCTCGCAGTCATGGCGGCACCTGAGCGTCGGGGCCAAGGCCTTCATCAGCCTGGTAATCCTGGCAGGCACCTGTGTCCTGATATACGGCGCTGCCAACCCCACCAGCCGCAACATCGCCCAATTTATTTGTTATTTGCTGGTCGCGATCCTGGCCGCGCGCCTGAAGGTCCATTTGCCCGGCATTACCGGCACGATGTCGGTGAATTTTCTGTTCATTCTGCTGGGCATGCTGGAGTTGAGTTTCTCGGAAACGCTCATCCTGGGCACGGCCGCCATCCTGGTGCAGTGTTTTTATCGCGATCGTCCGAGCGCTCTGCAGATTACGTTCAACATTTGCGCCAGCGCCTTCGCCACAGCCATCGCATACTCGGTTTATCATTTCGCATTGGGCACAGGGCTGCTGCATAGCCGTCCTCTTTCGCTCGGCGTGGCCGCCGCAACCTACTTCGCCGCCAATACCGGATCCATCGCCGGCGTAATTGCGCTCACCGAGAGCAAAAGCCTGAAGCGGATCTGGGTGGAATGCTATTTCTGGTCGTTTCCCTATTACCTGGTCGGAGCCGCCTTCGCCGGCATGATTGGCTGGTTTAACCGCATTTTTGACTGGGAAGCCTCTTTGCTGATCGTTCCCGTCATCTACCTGTTTTTCCGTTCCTATCGTCTTTATTTAGGAAAGCTGGAAGATGAGAAGCGCCACGTAGAAGAAATGGCCAACCTTCACCTGCGCACCATCGAAGCGCTGGCGCTTGCCATCGAGGCCAAAGATCACACGACGCACGATCACCTGCAACGCGTTCGCGTTTATGCCATCGAGGTAGCCAAGGAGTTAGGGATCGAAGGCGAGGAAATGGAGGCGTTACATGCGGCCGCGTTGCTGCACGATATCGGCAAGCTGGCGGTGCCTGAGCACATCATCTCCAAGCCCGGACGGCTCACTCCCGAAGAATTTGAAAAAATGAAAATTCACCCGCTGGTCGGGGCTGAGATTCTGGAACGCGTCCGCTTCCCGTATCCGGTGGTGCCGATCGTACGCGCGCACCATGAGAAATGGGATGGTTCAGGTTATCCGTTTGGCCTGAAGGGCGAACAGATTCCCCTGGGAGCGCGCATTCTTACTGCAGTGGATTTTCTCGATGCCATGGCCTCCGATCGCCAATATCGCCGGGCCTTGCCCCTCGAAGAGGCGATGAAGCGGCTGGAGAGTGAATCCGGTAAGGCATTCGATCCCAAAGTCGTCAATGTCCTGAATAGGCGGTACCGCCAGCTGGAGAAGCTGGTCGAAGCCCCTGGCGAACGATCAGAGCCAGCTCTCTCCAAAGACCTGAAGATCGAGCGCGGTTTGGCTCCGGCGGCAGGATTCGAGGACATCGCGGTCAAAGACCTTCCCGGCCGCGAAGCGAAATTTCTTTTTTCCATCGCTGCCGCCCGCCAGGAAGCTCAGACCCTGTTTGAATTGAGCCAGGACCTGGGAGCTTCGCTCAGTCTGCGTGAAACGCTCTCTGTTTTTTCGGAAAAGCTGCGCCGGCTGGTGCCGCATGACGCCATCGCCGTTTACGTCAAGCGGGGCGAGGAATTGGTACCGGAATACGTAAGCGGTGACAATCACCGGCTGTTCGCTTCACTCCGGATTCCCTGGGGGCACGGGCTTTCCGGTTGGGTTGCGCAAAACCGCAAGCCGATCGTTAACGGCAATCCATCCGTCGAACCGGGTTACTTGAACGATCCGACCAAGTTCTCCACGCTGAGTTCGGCATTGGCGATTCCACTGGAGGGGTTGACCGGCGTCGTCGGCGTTTTGGCCGTCTATCATGCCGATCAGGACGCCTTCACTTCCGACCATCTGCGCATCCTGCTCGCAATCAGCTCCAAAATGGCGCTGGCCATCGAGAATGCCCTGAAGTATGAACAAGTAGAAAGCTCGGCTTCCACGGATTATCTGACCGGACTGCCCAACGCGCGTTCGCTCTTCCTGCAGTTGGAAAAGGAACTGGTCCGCTGCAAGCGCGAAAACACTTCGCTCGTCGTGATGGTCAGCGACATGGATGGCTTCAAGCAAATCAACGACCGCTTTGGGCATCTCGAGGGTAACCGCGTGTTGCGGCTGTTCGCGCAAGCGCTGAAAGAAAGCTGCCGTGAATACGACTATGTGGCCCGCATGGGCGGCGACGAATTTGTCATCGTGGCCCCGGGCCTCTCCACCGAAGCCGCGGTCAAGAAAGCCGAAAGCCTTCGCGGTTTGGCACGCCAGGCCGGCATTGACGTCTGCAACGAAGACATTCTCTCGCTCAGCGTGGGCCAGGCCTTGTATCCCACGGACGGGAAAGATGCGGAAGAACTGCTCGCTGAAGCCGACCGCCGCATGTATCTGGAAAAGCAAAAACAGCCGGCCCGCAAAAACCGCCGCCTGTTCCCCCGCATGAAGTGCCGAGTCACCATCGAATTGCACCCCAATGAAAGTGAAGCGCCTGTGCTGGGCAATCTCATCGATGTCAGCCTGGGAGGTTGCTACGTCGAAACCAGCGCGCTTCTGCCGCCTGGCAGCAAACTGAAGGTGATCTTCTCGATTGACGACGGCAGGCTACAGGCGGAAGGCAGCGTGGTCCGAATCGATCCCGGCCTGGGCATCGCCGTCCAATTCAATGAGATGGGCCGCGATGAGCGCGACCGCATGCACCGCGTGCTCGAGTACGTCCACAACACCTCGATGTACTACGACAACCGCTATTTTTCCAAGCTGCTGAATCGCTAGCGGCTAATCAGTCCGGATGCAGGCCGGGCGTCTCGCCGGGCGACAAGTTTTCGAGTCCAACGCAGGCAGAGCGGGGCATCGCGCCCGGCAGGGTCTTTCCGTTGGAATTACTTTTTTCCCCCATGGAATTCCCCCTTGGCGGAGAAGCGTTCGTAGGCCCATTCCTGCTGGCTCTTTTGAGGCGTAACCACCGCCGCGGCGACAACCGGCTCCTGTCCCCAATCCGCCGGCGCCGGATGGATGCCCCAAACATTTCCCGGCTCATCCAACGCCAGCCCGACCAGCCAATACTTCTTGTTAGCGCCGAGCGGCACGGCGTTGGCGACATGGGCAGTCGCAGTTTGTCCGCTGGGCAGTTCATCCAGCAGAACCGCAACTCCAGACCCCAGCGGTTGCGACAGGCGCACCCCGCAGCCCTGAAGATTGACCACCAGCGTATGACAGTGCTCCGAGAACGTGACGCTGGGATCGACACTGGAGACGCAAAGTGGAATCTGAGCTTTTACCCGGGTGCTGCGGCGGTTCTGGGGTGCTGCTTTGGGAGTCGAAGCCATAGTGGGAACCTGAGGGAGATTTTACGTTTGAAAAGCGCCTCGGTACGGCTTTGAGGAGATAGAAATGCAAACCAAGGTAACTCCCGCCAAGTTTTCATCCGGAAGACCCCGCATCCAGATTCTTTAGACCCTCGGTGCTCCTCTGTGCCTTCTGCGTTTGAAGACTTTGCGGGAGTCAGAACGCAGTCTGGATTTGGATCAAGTGCGCAGGTTGCGCCTTGCGCAGCATGTTGGCCGAAGGAATTCCGGTGCGGTGAAAAGATTTTTCGCAATCGGCGCTCGATGGCCCCCGCATGCTGCCTTCCATGTAAGCCAGGCCCGGGCAGCGCGTGCAACTCGTCATATGCGGACACGTCGAGCACACCGGCAAATCTCTGGCGTGGATGGCGCGCACTTCTTTCAGAGCGGTCGAGTTCTGCCAGATATCAAGAAATTTCTGCCGCCGCACATTGCCGGCCGGCAGCGGAAACTGCACGCAGGGGAAAACATCTCCATAGGGAGAAATGTAGGCCGCGGTGTGCCCCGCGCTGCAGGAATATCCATCCATATCGTCTTCGCTCACCGGCGAAGGCGGAGCGCAATATTCATCGACATTGCCCACGAGTTCTGGATTGTGCAGAACGCTGCCCAACTCAGAACCCGGTATGCGCAGATTAAGAATGGAAGTGTCGCCATCGATCTTCGGCGTGATCGTCGGATCGAGCGTGTAATGCACGTCAAGATCGCGCGCCAATTGTTGCACGCCCTGATAATCGCCTGCATTGCTGGTCATCAAAACGTTCGCGATGACCACTTTCAGCCCCTGCGACTTCAAAAAGCGAATCGATTCGAGTGTCCGTTTTAGCGACCCCGGAAGTTTCGTGATGGCATCGTGCACCTCGGGACGGTGCGAGTAAACGCTGATTTGGATTTGCTCCACGCCAAGGCGGCGCAACTCGGCTGCTTCCCTTTCGCGAATCATCGCGCCGTTGGTCTTTACCTTTACGTTGAATAAAAGGCGTCGGGCATAAGCCACCAGCTCCAGAAAATCCTGGCGCATGAAAACTTCGCCGCCGCTGAACGTCAGAAAAAATGTGCCCGCGTCGGCCAGTTGATCGAGCACTTCCTTGATTTCCTCCGTGCTCATTTCGCCGAGATCGTCGTGATCGAGATAGCAATGCACGCAGCGCTCATTGCAACGGTAGGTGACATCGAGATGGACGGCCAGCGGCACTCCCAGATCGAGGGCGCGCTGCTGGGCTTCTTCCATCAGCGTCATGCTGCCTCCGTGGGCGAATCGGAAGCGATCTCGAAGGGATGGTCCGAAACCAGCAAAATGCCATGCCGGGAAAGCTCTTCGACAAATTGCTCGGCGTCACGCGACGCGGCTTTGAGGTCAACCTCGAACTCGCGGCAAATTTTATCGGCCACAATTTGAGAAAGCGGCGTGCGACCGTCTGCCGCCTGCCAGATCGCAGTCGCAACTTCATTCAGCGTAAAAAACGTGGAATCGGTCGCCGACATGACCATCATTTCGCCGCCCAGCAAGCGAGAGGCAATCGCCGAACTTCGCGCGATATATTTCTCGCTCACTGAATCATGCTCCAGACTCGCGGGTCGGGCAGGAAAGTCAACCCTTGCGCCGGTACACGGTCGAGAAATTCTCCAGCGGCCTGGAAAATCCTCTTCACCAGTTCTTCATCTTCAGCAAAGAAAAGCGTATTGCGCAGCAGCCGGCGCAAAGCCGCGGGCTGGCTCATCGGTTCGATTTTGTTCTCCGGGCCATGCTCAAGAAAAAAAAGCGAGCGAACCGGCGCCGCGCAATTTTCTCCCGAACGTTGCAGTTCGCCCGAAAACGGCGTGCCGCAGGCATAGTAGTTTCCGCATTCCCGGCGAACATAGGAAATCTCATCGGTGAGCAGCGTGGCATCTCCGGGTGCGAGTCGAGAGATGGTTGTTTTCCCCGCGCCCGAAACTCCGGCGAAAAGAAAGGCATGGCCGTTGCGAATCACGCTGGCTGCGTGCAACAAAAATCCGCCTTCTCGCGCCAGGATGAGCGAATGCACAATGCGCAGAACGGAATCGATCGAATAGGGGTTTGCGGTTTGTTGAATGTGCCCCCGTCCACGGGTTGAATCCCATTGCGCCAGAAAATCGCCACGTTGCATTCGCCAGATCGCTCCGCGCCGTTCCACAAGAACATCTTGGTCCGAGGGTTTAGGTGGAGTGGAGAGCACATCGACATCGAATTCGAAGCTCGCGGCCTGAGAAGAGCTGATGAATCCCGCATACCGGTCCGCCACCAATTGCCGGAAATAATCGTCTTTGGTGCGCAGCAGAATTGGATGTCCGCCGATCTCAATCGTGATTGCCTGCTCTCGCATGGTTCAGTTGCCGGTATACTGCGCCGGTTGAACTCCCGATCCCACGGGATTCTCAGCCTGTGCGAATTCAGCACCAAGCCAACGCGCTCGTAGCCAAAGAATGAGATTGCGAAACAAATCCCGGCGGCAAAGGGCGGCCAGGGCCTGTTGAAAAACGCCAGGCTTCCGCTTCGGCGCGAAGGCCATCCCCCTCCGCTCGATCTGCGTGACCCTTCCCAAAAAAGCAGCGGAACAAACCGGTGGATCTTCCTGGGCGATGCAATCGCCGCGCGCGATCAGGAACTCTTCGTCAGCTGAGGTTCCGATCACGCGGTGCACAAAAAATCTCTCTTCGCGCCGATAGAGAACGAGATCGCCACGCCTTGCATGGTCGAGGTCGCAGGAATCAATCGTCACAATGTCTCCCGGCCAGAGCGTTGGCAGCATGCTGAGTCCAGTAACGCGCAGGCGAAAACTGCCCCGCGAGCGCAAAATCTCGGCGGCGAGTTCGTGCCTGGCTTGTTCCCAAACGGCGGTATTCATGCAAAGATATTTTTCAGGATAGCGCAGTCCGCCCTTGGCCCTGTCCGGCAAATCTTGCGAACTGTTGTCTGAAGAGATGACCCGACGTCAGGGCCGGGATGCCCGTGTCAATAGAAAGAGAGCGTGCCTTGAAGCCTGGCACGCTGCAGAGTGTAGGAAAAGACAAGCAGGCTGAACGGAATGAGTACAGCAGCGAAAAGAGTGAGCGCTAAGACCTCCGGGAAAAGAGTTGCCAAGCTCGCCCCGTGTAACAACGCCAGCCGCATTCCGTTAAGCGAATAAGTCAACGGAAGAAGTTGTGCCAGTACACGCAAGGGCGCGGGCAGCGCCGTTACAGGAAACAAGGTCCCGGTCAGGAACCACGTCCCTGAAGCGAACAGCCAAACCACCGCCGAGCCTTTCTGAACCGCCAACTGCAATGCCGCCGCCAATAGGCCGAGCGCTGCTGCAACTGCGAGAGAGAGAATGAGAACGATTGCGCATCCCGCAAGATTGGAATTGGCAGGCGTCGCGCCGAACACAAGAAACCCAGCCCCCAGATAGAAGATTAGATAAAGCCCGTTGCCAGCGAACGCCGAAATCGCGCCGAGGGAAACCAGAACAGGCGGCGGCGTTGAAGTTGTCATCAGCACCTCCAGTGTGCCGGCTTGTTGGGCGTCTGCGATGATGTGCTGGAACGAGTTGATCGCGGCGATCAGAAAGGTATAGAAGCCGGTGCCGACGAGCACGAACGGAAAATAATCCATGCCGTCGGGGCGGAATCCGGGGCCAATTGCCCGAGCCAGGAAATAAAAGGCAGCCAGTTCGGCGGCCGCGCCCCCCGTCGCGAGCAAGAAACCGTTGCGGTAGCGAAGGGTTGTAAGCAGATCGCGGCGCGCGATGGCGGCCATCTTGTCGGCGAGACTAGCCAGCTTCATCGAGCACACTCCCGCACAGTTCCAGTGTGCGCATCTCATCTTGGTCGCCGGTCGCGTGAAAGTAGAAGTCGCGCAATTCGGCCACGCCAAGACGAAAGAGATTTCGGGTGGCGACCAGTTTGCCCCGCTGCAAGATTGCGACAGAATCTCCGGCAGCGGTCGCTTCCTGAAAACTGTGCGTCGCTAATACAACGGTGGATCCCTGGGCCGGCAATTCCCGCATCAGACGCCAGAACTCAGCCGCCGACGCAGGGTCGAGGCTGCGCGTCGGTTCGTCGAGCAGAAGAACGGAGGGCTGTTTGACCAAAGCTCTGGCGACGCCCAGCCGCTGGTACATGCCGGCGGAAAATTTCATGACCAGTCTGTCAGCAGCATCGAGCAGACCGACTTGGGCCAAGGTAAACTCCACGCGCCCGGGGCGGAGTGCGCGCGGGACGTCATCGAAAGCGGCAAAAAAATCCAGGTTCTCCCGCGCCGTGAGGCGAGGGAAAAAGGAACGCTCAGCGGCGACCGCAAATCCCACTTTCTTGCGCACGCGGGCCGCTTGCTCTTGCGTATCGTCTCCGGCAACGATCACACGGCCGCAATCGGGCAAGAGCATGGTGGCAATCAGCTTCAATAAAGTAGTCTTGCCGCTGCCATTGCGACCGAGCAGGGCGAGTACGCTGCCCGCGCGAACCTCGAGGCTGACGCGATCCAGTGCACATGTCTCGCCGCATCGCTCTTCCCCGATGCAATTGAACAGGGCGGGACGATGATGAAAGATTTTGCTGACGGAGTCGAGAAGGATGCCTTCCATGCCTGGCGCGACTCTTTCGTTGTTGCGCAACTCGAGAGCGATGGCTGCGATCGCTTGTATTATAGTTTCGCTTGAGTGAACCAAGTCGTGGGGAACCAAGGTGGGAAAGGCCATCCCGGTCTCAGATGACTGCCGCTCTGCCACGCCCTCTACCGCCAGAACCGCCAACCAAACGTTTCGGCAACTTTCCCGTCGAATTTGAATTCTTGCTCGCATGTTGCAGCCGAGCCACTCGCGGGCAGGGTCCCGCACATTCCGCGAGTGGAATGAACTGGCAACTTGTGACTCAACTGGCGCAGCAGCATGGGGTGGTGCCGCAGGTTTACCGGGCGACGGGTGATGGTTCGGTGCCGGATCGAACGTTGGTTAGGCAGTACCAGGCTAGCGCGCGGCAAGCGCTGTGGCTGACCGCGGAGCTTTTGCGGATTCTCAAAAAGTTCGAAGAGGCAGGCGTGCAAGTCCTGTCCTACAAGGGCCCGGTGCTGGCGGAGATGCTTTATGGCGACGTCTCGATGCGGCAGTTTTCGGATCTTGATTTGTTGGTTTGCGAGGATGACGTTTCCGCCATCAAGAGGCTGCTTGCAGAAATCGGGTATGAGTGCGGTCTTAAGCTCACGCCATGTCAGCAGCGAGCCTATCTGAAGTCCGGCTACGAATACACCTTTGACGGTCCGCATGGCCGCAATTTGATTGAGATCCAGTGGCAGATTCTGCCCCGGTTTTACAGCGTGCAGTTTGATGTAACTGATTTGTTTGCGAGCGCGATCGAAGCGACCGTGAACAGCGTGCCTGTGCGCACGTTGAGTTATGAAGACCTTTTTCTCGTGCTCTGCGTTCATGCAGCAAAACACGCGTGGGCGCGGCTGTGCTGGCTGTGTGATCTGGTGGAGCTTTCAAAGCGGCGCGAGATGGATTGGGCGGCTATCGAAAAACGGGTGAGAAGCCTTGGCATGCAACGGATTGTGGCGGTCGCTTTTCTTCTGGCGCAGCGGCTACTGCTGGCGCCTTTGCCCGAGGCTCTCGAGCGGCTCGTTGCATCGAATCATGCGGCTGAAGCGATCGCGAGTGAAGTGATCTCTCGACTGGCGGCTGGAGAAGAATACGATCTCGAGTCGCCGGCATATTTCCGGCTCATGCTGAGGAGCCGGGAGCGATGGCAGGACCGCGCGCGATTTCTGTGGCGGCTGGGCGTGACGCCGAGCGTGGGTGAGTGGACGGCGATGCGGTTACCTGATCCGTTGTTTCCGCTGTATCGAGTCGTGCGGATTGGGCGGCTCGCGAAGCGGATCGCGCGACGGTGACAAAAATCAGCGAAATGTTCCACGCGGAACACCTATGGAAAACGACGAAAGCGGGGGGATGGGCTGCGGGTTAACGATGTATAGCTACAAGCTATTAGAAAATTGCTGAGCAGCCAAGCCGTGCCGAACACGCGGCGGGGACGAATGTACGACTGGACTAGGAAATCGCCAAATGGGGGCGGTCAGGTTTCGGATTGAGGCAACCAATTTTATGCGGAAAAGTACGGGAAGCCGCCGATTGACTTCGCACGACCGGGGCACCTAACATGGCAAGCCAGCGAAAACGGCATCCAGCTCGGTAATCCAGCGACTGCCGGCCAAATCATGATCGGTCAAACCATCTCACATTACCGCATCATCGCAGAGCTGGGGCGGGGCGGGATGGGAGTAGTGTACAAAGCGGAAGACACCGAACTGGGCCGCTTTGTGGCGCTGAAGTTCATGCCTGAACTGGTGGCGCGCAATGCCACGGTCGTGGAGCGCTTTCGCCGGGAAGCGCGGGCGGCCTCGGCGCTCAATCACCCCAATATCTGCGTCGTTTATGAGATTGGCGAGGCGCAGGGTCGGCGCTTCATTGCCATGGAGTATCTGGACGGGATGACGCTGAGGCAGCGCATCAGCCAGTCTCCACTGCCGCTGGCGCAGTTGCTCGACTTGGGAATTGAAATCGGCGACGCGCTGGACGCCGCGCACAGCCACGGAATTATTCACCGCGATATCAAACCGGCGAACATTTTTGTCACTTCGCGCGGGCACGCAAAAATACTGGACTTCGGACTGGCGAAGCTGGCGCCGGGGGAAGACGGCGTGCTGGGTGGCGAGACGATGGGCCCTGCGACGCAGCCATTGCATCACTTGACCAATCCGGGCGCGGCGCTGGGAACGATTGCCTACATGTCGCCGGAGCAGGCGCTGGGCAAGGAGTTGGACGCGCGTACCGATTTGTTTTCTTTCGGAGCCGTGCTCTATGAGATGGCCACGGGAGTATTGCCGTTTCAGGGCCAGACTTCGGCAGCGCTTTTCGACTCGCTCATTCACAGCGTGCCGGAGTGGCCGCTGCGCTTTGATGCCTCGACACCGGTCGAACTGGAGCGGGTTGTGCGCAAGGCGCTCGAGAAAAATCCGGACGAACGATACCAGAGCGCAGCGGAGATGCGGAGCGATTTGCAAGCATTGCGCCTGCAGCGTGAATTAAGCCATGCCTCGAGCGCGGCAGCGGGGGGCGGAGCGCCAGCGGAACCATCGGATTCGAAGGAGAGAATCCGTTCGATTTTTGCCTCGGCGGTTTCGACCCTCAAGCCGGAAGCCAAGACTGACAAGACGGCGAGTGTGGTGCTGGGCGCGATCGCGTTGGCCGTGCTCATCGGCACGATTTGGTTCCTGCGTACGCCCGCGGCTCCGCCAGTTGTTATTTCGTCGTTGCAGATCACGAACGACGGAGCCGCGAAGCGCTCTCTGGTGACGGATGGAACGCGGCTCTATTTTTCGGAATATCTGAATGGGCACTCTTTGTTGCGGCAGGTTTCTGTATCGGGAGGCGAGACCGCTCCAGTGCCAAACCAGCTGACGAGCGCGGACATTTACGATTTCAATCCGAGCCATTCGGAATTGCTGTTGAAGGGCGACGCCGAAGGCTCGGAGACGGAAGGGCCGGTCTGGATACTGCCGCTTCCGGCCGGGACGCCGCGGCGAGTGGGCAATATTGTGGCGCATGCCGCGACGTGGGCGCCAGATGGTCAGCACCTTGTTTATGCGACGAAATCTGCGCTGTATGTGTGCGCACCCGACGGGAGCGACTCGCACGAACTGATCACGGTGCAAGGCATCCCGTTTGCGCCGCGTCTTTCGTCGGATGGCCGGCGCTTGCGTTTTACGATCCGCGACATGAGCCAGCGGACTTCTTCGCTGTGGGAAATTTCTGCGGACGGTAAGGGACTGCATCCCGTGCTGGCCAACTGGAACAAGCCGCCGGAAGAGTTCGGCGGCAACTGGACGCCAAATGGAAACTACTTTTTGTTTGAGTCGGCGCGTAACAATACCCAGGACATCTGGGCGCTGCGTGAGGGAACGTCGCTGCTTCACAAAGCCAGCCCCGAACCGACGCAATTGACCGTTGGACCGCTTCGGTTCAGCAACCCCACGCCGAGTTTGGATGGAAAAAAGGTTTTTGTGATCGGGCAGCAGAGGCGATTTGATTTGGTGCATTTCGATGGCAAGTCACAACAATTCTCGATCGAACTTGCCGGAGTTTCGGCCGGGGAGGCGGACGTTTCGCGGGGAGACGGGCGGATGGTGTATGTGCAGCATCCAGAGCTGACGTTGTGGCGAACCCAGCCGGATGGAAGTTTACGGACCCAGTTGACTTATGCGCCGATGCAGGTGCATATGCCGCGCTGGTCGCCGGACGGGACGCAAATTGCGTTTATGGCTTCGCGTCCAGGGAAGGCGTGGAAGATTTTTGTGATGGCTGCGGAGGGCGGAACGGCACGGGAGGCGACCGATGGCGATCGCAATCAGGGTGATCCAACGTGGATGGCGAATGGCGATGCGATTGTGTTCGCCGGAATGCCGTGGCTGGAGTATGGAACGACGAGTGGACCGAACATTCACATCGTTGACTTGAAGACATCGCAGATTTCCGATGTGCCGGGCTCGGAAAATTTGTTCAGTCCCCGAGTTTCTCCTGATGGGCGATCGCTCGCGGCGCTTTCCGCAGATTCGACCAAGCTGATGCTCTACGATGTGGAAACGAAGAAATGGTCGCAACTCGCTACGGCGACATTTGGTTTTGAGAACTGGTCGCGCGAGGGAAAATATCTGTACGCGGAAGATTATTCTGACAATAAAGATGACTTTGTGCGGGTGAATGTGGCCAACGGGAAAGTGGAACGTTTGTTCAGCTTGAAGCAGGTACCGCGCGGGTTTGATCCGTGGGAATTCTGGATCGGTTTGGCGCCGGATGATTCACTGCTCATGATGCGCGACCGCAGCACGCAGGAAATTTACAGCATGGATGTGAGGTTTCCCTAGCGGCTGGCGAGTCCTCCGGCGGTTTCTCCGCCGTCCAAAGTGAAAACCTGGCCGGTGGCGTAGGCGGCATCATGGGAAGCCAGGTAAGCGAAGAGCGCGGCAATTTCCTCGGGCTTAGCGTGGCGGCGAAGCGGGATTTTGCGGTTTACCTCCTCGAGCATTTCGTCGCTGTATTCGGCGCGTTGCATGGGAGTGAGGACGTATCCGGGCGCGACGGCACAAACGCGGACTTTTGGCGCGAGTTCCAGCGCCATACTTTTGGTCAGCTCAATCACGCCAGCTTTGGTGGCGTTGTAGTCAGCGTAGAACGGCTGGCCGACGATGCCGTTGGTCGACGCCGTTTGCAGAATCACGCCACTGCCGCGTTCCCACATATGTTTCGCCGCGGTCTGGGCAACGTAAAAGACTCCGGTGAGGTTTACCGCAATGACTTTGTCCCATTCCTCAGGAGTGATCTCGAGAAAACTGTGGCGAATGCTGATGCCGGCGTTGTTGATGAGCACGTCGATGCCGCCCAGGAGATTCACGGCTTCCGCGAAGGCGGCCTTCACTTCGGCAAAGTTCGCGACGTCGGCGTGAAGGGTTCCGGTCAACCGCGGAAATCCGCGGCTGGTCCGTTCGCAGGATTTGGCGTCGCGGTCGAGAACAACGACCGCCGATCCTTCTTCTAGAAATCGAGCTACAGTTGCAGCGCCAATGCCGCTGGCGCCGCCAGTGATCAAGACGCGTTTGCCTTCCAGTCCGCGCATAGTGGGTCCGTGATCCGAGATAAGGGCATGAACATTCGTGCCTGCCGAGTTACTGAATCAAGATACAAGGTTCTGCAATAATAAAGTATTGATGCCATCCGTTCTTTCTCTTCCCATCGACGATCGCTGGCTGCCCAAGTCTGTGCTTTGCCTGCGTGACTACAACCTGAACAAGTTTTTACACGACTTGGTGGCGGGAATCACTGTCGGCCTGGTTGCGCTGCCGCTGGCGATGGCGTTTTCCATTGCATCGGGGCTCACGCCGCAGGCAGGAATTTACTGCGCGGTCGTGACCGGGTTTCTGATTTCGCTCCTGGGTGGATCGAAGACGCAGATCGGCGGGCCGACTGGAGCGTTTGTCGTAGTTGTTGCCGGCATCGTGGCGGCGCACGGGGTGGACGGGTTGTTCATGTGCACGGTCATGGCGGGAATGCTGTTAGTGATTCTCGGCGTGACAGGCATGGGCACAGCGGTCAAATTTATTCCGCGGCCGGTCGTCATCGGTTTTACCAATGGAATTGCGGTCCTGATCGCCAGCACGCAGGTGAAAGACTTTTTCGGCCTTCGGCTGGAGAACGTTCCGGGCGTGTTCTGGCTTCGGATGAAAGCCCTAGCCGCGGCGTTTCCGACCTGGTCCACCGCGGCTGCTCTGCTTGCGGTTGGCACGGTTTTGGTGATGGTGATTTGCCGGGCGATTTCCAGCCGCATTCCAGGCGCAATCGTGGCCATGCTTGGCGCAACCCTGGCCGCTTACTTTTTGAAATTGCCGGTGGAAACGATCGGAACGCGCTTTGGAGGCATTCCGAGCGGCTTGCCGCATTTTGCCATTCCGCGTTTTCGCGCTGATTTAATCCACGGATTGCTGGGACCGGCTTTCACCGTCGCCATGCTGGGCGCGATTGAGTCGCTTATGTCGGCGGTGGTTTCGGACCGCATGAGCAATGACCGGCACAATCCTAACGTCGAGTTGATTGGGCAGGGCGTGGCCAATATTGTTTCGCCGATGTTTGGCGGTCTGCCTGCGACTGGCGCCATCGCCCGCACCGCAACCAACATTCGCTCCGGCGCGCAGTCTCCGATTGCCGGGATGATTCACTCGCTTACACTCCTTTGCATCCTGCTGTTCGCGGCGCCGCTAGCGAGTTACATCCCGATGGCCGCGCTGGCGGGGATTTTGATGGTGGTGGCCTACAACATGGGCGAATGGCGGGAGATTCCGCAACTGCTGAAGCTCACCAAAACCGACATCAGCGTGTGGCTGGTGACGTTTGCACTGACGGTGTTCGCTGATCTCACTGTGGCCGTCGAAGCGGGAATGATTTTGGCCGCGCTGCTTTTCATTGCGCGCGTGGCCAATACGACGACCGTCTCGCAGGTGACGGAAGATTACATCGAAGACGGGCGCGTACACATTCTGCAGGACAAGGACATTCCTTATTATGCGACCATCTTTCGCATTCATGGGCCGTTTCTGTTCGGCGCGACAGAAAAAATAATGGCGATTACGGATAAAATGCACCAACTGCCGCCGATTGTGATCGTGCGGCTGCGGAATATGACGGCCATCGACGCGACCGGGCTGTACGCACTCGAAGATATCGCCAAACAACTTCACTCCGCCGGGCGCACGCTGATTTTGTGCGGCGCGCGCGAGCAGCCTGCGCAATTGATGCATCAGGCTGAATTTGAAGAAGTGGTGGGACGGGAAAATATTTGCGCCAACGTGCAGGAAGCGCTGGAGCGGGCGGAAACCGTATTCGAGAGGATTGAGGCTCAGGCGGCGGCCGGAAAGTGACCCACCCGTCTAGTCTTGTCGTTCCAGCGCCCTTCAGCACCGACGAGTCTGCTTCTAAGAAACAGATTCCTCACGGCTAAAGCCGATTCGGAATGACAATGCCTCGAGGACAATATTCAGTTTCTTAGAACAGTGCCGTTGGGCGGCGCTTCCAGCTTTTGCCTTTTTCCGTGGCGATCTTTTCCATATCATTCACGTAGGCGCCTGCTTGGGTCAGCACGTGATGCAAATCGTTACCGACGCTGATGAACGTGAAGCCCTTCTCCAGAAATTCTCCGACTCGCGATGTGCCGAACAGGAAAAGTCCGAGAATCACATTGTTCTTGCGGGCGTGGTCGACCAGTTTCTGAGTAGCTTCGCCCAACTCCGGGGATGTGTACATGTGAGGGAACTCGTACTTGTTGTAGAGTCCCATCGACATGCAAAGATCGTTCTGGCCGAGGAACAGAATGTCAACGCCGGGGACTGCCGCGATTTCGGCAATGTTCTGAATGCAAGATGCGGTCTCGACCTGCAAAGCGACGATGCCTTCGTTGTTCCAGTTGCCGGCATAGCCGAGCAATCCAGCTTTGTTCATACTGCGCTGCGGGAAATAAACCGAGCGCGTACCCACGGTCGGATATTTCGTGCAACTGATCGCCTGGCGAGCTTCGTCGGCGGTGTTGATATAAGGAATGAGCACGCCGTCGGCGCCCATGTCGAGGGCCTGCTGAATGCCGGGACGGTCGTCATATCCACCGACGCGAACCAGCGACTTGGCGCCGCCGTTGGAAATTCCGCTGAGCATGGCGGAAAGTTTTTCGTAAGTCATGGGGCCGTGCTGCGTATCGACCAGCAGCCAGTCGTAGCCGCTGAAGGCCAGTTGTTCGGCGACAGTTGGGCTGTGGGCGTTTAGAAACAGCCCCATCTTGGGTAGTCCTGCGCGCAATTGCTTTTTGAATTCGGCGCCACTCAAAGCAGATTCAGGCATGAAAGGCCCTCCGGGGCAAATGCAAAGTTCTCTAGTTTAGCTGAGCGGCGATGAGAGCCGGGGCATTTTCTGTAAAAAGTTGGCGACAACATGACCGGAGGACACAGGTTGTCGCGGCGGAGTTCTTGACGAACCCCGAAGATAGAAGATAACGGCGAGAACTTCTGCTCGCCGTTAGTGATGATTGTGCCGCCAAGTCCAGTAGTCCTTTTGATCGTCCTTGTTCAGGGTCCGGAAATCGCGATGCGGATCGTGATGCGTTTCCGTCGCCCATTGATTGTAGTAAGTGACTTCTGCGGCATCCCATCGGTGATAGTCGTGGTAATAGGGGTCGTAGACTCGGTAGTAGTGATGCTCAGCGCATCCGAGGCAGACGATCGCTGCGGCAAGGGCACCAGCCAGAGCCAGCGGCCGCAGCAGGGAACGAACAAATGGGCGTTCGAAGTCCATACGGTTTGGTTCTCCTTTGGCCATACATCTCCAGGTGGCGGTCTCTGTTGGTTGAGAAATCTCGCAATGCCGTTGCCTGCGAATCGGGCCGAATTGGGCCGCAATGCTACGGCTAGAATAGGGATTGTGAATTCAAAGCCCGAGACTTACCGGGGCCGTCTGGCGCCCTCGCCCACTGGATTGCTGCATCTGGGCCACGCGCGGACGTTCTGGACTGCGGCGGAGCGAGCGGCGCGGCACGAGGGCGCCCTGATTTTGCGGAACGAAGACCTTGATCCGCAGCGCTGCCGGCCGAAGTTTGCCGAAGCAATGCTGGAGGATTTGCGCTGGTTGGGAATCGAATGGAGCGAAGGCCCGGATTGGGGCGGGCCTTATGGCCCGTACGCGCAAAGCGAGCGGCGGAATCACTACCTAGCTGCCTGGCGCGCGCTGCGCGATGGCGGGTTGATTTATCCGTGTACATGCTCGCGAAAAGATCTGATGGAAGCAGCCTTGGCGCCGCATGATTCCGACGACGAGCCGATTTATCCGGGCCGCTGCCGCTCGCGGAACGACGGGCAGAGTTTTGCCGAGCCGGCAGGAGTGAACTGGCGTTTTCGCGTGCCGGATACAGAAAGGATCGAGTTCACCGATGGCGGTTGCGGGCCGCAAGCGTTTGTTGCCGGCAGCGATTTCGGAGATTTCGTAGTCTGGCGCCGGGATGATGTGCCTGCCTATCAACTGGCGGTGGTTGTCGATGACGCAGCCATGCAGATCACGGAAGTTGTACGGGGAGCGGACCTGTTGAAATCGGCCGCGCGACAGATTCTTTTGTATCGCGCTTTGGGGCTGCCGGTTCCTGGGTTCTTTCATGGTGAACTGCTGCGTGACGAAAAAGGTGAGCGGCTGGCCAAGCGTCATGACTCTCTCAGCATCCGAAAATTACGGGAAAGCGGGCTTGGATCGAAGGAAGTTCGCCACCTTGCGTCCGCGGGCACAGCCGGCGTAGTTGCATAGATGGGGCAGTGCATTTATAGTCTGCGTGCCGTGCGGAGCGAAATTCTATGAAACTTCTTCTCAATTGGGTTCTGAGCGCGCTGGCTTTGTGGGTCGTGTCGAAGGTGATACCGGGATTTCACGTCAGCGGACCAATGGCCGCACTGATTGCAGCGCTGGCGATTGGCTTCATCAATGCCACGCTCGGGCTGTTTCTTAAAATCGTTACCTTCCCGCTCACCATTCTGACGCTCGGCATTTTTTGGATCATCATCAACGCGCTGATGATCAAGCTGGCGTCAGCCATCGTGCCCGGTTTTCATGTGGATACATTCAAGGCGGCGTTTTTGGGCGCAATCGTCCTCAGCTTGGTCAATATGCTGTTTCGCTGGCTGGTGTGGTCGGACAAGCAGGGGTGAAACAGCAACGCCGGGTCAGAGATCACAGGCTATGCGGAAGCCGTAATCCGCATATCGAAAATCTGGAGGAATGCTGGAGCGCGCGGCGCAACGCGACACTTTGACGTGATGGCGCCAGGAACCTCCCCGCGAGGCGCGGCGAACGCCTGTTTCCGGACCGCGCGGATTGCGTTCGGGAGAGATCGAATAATAATCCGGCTGGAACCAGTCCGCGCACCACTCGTGCACGTTCTCGCAAATGTCGTGCAAACTGAATGCGTTTGGCGCATAACGGCCGACCGGCTCCGGACCTTTCTGCCAGCGTTCGGCATAATCGGGCAAGGACTGCGGCGGAGCGTTTCCCCAGGGATAAAGCTGGCCTTCGACTCCACCGCGCGCCGCGCGTTCCCATTGCGCCTCAGTCGGTAAGCGATAGCGGCTGCCAGTCTGTTGGCTCAGCCAATCGCAATAGTTCACAGCTTCGAACCACGAAACCCCTACAACCGGCTGCTGAGGATGATTGAACTTGGGATCGTTCCAGAATGGCGGTGCGGCTTCTGCTGTGGCCTGTAAAAAGCGGGCATAGTCGGCGTTCGTGACCTGGAAAGCGGCGAGGCGAAATGCGTCAATCCAAACTCGATGGACTGGATGCTCGTTGTCCTGGCCGGATTCACTTCCCATCTGAAACCAGCCTTCAGGGATAAGCACAAGCTCCGGTTCGGATAAGGTCAGAGGTGAATTCCGACTGGGCTGCGATGCCATCGAGCCGGATTATCTCACGCACGATGTTCGGCCAGTTGGACGCGCAATTTGTGCGTGGCGCGGAACAATGTGTTCTTGATGGTGCCTTCGGTGGTGTTGAGAATTCCGGCGACCGTGCGAAGTCTCATGCCGTGATAATGACGCAACTCGAAGACCATGCGCTCGCGAGGCGAGAGCCGGGCCAGAGCGCGCTGAATGGTCCGGCGCAGCTCCCGGCCGCCGAAGCTACGCTCGGGATTGGCGCCCGGACTGTGATCTGGGAGGCGGTCGAGCACATCTTCTTCTTCGCCGTCGGGTGAAACGGTCGTGGTCAAATCGCGACCGCGAGCATATTTCTTGCGCAGATGGTCCAGACAGAGATTGGTCACGATGCGATAGATCCAGGTGTAGAAGGAGCACTCGAAACGAAAGCGCGCGAGATTGACATAGGCGCGGAGAAACGCTTCCTGATAGATATCCTGCCCATCCTCCGGAGAACCGGTGAGATGAATGGCGAGCCGCAGCACCGCCCGATCGTACTGGCGTACCAGTTCTTCGAATGCGGCTGCGTTCCCCTGCTGCGCCTGGCGAATCAGCAAGGAATCATCTACCGGCGTGGGCCGAGGCGTGGCAACTGGAACGAATCCCAATCCGTTCATCCCGTTCGGAATTTTGCTGACCCCAGACATGGCGGTTTTTCCGTCCATCCAATTTCGGTTCAACCAACGAACTTGTAACCCGTGCCGTGCACGGTCAGAATGAAGCGCGGCTCGTCCGGCTTCGGCTCAACCTTCTGCCGCAAGCGCACGATGTGCGCGTCCACGGTGCGCGTCGTGGGGTAACTTTCGTAGCCCCAGACTTCCTCGAGCAGCCGGTCGCGGCTTAGCGTCTCCCCGGGATGGCAGACAAAATATTTCAACAGGTCAAACTCTTTCGAAGAAAATTCCAGATGCTTGCCTTTGCGTGAGACCTGGCAGCCACGCAGATCGACTTCAACTTCGCCGAAGGAATAACGATCTTTTTCTTTTGGAACAGCATGCGCGCGACGGAGCACGGCTTTCACTCGCGCCAACAACTCGCGGATCGAAAACGGCTTGGTCACGTAGTCATCGGCGCCGAGTTCCAGGCCCACGACTTTGTCCACTTCCTGACCGCGCGCCGTGAGCATGATCACGGGCACCGATGGGCGTTTCGCCTTGAGCTGTTTGCAGACATCCAGGCCGCTCATGCGCGGCATCATCACGTCGAGGATGACAAGATCGGGAGCTTCATTGAGAGCGCGCTCCAGGCCAGCGACGCCGTCGGGAGCGGTGATTACGTCGTATCCTTCAAATTCGAAGTTGTCGCGCAAACCCGCCACCATGTTCGGCTCATCTTCGACAATCAGGATTCTGGCCATGGTTTCTTTCCTAAACAGCTCCTACCGGCTGCATTTGGTTGCGCTCGATCGGCAGAGTGATGATGAAACGGCTGCCCCGGCCGGGCGCGCTTTCGACCGAAACATCTCCGCCATGGGCTTGCGCGATGTGGCGCACCAATGAAAGCCCCAGCCCGCTGCCTTTGGTGTTGTGCACGAGCGGATCGCCCACGCGGTAGAACTTCTCAAAAATCTTTGCTTGTTCTTCGGCGGGAATGCCGATGCCGTGGTCGACGACTTCCAGCCTGACCGATCCGTCGTCGCGGTACAGGTTGACGCCAATGTATTTGCGGTCCTGGGAATATTTCAGAGAGTTGTTGACCAGGTTGACGAGAGATCGCGCCATGGCTTCACGATCCACGCGCATCGGCGGAACTTCTCCGATTTTTTCCTCGAAAGTGAAGCCGTTCTGCTCGATCTGGAAGCGATACGATTCCAACGTGTTGTGCACCAGTTCGCGCAGGTCCGTTTCGCGGAAGTCATATTCCTTGCGGCCAGCCTCGATGCGGGAGAAATCCAGAATGTTGTTGATCAGCGCCGTGAGGCGCTCACTCTCTTTCCGGATTATGCTGTAGTACTCCTGATATTTCTGCGGGCTGGTGATGCGCCCCATCTCCAAAGTTTCCGCATAGAGGCGAATGAGCGAGAGCGGAGTTCGCAGCTCATGCGAAACGTTGGAAACGAAATCGGACTTCAGGCGCGCCAGCGCCATTTCTTTGCTGACATTGCGATGAGTCAGAAACAGGCCACCAGCCAGCAGCAGCGAGAGCGCGCCCAGAATGGCAAATCCCATGCGGATAAAGCGTTCGCCAATCGCCGCCAGCGTAGTGCCGCGCATTTTGATGGCAAGCACCAGACCCGGAAATGCGGTCTCGAGGTTGCGCTCGACCTCGGGCGTGCCGCCATCCCAACCGGCGGAAGCAGCCAGTGGAGTGGAATCGCCCTTGGCATGCAGCATCATGACGGCATGGTTCTCGCCCTGGCCTTCGCCGACGTCGCGGGTCATGACGCTTTCCAGCGCTTGCGGGAAGAAGTGGTCGCGCAAATATTCCGCGTCAAACACCATGCCGGCGAGCACTTTCTTCCCTGTCTTTTCGTCGGTCTTGAGAAAGATGGGAGCGGATTGATAAAGGTGTTTGTCGCCGCGCCTGGTCCAATTGACGTCGCAGTAGTACATCGTGCCCTTCTGCTCCATCTTGCCCAGCTTCTCGACGAATTCATCGAAGTCGACTTTGAACCAGGTGTCGAACATTTTCGACAGGTCATCGGCTTCGGCGCGGAAGTCAGGATCGCTGAGACGGGAGGGCTGCGAGCGAAACGTCAGGCCATTCTGCGGGTCGTAGATGAAGACGTGCGCCGCGTATGGGTAAGCAGCCAGAAGGCGGTCGAGGTTGACGCTGCAGGCCTGGCCAGGAGAAGGAAAATCGTTGCGTACATCGTCGGCCAGTTCGAAGGCTTTCATGTTGATGTGCTTTTCAGAAATGGCCAGCACCTGATTGAAGTCGCGCTGGATGGCGGCTTCCACAGAACGGTCACGCCGAAGATGGTCCAGGTGCCAGGCGCTGAGCACCACGAGTGCAGCGGCGGGCAACACTACGGCCAGCTCCCAGGTGATCATCAATCGCTTTCGCGCAGGCCAGCGAGGTTTCATAAGAAAGGCGCAATCCCGGCCCTTTGGCCGGGATCTAACCCTTGAGAACATAGTGGGTTGCCGCGACGGTGGTGTCAATCAGGGGTAAAAAGACGTAAAAAGTTGTGAATTGATTGACCTTGAAGGAACATCCGGCGCGGGCGAGAAGACGAGTCAGCGTGCCAGTTCAGGGAAGGCGGAAGTCAATCGTGACCAGCGTTTGGGCTTCCACGGGCTTGCCGTTTAGGAGATAAGGCTGATAGCGCCACTGCTTGACGGCCTGATAGGCGGCCTGACCGAGAAGGAAAGAACCGCGGACCAGTTTGAGGTCGCGGATGGTTCCGTCTCGCGCGATCCAGGCCTGCAAAACCACCGGACCCTGCATCCCGGCCCGCAAGGCCTGCTCCGGATAACTAGGCTGGACCTTGGCGAGCAGCAGTTTCTGGGCAAGTTCCTCGGGCAGGCTGATGGGTTCAAGCGTAGCCAGCAAGGAGGGGCCGATCGCTGAGGCCATGTTGCGGGGATCGAGCGCATGCAGAGGAGCTTTCAGGCTCTCTGGAATCCGCGGTTGAGCGGCGGCCGCCGTCCGCTTGGGAGGCTGGAGCTGCGCCAGTTCAGTCCGGGGCTCATCCTCGGCAGGAGCGCTCGGTTCAGAGGATGACATGGCGTTTGCCACTTTCGAATGGTGAGGGAGGGCTACTGCAATATGATCAACCGGGCCGGAGTTGGCTTTGCGCGCGGCGAGAGTAGGGGAGGGCTCGGCTTCGACGTCTGAACTGTGGAACCACGATTGGGTACGCTCCAGGGCCCTTCCACACATCACAGCCACCGAAGCCGCGACAGACTCGCTGCGCAGCGGTTCGCTGAACACGTAACCGACCGAGAGAAAGACAACAGCAAGCGCGGTTACACGCAGCCATGAATTGGTCAGACCGGGTTTGAACGCGGCCCTGGGCGCATGGGTCGCCCGAGTCTTAACCACACCGGGGACCTCGGTCCCCGGGAACAGAAGATCAGCCAAACCAAAGCCGGGGCGGAAGGGCGATTTGCTCTCATCGACAGTGCCAAGGGGGGGTAGGGAGGGCTGCGGCGAGCGTCGAGCCCGACTCTGCATTTGTGGCAGAGCAGTCGGCTTGTTCTTGGGCCAGGACCGCAACTTTGCGTCCGAAGCCGGGGCCGGGAAGCCAATCTGCGGCAGCCAGCCCTTCATGTGCGCAAGAAATTCGTCGCAGGTCAATAAAGCATATTTGGTCTGCTCCGCAACTACGGGTTTGGTCAGCCGTAAGTGTGGGCGAGCTTCCATACGTTCTGGCGTGTTCGGGCCAGTGATAGCGATGGTGAAGGCTGCCTGGTTCGACTTCAGCTCATGTGTGGTCTTCAACAGAAATACGGCTTCCGCTCCTTCGTCGCAGTCGCAGACCACAACCTCGTGAGGATGTGCAGTGATCTTCTCGACCGCGCTGAAGATTTCCGGGCAGAGTTCGACAGTTAATTCGAGCTCTTGAAAGGCTTGAGCCAGAGCGCGCGATGTCTCCTCGTCGGAGGAGAATATAAGAGACAACGGCGACATGCATTCGAGCTTATTTTTCGGCCTGCGGCGCGGCAAGTTACGAACAAGCGGGCTAGCGGCAGGCGGGGGGTCAGGTAACCACGGGGATAGGTTACTGACCTGCTGGACGGCTGAAGTGCCAAGGCTGACAGGGCTTTTGGCAGTTCGAGATTGGTGAGCGTCAGAGTTACTTTTCGGGGCATTTGCCCGGCAGATAGTAGAGTTCGAAATCGTCAGGCAGAGTCACTGTCTCCATACGCTGAAAGTGGCTTTGGATGTAGGCAAGAAGCAGGGGATAAGTGTGGCCAATTCGTAAGCGATCCAGCCCGTCCGCACTCGCGCGCGGATTGAGAAGCACGAGCGATGTCCCGTTCTTTATCAGAGCGTCGATGTGCCGGGCTTGGAATTCGCTGTCTCGGGCGAACAGATAATAGATCTCCCAAAAAGGAGCGCGAGTATTCAAGAAGGCATAAAGCCCGGGATAATGCGGCATTGCGAGGAAGTTGCCGTCGGTGCATTTGCAGCTTTCGAATTCGGCTTGCACAACACGCATGATCTGGGCCTGAAAGGCCGGCACTTCAAAATTCTTTCCGGAAATTTCGATCGACTCAAGCGAGGCCGGGTTTTTCGCCTTGAGTCGGGCGTAGGAAATCATGGGTTCCCTGGGAAGCCACGCGGCCAGAATGAGCGCAACCGGCACGAAGAAAAAAGCCGCGGAGAGGCGCCGCTTATTGAGGTCCCACAAATACGCTGCAAACGAGCCGATAGCCAACGCAAATGGCAAGATCGCTTCCGCGATGTGAAAGAAGTCAGCGCGGCTGAAAGCGTGGTGCAGATAAGGCAAGCCCGCAATCGAGGCCCCGCAGGCCAACCTGTAGGCGCCGGCGAAACGGGGTGGTTTTGAAGTCCACCATTTCAAGATGAAATATCCGTACGTGAGTGGAACAATCGCGCACAGCAAAGAAACGGCGGTGACTTGCAGCAAATCGACGCCGTGCAGGCCGATCGCGTTGCGGTGCCAGGGAAACGGGATGGTCAGCGGTATTTGTGGATTGGGAATGGCAAGGGATTGAAAAAAAGCGGCGGCAAATCCTTTCACGCCAGCCATCATGAAAAGCATTGGCGAATAACCAATGAAGACTCCGGCAACGAACCAGGTGAGCAAACGGAGGCGAGGAATCGCTCCGCCAGCCAATTTGAACAAAATCAGCGCCAGTATTGCCGCGATGGCGAAATAAAGGCCCGAGTTTCTGCCGATGAATGCCGCAATCCCCGTCAGAACGCCGAAAATGAGCCAATTTTTCGTACTCGCCTTGTCGGAGAGCAGCGAAGTAATTCCCACCGCCGCAAACAGCGAAAGGCTTTGCTCGTAGATTTTGTGCCGAGGGAAGCCGAACATCACCGCCAGCATAAAGAGTATGGCCGCGCGCCATGCCCAATGAATTCCGGCTCGGGACATGGCAACGTAGCAAGCCAGCAGTCCTAGAACCGCAAACAGATCGTTCGCGATGATTTGCTCAAAAAGCCCGTCGTGCCCAAATCCTTTGAAGACCAGCGCGGACCAGTAATATCGGCCCGGGTCATAGCTGAAAAAGTCGCGGAGCGGAACTTCCCCATGCACGGTGCGCTGGCTGCCGTACCAGAGCAGCCCTTCATCACTCCAGTTGAAGCCGTAATGCCATTGCGCGAAAAAGAGAGTGGAAGCCAGCGCCACGAGCCCCAGCCCGGCCAACCTGCCGGGCAGAGAGCGCGTTGAAGCTGTTTCCATGAGGATTGGTGGCGGTTGGACTCGAGGCACTGAGGCCCATTGAAAGCAGCCAGTTATTGATTTTTCAATGCTGAAGAAGTCCTGAAAGTCTTAGATGTGACTCCCTCACACAAATTAGCACAATCGCCCGCGAGACCCTAAGTACGCGCCAGCGCGTGGTGTGGTGATCCGTTTATCGGGAGCCGCCGAAAGCATCTTTCACGTGGAAGCGAGTATCGAGCTGGCAGGTGGAGTAGCCGCTGGCCGTTGTTGAGTCGGAGCCGGGATCATCCCGAACGACGAGATAGCTGCGGAGGGCATAGCAGGTGGTCGCCCTCGATCCCTGCCTTGAGAAATGCGTGGCACGGAATTTAAGCGGCGAAATGACGCGCACGTCGTTCTCGATAGTCCGCGTACTAAGTTGAAATTGGTCGGCGCGAGCGCCTCGAACAGTCCGAGGCACTTCAATTAACGACTGAGGAAGACGGCTGGCCCAAGCCACAGTAAGAAATAGCGGAAGCAATAGGGGAGCAAGCCGAGGACCATACATAGGCTGGCGACCCATTATAGGGCGTTTTGACGGGAAAAGCGTAGCGTTCTGGGCGAGCGCCACGCTCTCCGGGATCCACGGGCGCGTGTCACTTCTATTGGGGACCAAACTGCAGGATGAGTTAGATATGGTGGCGGCGGTTGGACTCGAACCAACGACCTACGGATTATGAGACCGTCGCTCTAACCACCTGAGCTACACCGCCACGGTGTGTTGACTGGACCGGCGCTGAGCAATTTTCAGGCGAGATTTCGCCCAACAATCCCAGCTACCTGATACTAAAAGCCGTTGCAAATTGGTGTCAAACCTGCACCGAAGCGGGAGCGGGAATCGGCGCACTTCGTTATATACTTGGGCTGAAGTTTGACCTCTCCCGATCGGTTAGCGACGGGCGCGCGCGAAGTTGTGTCAACCGCCCGGGTTGGGTACATGGAAGAACCGAAACATCGGCCGGATCAAGGGCCATCCGCCCGCAAGACAGGTGCGCCCGGGGTGCGCACTCCTGCCCAAGGGGAAAGTTCGTCCAGCGACAATGTAACTCCCGATATGGATGAGACCGCGTCGGTTCTCATCCCTCCGCAAAAATCCTTCGACCCTGAAGCGACGCTGGTGGATGTAGACGTAGACGCGACCATGGTGGATGTAGTGCCGCGGCGTCCTACCGGGCCACGCTCGGCCGCGGGAAGCCGGCCTTCCGGGCTGTTCGTCAGCGCTGCCGTATTGCAGGAAGGCGATGTGCTCGGCAACCGCTATGAAATCCTGCAATTGCTGGGCGAAGGAGGCATGGGAGCAGTCTATAAGGCCAAAGACCGCGAGTTGGATACCTTTGTTGCGCTCAAACTGATTCGCCCCGAACTTGCGTCCAGCCCTGCAATCCTTGCCCGTTTCAAGCAGGAGTTGCTGCTCGCGCATCAGGTCACGCACAAGAACGTGATCCGCATTTATGACCTGTCGGAAGCGGACGGTGTCAAGTTCATCACGATGGAGTTCATCGAGGGCGAGGACCTGCGCCATTTGCTTCTGGATCGCGGAAAATTCCCGCCCACCGAAGCCGCCGAAATCATTCGTCAGGTTTGCCTGGCCCTGGAAGCAGCGCACAGCGTTGGCGTGATCCATCGAGATCTGAAACCGCAGAACATCATGCAGGACAAGCAAGGGCGAATCCTGGTGATGGACTTTGGCCTGGCCCGCTCGGTTGATTCCGAGGGCATGACCCAGACCGGGGCGCTGGTCGGGACGATTGAATACATGTCGCCGGAACAGGCCATGGGCAGCACCCTGGACCAGCGCTCAGACCTGTTCGCCCTGGGGCTCATTTTCTTTGAATTGCTGACCGGCAAAATGCCCTACAAGGCCGACACGGCGCTGGCCAGTCTTTTGAAACGTAGCCAGGAGCGCGCCATTCCCGCGGTGAACCTTGACCCATCGATTCCACAAGGGGTGAGCGACATTGTCGCCAAATGCCTGGAGCGCGATCTGAATCTGCGCTACAAGAATGTGAACGAAGTTCTTAACGATCTGGATGCCTGGCAGGGAAAGCGCAAAGTTTCAGCCTCGTCGACTACCGTGGCGTTGCGCCGCTTGTCGATTCCGGCTAAAGCCTGGCAATGGATTGCCGCGGTTGCACTTTTGCTTGTGGTTGTAACTGCGGGCTGGTTCTTGCGCGGCAAGGGCGCTCCAAAATCCAACGCTCCAGTTGCGCATGGCCCCGTGACTTCACTGGCCATTTTGCCCTTCCGCAACGCTTCCGGAGACCCCACTCTGGATTGGCTGGGATCGAGCCTGGCGGAGATGTTGAGCACAGATGTGGGACAATCCGAACAACTCCGCACCGTCAGCCAGAACCGGCTGCATCAGATTTTCAGCGATCTGCGAATTTCGCCCACAACGGCTCTCGATCCGACTGTCATTAAGCGCGTGGCTGACTTCAGCACCGCCGACCGGGTGGTTTGGGGCCAGTACGCCAAGTTCGGCGATCAGATCCGCATTGACGCGACCTTGCAGGACATCAAGAACGACCGGGCAATTCCTCTTAAGCTGGAGATCCCCAGCGAGAAGGAAATTCCAAACGGAATTGATCGTTTGGCTGATTCGATTCGCCAGCAGCTCGCGCTTCCGGCGGATGTGCTCAAGGAATTGAAGGCCAGCTCGTTCCAGCCGGTTTCCCAATCCGTGGCTGCGCTGCGCGATTACAACCAGGGCCTTGGTTTCCAGCGGGACGGAAAAAATCTGGATGCGCAGAAGCAATTTGAGCAGGCCACGAAAGAAGATCCTTCGTTCGCCCTAGCCTATTCGAGGCTGGCCCAAACTTACAGCACTCTGGGATATGACAGCGAAGCCGAGCAGGCCGCGCAAAAAGCGGTGGATTTGAGCCAGAACCTTCCGGCCGCGGAGAAGTATTTGATTTCGGCGATCCACTCGCAGGTGGCGAAGAACTATCCTGAAGCCATTAAGGCCTACGAGAATCTAGCGCAAGTTTCTCCGGACAACTCCGACGTGCAAGCTGCCCTGGCCGCTCTCTATGCGGAATCGGGGAACCTGACGAAAGCGCGCGAATACTACGAAAAACTTTTGTCGGCCAATCCCAAGGACATTGCGGCGACGATCGAGCTGGGACGGCTGGCCATCCGCAGCGGCGACCCCCAAGGCAGCCTTGATCCGCTAAACCGCGCTTACAGCCTGGCTGTACAACTGGACAACCAGGAGCAAAAGGCAACCAGCCTGCACGTGATGGCCGTTGCTTATCGGATGTTGAGCAAGCCCGAAGAGAGCTTACGTAATGAGCAAGAGGCGATCGCGATCTGGCGGCAGATTGGCCAGAAGCGGGGCCTTGCATTCAGCCTGAATGAGATGGCAAGGACGCAAGCTTTGCTTGGCAAACCGAAAGATGCGCTCGCCAACTTCCAGCAGGCGCTCCAGCTGCGGCGCGAAATTGGAGACAAGCGGGGCCTGGGCGACACTTTGATCGACTTGGGCAATTTCCTGGATGACCAGGGCGACCACGATCAGGCGCTGAAGATGTACAAGGAGGCGCTTGAGATCCAGCGCGATCTGGGCAACGAGAGTTTGCAGGCGATTTGTCTGAACAACATCGGGACCGTGTATTCGGAGATGGGGCGGTTCGAGGACTCGCTTACGTATTATCAACAAGCGCTACAACTGCGTGAAAAATCCAAAGCACCCCAGGACATTGTTGAGGCCGTGCACAATTTAGGAGATACCCTGGCTGATATGGGTCAGTACGATCAGGCAATTTCCTACTATCTGCGAGCACTGGATTTGCGGCGCAGCATGGATGACGCGCGTGGTGGCGCGATTGAGTCCTATAGCCTGGGCACACTGTTTGACTACCAGGGGCGATTCGGTGCGGCCATTAAGTCCAAACAGGAAGCCCTCGACACCTTCCGGCAAATTAAGGACAAGACTTATTGGATGCCCAAAATGCTTGGCGGTTCTGCGCAGGCGCTCATCCTGGCAGGGCGTGGAGACGAGACGAAGAATGACCTGGATGAAGGGCTGAAACTGTCACGCGACCTGAAGAGCGATGGGATGATTGCGGAAATAATGGGATATCAGGGTGACGCGTTTTTTTACCGCGGCGACTTCAAGTCCGCGCGGCCGGCATATACGCAGGCCCTGCAGGCTGCTGTGCGCAGTAAAGAACCGGAAACTATTCTGATTGCCAAAGTCAACCTGGCGAATCTTGCGGTTCAGGAAAAACGCGCTCCGGAAGCCCTGGCGAGCTTGAGACCCCTGATCCAACAGGCGAATGATCTCGGGTTCAAGTACGCATCCCTGGAATCGTCCATTCTTATGGCTGAAGCGATGATGTTGAGCCGTGACTACGCCCACGCGCGACCCGAGCTCGAGCGGGCCTTGCAGGTGACCGATAAGCTCGGAATGCGGCCGCTTAGCGCTCGCGCCCATTATCTGCTTGCCTCCGTGGCGCGAGCTTCGGGCAACACAAGCGAGGCTCAGGACAATTACCGCGAGGTCCTCCATCTGCTGGATACGATGAGCAAGGATCCGGGGGCGGAAAAATTGCTGCAGCGCGCGGACTTCAAAGCCATGTACGACGCCTCTACGAGTGCTCTCCGAGCGAAAGGCTAAATTTCCACTTACCAGGGAGTGAGAAAAAGGGGCGCCACTTGGCGGCGCCCCTTGAGTGTTGGCGTGCGCAACTGCGCCGGGTTGTTTATTTCACGTTGTAGAGAACCGCGTTCACATTGACGTTCCCGCCAGTATCGACTCCAGTGACCGTGAACACGTGCAGTCCGGGGGTCGAGGTGTCGACTCCACCGCCGGTACAGGATATTCCGCCCACGAACGTGGGCGAACTGCAGGAGGCGGGTGTGTTGTTCTTGTTGGGAAACTGACTTTGCGAACAGCTTGCTACTGTCAGGTAAGGACCAGTTGTGTTACTCGGGTTAGTCACGTCCTTCGAGGTAACGGGAGTGGTGCAGCTGTACGAGGCCGAGACTGGCGAGTTCCTGGCATAGGTGGTCAATTTCGGAGAGGTAATCCTGACTCCCGGTGGAAGCTCACCGAATGTGGCATAGGTTGCACCCCAGCAAGAACCCGTGTCGTTGCTGCCGCCCTTTGTCTTGCCCGAAGGATCGTTCGAGAAGGAAAAAGACTCGATCTGGTTGCTCTGGAACAAAGGCGGCCAATTGTTCGGGTATGGCGTACACGGGTGCAGAGGATCCGGCCCCGTACCTTTGAGCCAGCCCGGATAGGGCCCGATTGTCGAGGACAATAGGTTGAACCCTATATTCTCCTGAAACGTGAAAGTGAAATCGGAGCCAAGTTGAGCAAAAAAATCCGGTGTCTGCGGCGAGCCGCAAGTTCCTCCCGGTTGATCGGGACAGGTAAGCTCAAACAGGACGGAGGCGTCCACACTCTGGCCATTCACGATCGCCGCATTCTTGTAGACGAAGCACTGAGTGAGGGGGAAGCTCTTCTGCACCAGTTTATCGCAATCCTTCTGGCTCATCAGGATCGGGTTGATGGTTGCTGTCGCGGAGGTGATGCCGCCCGACGTGAGTTGCGCGTTATAGTCGTAAGCATTGTTTTGCGTTCCGCCGTTGAAGCTGAGAACGGTTGGCGTGACCGTGTTGATCGCGCCACTTTGGGCCCCCGGCATGAAGGTCCAACTCAGGATATCTTGATTATCATCGGCACCGCCAGTCGCCGCCGTGAACCCGACCCAGGCTGTGCCGTTGTTCAGACCTATTGAGGCCATGTCGAACGCAACGCCTTCCGGAATCGCCGGGTTCCCATTCATGGCCGGCACGGCCGGGAACAAATCAATGCTATCCAGAATCACGTCGAGGACCCCGGGACACCCCGGCGGAGTGGCGGCACTGCAGGCTCCCGATGGCGTAAACGAAATCGCTACTGTGTGGTAATTCCCGTCTGCCAGGGTGATCGGGATCGGGAGCTGAGTGATCGGGGACAGCAGCTGAGTAAGATCCTTAACCCCCCAACGGCAAGGTCCCGCGTCCACGGTGTTGTTGGCCGTCCCGCAGCTTTGAATCGCAACATAGCTGTTGCTCGGGTCACCGCTACCTACGTTCTGGTAGGTGTCGAACATTACCGCCACACTGTTCGGAATGCCAGTGACAGGATCCGTAGTGTCACAGTCGGGACTTTGGCCGAATCCGAGGCTACAACCGTCTAAGACACCGTTAGCGTTTCCAGGGTCCAGGGCGGTCACAGACGAATTTTGAATCACGAAGGCAAAGCCGTCTCCAGGGGTGGCCGTGGTCGACCCGCTCAGCTGAAACGTAAACGTGGTGGAAAAAGCACCGGCCACAAGCTGCTGAGTGGTGAACCAGGCAGATCCCGATGTGCCTCCAGAATTTGTCGTCAGCCGTAGCACCCTCGCCACCCCCGCCGGCGGAGGCAAAGCCGGGTTTGGCGTTCCGACTGGTTGTACCAAGCTGGAAGCTGGCGGGTAGAAACCTGGGTACCCAGACAGGGGTGGGTTGCTGGTGGTCTGACCCTGCCCGGTGTTGCCGGTCAGCGAAAGGCAAGGTGGGTTGGGCTGCTGAACAGCCGAGGAGAAATCCGGCGTGTAGTTCGGCGACGCGGGACATTGCGCCCAGGCAGCTGTGCTTCTGCCAACAATCACCAGCGCCGCGATCGTGGCCGCTACGGCAAATTTTGTAATTCCTACCTTCATAAACCCTCCTATGAACTGCACGCTGGGTTTTCCCGGGTGCACCTTTTGGACCTGGTGTGAACGTCGTGGCGAACTCTTGCGTAGCATTGCCAAGACTTACGATTACGGCCGTTCTTATGCGGAAATTTCCACCTGGGGCTCGAACCTTAGTGTGCGATGAAAAACTTACGCGGACAGCGCAAGTCCGCTCCCGCTGGGGCTGCAGGACGCTGCCATAGTATGCGTTTCCGGCGCAGTAGTCAACGATTATCAACCCTTCAACCATGTGGTGTGCAAGGTTTTTATCCTTGTCCTCAGAAAAAGAGAAATTCGTTCCTTTCCGCAACCACTTGCACATCGATCCGAGAAGCTTGCCATGCCTGAACGGAAGATTGACACTAGGTCTGCCATGAAAGTCATAGCGGTGATTCCCGCGCGGTTGGCCTCTATCCGTTTGCCTAGGAAGATGTTGCGAGAACTGGCTGGTGTGCCTCTTGTGGGCCGTGTCTATCAGGCGGTGCGCAGTTCGAATCTGCTGGCCGACGTGATCGTCGCTACGGATTCAGAGGAGATCCTCGAAGTCTGCCGCAGAAATGGCTGGCAGGCGCGAATGACGTCTTCGGCCCATCGCAGCGGAACTGATCGCGTACACG
>Ga0335078_10001321_pt1 | contig 37664 bp, 33 predicted proteins | sample Lox_Sample_32_FD_206711 | JGI IMG/M metagenome (GOLD analysis project Ga0335078, IMG submission 206711) | Soil microbial communities from Loxahatchee National Wildlife Refuge, Florida, United States - Lox_Sample_3.2 | ecosystem: Environmental > Terrestrial > Soil > Wetlands | place: USA... | reverse complement strand
CGATGATTGAGGTTAGACTCTAATCGAAAAGGGATAGGCCGTTCATGCATGCCGAACAAGTTGCGCCGGAGAGCACCGCGGTGCGGGTCGCGTTGTGGCGGGCGATGCACGCGCAAATCGATCCGCTGCCGCACATTCTCGAGGACGAAATTGGGCTCAGGCTGATCGCACCGGACGGCAGCTGGCGGCAGCGTCCGGACATGGATCCCGAGGGCACGCGCCGGTTTCGCACAGGCGTGGTGATTCGCGCGCGCTTCGTCGAGGACCTTGTCGCCAAAAGCGCCGCGCGCGGCGTCAGCCAATACGTTATTCTCGGCGCGGGACTGGACACGTTTGCGCAGCGCAAGCCGGAGATCGCTTCGCGCCTCAAAATCTTCGAAGTCGACCGGCCCGGCCCGCAAGCCTGGAAGCGGCGGCGCCTGATCGAGCTCGGCTTCGGCATTCCGGACTGGCTGCGCTTCGTGCCCGTCGATTTCGAAGCGGGCGAAGCTTGGTGGCAGCGGCTCGTGGCCGCGGGCTTTGATGCAGGCAAGCCCGCGATTGTGGCGTCCACCGGCGTGAGCCATTATTTGACGAAGGACGCGATCGCCGCTACGCTGCGGCAAATTGCGAAGCTCGCGCCCGGCTCCGCTTTTGCGATGACGTTTCTTTTGCCAATCGAGCTGGACGACCGCAAGCATCGCGCCGGACGCGAAGCATCCGAGAAAGCTGCGCGCGCAAGCGGAACGCCGTTCATCACTTTTTTCACGCCAGCCGAGATTCTGGAGTTGGCGCGCGAGTGTGGTTTTCGAGAAGTCGAGCACGTGTCGGGCGAGGCGCTCACGCGGCGCTATCTCGCGTCCGGCGCAGATGAGCTGCGCGCGGCCTCGGAGGAGTTTCTGATTGCACGCAACTAGTTGCGTACTCGTTTCAAAGGAGAGTGAGCCATGAAGAAAATCCTGGTTGGAATGCTTGCGGTTTTTGTTCTCGCGTTGCTGGCGTATCGGGCCACGGCCGGTTCGAATGATATGCAGCGCGAAGAGCAAGACCGCGCGGCGATCGACAAGCTGATGTGGTCTTACACGCGCGCGCTCGATACAGCGAACGCCGACGCGTATGCCGCGACCTACACACCCGACGGCCAGTTCGGCAGCGGCACAACTGCCGTCAAGGGACATGACGCGCTCAAGAAAATGATCGCCGATTTTCGCCAGCGCAACGCCGATGCCGAAGCCAAAGGGGAGAAGCGGCCGGCGATGTACCACATGGAAATGAACAGCTATTTGGAATTCATCGACAAGGACCATGCGCGGCTGGAGGGTTACTGGCAAACCGTCTTCGGCAGCCAGGGTCCGAACGTGCCGGTTCGCGTGGCGGCCGCGGGACGGGAAGTCAATGAAATCGTGCGCGTAAACGGCCAGTGGCTGATTCAATCGCGCGACGTCGCTCCCAAGGACTAGCGCGCTCGAATCCGGCCACGCCGCTCGCGCATCTCTGAATACATGGCGAATATCCGATCTGAAGGAGAAGAAATGCAGAAGCGCAAACTGGGAAAAAGCAATTTGGAGCTGTCCGCGATTGGCTTTGGCTGCATGGGACTGAGCTTTGGCTTCGGGCCAGCCGTGGACAAGCAGCAGGGAATCGCGGTGATCCGCAGGGCGGTCGAACTGGGCGTGACGTTTTTCGACACCGCCGAAGTGTACGGCCCATTTAAGAACGAGGAGCTGGTCGGCGAAGCCCTCGCACCCGTGCGCGACCGCGTCGTGATCGCGACGAAATTCGGATTCGACATCAACCCCAACGCCACGCAAGCGCCGCCGGGCTCCGTAGGGCTGAATAGCCGGCCGGAACGCATCAAGCAAGTGGCCGAAGCTTCGCTCAAACGCCTCAGGACGGACCGCATCGACCTCTTCTATCAGCACCGTGTCGATCCGAACGTGCCGATTGAAGACGTCGCCGGCGCGGTGAAGGACCTGATTCGCGAAGGGAAGGTAAAACACTTCGGACTTTCCGAAGCGGGCGCGCAGACGATCCGGCGCGCGCATGCGGTCCAGCCCGTGACCGCGCTGCAAAGCGAGTACTCGCTGTGGTTCCGAGAACCCGAGACAGATATTCTGCCGACGCTCGAGGAACTTGGCATCGGCTTCGTTCCCTTCAGTCCGCTGGGCAAGGGTTTTCTCACCGGGAAAATCGACGAGAATACGAAATTCGAGAACGGCGATTTCCGCAACGTCGTCCCGCGTTTTTCGCAGGAGAATCGCAAGGCTAATCAGGCGGTGGTGGATCTGCTTCGCGCGATGGCGGAGCGCAAGACGGCGACGCCCGCGCAGATCGCGCTTGCCTGGGTGCTGGCACAGAAACCATGGATGGTTCCGATTCCCGGGACGACGAAGATCGAACGCCTCGAAGAGAATCTGGGCGCGGCGAACGTCGCGCTTACAGCGGAGGATCTGCGCGACATCGATGCGGCCGCGTCGAAGATCACCGTGCAAGGCGCGCGTTACCCGGAACGGCTGCAAGCGATGGTCGGGCGCTGAGAGAGGGAAGAGGGGTGAGGGGCCAGGGACGACGATTTTAGCCACGGAGGGCAAGCTGCAGCCGTTTTTCTGGCGAGGCTTTCCTTGCCCCGATTCCGGCAAGCCGGAATCTGAAACAGCGGCGGCAAGCCGCCGCACTCCACAGGGGCTTTGCCGCCGGGCACTGGTGATAGGTGGGCGACATCGGAACCAAAAAGCCCAGCCTTCCGAGGGAAAGCGCGGGGCGCACCACGCAACAAAGACCAGTGCGGCCTGCGGGAATGGTAATCGCGAAATTTGGGGGATCCCGAGAAATTGGCGATTAGAGCGGGTCGCTGTCGTTTGTTTGCAAGGGTTTAAGTGGGATTCTAATTCTTGGATTTGGCGATTAGGAATTTGCGGGCAGCTCAGAATGAATTGAAACGACCCTCCTGGGAACCCGCGATTGCCTCTCGCGGATCGCGGTGCTGACTGCGGGTCGAATTTTTCGTTGTGCCACTTCATAAAAACATTCGAGGGTAGCAGGGGTGGGATCGGGGTTGTAACGAGACTTTGGTGCAGGGAGGTACAGCTGTACGAGATTTCCGAAGATCGCGCCAGGTGCCTCAACCGTCCCGACGGACCGGGAGGTTTTCGTCTTCGCGACCCGGCACTATCGTGCCGGGCTAATTACAATCGCCGCTGCGCGGCTTGCTGTAAGAGGATGGGCTCATGCTGCGTGCTGCTATTCGCCCAGCATGGGTTGCCATTGGATCACTGAGTGAGGGGTCGGGATTCGGGTTTGGAGCCGCCGGGCCAGCCGGTGCCGCGTTTGTAGGCCTGGGGGCCTTCGAAGACGGCTTCGACGCGGGAGATTTTGCCATCGACGAATTTGAAAATTTCGGTGTTTAGAATTTCATTTGGCTCGCGCATGCCTTCGGGCATGGCGAAGCGGTGGCCCTCGTAGGTCCAACTCTCGACGTTTCCGCGGCGCATGAAATCGAAGGTGGCGAAAACGAGCTGGCGCTTCACGTCGACGATGGGAAAATGCGCGTCCTCGTAGCCGGTGATGAAGGAATACTCGCCGTAATCGAGCTGCTTGCCGCAGCCGATGCCGAGCATGTTGGGGCGCGGCGCCTCGTTGGCAATTTCGGTGGGCTGGCGGCCGATGGGCACGGGAGGCGTGTCATTGGGGCCGATGGCGGTGACGCCCCCGTTCTCGAGGCGAATGCAGGATTCGGCGTAGGGCGCAAGATGGCTATCGCGAAAAGCGACGGAGCGCAAATAGCCGAGAGCGCCCTTGCGCAAGTCATCGCGGCTGAGGCGCGCGGCCGGAGGCTCTTCGCGGTTCATGATTTCCATCCAGCTGGGATCTTTGGGCGGCAAATTCTGCGCGGCTTGCGCATGGCGGTCGACCACCGTTTCGATTTCGGCGATTTTGCGGTTTACGATTTTCAGGCGAATCATCAGCAAATCCGGGAACGGTATTTCGTGATTCTCAAGGAGGCTGACGTACGTCGCGACACCGCCCGTGGAGGGATCGAAAACGTCATGCCGGTACGCGTCCCAGGAGTTGAAGGTGAGCCACAGGCCGTCTTTGCCGAGGTCGAGTTCAGCGCCGTTTTCGGTGAAGCGATGGTGCGCGGCGAGGGGGAGCGCGGAAGGATCGTGCGCGGCGAGAGCCTGGAGATAGCGGTCCATGAAACCCTTGAGGCATGTTTCGTCGCAGGGCTGGGTTTGCGCGGCGGCGGGCAAGACCGCAATCACGAGTAATGCGAGTAATGCGAGCAATGCGAGGAGGAAATTCTTCATTTGCGTGCGGCTCCTTCTGGTTGGGCATGGTAATACTTGTCGCGCGCGAGACAAGGTGAATTTGCATCGCGCGCAGGCAGCCGCGATCCCGCCGAACGGCCGCGCGGGTGTGGCGCTCACGGAGGAGCGCGGAAAAAAAGCGGCTTTTCACGGGGCACCGCATCGGAATAGTATCTCGGGACCGAAGGGGAAGGAGGCGCGATGGCTGCCGGCGAGGACCCCAAAACTGCCCAAGGGAGCGCGGAATCGTCAGGTGGAGCTGCGCCGATCGAGCAGCGGCCCGCGCCTTTGAAGGGGGGAAGCGCGCTCGCGCGACTGGCGGGAATCGCCGTGATCCTTCTGGGCGTCGTGGGAGCATTTCTGTATTTGGGCGGGTGGCTCAGCCCGCAAAAGTTGACGCCCGCGCGGTTCGTCGATGAGTTCGAGAGGGTGAATGGAAAGTATTCGGGTTTTCGGCGCAATCACGCGAAGGGCGTGTGCGTCCGGGGATTTTTCGATAGCAACGGCCAAGGGGCGCGTCTCTCGAAGGCCGTCGTATTTCAAGCCGGCCGCGTGCCCGTGATTGGGCGCTTTTCATTGGGCAATGGCGATCCGCACGCGAGCGACGAGCTGAGCACAGTCCGCGGCCTGGGACTGCAGTTTTCTCTTTCCGATGGCGAGCAGTGGCGGACAGCGATGATCAATTTACCGGTATTCCCGTTCAAGGATCCGCAAGCCTTTTACGGTAACCTGGTTGCATCGCAGCCGGACCCGCAGACCCACAAGCCCGATCCTGCGAAAATGGCTGCTTTCGCCGCGAAAAATCCGGAAACGGTGAAGGCGCTCGGAATCATCACCAGCCAGGCGCCGTCATCCGGCTTCGAGAACAGCACTTTCTACGGGCTTAACGCGTTCCGATTCGTCGCGGCGGACGGCACGTCGACGCCGGTGCGTTGGATGTTTGTACCTGTGCAGCCGAACGAAGCTGCCGGCGCCGCGGGGACTAGCCAAGACAAGAATTTCCTTTTTGACGCGCTCATCGCGAGCGTTCTGCAGCATCCGTTGCAATGGCACCTGATCCTCACGGTGGGACAGCCCGGCGATCCGACCAACGACGCTACAATCCCGTGGCCGGAAGGACGAGAGCAAGTGGACGCCGGAACGCTGACGCTCGACTCCGTCGAAAGCGAGGAGACGAGCCCCGCGCGGGACATCAATTTCGACCCGCTAATTTTGCCGGACGGGATTTCGCCGTCGGACGATCCTCTGCTGAGCGCGCGCTCGGCGATCTATTCGCAATCCTTTACGAGGCGGGCGGGCGAAACAAAAGAGCCAAGCGCGATCACGCCTTCGGAGGTGCGAAAGTGAGCGCGACCAACCGCCGGCAGTTTCCGGGTTCGATGCGATTCCTGCACTGGCTGACGGCCGCGTTGGTGCTGACCATGCTGGGCATCGGGGTCGCGATGGTTGCATCGCTCGGCGACTATCACCGCCTGGTATCGATCCATCGCCCGCTGGGAATTGCGATTCTGATTGTGGTCGCAATCCGTTTCGTGAACCGGCTTTTCAGCACGCTGCCGCCGTTTCCGGCCACGATGTCGGAGCGGGAGCGCTCCGCGGCGCACGCGTCGGAGATTTTGTTGTATTCGTTGCTGTTTTTGCAGCCGCTGGTGGGCTGGGGAATGTTGTCCGCGGCGCGCTATCCCATCGTGATGTTCGGGGCGCTGCACCTCTTCCCGATCTTGCCGCACAGCGTGATGTTGTACGCGGTATTGCGGCGAGCGCACACGTTTCTCGCCTATCTTCTATTTCTGGCCTTCCTTGCGCATTTCGGAGCCGTTCTGTTTCACACGCTGATCGTGCGAGACGGGCTGCTCAGCCGCATGGTTGCCCGGCGCGCCCGCGACCTATAGCCCCATGATGTGGAAGCCGGCGTCGACGTAGATGACGTTGCCGGTGACGCCGCGGCCGAGGTCGCTGGCGAGAAAGACGGCGGTGTCGGCAACTTCGGCGATATCGGTATTGCGGCGCAAGGGCGCGCGCTGCGCGGAAACTTCGAGCATCTTCCCGAGGTCCTTCACGCCGCGCGCGGAGATGGTCTTGATGGCGCCCGCAGAGATTGCGTTGACGCGAATCTTGCCGGGCCCGAGCTCGCTGGCGAGATATTTCACTTCGGCTTCGAGGGCAGCCTTGGCCACGCCCATGATGTTGTAATTCGTGACGACGCGCGTGGAGCCGAGATAGGTGAGCGTCGTGATCGCGCCGCCGCTGGCCATGAGCGGCGAGAGCGCTTTGGAGATGGAGACGAGCGAGTAGGCGCTCACGTCGAGCGCGAGCTGAAATCCTTCGCGCGAGGTATTGAGGAACGGCTGATTCAAATCTTCGTGCTTGGCCGCCGCGAGGCTGTGCACGACGGCGTCGAGCGAGTAGCCGCCCGATTTCAGCGAGCTTGCCAGCTGCTCGATGTCCGATTCCTGCTGGACCTCGCAGGGGAAAAAAGCTGCGGCGCCGAGTTCGCGGCCGAGGTCTTCGACTTGCGGGCGGGCGCGGTCATTTTGATAGGTGAGCAGAAGGCGTGCGCCTTCGCGGGAAAATGCCTGGGCGATGGCGAAGGCGATGCTCCATTTATTCCAGACGCCGAGGACGATTGCAGTCTTGCCTTCGAGAAGTTTTGGCATGGCCCGACATTCTAACTGGAAACTGGCTGGAAATCCTGCTGGCCAGAGGGTTTTGGAGAGCCGCCGCGGGCTAGCGGGAATTGGCCCAGCGGAGAATTTCGCGGACGAGGTCGTCGATGTAAGGCCAGAGGATCGCGAGGATGGCCGCGGCTGCAGCGAGGACTCGCGCGGGATTCCGGATGGCGCGAATGGCGCGAGCGCCGGGTTGATGCGCGGAGCAGAATCCGTCCGCTATCGCGGGGCGATCGCAGCGCTGCCCCGCAGGGCCGAAGTAGAGGCACGGCCCTTGATTTGGCTGTCGGCCTTGTCTTTTCCATGGGCTGCTACGGACCGGAGAAGCTTCAGCAGGGAAGCGTTGTCCTGCGGCGGAGGCTGCACGGGACGCGCGAACGCCGGGTTCATCTGCGGGCGAAGCGTCTTCTAATTCAGGCCAATGGATATCGTGCCAGCCCTGGGGGAGGCCATCCGGGGAGATTCCCCGGTGTTGTAACACGCTATCGTCATTGTCACTTACGCGGCGTTCCATTGCGGAGCGGTTTTGCTCTCAGGTAGATTGAAAACTCACCCGATAGAGTACTCCAGAACATGCCTGAAACGCGTGTCGCGACTCCGCCGACCCATCCGCCCCGGATGAAGCTAGAGGCTTACTCCGCGGAAATTCGGCTGACCAAGCTGACGCTGGGCCTCGACAACATTCACTACGACGTTTTTCTGAGCCCGCGGTTCGTCGAGTTCACGCGCAAATATCTGGGCGATCTGCTGCGGCAGGTGGTGAATATCAGCCTGCTTTACGGCAAGGAACATGAAAACAGGAGCCGCGAGCGGCGTTCGGGCTCGCCCGAACATTCCGCGTTTCGCAAGATCCTGACGGAAGTGCTGCAGGAGTCGGTGACGCGCGCGAAGTTTCAGCAATCGATCGAAACGGACGTTCTGCACCGCCTGGCGCTTTTGAAATTCCTCACACAGGAAACCGGGAACCAGTTTTCGAGCATTCTGGTGGAGTGCAAGGAATGGATTCGCTCGCGCGGCGAGCTTTTCGAGCACAGCGAGCAGGCGCACGTGATGCGGTCGAAAATCGCCGAGGTGCAGGCGGACCGGAAAAACGTGATACGCCAGGTGGGGGACACACTCTTTCAGGTGTGGTCGGATGTGGAGGAAGGGACGCTTTTGAAGACGCGGCGCGCGCTCTTCGGCGACGATTTTCGCGACATGTACGAGCTTTTGCGGAACCGTTTCCTTTTCGTTGAGGGCGGAAACGACGATCAATTTTTTGTCGAGCATTACGTGCTGCTCGGGAATTTCGTGAACGACCCGGACCGCTTCGAGATATTCGACACGCTGTTGCTGGATTTCGTTCGCGATTACGTGCTTGCGGGAGACGACGACGAAGAGCTTGCGAAAGCGCGGAAGGCGCATGACCGCCTGCTGGAGCAGGCGCGTTTGCTGCGCACGGAAATCGCGCGGCTGGACGAGGAGCAGGAACAAGCAGCCAACCGGGCAAGCGACAGCGCGTTCCCGTCCATTTTCAAGAGGAAGCCGGCGGCGGCCTCGGGCGCACAGCATGAATTGGAAGAAGTGCGCCGGAAGATGACTTCGCTCGAGAGGAATCTCGAAGAGCTGGACCCGCAGATCGAAGCGGCGAAGCAGCGCATGGAATTTCTCACGGAGGAGCTGCGGAGCCGGATCGGCGATTTTCTGAATCAGCCCGAGAATGCTGCGCGGATCTTCGACGTGCGCGCGGCGGAAAGCGAACGTCCCGAAGGCGGCGCCCCCGCGGAGATTCGCGCTCATTTGCTGGAAGAATGGGTACACCGGCTGGAGGAGCGGGATCTGCTGTTTCACGTTCTGGCAGGTTACGAGCTGCGCAGGATTGCGCCGGAATACTGCCCGCCGGTTCACCTTCAGCAACTGAAGAAGGCGCTGGTCAACCGCGAAGAAACCAAACGCGTGGCGCAGATTCTGGAGAAATTTCCGGCGCGCAACGTCTCGATGAAAAAGCTGGAGGATTCGTCGCGCGCGATCCGGCGGCGAACGGTGCAGGAGACGCTGACGATCGGATTGCAATTCGCGGAAGATTTGATGCGGTTGCGGCGGGACCGCAGGAATTACCAGCAGGTGGCGGCGTGGATGGAACGCATCAATCTGGTCAATTCCGAGCGCACACGCGAGCTTTCACGCGCCAATAAGAGCCTGTACGAATTTTTGCATCCGGATGAGGGGCGGCCGGCGGAAGATCCGGTGGTCAATCATGTGGTGATCAAAGCGGACGTGCGCGGCTCGACGGCGATGACGAAGGACCTGCTGGCGCGGGGGATGAATCCAGCGTCGCATTTCAGCATGAATTTGCACGAGCCGGTGAAGCGGATGCTGGAACGTTACGGCGCCGCGAAAGTGTTTATCGAAGGCGATGCGATCATTCTGGCGATTTATGAAAATGAATCGACGCGAGCGACACAGCGGGCGGTGGCGCGAGCGTGCGTTCTGGCGCGGGAAATTCTGGCCGTGACGGCGGCATATAACGCGCGCGCAAAATCGGCGGACCTGCCGCCGCTGGAATTGGGAGTGGGCGTGGCGTTTCAGGACTCCGCGCCGTCGCTATGGATGGATGCGGATTCGCGCATCATGATTTCGCGCGCGCTGAATCTTTCGGACCGGCTTTCGAGCTGCTCGAAAATGGCCAAGCGGCTGTTTCAGTCGAACCCGGCCCCCTTCAACGTGTATCTAGTACAGACGCTGATGGAAGATGTGGCTGCTGACGAGGGCGAAGAGCTTCTGGTGCGGTACAACTTGAACGGGATCGAGCTGAATGAGGAAGGATTTCAGAAGCTGAGCTCCGAAATTTCGCTTTCGCCGATGACGGGAAACTTTCCGCTGCCGTGGGGCAAAGAACGCGTACAGCTATATTTCGGAGAAGTTCCGCTCGGAGAATCGCTCGAGCCGGTGGTGATCCGCAAAGGATTCGTCCGGCAGTTGCTGCCCGGCGGAAAAATCGGGGCGCAGGGCACGCGCGCGTACTACGAAGTCTGCACCGACGCAAAGCTTCTCGAACTCGCCCGCAAGCGCGTGGTGGCGATCAATTCCAAGAACAATTGAGTGCGTGGCGAACCGCTCAGCAATCCTGTCTGGCCCATTTCCAGATTGAAAAGCGGGGCGAAGCCGCTTACGCTGTTCGGAATATGAGGATCCGATTTGGGCGCGGCTAACAACGTAATTTCGCGGTTGCGCGGGCCCGCAGTCTGCGGTTCCGAGCGAATTCGATGACTCCATCGCGCAGCTTCGATATCGGGAAAATCCGCATTGGCGGGAGTGCGCCGCTGTTTCTGATCGCGGGACCGTGCGTGATCGAAAGCGAGGCGCACGCGACGATGATTGCGGAGCGCGTTGGCGAGGTTGCGGGAGCCGCAGGCGTTCCGGTGATTTTTAAAGCGTCGTACGATAAGGCCAATCGTTCTTCGATTTCGTCCTATCGCGGGCCGGGGCTCGAGCAGGGCCTGCGAGCGCTCGCGAATATCAAGAAGCGTACGAAGCTTCCCATTCTCACGGATGTGCATGAGGTGGCTCACGTGGGGCCGGCTGCGGAAGTTTGCGACGTTCTGCAGATTCCCGCGTTTCTCTCGCGGCAGACGGATTTGCTGGTCGAAGCCGGACGGTCGGGCCGCGTGGTGAACATCAAGAAAGGTCAATTTCTCTCGCCCACTGAGATTGGGAACGCGATCGAGAAAGTGGCGGGGACGGGCAACGAGAAAATCATTCTCACCGAGCGGGGCACTTCATTCGGCTACCAGAACCTCGTGGTGGACATGCGGTCGTTTCCAATCATGCGGAAATTCGGTTATCCGGTGGTTTTCGACGTGACGCATTCGGTGCAATTGCCGGCGGGAGAAGGGAAGTCGAGCGGCGGCCAGCCGGAATTCATCGAGCCGCTGGCGCGAGCGGGCACGGCGCTCGGAGTGGACGGCGTGTTTTTGGAAGTTCACGAAAATCCCGCGAAGGCGCTATCGGACGGGACGAATGCGCTGGCACTCGCGAAGCTGCAGCCACTGCTGGAGAAGATCGCGCGGCTCGCGGCGATTGCACGGGAGTGGGACGCGCCAGCAGAAACTGCGCCGCGAGTTGCGGCCGTTTCGAAGCAGGCGAGCGCGGCGAGAAGGGTCGAGCGGCGCAACTGGCGGGCGCGATGAGTTCCGCAAGCACGTCAAAGAACGCGGCGATTGCGATCGCGCAGCGGGTGCTGCGAATCGAGTCAGACGCGATTGCCAGCTTGATCGAGCGGCTGGACGCGCGATTTGAAAAAGCCGTCGACCTGCTCTACGAGTGTAAGGGCCGCGTGGTGGTCACGGGGCTGGGAAAGTCGGGCCTCATCGGCCGGAAGATCGCGGCGACGCTAGCGAGCACGGGGACGCCGTCGCTTTTTCTGCATGCCGCCGACGCGCTCCATGGAGATCTGGGCGTGATGGCGGCGGGAGACGTGGTGCTGGCGATTTCATCGAGCGGCGAGACGGAGGAAATGATTGAGCTGATCGAGGCCGCGCGGCGGCTGGGAGTTCAAATCATCGCGATGACGTCGAGCTCCCGCTCGACGCTTGCCGAAGCGAGCGATGTGGCGATCGATATTGCGGTGAAGGAAGAGGCTTGCTCGCTGAATCTGGCACCGACTGCGTCGACGGCGGCGGCGCTGGCGATGGGAGACGCGCTGGCGATTGCGGTGCACGACCGGCGCGGATTCAAGGAAGAGGATTTCGCGGCGTTGCATCCCGGCGGGCGGTTGGGCAAAAAGCTGCGGCGGCTCGAGGCGTTGATGCACACGGGGGACGATGTGCCGCGCGTTGAGCCTGAGACAAAAATGCCGGAAGTGATTTACGAAATGAGCCGAAAGGGGCTGGGACTTACCGCAGTCGCGCAGCCGGACGGAAAGCTGCTGGGCATTATCACCGACGGCGATTTGCGCCGCGTGATGCAGCGGCGAAAAGAAAACGTCCTCGATCTGAAAGCTGCGGATTGCATGACGCAGAATCCCGTCACCATGGCGCGAACGGAACTGGCGGCTTCGGCGCTGCGATTGATGGAAGAGAAGAAGATCACGTCCATTCTCGTGACCGACGCCGCCGGGCGGCTCGAAGGCGTTGTGCACTTGCACGATCTCTGGACATTGCAGCTTTTCTGACGATTCGATGAGCGCGATCCGCGAAATCAAATTTCCCGCACAAGTTCTGCGCCGAGCCAAGCCGATTCGCGTCCTTTTGATGGACGTGGATGGCACGATGACGCCGGGCTACGTTTGCCTGCAGACTTTTCCGGACGGCAGCGTCGCGGAGATGAAGATGTTCAACGCGCACGACGGCGCGGGCATCAAGCTGGCGAGCATCATGGGAATCCGCACAGGACTCATTACCGGCCGCGATTCGCCGGCGACGGCGCGGCGCGCGCGCGAGGCGTCGATGGAATTTGTGATTCAGGGGCAGGCGAAGAAGCTGGAAGCGTATAAAGCGATTCTTGTGCGAGCCGGAGTGGCCGATCACGAAGTGGCATACGTCGGCGACGATCTGCCGGATATTCCGATCCTCGAGCGCGCAGGGCTTGCGGTGGCGGTGGCGGATGCGACGGTGGAAACAAAGCGAGTGGCGCATTACGTTACCGTGGCGCGGGGCGGGGAAGGCGCGATTCGCGAAGTGGTGGAGCTGATCTTGAAAGCGCAGGGGCGATGGAAGAAGGCAATTCCTCAGGCGATCGCGTGACACTCGGGTAGATTGTTCGCGCGTACTACGACGAAAACTGTCCTTCCGGGCAATATTTCGGCACGAAATTTGAGAATAGCTTGGCAGGGTGGACGAACAACGCACGTCTGCCTGCCAGCACGATCAGCGATCGATTTCGCCCTGGAGGTTTGTCGGGCGCGAGGCCGCGGCGATCATCATCCTCCTGGCGTGCTGCTCGATGTTGAGCGTCCTTCAATCGCAAGTTTCGGCCGGTCAAGCGAGTCCGGCGGCGACAACGGTTCAGCTCGAAAAGCAAGCGCTGGAATTGATCAATCGCGACCGTACGGATCCATTCTATGCATCGGAAACGCGAGGGCGAGCGCGGCCGCTTGCGTGGGATGACCGGCTGGCCGCGGCTGCGCGCGCGCATTCCGATGAGATGGCGCGCGATGGATTTTTCAGCCACGAGGGAGCGAACGGCGCATCTCCCGCGCAGCGAATCTCAGCGGCGGGAATTCAATGGACGCGCGTGGGCGAGAACATCGCGACGTGCCAAAGCATTTCGCAGGCTGAGTCCACGTTCATGGATGAGCCGAAATTCGAACGAAATCACCGCTGGAACATTTTGAACGCCGATTACAATCGCGTCGGCATCGGGATCGTGAAAGGCTCCGACGGGACGCTGTACGTCACGGAAGATTTCGCGCAGGTGCGTTAAGCTCTCCTCGTAAGCCGACTATAATCTCCGAACCCAACAGATCAATCGTCCCTCCGGGAGCCGTGCAGCAAAGTTGTCGCGCGTGTTGTTCGATACATCTCCGCCCGCTTGGCCCGAATCTCAATCTCCGCGTGAAGGCGGATCGAAGCATTTCGAGCGCAGCACATGTGAAATCCGAAGCGAGCAGGCGGACGTGACAACTTCACGGATTCGCTGGCTGGCGCTCGCCGATGTGATTCTTTTCCCAGCGTTCATCCTGTGGTTCATCTGGCAATTGCAATTCACGGCGCGGTGGACGTGGATCTTCTTCGCGGTATGGCTCGCGGCGAGTTTCCTCGCGCATCGCGACACGCCGAAGACGCTGGGCTGGCGAGCGGATAATTTGGGCCCGGCGGCAAAACAGGCATTCGTTATTTTCGGTGTGATGATTTTGGCGCTGGTGGTCATCGGCTTGATTTTGCGGCAGCCGATTCGCGGCGCAGTCGGGCAAATTTCCTGGCACCGAGTGGAAGGCTACTTCGCGTTTTGCGTGTTGCAACAGGTGGCGCTGAATTCCTTGCTGCAGAACCGCATGGTCGCGCTGGTGCGAAACGGATGGGTAGCGTCCAGTTTGACGGGATTGGTTTTCGCTGCCTGCCACTGGCCGAATCCGGTGCTCGTGCCGCTGACGTGGATTGGCGGCGCGGCGATGGCGTGGATGTTCAGCCGGCAGCGCAACATCATTCCGCTCGCAGTGGGGCAGATGATTCTGGGAATGTTGGTTTCCTGGGCGTTTCCGATGGCTTGGCAGCATCACCTGCGGGTGGGGCCAGGCTACTACACATGGAGGCCGTGAGCGCGGTCAGCCGTGCGAAGCGTGCGTAACTGTGAAGGTGTGCTCCGGCGCGACTGTTACCGTGTAGATCTCGTCGAAGCCTTCGGCCGCGTCTGGCGGTTGGAGTTTGCGAAATGTGCCGGCAACGGCAGGAGCCGGAATTTTCTTCTTGCCAGCCCGTTGATTATTGCGAGCGATCGCGTCGCGCAGGGAAGTCTCGAAAAAATAGGCGATGGTGCGAAAGCCGGCGGCCCGCGCGGGTTCCATGTATCGCGCGCGATCCTGCGGCAAGGGATTCGTATTGTCGATTACAAAGGGTTGCCCGGCCTGCAAACAGGCTGAGACGAGCAGTTGCTCGCGATGGCGAGTGCGCAGCATATCCAGGCTGATGCGGACGTGCGTGTCGAAAAATCGATCGAGATAGAACGAGGTCTTACCGGAGCCCTGTACGCCGACGAAGATGACCGCCTCCATCAGCGCACAATGGAGCGGGCGACGGTGACTGAAACGGACGCGGCGCGGAGTTTGGGCAGCCTGGGAGGGCGCTCGCCGTGGCGCACAGTTCCGGCGACAGGAACGTAGGAAAGCTGAACCTGCTCGCGCACGCAGCGCAGCATGAGGCCGCCGCGGCTCATGTCACCGCGGCCGACAAACTCGGCGGGAAACATCAGGCGCTTGCCGAAAACGGCGAGAAGCGGTTCGACGTATTTGGGAGTGGCGATACTGCCTAGAAGCACGACGCGGCAATTCCGGCCGAGCTGATCGCGAAGCAAGCAGGCGTCGCGTTCGAGTGGAATGCGATAGCGGGAATCGGAGGCGTCGATCCGGCCCGCGACGATTTCGCGAAGCTCTTCGAGGGTGAGGAGGCGGTCCGGCGAAACGAGGCCTCCCGCAGGCGTGATTACGGCGACGCCGGGAAGGCCGCGGGACGGATTGGCGTAGGCCGTGGCGTAGGCGAGTTTGCCGCGAAAGTACAGGCCGCTGATGAAGGTGAAAATCTCGCCGAGAGAGACTTTTTCGCTGCGCAGGCGCTGCGCTAACGCGGATTTGGCGGAGTCGCTCAGCAGAAGATTGCCGCGAAAACTGGAAGAATTCGCGGGCGAAAGGAGAAAAATCACCTGCTGACGGGAGCGCTCGTTCAAACGAACCTCCGCGAAGTCGTTAGCGAATGATTTAGGTTCGCGCACTTCGATCTCATTTCGAATCCACCGGCCGAAAACGCCAGATGACTCGATGATAACGCATCAGGCGAGAAGCCATCGTGAAATGACGCTACGGCGCAATGGCCGCTGAACTTGATATCCGCGCGAAAGATGCCGCATTCTGTGGGGAGAGGCGCCGATGGCTGCGAAGCACGAAACCGTAACGATCGAGGGGCGCAAGATCGCGCTGTCCAATCTGGAGAAAGTTCTCTATCCGGGCAACAAATTCAGCAAAGGGCGGGTCATCGACTATTACACGCGGGTGGCGCCCTATATGCTGCCTCATCTGAAAGACCGCCCGATCACGATGAAGCGGTACCCGGATGGCGTGCGGGGAAAATTCTTCTACGAGAAGAACGCACCGAAATTCACGCCGGAATGGGTCAAGCGGTTCCAAGTGCCGCGGCACCACCACAGCGGCGCGATCGATTACATCCTGATCAACGACTTGCCGACGCTGGTGTGGATTGCGAATACGGCGAGCCTCGAGCTGCACCCGTTTTTGCACCGCGCGCCGCGAATCAGCATTCCAACGGAGATCGTTTTCGACTTTGACCCGGGCGAAGGGGCGGATGTTTTGACCTGCGCGCGGGTAGCGATGCTCGTTCGCGATGTGCTGGGGGAATTGAAGCTGAAATCGTTTCCGAAAGTGTCAGGGTCGAAAGGTCTGCAGGTTTACGTCCCGCTGAATGGAGATTTGAGCTACGACATCGTGAAGCCGTTCGCGAAGACGCTGGCCGAACTGATGGAGCAGCGCCATCCCGATTTGATCGTTTCGAAAATGTCGAAGGAGTTGCGCGCGGGAAAAGTTCTTATCGATTGGAGCCAGAACACGGAGTCGAAGACGACGGTGAGCGTGTATTCGCTGCGGGCGAAATCAGACACGCCGTACGTGTCGTTGCCGGTTACCTGGGACGAACTCGCAAGCGCGGTGCGCGCGAAGGACGCGAAGAGTCTTTACTTCGAGCCGGAAGAGGCATTGAAGCGGCTCAAGAAGACGAAGGACCTTTTCGCGCCGGTGGAGGCGTTGAAGCAGAAACTCCCGCGCGAGTTTCTGAAGGCTTTCGAGCAGGCGGCGGGAGCGCTCGAGCCATACCGCCAGAAGCGCGATTTTACGAAGACCTCTGAACCTGCGCCCCTGATGCCGGAGGGCGGCAAGCAGGGAAGCGCGAGGCGTTTTGTGGTTCAAAAACATGCGGCGAGCCATTTGCATTACGACTTCCGCTTGGAGATGCAGGGCGTTTTGAAATCGTGGGCGGTGCCGAAAGGGCCGCCGCTTTCCGCCAGCGAAAAGCGCCTGGCGATGCCGACGGAAGATCATCCGATCGACTATCTCAGCTTTGAGGGAATTATTCCGAAAGGGCAATATGGCGGCGGGACGGTGATGGTGTGGGACATCGGAACGTACGAATTGGTTGAGGGCAACTACTACAAGGGCCATTTGAAATTTCATCTTTCCGGGAAAAAGCTAAAAGGTGAATGGGTTCTGAGCCGTTCGCGAGACGATGGCGAACGGCCGAAGTGGTATCTGATCAAGGCGGATTCGAAGCCCTTGCGGCTTTCCAAAACTGCGGAGAATCGGTCGGCGCTGAGCGGGCGGACGATGGAGCAAATCGCTGCGAAGCCCGAGCGCGAATGGCAGAGCAATCGTCCTGCGAAGGGTGCGGTTCGGGGCAGTTAGGCCGTGGATTTGTGGTGGGGCGTGTAAGCTTTGCGCACTAAGGGACTTGCTTCATTCAACCCTCCGATTTGGATTAAGACCACTCAGGCATTTGGCCGAGCCCCTCTACCCGGCTGACTTGATTGCGGGCATGCGCTGTGACTCCTAGCCTTGGGGAAGGAGGTCATAGCTATGACAACGAGGTTTAAGAACGTGACATGCGCGCTTGCGCTCGGGGCGTTGACGCTATTCTGCAGTGGAGCCGCGAGAGCCCAGGGCGGCACGAATCCGGGCGGCAAAACGCCCGGTCCACAGGAAAGCGATCCCAATGTTACGCCGCCAAGCGGAGGATCGAACTACAGCGGCGTGAGCGATTCCACTTTTGCGAAAGATGCCGCGCAAGGCGGAATGGCCGAGGTGAAGCTGGGGCAGCTCGCAGAAGAGCGAGGGTCAAGCCAGGAAGTGAAGAACTTCGGCAGGCGGATGGTGGAAGACCACAGCAAAGCCAACGATCAACTGAAGCAGACGGCCGCCACCGACAATATCACCTTGCCGAGCGGAACGAGCATGGAAGACCGGCATACCTACGATCAGCTTTCGAAACTGTCCGGGGCCGAATTTGACCGGGCGTACGCGAACGACATGGTCCGCGATCACGAAAAAGACATCTCGGCATTTCAAAAAGAAGCGCAGGACGGCCATAACCGCCAGATGAAGGACTTCGCTTCGCAGACGTTGCCTACACTGCAGGATCATCTCCGGATGGCCAAGCGGATGCAGGAAGCGGTCGGAGCGAAGAGCGGTAGCGGGCAGTAACGCTGCCGCCGGTGCAGCTAGCGCAGAGGCATTGCGGCACGGCGACGAGCCGTGCCGTTCGTTCTTTCATGTGCCGGCGTGCGTTTCAGATCAATACAATCTGTATCGCAATTGCAATACGGATGTATATACTTCGCACGCTGGCCTTTTCCTCCAAACCAGCGCAGAATTCGCGCCACCTTTCGGGGTGCTCGTTCATCCATGTTGTGATGGAGGGGCGAGAGGTGGATCTTCGCCAGCGAGATTATTGCGTTGACATTCTCGACGAACAGTCAACATAATCCGCTCGCCTGCCACCTTGCGGAGGTGGTTCTTGGGAAGCTCATGTTCAGGTTTGAGTACGTGCCGCCGAATCGTCTTCCCGCCTGCCGAAGTGCAAGCTGCCATGTTTGAAATCTTGGAAATCTTCGCTCCAAGGCGATACAGGAACGCGCGCGGGTGTGGATGCACTAACAAGCCACCGAAATACAAACTCCTAAACAAAACGTGAAATCCTGCCAGTCCGGGTGATCTCAGGGTCCGAGCGGAAACGGGAGGCACGCACGATGGAGACCAGTCGACGGGACTTCTTTAGGATTGCGGCTGTCGGCGGGGCTGCTGCTACGGTATTCGGCTTCGACCTCCAACCGGCGTACGCGCAACTGAGAGAGCTGAAGATTGCGCGTGCGACCGAGACTCGGTCCACTTGTCCGTATTGCGCGGTGGGTTGCGGCGTCCTGATCTACACGATTGGCGACAAAGCGAAGAACGTGACGCCGCAAGTGATTCACGTAGAAGGCGACCCCGATCACCCGATAAATCGAGGGACGCTGTGCCCGAAGGGGTCATCACTCGAACAGGACATGCTGAATCCACGCCGGCTCACCAAGCCGCAGGTGCGGCGGCCGGGCGGCACGGATTGGGAGGATATTTCCTGGGATCAGGCGCTCGATGAAATCGCGCGGTGGACGAAAAAGACGCGCGACGCGACCTTTGTGGACAAGGATGCGAACGGGAAGACTGTGAATCGTTGCGAAGGAATTTCCTTCATCGGCGGATGCACGGACACGAACGAGTTCAATTATCTGGTGGTGAAAGCGATGAGGAGCATGGGCTTGGTGTATTTAGAAAACCAAGCCCGTGTTTGACACGGCCCCACGGTCTCAAGTTTGGGACCGACGTTCGGACGCGGGGCGATGACGAATGGCTGGGTCGACATCAAGAACACCGACATGATGTTGATCATGGGCGGGAATCCCGCCGAGAACCATCCCTGCGGATTCAAGTGGGCGATGGAGGCCAAGCGCAACCGCAACGCCAAGCTGATTTCGGTCGATCCGCGATTTACGCGCACTTCCTCTACGGCAGACCACTTCTGCCAAATTCGCGCGGGCACGGACATCGCATTCCTCGGCGGGCTGATCCGCTACGCGATCGAGAACAACCGCGTCGCGCACGATTACCTCGTCAACTACACGAACGCGGCCTTCATCGTGAAGGACGGTTTCAAGCTTCCGGAGGACGGCCTCTACTCGGGATTCGATTCCGCTGCGGGCACGTACGACAGAACGACCTGGAATTACGAGCAGGGCGGCGACATGAGCGGCAAGGGAGCGCAGGCGGCGCCCCATGCAGCGCCCGCTGCTGCGGCTGCGCCGGCACATCCCGGTACGCCGCCTCCGCCGCCACCTCTTCTGCCGCCGAATGCCGCCTACGATCTGACACTCCAGCATCCGCGCTGCGTCTTCCAGCTGCTGAGGCAGCAGTATTCGCGCTACACGCCGGAAGTCGTCGAGCGAATCACCGGCATTCCCCAGCCGCAACTGTTGAAGGCGTACGACATGTTCACGTCGATTCGCAAAGACGGCAACATGAAGAAGGTTGGCACCATTATTTACGCCGTGGGCTGGACACAACATACCTTCGGCACGCAGATCATTCGCACCGCGGCGATGACGCAACTGCTGCTCGGGAACGTCGGCCGAGCCGGCGGCGGCGTCAACGCTCTTCGCGGTCACTCCAACATCCAGGGCGCCACGGATATGGCCGGCCTTTACGACAGCCTGTCCGGCTACCTGAAAACGCCAACCCCAGCCGATGCGGATGTGGCCGCGTACCTCAAGCGGACCACGCCCACGTCCTCGAAGCCGGGCCCGTGGGATTCCTACAACTACTGGTCGAACACGCCGAAATTCTACGTGTCGCTCATGAAGGCGATGTACGGCGACGCGGCGAAAAAGGAAAACGGATGGGCGTTCGACTATCTGCCTAAGGTCGACCGCGACTATTCGTGGACTCACATCTGGGACGATATGTACAACGGCAAGGTCAAGGGCATGATGGCCTTCGGTATGAACGGCGTCATGATTGGCCCGGACACCAACAAGAACATCAACGCGCTGAAGAAAGCCGAATGGCTCGTGGTCGGCGAAATTTATCCCGACGAAACCAGCGAGTTCTGGCGCGCCCCCGGCATCACTACAGACGAGCAAAAGACCATCAAGACCACCGTGTACCGCCTGCCCTGCGCCGGCTTCGCCGAAAAAGATGGCAGCTTTACGAATTCGGCGCGCTGGGTCACCTGGAAGTACGCCGCAGTGCCACCTCCGGGAGACGCACGGCTCGATCAGGATATTGTGGCGCAGATTTTCCTGCGAGTTCGCGACCTGTACAAGAAGGAAGGTGGAAGGTTTCCCGATCCCATCCTGAACGCCACGTGGGCGTACGCCGACGCGTCGCATCCGTCACTGGCTCAGATCGCGATGGAGGTCAATGGCAAGGCGCTAGCAGACTTGAAAGACGACAAAACGGGACAAGTGATCAAGGCTGGGCAGCAGCTGCCCGGCTTCGCGTGGCTCAAGGACGACGGCACCACGATGTGCGGCAATTGGCTCTATTCGGGTTCATGGACGCAGGCTGCTCCGGAAATGCAACGCCGCAATCCCGACGATCCATCTGGCTTGGGCGCGCATTCCGGATGGGCTTGGTCATGGCCTGCCAACCGCCGCGTGATGTACAACCGCGCGTCGTGCGATCTCGATGGCAAGCCCTGGGATCCGGAACGCAAGCAAATCTGGTGGAATGAGACGACACAAACCTGGGGCGGCAACGACGTGCCCGACTTCAAGGTCGATTCTCATCCCAAGGATCACATGGGTCCGTTCATCATGAATCCGGAGGGAGTCGGCCGGATATTTGCGCCGATCGGCGTCATTGCGGATGGTCCGTTCCCGGAGCACTACGAGCCTTTCGAGAGCCCAACCAAAAATCTGCTCCATCCGAATCAGCCGAATAATCCTCTGGTCAAAAAGTTCAAGACTCCCTACGACAAGTTCGGCACGCCGGAAGAGTACAGCATCGTTTGCACGACGTACCGGCTGACCGAGCACTATCACTACTGGACGAAAAACAATCCGGTGAACGTGCAATTGATTCCTGAGCCGTTCGTGGAAATTCCAGTGGAGCTCGCGGATGAAAAGGGCATTCGCGGGGCGGAAATGATCAAGGTGACGAGCGCGCGCGGAACGTACATCGCGAAAGCATTTGTCACCAAGCGGCTGAAACCAATGATGATCGACGGGAAAAAGGTCTATCAAATCGGACTGCCCATCCATCAGGGCTTCCGCGGAATCCAGGAAGACGAGGGCAAGGACGCACGGACTCCGGCGAATCTGCTCACGCCGACCGTGGCCGATCCCAACGCGCACACTCCGGAATCGAAGGGCTTCCTCGTGAAGGTCGAGAAAGCGTAGGAGCCGACGATGAGCCAAGCCGCCACAGAAATCGTCCGGATCTCAGCACACGCAGGAAGCGTTCCCGGCGCGGGGCTTAACCGCGAATTTCAGGTCTGCAAGCTGGTGGACACAACGACGTGTATCGGCTGCAAGGCCTGCGAAGTCGCGTGCCTGGAATGGAACGGCTACACGTTCAGCGAAACGACCTTCAACAACAGTTATCAGACCATGCCGGAGACGGCGTGGAATTACTGGAACCTGATCAAGTTCAACGAGCACGAACGAGACGACGGCAGCACGATGCTGCTGATGCGCAAAGATCAGTGCATGCACTGCGAGGATCCGGGCTGTCTCGCCGCATGTCCGGCGGACGGCGCCATCGTGCAGTACGCCAACGGGATTGTCGATTTCCAGGAAGCGAACTGCATTGGCTGCGGCTATTGCATATCGGGATGCCCGTTCAACATTCCGAAGTTCAGTCCAGCGGCGCGGAAGGTTTTCAAATGCACGCTGTGCAACGACCGCGTGTCGCAGGGACTCGAGCCTGCGTGCATCAAAGCGTGCCCGACGGGCTGCCTGCACTTCGGGACCAAGCCGGAAATGAAAGAGCTGGCCGAGAAGCGCGCCGGACAGTTGCGGGAGCATTCGGGATTCGCCGATGCGGGCGTCTATGATCCGGAGGGCGTGGGCGGAACGCATGTGATCTATGTTTTGCACGACGCGAAAAATCCCGAAGCTTATGGCGGCCTGCCGAAGGATCCGCACGTCCCGATTTCCGTGCGACTGTGGAAAGGCCCCCTGAAGTGGATTGGCAATCTGGCGATTGTCGGCGGCGTGGTGGGCGTCTTCATTCACTATCTGCGCTTCGGCCCGAAAATTGTGAAGGGGGATGAGAAGAGCGGACAGGGGGACAACCGATGAGTCGCGAACCTTATCTCCTGCCGAATGGACGCGTCCTTCGCTATTCGTTTCATGAGCGCCTGGTGCATTGGTTGGCGGCGATCCCTTACATCTACGCGCTGCTCAGCGGCCTCGCCTTCTGGAGCCCGTGGCTCTTCTGGATCGCCATCGTTCTGGGCGGCACCACGATCGCTCGCGAATTGCATCCCTGGGCCGGCGTGATTTTCGTGATTGCCGTTTCGCTGATGCACGGCATGTGGGGCAGGGAAATGCACGAGACGCCTTCCGATAAGGCCTGGTGGGCGAATATTCGGCATTACATACGTAACGAAGACGATCAAATGCCTTCCGCCGACCGCTTCAATCCCGGCCAAAAGCTTCTGTTCTGGGGATTTTTCTGGAACGCTTTCCTTCTACTGCTCACCGGCCTGATCCTTTGGTTCCCGCAGTACATCCCATGGAACCTGCGTATTCTCCGCCTGCTGGCCGTGATCGTTCATCCGATCTGCGCGCTGCTGACGATCGCGCTCTTCATCATTCACGTCTACATGGGGACAGCCTTTGAGCGCGGGTCGTTCGGCTCGGTGATTCGGGGCGACGTCTCGCGCGCCTGGGCGGACGAGCACCACCACACGTGGTATCGGCGAATCCTTGGTGAATCAACCTCGAGGAAATGAACGAGCGCAAGTGGGCCGTTCGCATTGAACGCGCTCGAACTCTCCAGCCAATCTATCCTTTCGCAGCGGAGGGGCTGCGGTTCTACGAAAAAGTAGCGGAAGCGCAGAGGCAGGTTTACGGAGAGCTCGAAGGGCTGCTGGGCGCAGCCAAGAAACCGCGCGCGCCGCGCACCCTGCGGGATGATGAACTCGATGTCGCGGTCGTTGCGCCGCGATTCCGCTGTTTTCTCTCGGCAGTCGAAAACGCCGCGCCGTCCTCACTGGCGCACTCGGCACGGGAAATACGCTTGGCAGGCGACGAGCGGGCGGGCAATTTGCTTTCGCGTCTCTGGCAGTCGGGGCGCGACAGCGCGCAAGACGACCCAGCGCCGCGTCTCCTCGGCTGGATTTTCCTCCAGTCTTGCGCCGAGTACCTGGCCGACCATTCGGAGGTGCCGCTCCCGGACGAAACTCCGAGCACCTGCCCTTTGTGTTCGAGCCGGCCGCAGGTGGGCGTGTTGCGTCCGGAAGGCGAAGGCGGAAGAAGGTCGCTTATCTGCGCGCTGTGCGCGCACGAATGGAAATACCGGCGTATCGTGTGTCCGTATTGCGGCGAGGAGAACGTTCACAAGCTGGCCGTATATTCCGCAGAGAGCATTCCGTACGTGCGCGTCGAAGCTTGTGATACATGCCGGAACTACCTAAAGTCAATCGACCTGACCAAAGATGGGCGAGCGGTGCCCGTCGTCGATGAACTGGCCACGATTCCACTGAATCTCTGGGCGGCCGAACACGGTTACCAGAAGCCCGAGCCGAATCTCCTAGGCCTGTAGCGATCATCCTGCATTCAGTTCTTCCCATAATCTCTTGGCGTGTGCGTATATGGGGATTAGGGAATCCTCATTTGGCCGGCGCACCTGATTAAACACGCAGGTCAAGTCGTTTAGTTGTTTATGGATACGACACTTTTACTGCCTGTTGTACTAAGCAAAAGCCCGGACGAGCGCCCGTATGTTTCAAGGCGGAACATACTTTGAAATGCGCAGCGCGTGGCTAAGTGCGCGCGGCCGATGCATCCACTCCTGTTTGCGAGAGAGGACTGCGATGAATACGGATCGGCGTTATGAAATCTTCCGTAAGCGTCCCGACCAAGTGGTGGAATGGATAGAACGCGCGACGAGTTTAGCAGGGGCGAAGGACCGGCTAAGAAGGCTGGCCGGAGTGTCCGCAGGCGAATTTTTCATCCTGGATGCAGAGAAGGCTCACATTATTTTTCCTCGAGTTGACTCGTGCGATCGCGACTTGACGAGTGCACCCAAGACCGAATCCGTAAATGGGATCAGAAATCCGGCGGAGCAAACCTCCGGCGATGCGAGAACTTACGTTCCGCCGCGGATTCAACGGGTATGTATTGCGCGATGAATGCCTTATTTCGCGTTGGAGTGAAGCCCGGCCGTTTAGACGATTGAATAAACGAACGTCCCGTTTCACAGCCTGACGTGGCGTGTACGCCACGCGAACTCAGGAGATTGAGAAGAAGCAAATGTCCTCTGGCTCCAGCTCACACTCGGCAATGCGGCGTGTCGAACGGCGCGAATGGGTGCTGTGGTCCTTCGCCATCGCCGTGACGCTGTTGCTGACGGGCGGGATCGTGGCGGTGATTATTCCCGCTCTGCATGAAGAGTTGGGAGATTTCGGCACTCTGCATATGAGCCTGGCGGTGCGGGGGCTTGTCGGCTTGGTATTGCTCTTCGACGTCTACACGATCTATCAGCACATTCAAATCAACCGGATTCGAAAAGAACTCACACAGCGGGAAGAACTTTTCCGGCTGATCAGTGAGAACGCGGCGGACATGATCGCGGTCGTGGATGTTCAGGGAAACCGGATCTACAACAGCCCTTCGTACGAACGAATTCTGGGCTACACGGACGATGAATTACAGGGCACACGCGCATTCGAGCAGGTCCACCCTGATGACCGTCACCTGGTTGAAGAAGCCGCGCGCGACGCGCGAGACCGGCGAGTGGGCCGCTCGATCCAATACCGCATGCGGCACAAAGATGGGACGTGGCGCACGCTGGAATCGAGCGCGACCGTGGTGAATGGTTCAGACGGGCAGGCAGACAAGCTCGTAATCGTAGCGCGCGACGTTACGGCGCGAAAACAACTGGAAGAACAGTTTCGCCAGGCGCAAAAGATGGAAGCCGTGGGACGGCTCTCGGGCGGCGTGGCGCACGATTTCAATAATCTCCTCAGCGTGATCATGGGGTATGCCGAATTCCAGCAGGAACGCCTCGAACCAGGCGACACTTTGAGGGCCAGCGCGGACGAAATTCTGAAAGCAGGGAACAAAGCCGCATCCCTCACGCGCCAACTTCTTGCTTTCAGCCGCCAGCAAGTTCTCGATCCTAAAGTAATCGATCTCAATAACGCCGTCGCCGACATGGAAAAGCTGCTACGGCGGCTTATCGGCGAGGACATCGAGCTACGAACGTCGCTCCATCCCAATTTGGGACGTGTGAAAGCCGATCAGGGCCAGCTCGAACAGGTGATCATGAATTTGGCGGTGAATGCTCGCGACGCCATGCCGCAGGGAGGCAAGCTGATTATCTCGACCGAAAACTTCGTGATGGACGAATCGTTCGTGCGCCGCTACCCGTACCCGGTACAGCCCGGCCCCTACGTGCTGCTGTCTGTGTCCGACACGGGAATCGGAATGGATCATGAGACGAAAGCGCGAGCATTTGAGCCCTTTTTTACTACCAAAGAGAAGGGAAAAGGCACCGGCCTCGGTCTTGCGACTGTTTACGGCGTCGTGAAACAGAGCGGCGGCTACATCGACATTGAAAGTTCGCCGGGAGCCGGGACCGGTTTCATGATTTATCTGCCGCGCGTGGACGCGGCGATTGACGCTCCCACCCATTCGGCCGCGAAATCGGAGAGGCCGGTTAGCGGGAAAGAAACAATTCTGCTGGTGGAAGACGAAGAATCGCTGCGAAGGCTCACGCGCGCCAGTCTGGAGTCCAGCGGCTACAAAGTGTTGGACTCCGGGGACGGGCTCGATGCCGTCGAAGTCAGCAAGCGCTACCAAGGCTCGATCGATTTGCTGTTGACCGATATCGTGATGCCGGGAATGGGAGGGCGAGCGTTAGCCGAGGAATTGATACGAACTCGTCCGGAGATCAGAGTGGTTTACATGTCCGGCTATACGGGCCAAGCGGTGGGCTCACAAGGGCCCGTCGACCCCGGGAGCCATTTTCTTGCAAAGCCATTCACGCGCGACGTTCTCTTGAGCAAAATTCGTGGCGCTTTGGACAGTTTAATGACCATGGAGTCGAAATGAGTACAGAAACGAATAGGCAATACGGCGCCGCCGTTGCGGATTCGAATGCTTCCCAAAAGCCCAAGATCCTTGTGGTGGACGATGACGAATCCGTGCGAAAGATGTTGTTCATCCGGCTTTCGGATGGGTACGAAATTGTTGAAACGGGCGATCCAGAACAAGCTGTAGCTCTCGCGCTCGAGCACAAACCGGACGCCATTCTCATGGACCTGATGATGCCGGGTTTTTCCGGCTTCGAACTTTGCTCAAGCTTGCACAGCCTAAGTTATACGTCGCGGATCCCGATTTTTGTGGTGACGGGCGAAGCGGGCGCGAAGTATCAGGAGTTTTGCGCGAATTTGGGAGCAAAGGGTTACTTCCAGAAACCGATCGATTTCAAGAAGCTGAAAGACACGCTGGCCGCAGAGCTGGGCACCAAGCAGCCGGAGCGCCGGAAGCACAAGCGCGTACAAATGCGGGTGGCCCTCAAGCTGCGCGGCACGGACGCCGAGGGAAACGCGTTCGAGCAGTTCACGACAACGGAGAACGTGAGCGCGGGAGGATTTCTGGCTGTATGCATGGCGTCGCTGGTAAAGGGGACGATCGTTGAGGTGTTTCTGAGCGCGGGACAAGAGCGCTACGCCGGTCGCGCTCAAGCGGTGCGCAAGGAGTCGAGCGGCTCTCCGTGGCAGCGGTATGGATTCGAGTTCCTCGAAACCACGCCGGACTGGGTGCTTCAGGACAAATAACTGATGCAAAGCCCATTGAGGATGCGTGTGGGGAATTCCCTGTGAAAATCATGCTCGTGGAGGACTCGGCAGTCGACAGGCAGCAGATCGGCGCCTACCTGAGAGAGTGGAATTTGGACTTTGTCGTCATGGACGATGGCGCGGACGCCTGGAAAGCCATTCAGTGCCCGGACGCGCCCAGCGTCGTTCTCCTGGATTGGGTGCTCCCGGGTCTGGACGGCATCGAGTTGTGTAAACGAATCAGAGCGCTGGGGGCCAACGGGACCTACGTTTACCTGGTGATGCTGACCTCGAGAGACAAGAAGCAAGATCTGCTAACGGCGATGGCGGCCGGTGCCGATGATTACATCGTGAAGCCCGTAGACCCGTCGGAACTGAAAGCGCGGATTTTGGTGGCCAAGCGGATCGTCGATCTCCAACAGTCGCTAAGGTTCGCGGCCACGCACGATTTTCTGACCAAACTCCTGAACCGCGCCGAGATTCTGGCGTCGCTGAAGCGCGAAGTTTCTCGAAGCGAGCGCGAGCAAAAGCCATTCGCGATAATTCTGGCCGATCTGGATCATTTCAAGAAAATCAACGATTCGATGGGGCATGCGGCGGGCGACATTGTGCTGAGAGAAATCGCCGAGAGGCTGAAAGCCGACCTGAGACCGTACGACGTTATCGGGCGCTACGGAGGAGAGGAATTCCTGATCATTCTGCCGAATTGCAGTCTGGAGGTTGCCACCCGGCGAGCGGACGAGATTAGAGGGCTGGTGTGCCGCAATCCGATCGTGACTACGTTCGCAAGAGTGCCCGTTACCGTAAGTATGGGCGTCACCGCCAGTGGTTCGATATCGAATCTGACGATCGAAAAGCTGCTGCAACAGGCGGACGAAGCCCTTTACCTGGCAAAGAAGAGCGGTAGAAACCGGGCCCAAGGTTTTGCGGCCAGAGAGACGCTGCTCATTTCCTAGCTGGATTTGCGACATGGAACGAGAACGCCGCCGAGCTCCACGGTATCCGCTGATAGCAGACGCGGAGGTGACGGAGATTGCCTCCAATACAAAGTTGAAAGCTCGCACGGTCGATGTGAATTGGCACGGGTGTTTTCTGGAAATGTTAAATCCCATGCCGCAGGGATCGAGGATTCAGCTGACCCTGTTTCATCGAGGGCAGCGTTTCAATGCCGCGGGGACGGTTGTTTTCGTGGCGCCGAACCTCGGAGTGGGCGTGGCTTTTACGCAGGTTTCCGCAGTCGATCTCGATGTGATCGGAAATTGGCTGTCCGAACTAATTCTCGCGGCGAAATCCTGAAGAAAAACGAAACCAGAAAAAAAATCGGCGGCAACTTGAGAGTTGCCGCCGGTTGAGAAGACCCCTGGAGGCTAGAACATAAACCTCAGGGCGAATTCAATCTGGCGTTGGCCGCCATTACTCCCCGGCACGGTCGTGCTGAGCGCCGTGGTGGGGAGGTAGCAAGGGCCCGTCTCCGAAGCGCCCGCCACCTGCGACGGGTTGCAGAGCACCCCACCGGTGCCGTTGCCGATCACGTCGGCATAGGCAGCCGGATTGGAGAGCTGGCTATAGTTCGGATTCGAGGGAAAGACGAGGCCGCTGGGACTCATCAACTCGAGCTGGGCGCTGCTATTGCTGAATATTGCTTCGGCGGCGGTGAAGTTGGGGTGGTTCAGGATATCGAAAAACTCGGCGCGCAACTGCACGGTGAGTTTCTCGTTCACCCGAGTGTCCTTGAAGATCGCGAAATCCCAGTTGAAGAAATTGGGGTTATTGAGCGAGTCGCGGACGGTATTGCCGAGTGTGCCAAAGGCCGGAAGCACGAAACATTCGGGATTCCACCACTCGGCGCGCTTTCGGACCATCGGGTTGCAGCCGGGGACGCGCTCGGGGCGCTCGCCTTCGGTGGCGCCGCCCGTCTGGGACTGATAGTCAGCCAGCATGGTCTGGACATTAAAGGGCAGGCCGGTATAGGCGCTGAAGATGGGACTGATTTGCCAGCCGTCCTTGAAACGATTGCCGTGGAAGGGCAGCCGATAAATAGCATTGGCGGTAAACACCTGGTTCGAACTAAAGCTGCACGGCCCTCGATCCAGGCTGGGGTCGTAGGCATTCTCGACGGCCCATTCGTCCTGTTCCGTGCTGATGGTGGCGGAGGCATCGTCCAAGCATTTGGACCAAGTGTAGCTGGCATTGCCGACCAAATCCTTGGCGAATTGCCGGCTCAAAGTGAGCTGCAGAGCGTTGTAATTGGAGTGCGCCTCGGGTTCAGCCGCTTCGAAGGCCCCAAAGTTTGGATTGAGGTGAATGTCCACAAACGGGTTGGTCACCGTGCCTCGCGTTCCCGTCCCGGTAGCGGGAGTGCCGGCGAAGGCTTGCGCTATCGTGACCGGGACCGGCAAGAAAGCCGGTTCCAGCGTGGTGCTCCGTTCTGCCGCGGTGAAATCGCCGTAGGCCAACGGAGGGTTGGCGTCAATCCAGTAGAACAGATGGGCGCCCTGGGAACCGTTGTAGCCCACACTGAGCACCGTCCCGCGCCCGAGCTCGCGCTGCACGTTCAGCGTGTACTGCATCATGTACGGAGCGTGGTTGACATTCTGCAGGATGCCGTAGTACCAGGCGATTGATTGCGCAGCCGGCACCCCATTTATGAGTTCCGTGGGGCTGGAAGGCAGAGCCGGGAACCCGCCGTCAAAGAGAAGAAAGAATAGCGGTTCATCCGGGCGCATCGAAGTGTTGTCGAGGGCATAGGTACGCGCGGTGATGGGCTCGTGGAACATGCCGAAGCCGGCGCGGACGGCGGTCTTATGATCGCCGAACACGTCCCAGGCGAGGCCGATGCGCGGATCGAAGTTCTTGACGTTGGGATTGCTGGTAAAGGGATGCTGCGCGGTGGTGAAGTCGAATTCGGTCGTGGTCGGTGAAGTTAAGTTGGGGATCACGAACACGGGTTCACGGGCCGTGGTCGGGTTGCTGGCCCACTCGTAGCGCAGGCCGATGTTCAGGGTAAGTCTCTTGGTGATTTTCCAGTCGTCCTGGATGTATGGATCGAACCAAGTCTGGCGCCAATAGCGATTGGTGTTGAAGGGATAATTTACCCCGCCCGGTGTGGTGTAGGTGTAACCGGGGCCGGCCGCGCAGACGCACAGCAACGGGATGCCGTACAACGAGCCGCCGGCCGGTCCGGCCGGTCCACCGATGCCGTTGAGGTCGTCGGAGATCCAGGCGCCGCCGGAATACTGGTTCCATATCAAGTTCAGCTGCGCGCGGCTTACGGTGGCGCCGAAGCGGATGCTATGCGCGCCGTGCGATATGATGACATCGTCGCCAGCGCTGAACCGGTTGCTGACCGGCCGGCTGGGATTCGTAGGCGAGGGGCCCAGATTGGACAGATTGTCGCCGGGAGCAATAAAGTCCAGAGCCGGCCTGCCGGGAACCTGGAACAGGGGGCCTGAGGTGGCGCCGCCGTTGGCCGTCTGCGTAAACGAGCGCACAAACCCGAAAGTGACTTCGTTGAGCAATGTGGGGGAAAAGGTATGCCGCTCCTCGATGGTGAAATACTGGTTGCGCTCGTTGTCAATTTCCGGATATCCCGGAAGCGGAGAATTCGTGTAGGGGATAACCTGGTAAGCGCTTTCCCTAATGTAGCGGGCGAATAAGCTATCGTTCGTGCCCAGGGTGTAGTCGGCGCGCCCCAAGACGTAGTCCTCGTTGCCGATCTGCAGGTCATCCGAGCAGAAGAGGCCGGTGACGTCCGGCACCAGCGGAATGTTGCTGACATTGGGGCACTGGGTGCTGCTCTGGGCGAGCGGATACAAGCCGAATATGCTTTGCGCTACCGTATTCATTGGGCCGTACGTGCCTATCCACTGGCCGCCGGGGTTCTGCGTAAAGCCGGCGCTCTCGAACAGGGCGGGCAACGAGACGGGCACCACCGCGCGCGAGGTCTCGCCCAGCCCCTCGCGAAGACCTTCGTAGTTGACGAAGAAGAAGGCTTTGTCCTTGACGACGGGACCGCCTAACGAGCCGCCGAATTGGTTCCTCTTGAAAGTAGGTTTCTCCCCCGGGACATCGAACTCGTTCATTGAGTCCAGGACGCTGTTGCGGAAGTATTCGTATGCCGAACCGTGCAGGGCGTTGGTGCCCGACTTAGTGACTGCGTTGATAGCCGCGCCTGTGCCGCCGAATTCAGCGCTGTAGGTATTGGTCAGAATGTTGAATTCCTGGATGGCCTCCATGCCGAGGGAAGTGCCCAGCACGCTGACGCCGGCGCCATGGTCCAGCCAGTTGCGGATGTCTGTGTTATCCAGCATGTAGGCGAGTCCCACCGGGCGCGAGCCGGAAACGGAGTAGTTGGTTTCTTCACCGTAGACGGTTTCCGACTGGCCGCCGCCACCGACGGTGGGCGCGACGGGCGCTATGCCGGGCGCCAGGGTGAGGAGGCTGGTGAAATTGCGGCCATTGATGGGCAGGTTCTCCATTTGATTCGGCGAAATCAACTGGCCGACCGCGGCGGTTTCGGTATCGACTTGGGAAGCCTGGCCCTGCACCTCGACGACTTGCTCGGTTCGGCCCACTGACATTTTGAAATCCAGGATGGGCCGCGCGCCGACGCTCAGCACGACGCCCGTCTGCACCATTTGCTGGAAGCCGGACTTCTGGGCGGAAACCTCGTAAGTGCCAACCTCCATTTCCGGGAGAATGTAGCGTCCCTGTGGGTCGCTAGCAGCGGAATAGGTGGCGCCGGTGCTGACGTTCTTCGCCTCGATCTTGGCATCAACGATGACGGCGCCGCTGGCATCGGTCACAGTCCCGGAAAGGGTCGCTTTCTCTACTTGCGCGTACACGTTGCCGGCAGGAAGCGCGCTCAAGAAAGAAATGGCCAGCGCTGCCAGAAGCACGGCGCGAAAGAGATTCGAGGGACGAACGGCACTGCGACTCCCGAGAGCCCGATGATGGAAGGACATTTTTGCCCCTTTCTTGGATCATGTCCGCATGCACCCCAGCCCCGTGCACGCAGCGTCGGAATCCGGCTTACGCGGCGACCTGGAACCCGCCGCGCTCTTGGGAACCAGCGCGAAGACTCAAGCGTTCTTGCAGACTGCTGGTCACGCGAACATGGCGTCGCGCCAGTCGCGGTCAAAATGGGCTTGGAGTGTGCGCCTGTCCCCCTTTGAGGCGGCTTCTACTATCGATTCCGATGTGGTGTCAAGAAAAATTGTGGGAAGCACATTCGGGCCAGCGTCTCGATGCGATTGGAGCCCGAGCACATGTGGCAGCCCTTGGCGAATTTCGAAGAACACTTCGAGATCTCAGTCGGTTATCGCTTCCAAGAAGAGCGGAAGACTAGAGCTGGAGAGTGGAGCGGGCGATGGGAATCGAACCCGCCGCAACACACGGCTAACCTATTGAATCCACTTATCTCTGCGGCTCGATTGAGGTCCACCGGGGTCCACAATCGAGGCTACTTTTTCAACTGCTTCGCGGTGCGCTTCACCAACGACGTGCCCGTAAATCTGTAGGGTCGTGCGAGCGTCGGCGTGGCGAAGTTGTCGTTGTACGACCTTCGGCGTTGCCCCCGAATCGAGCAACAGGGCCGTGTGAGTGTGACGAAATGCGTGGAGTCCGCACCGTGGAATCTCGAGCGCGTCGAGAATCGGCCAGAGGTGGTGCTCCACGACGTTATTGGATGAGGGTGGGCGCAGGTTCCTGGTGACGAACAGGAATCCACCGGGATTTGGTTTCCACTGGGTACGGTAGTTTTTGAGAATCGTGACCAAAGCGTCGGGAATTGGAAGTGTTGTCTCGCTTTCCCGGCTCTTCGGTGTCTGCGTCTTTCCGTACCAAGCGGTTCTTCGGATTTGAAGTATTCGCTGTTCGAGGTCGATGTCTCCCCACTGAAGTCCCAGTGCTTCCCCGGCTCGAAGGCCATCCAGCGTGCAGATGCAGAATAGCGTGCGCCGGGGTTCTCCAGCTAACGCGAGGATTCGCTGAACCTGCTCAATCGTGAAGTGCCGCGCCTCGGAGGCGACACCGCGCGGTGGCAGGCGCAGCTTCTTCATATCGATCCGTTCGCAGCTGTAACCCCAATTCCGTGCTGTTGCGATGATCGTGGAGATTGTTGCGATGACATTTAGGATCGTCTTTCGGGAGACAGCCTTCTCCGTGGACCTCTCCGGCATTCGAGTTATGAATCTCTGTTGATTCTCGACGCCAAATTCGTCCAGACGTAGTTTGCCAACCTCTGGAATGATGTAGCACCTGAGGTGCGAGCGAACGGCTCGCGCAGAGGATGGTTTTTGTGTGGCTAACACTTCGGTTTTCCACCGTTCGATAAACTCCCCAAACGTAGCCGCACGTCCGGGCCGGTAGTCGAGGCAGTTGATACGGGCAAGTATGGCGGCCAACCGACGCTCGGCGAGCCGTTTTGTCGGCAACTCGCGCTTAGTGCCGAGAATAACGGAACGTCGAACACGCCTTGTTGTTCCAGTGATTTCCACCACATCTTCCCTATATCTCCCGACCCATTTTTCTTCTTTCTTTCCTTTCAGGAATACACGTCCATTCTGATACCGTTTTCGGGCCATCGAGTTCTCTCTTCCCGATGTCCCAACTGCCCTATGGGGACAGAGTGTACCAAATTCCGCGATATTGGAATTGTGCGACATCTACTCTCGCCGAAAAGCGTGCCCGCGCACGCAAGAAACTGGCACCTTCAGACGCATGGTGATTTCACGCATGGTCAAAAGCTCAGCGTGGTTTCTATCTCCGTTATTCATCGCTGTGGCCCTCTGTTGCGAAATGATGCTCGGACAAAACACTCTGCGCGGTCGCCGCGCAGTTGGGCTGGAGCGACCCCACGAATTACTTGGGCACGGAAACGTGCGCAAAAGTGGGGTCGCTCCAGCCCAATCCGGTGTTTTGTCCGCGCCCAATTAGATCGTCGCGTCTTGCGCAACTTCTTCTGTTTCGGACTCTTTCGAAAATCCGAGGGTGAACAGAAAAGTGAACGGCGGGGTGAACTGTGTCTTTCATGCACCGTTCACCCTCGGGAAAAGAATTCGGGCGGGCACTGAGAAAAATCGCACGGGAAGGGAGTGCTTCTGGCGCGATGATTTTGCGCGTATGCCGCGAGGTCGCAAAACACACTCCATTTCTGCTGTCAAAATTGGAGTCACGAAACGTGGCCACAAAAGAGGAGCCGAGAAATGGTAGAGAAAAAACGTGCCCGAACCTGCTGCGGAACAATGGGCCGCGAGCTCCGCGCATTTCTGAATGAGAAAGATCGGACGTAGATTCAAGCTTCAGTTTCAGCGGCCGATCATCGGGCACAATTTCAAAGCGAAAGAAAGCCCGACAGCTATTGACGTCAAGCAGCCGAGCCGTATCTGCCGAACCACGCATCGATGAAGCTCTCCTACTATATAGAGGGAGAAAATCCGCCAAACCTCACCGGAATAGTTCAAAGAAACCGGCGAAAGTGCTCCCTATCTGTAGGGAGGCACCATGAACATGCAGGGTCTTCCTAAGCGGGGCAGGTGTCTGCCTCTTTCTGTTGTTTGTGCCGGAAACAGGGTATGAGCCCACTTGCGGTAGTTAATTTCCCTCGCCATCATGCGGGGTCTAAGATAAGTTCTGATTGAGACACGGCGCCCAGAAACGACAGATTTCATGACCGTGCCCTCGAACGTGATGATATGAACCCAGCCGACCCCAGCGTCCGTAGGAAAAGGAAGATAGTTCTTATGGCTGCGCTTGGAGTTTTTGTTTTCATTTTGCTGTTAATAGCTTCTCTGCCTGAGACTACTCAACAGCAGCCAATCAGTGTGCCCGTTGACCGTAGTACCGAAACCCCTCCGCCCGTGCAGGTGCCGAATTTCCAGCCATTACGAATTCAATCATCTGGCCACCTTCCTCAGCAGGTTCAGGGGGTGCATCTCGGAATGACAATCGCGGAAGCCATATGGGTGGAACCAGACCTAAGCACGTTCTATCCCTCGAAGAAAGCCGATCCGACGGCAGCCGAGGCACTGCTGGTGGCAAAAACTGCGCGAGGCTTCTCGAATACGCTCGAGTTCAAAGGCGGGCGGCTATATTACATGGAATTCGAGTTAGCTAACACGAGCCCTGGGGATACTTCTCTACTTCGCAGTGACATCCTTGCCCAATTAGGGCCGCCGAGCGCGCAAGTGTGGGATTTTCCGGAGATAGCCCAGTTGGTCTGGATCGACGGGGACGTGCGGATCGCATATGAAGACTGGGCATTTTTCAGCCTTGCCGGTGAGTCAAATGGCCGTCACCCGAGGCTAATTGTGGCTGACTGGCCGGCGTATAAGCAGAGTCTCTTGTCGTCCTCGCTGGATGATTTCTCAAGACATCATGAGCTTGCGAAGTGGGGGGAAGAAACTGTGCAGTTCAGGCCCTTACCTCGCGAGCTCGATGGGCTTCAGCTTCGGATGCTTCCGTGGCAGATGCGGTCCGCCCTGGGATCGGAAGGGCTCGAACGCTCACCGTGTGGGAGCAATTGCGAGGGCTGGAAGAAGACCCTACCGGGTGGCAGTTCGCTAAACATCATGCTTTGGCACGATCAAATAATCCAGATTATAGAGCAGTTCGACGCTATCAAACCAAGTGAAGTCAGAAATACGGAGGACCAGTTGGTTGAGGAATATGGAACGCCCGTCGACGTTGCCCCTTTGGCTGCGACTGATTTCAAATGGACAGACGGACAAGTCGAGTTTGATTGCGCTGTATCCGCGGGAACGAAAGAAGAAAAAGATTCTCCCGCTAGCCCGCCTTGGAGATCGTGCACTTTGACGGATCTGCAACTCTATCGCGCCAGGAATGACGAAATACTTAGCCAGCGGGAACCGAAGTATGAATCCGTCGCTTCCCCGAAATCGTTTTTCTGAAGGCCTCAGTGGCAGTGTTCGCGAGCACCGAAAAATGAGAACCCCTCAATATGCTAGCGAAAGAGTAGCGCGCGAGGACCTGGTAGTTCTGCGGGACTACTCCTTGAATGAACTTGAGCGGTTTCTCTGCATCGGCGGTGGCAAGTATGCTGTTTATCGGGAGAGGCTTATCGCTATTTGCCTATGTCAGAACGGGGCGAGAAATTACGTTTCCGGCGACGCCAAGTTAAACGACCTGGACGTGTGGTTCTTCTTCAGAGAACACGATACCGTGAAACTTCCTAATTTTAGAAACCTTGGTAAGTCTGTCGACGGGATGTTTCCGGTACTCGGACCAAAACGAATAGACTTCATGAAGAAGACGATCCCTTTGGGCCTTGTGGTGGGAGGTGATATCCTTCGGACAATTCAGAATTTCCTGTCTAAGCGTGGTACGTTGAATTCCGAAATGCTGCGAACCAAGCCTGTTATTGGACTTTACCCCGACACGATCTTCGATGTTCCCCTGTGGACGCCGTCCTAATCTTGCCTGACCGACGGCACTGACCGTCAGTCTGGCCTTGACTCTATATCGCAATAATGCGATACTCCTAGCATTGGAGACGCAAAAGCCGACGTGAGTAGCGAATTCACGATCGAGTATGTGGAGCTGCCAAACGGTCGGGTACCGGCGAGGGAATTCGTGGATTCTCTGGATGACAAAGCAGCCGCGCGGACAGACGCGTTTATCGACCGCCTGCGCATTTACGGCAACCGGATGCAAGGGAAGTTCGTTAAGAAGCTCACGGGTGACATATTCGAGCTAAGAGTTAAGCAATTCGACCGGATTTTCCGGGTTTTGTTCTTCTACCAGCCAGGGATGCTGATTGTGATTACGTCGGGATTTCAGAAGAAGACGCAAGAGACTCCAACGACCGAGATTACCAGGGCAGAACAGCTCAGAAAGCTCTGGATGAAGTACCGAAACCGTTACACGGGATCGCAGAAGGAGAGAGAAGCTATCCTGAAGGAGTTGGGCCTATGAGACACACCGTCAAGCGCGATAAACACAGTGAAATTGTTGAAGAACGTGCTCGCAAGAGCGCAACCTACCGTAAGGCCTTCGGACGAACCTTGCACCAGATTGACCTGGCCTTGCTGGTGCGCGAGATGAGGGAGGATGCCGGGTTGACTCAGACCGAGCTTGCCAAGAAGGTTGGCACCACACAGTCCGTGATTGCCCGCCTTGAGGACGCTGAGTACACTGGGCACTCGCTGACAATGCTGGAGCGCATCGCTGCGGTCTGCGGCGTTGCCCTAAAGCTCCACGCGGAGAAAAAGCCCAATTTCGACCGCGAGGTCGCGCTGGTCTAACTTCACCCCCTCTGCAAATCGCTGGGGTCCAATTGAGCGGAGTGGGGACCACCTGGGGTCCAAACCCATCCATTTTCAAGCCGGATTCACGTAGGTTAGCCGTGTAAGGGCAATTGAAACATCGTGAGTTATGGAGCGGGCGATGGGAATCGAACCCACGTCCGCACGCGGCTAAGTAGCTGATTCCTCTAGTTAACTGCTCCTGTGTGG
>Ga0335078_10001320_pt1 | contig 37670 bp, 37 predicted proteins | sample Lox_Sample_32_FD_206711 | JGI IMG/M metagenome (GOLD analysis project Ga0335078, IMG submission 206711) | Soil microbial communities from Loxahatchee National Wildlife Refuge, Florida, United States - Lox_Sample_3.2 | ecosystem: Environmental > Terrestrial > Soil > Wetlands | place: USA... | reverse complement strand
GCTGTCGGACACCAACATCATCCTGGTGCTGTTCATCCACGCTTACGTTCATCTGCAGCACTCGCACATGTGGATTTCATTCCGCGGCGTGCTCGGACGCATTTTCGTGTCGCCCGCGCATCACCAACTGCATCACTCGGCCAATCCAATTCACTTCAACAAGAATTTCGGCAGTTGCCTCGCGCTCTGGGATTGGATGTTCGGCACGCTCTGTATCCCGGCCAAGGAGCGCGAGCCGCTGGTGTTCGGCTTTCCCGGCCATCCGAACGCGCATACGGTCAAGGGCGAACTGGTCGAGCCGCTGATCAACGCCGCGGGCCATCTCAAGCCGCTGCTGCCGCGCCGCGGCGCATTGGCCCCGGTCAGCGAGCGCGAGCAAGCTTGACGTCTATTGCGCCTGATGGCCGAGCGCTTCGACCTCGCGCAGCCATTCCTTGCGCCTGTCGTCGCTGACGCCCTCGATCATGCCGCGGATGGTTGTACGCACTGGCGAGATGCCGGCGAAATGCAGAATGTTGCGCTTGAGCAATTTGAGCGCGTGGCCGCCGTAGTACCAGCGGTAGAACCAGCCGGGCATGCCCATCGTCATAATGACGCGCGCCGATTTGCTTTTGAAGATTTTCCAGCTCGCCTTGCCGCCGCTCTTTTGGATCGCCAGCAAATCCGGCTGCAGCACGCGCTCGATAAAGCCCTTCATCAGCGCCGGCATGTCGCCGCACCAGAGCGGGAAAACGAGCACCCAATGATCGCTCGCTTGCAGCGCTTGCCGGGCGGCGACCAGATCTGGCTCAAGCGGTTGCTCGCGCCGGTAGCCTTCGCGCAGCACGGGCTCGAAAGCCATCCGTGACAGCAGAAGCAGTTTCGCCTCGTGGCCGGCGCTTTGGGCGCCGCGCTGATAGGCCTCGCCGAGGGCCTCGCAATAGCTGCCATGGATCGGGTTGCCGACCACGATCGCGATTTTCGCCATGGCATCCTTCTCCGACCTTAAGCGATAACGCTAGCCGCAGGTGCGCGGTTTCGCTTTGACTTGGCGCAATCCGCGACCTAGTCAGCGCGCGATGCGGTCGAGCAGATCGGCCAGCACGTCGGGACAAGTAATGTGCGGGTTATGGCTGGCGTCGATTTCGTTAGCGCCCCAGGCTTCCGCCTTCGCCCGCTCGTAAAACGGCCGGAAGCGATCGTCGGGCGCGTTGCGCGCGCAATAGATGTACTGGCGCGGGAGCGTGAGCGGGCCATTTTGCAGTCTCAGCTTCTGCTCGAAGGTCTTCGCTGGCTGCGGCACGCGGCGCGCCGTGCACCAGGCAACATCGTCCGCTGGCGTGTCGGGCGGCATGGGACCGGGCGGAATTTGCCAGCCGTTGCCCACGCCCGATTGCCGTTGCGCGCGCGTCGCCGGCGGCAGGCAATCGAACGCGCTCTCGCCGTCGTATGGCACGAAGGCATCGAGGTAAATGAGCTTGGCGATGCGCGAGCGCCCGCGGTCGGCGACGCCGGTCGCAACCATCCCGCCGTAGGAATGGCCGATTAAATTGACCGCGTTAAGGTCTTCGAATTCGAGCACGCCAAGAATATCCGCGATGTGCGTGTCGAGATCGATCTCGGGCCGCGCCAGATGTCCACGCTCGCCAAGCCCAGTCAGCGTCGGCGCAATCAGGCGATGACCCCGGGCGGCCATCAGGGGATGCATCTTCTTCCAGGCCCAGCCGGCGCTCCAGGCGCCGTGCGCCACGACGAAAATTGCCATTTCTCCCCCTATTCCGCAGCGACCGCGCGCGGCCGCGCCGGGCGATTGAGCACGCGTCCGCTGACAAAATCCGCCACGACGACCGCAAGGCCCGCCGCCAGCACTTCCCAGCCCGGCCGGATGCCGGCGGAGAAATCGAAGGCGACGTCGAGCACGCGCATCGGCGAAACATGGAAGGCGATGCCGATGCCCACGGCCTCGCCGATGAAGGTGAGCAGCGACACTGCAATGGCGAGCGCGCACAGCGTCAGCGTCGACAATTCGCCGCCGCCCTGCCGCCAGGCGACGAGCCGATAGCCGAACAGCCACGCGAACAGACTGGCGGCGAATACCGGCACGGTGACGTCGGCTTTGGTTTGCTGGAAATAATGGATCAGCGCCAAGAGCGCGATGCCGTAGACCAGCATGTGCAGCCGCCGCCAGCGCAGGCCGCCGAGCCGCTTCACCATGCCGTCGGTCGATGTCGCCGCCAGCGTCGCCAGGCCGAGCCATGCTGTGCCGCCGACGATGAGATACCAGCGATGGCTGATCTCGTGCACCACCTTGCCGAGGTCGAACATCTGGTCGGCGGTGAACAGCGTAAGATGCGTGGCAATGTAGCAGAAGCAGCCGACGCCGAGTATGCGCCGCACGTCGATCAGACTGCCGTAATGCAGCAGGCGCCGGAATGGCGTGATCGCGAGCGTCACGCCAAGGAACACCAGCGCCCAGAAGCCAGCGCGATGGATGACATCGTTGAGCGGGCGCGCGCCGTGCAGGATCGCCTGTGCGTCGAACAGCGCTTTGCCGAGTGGAAAGAGCAAAAGCGCCAGCGCCCCGATGCGCAACGACGACACGCGGCCGCGTCGGTCGCGCCAAAGCTGCCAGGATGAACTCATGTCCCGCGCCTAGCATGCCTAGGGCGGCCGGTTAAGCGCCCGCCCGCCTGCCCAAGAGTCAATCTATCGCGCTGTAATGCTGCGTAATTCCGCCGCTGCCGGCGTTGTATGACGGCGGTACCGCACTGCACAATTCATCCCCTCCGCGACAGGCAAGTGTGCTAGCATTTTTCAACTCGCACGATTCGTCACAACCGATCACAAGGTTGGGCGCAAGGGGCCTATCGGAACAAAACCGGCGGCCGACGCCTACGGGAGCAGGAGGAGCCAAGACAACTGAAGTCACGCCGCGCCGGGGGACTTTTATGGAGACCATCCATGCAGCGCACTTTGGTACGGTCACTTCTTGTGCTCACGGTGTCCCTGTTGAGCTGTGCGGCGCTGGCCCATGACGTGTGGATCAGCCGCGGGTCTTATCGCAATCCAGCTGGCGAATGGTGCTGTGGCGCGGAAGATTGCGGTGTCGTCGCGCCCAATGCCGTCCATGCCTCAACCGGCGGTTATTCGATCCGCGGCGCGGTGACTTACGGCGAAGGGATCACCGGCAACATCGCCGATGGGCCGACACGCCAAGAAAATATCAATGAGGTGGTTCCCTACAGCCAGTCGCTGCCCTCGCCCGATGGCGCCTACTGGCGCTGCAAGCGGCCGGACGGCACGCCGCGCTGCTTCTTCGCGCCGCCCTCGGGAAGCTGATCGATCGCGATTGAACTAGCTGGACTGCGGCCGCTGCGCCAATTCGCGCAGAAAAATGCCGATCATGACCGCGGTCGCCAGAAGAATGAACACGGCCGCCAAGGGCGCGGCGGCGCAGAAGCAGACGAATAGCGCCAATGCCATCGCCGCCGCGCCGAGGCCGATCGCCGAGGCTGCAAACGAGTCGAAGATCCAAGACGCCGTTTGCGGTTTTACCGCCACCTTGATGCGCGGAACGTGAGCCATGACGGCGGTCTCCAGCGAAGTCGCAGCATTCTGCGCTGCAACTTCCGTGCCCACCTTGATCCAGCGCAAATGCGGTTTTGATCTAGTGTCCTGAACCTGAAGTTCGTTGCATTGAAATTAGGCTTTGACCGGGGCGTTGTAGACGCAGAATCGCTCGATTGAAGCCAGGATGTCATCGGCCGATTTGGTCCAACGGAACGGCTTTGGCTCAGCGTTGTGCTGTTCGACGAATGAGGTGATCGCGGCCTTCAAAGCGGGGACACTGCGATGAATGCCGCGTCGGAGCTGGCGTTCGGTCAGAAGCGCGAAGAACCGTTCGACCTGGTTGAGCCAGGAAGAGCTTGTCGGTGTCAGATGGACGTGCCAGCGCGGCCGTCGATTGAACCAGTTTCGGATGATCGGCGTCTTGTGAGTTGCGTAATTGTCGATGACCAGATGGACTTCGAGATCGGCCGGTACGGCGGCCTCGATCTCGTCGAGGAACTTGCGGAACTCGATGGCACGATGGCGCGGGTAACACTTGCCGATTACCCGGCCGGTGGCGATGTCGAGAGCGGCGAACAGCGAGGTGGTGCCGTGTCGCTTGTAGTCGTGGCTGCGCCGTGCCGGCTGGCCGGGGCGCATCGGCAGCATGGGCTGGCTGCGGTCGAGCGCCTGGATTTGCGACTTCTCATCGACGCACAGCACGATGGCGTGAGTTGGCGGCGAGACATAGAGGCCGACCACATCGCGCACCTTGGCAACGAAATCCGGGTCGGTGGAAAGCTTGAACGTCTCCAGCCGGTGCGGCTGCAAGCCAAAGGCGCGCCAAATACGCTGGACGGTGGAAATCGACAACCCGCTGGCACGCGCCATGCCCCGCGAACTCCAGTGCGTGGCGTCCGGCGGGACGCTCTCCAGCGTGCGGACAATCACCGCTTCGATACGGACGTCATCGATTGTGCGTGGCGCTCCGCTGCGCGGCTCATCCCGCAATCCATTCATGCGGAACTCGACAAAGCGCCGCCGCCACTTGCCAATCGTGGTCTTATCGATCCGCAGATCGGCTGCCACTTGCTGGTTCTCGGCCCCCATGGCGCAACGCAGCACGATCCGCGCCCGCAACGCCAACGCCTGTGCTGTGCTGCGCCGGGCCGCAAGCGATGTCAGTTCAGCCCGCTCGTCATCACTCAAAACCAAAGCCGCCAGTCGTCGCCCCGCCATCGCCCGCTCCATGCCTTGAGAAACCTGACATGGCGGCGTGAATCTACAATATGGCGAAGTTTAGATTCAGGACACTAGCGCAACGTCCTTAGACGCGCGGCAGCGGCCGCCCGCCGGCCGCCCGCGACGGCACCTTCACCCAGGCTTCGCCGTCGAGCACGATCTCGCCGTCGACGGTACAGGTGCAGGTCAGCCGCGCGCGGAACTTTTCCGGCATCAATTCGGCGACCACTACACTCACCTCGACGGTGTCTCCGATCTTCACCGGCGCGCGGAAATTCAAGGTCTGGGAGATATATACCGCGCCTGGGCCCGGCAGCCGCGTGCCGAGGACGGCCGAGATCAGGCTTGCGGTGTAAAGCCCGTGCGCGATGCGGGTGCCGAACGGCGTCTTGGCGGCGAAGTGCTCGGACAAATGGATGGGATTGCGGTCGCCGGTCACCTCGGCAAAGCCGACCACGTCGGACGAGGCCACGGTCTTGCTCAACCGCTCGGTCATGCCGACCGAGAGGTCCTCGAAATGTAATGTCTGCAGTGTCAGCATCGTCACGCGCTCGAAACCTGCGGCCGGCATGCCGCCCATAATACGCCGATCAGCACAACATTGATCAGCGCCAGCACGGTCAATACACCGATGGTCGCATCGGCACCACTTGCTTCGATCGCCAGCGCCCCGGCCGAGGGCGCCAGCGCCTGCACGATCAGGCTGGGAAAGGCGAGCTTGCCCATCAGGCGCGGAAAGCGCACCGGTCCGAACAGCGCCAGCGGCAGCGTGCCGCGTCCGATCCAGGAAATGCCGTAACCGGCGCCGTAAAACAAAATGACCAGCAATAGCAGCGGAAAGTGGCCGACCAGCAGCAACAGCCCCACGGCCATCAGCGTGCAGGAACCGATCATCGTCCAGATCGGGTGATAACGGCTGCCGAGGAGCCGCTCCACCACGCGGGCGCCAACCTGCGCCGGGCCGAACAGCGTGCCGAAGCTCACCGCTACGGCGAAATCGACGCCCCTCGCCTGTAGAAAGATCAGCAGATGCACCACCACGATCGAGCCGATACCGGCGGCGATCGAAAGCACCAAAGCGAGCAACGCAAAGATCATGGTTTCGTGCGCGATGCGCGGCGGTGCGTTGGCGGGCGCGGCGTGCGCCGACGCGGACGTCGCCGCCGGCTTGGTCGCGCCCCCGATCACCGCCATTTGCAGCGGCAAGGCCACGAACAGATGAAGCCCGGCATAGATCAAGCAGGCCGTGCGCCAGCCGGCATGCTCGATCATGAAGGCGCTCAGTGGCCAGCACACCGTGCTGGCAAAGCCGCCGAATAGCGTGAGATTGGTGATCGGCGTCCGCGCTTGGTTGCCATACATCCGACCGAGCGCGGCAAAGACAGCGTCGTAAAGCCCGGAGCCCATACCGATGCCGAGCAGCACCCAGGCGCCCAGGTAGATCGGTAGCGCCGGTGCGACGGCAATGCCGGCAAGGCCCGCGGCGTAGAACAACGAACTCGCCAGCAGCACCGGCCGGCCGCCATGCACATCGATGATGCGGCCGACTTGCGGCGAAATCAGTCCCGCCACCAGCAAGCCAACCGAGGTTCCGCCGACCACGTAGCCGAGCGACCAGCCGGTGTCGGCGACGATCGGTCCGGCGAACACCGCGGGAAAATAAAACGAGGTGCCCCACGCGAGGATCTGCGCGACGCCGAGCGCGGTGATGACGACGCGGCGGTCGAGCGGACGCGCCTCTGCTGCCAGCGACAATGGTCTGGTCCTACTTCGCCGGCTCCATGCCCTTGGCTTTGAGCACGGCGGCGGCGTCGGAACCCGACAGCGTCTTGACGAAGGCCTCGGCGGCGTTCTTGTTTTTCGCCGCTGCGCTCAACGCCACGGCATAGGTCGTGGTGTCCTGGATGTCCTGCGGCAGCGGACCGACCAGTGTCGCGCCCTTCACCGGCACGATTTCGCTGATCTGGTGGATCCCGAGCTCGGCCTCGCCGCTGGCGATGAGCTCGGCGACAAGCCCGCCTTTCTTGAGCTTCGCCTTGGGCCGGACCTCGTCGGCGATGCCGAGCTTGACCAACAGGTTGTCGACATAGATGCCGCTCGAGCCGCCGCTCGCCGGATCGATATAGGCGACAGATTTGGCCGCCAGCAGTGCCTGCTTGAATTTGCCGACCGTGCTGATGTCCGGCTTCGGCGCGCCCTCTTTCACCACCACGCCGATGCCGACAGTCGCGAGCTTCACCCCGCTGCCGGCGGCGAGCTTGCCGGCCTTGGCCAGTTCGTCGATTGCGGCCGGCGTGATCACCAACAGGTCAAACGCCTCGCCGCTTTCGATCCGCTTCTTCAATTGCCCGGTGGTGCCATTGTCGACGATGACCTTGGTGCCGGCTTGTTTCTCGAAGTCAGGTACCAGCGCCAGCACCACCTGCTTATAGGCGCCCGCGGTCAATACCTTGATCTCGGCCGCGCTCACCGGCGGCACGGCGGCAAGCGTTATCAGGCTCGCGACGGCGGCGCTTAAGAGATGGATTTTCATGCTTGTCCTCCCGGTCGGCAGCCAATCTACACGAAGCGCCGCGGGCCGCGGGACACAGCGAGACGGGAATACCGCCAACGCAGAGCTCGGCGCTCATACTAAGCGACAAAAACCCGCGATTTTCGCGTTCTCCTTAACAATCAACTGCTTAAGGTATGCGAATTCCGCATCGCTGCGACGCAACATTATTGCTTTTCATTGCGCGGAACATCCCTATTTTCGCGGCAAGTTGAAACCCGGCCTTTGGCCGGACCAGAGAGAGAACTTGCTATGTTTGCCAACATCGTCCGCCTGATCCGGCAGTGGAAGCGCTACAACCAGAGCCTGACCGAGTTGTCGCGCCTGGGCGACCGCGAGCTCGCCGATATCGGCATCAGCCGCTCCGACATCCACCGGGTGGCCTGGAACGCGGCGCATCCGCGCTAAGCGTTCGTAATTCTGTTGGAAAAAGCGCCCGCGCCCAACGCGGGCGTTTTCGTTTTGGGTGATGGTTGCCGGAGCGGACCCTGACGCCTAGGTTCGCCCCATGACCTTGAAGCCCGTCCATGTCATCGGCGGCGGCCTCGCCGGCTCTGAGGCCGCCTGGCAGCTCGCGCAAGCCGGCGTGCCGGTGATGCTGCACGAGATGCGGCCGCTGCGGCAGACCGCCGCGCACAAGACCGATGGCTATGCCGAGTTGGTCTGCTCGAACTCGTTCCGCTCCGACGACAAGGACCACAACGCGGTCGGCCTGCTGCACGCCGAAATGCGCCGGCTCGGCTCGCTGGTGATGCGCGCGGCCGATGCCAACCAGGTGCCCGCCGGCGGCGCCTTGGCGGTCGACCGCGACGGCTTTTCCGCAGCCGTGACCGCGGCGCTCGCCGCGCAGCCCTTGATCACGCTCACGCGCGGAGAAGTCGCGCTGCCGCCGGCCGAGTGGGACAGCGTGATCATCGCCACCGGTCCGCTCACCTCGCCCGATCTTGCCGCCAGCATCCGAGCGCTGACCGGCGAAGATGCTCTCGCCTTCTTCGACGCCATCGCGCCGATCGTGCATCGCGATTCGATCGATCTCGAACAGGCCTGGTTCCAGTCGCGCTACGATAAGACCGGGCCCGGTGGCTCCGGCGCCGACTACATCAATTGCCCGCTGTCGCGCGAGCAATACGACACGTTCGTCGACGCGCTGCTCGCCGGCGACAAGACCGTCTTCCACGATTGGGAAGCCGCCACACCCTATTTCGACGGCTGCCTGCCGATCGAGGTGATGGCCGAGCGCGGCCGCGAGACCTTGCGGCATGGCCCGATGAAACCGTTCGGCCTGACCAATCCGCGCGACCCCGACCGCAAGCCCTATGCCGTCGTGCAGCTCCGCCAGGACAACAGGCTCGGCACGCTGTTCAACATGGTCGGCTTCCAGACCAAGCTGAAGCACGGCGAACAGGTGCGCATCTTCCGCAGCATCCCTGGACTGCAGAACGCCGAATTCGCCCGGCTCGGCGGGCTGCATCGCAACACCTTCCTCAATTCGCCCAAGCTGCTGGACGCGACGCTGCGGCTGAAGGCCAATCCGTCCTGGCGTTTTGCCGGCCAGATCACCGGCTGCGAGGGCTATGTGGAATCCGCCGCTGTCGGGCTGATGGCGGCGCGCTTTGCCGCCGCCGAGCGCCGCGGCGAAGCGCTCGTGCCGCAGCCGCCGACCACGGCGCATGGCGCGCTGCTCGCGCACATCACCGGCGGCCACATCGAAACCATCGACGCCGGCCCGTCCTCGTTTCAGCCGATGAACGTGAATTTCGGCTTGTTCCCGCCGATCACCGCGCCGGTGGCGCCCGAGGGGCGAAAATTCGGCCGCGGCTCGGCCAAGAACCTGGCGCGCAAGTCGGCGCTGAGCGCCCGCGCGCTGGCCGATCTCGAGCGCTGGATTGCCGGCGAATTGCCGGCGGCCGCGGAATAACTACGCGGCGAAAATTCGGCTTGGATTGCGCGCCGCGCGCCACAACAACCACTGCCGGCGCCAGGGCGCGATCGGTTGCGCATCGAGCGGCTTATAATCGGGCCGTTCCATCCGTTCCAGCGAGGGGCCAACCAGCGCCGCCGGCAGCAATGCCGGCAATATTTCCGGCGCCACCGACTCCAGTTTGTCTTGCGCCGCGGCGAGATGTTTCCGCGCCCGCATGCGCAAGTCGCCAAGCACGCCGCACAGCGCATCGCTCGCCTGCCCAGCGAAAACTTCGTTGCGCTCGGCGCGATGGCGATTGAGCAGATCGAGCGGCAAAAAGAGTTGCCGGCGCGCAGCATGGCGGCCGAGGCCCTGCAAGACGCCGGCGATTGTAATGGCGATGCCTGCGTCCAAGATGAGAAGCTCGGCCGCCGCACCGCCGCCGCCGAGAATGTCCGCGGCCATCCCCAGCAGCGCTGACTGTGTCTTGATGCCGTAGATTTCGAGATCGGTCACCGTCGCCATCGGCTCGTCGTAGAGGTCGAAGACATGTGCATCGATCAAGCCGATCAGCCGGTCTGCCGCGAGGCCGTAGTGCGCCAGCGTTGCGCGCAACGCCGCCGCGACCGGATGCGCGACCGCTTCGCCTTCGCGCCCACCGGCGAGCGCCTCGCGCCACCATTGCAGGCGGATTTCGCCCGGCAGCGGCTCGCGCGCGAGCTCGCGCACGCGCGAAATTTCCACGTTGAACGCATAGAGAGACAATAGCGCGGCGCGGTGTTCGGCCGCCGCGAACAGCGCGGCGAGATAGCGGTCCCGGTCCGCCTCGCGCACCAGCGCGGCGCAATGCTCGAAGTTATCCATGGGCGCAGTCTAGGTCATTCGACCGCGATCAGTCCCGCGCCGACGCGGCGCTTCTCGCCGAGCAGGATATTGTAGGTCTGCGCCGCCGGCCCGGTGGCCAGGCAATCGACCGAAATCGCCAGCGCGCGGAACCGCGTCCGCAGTGCCGGCACGAGCGCGAAAGGATCGCGTCCGCCGCCGATCAGGAACAAATCGAGCGCATCCGCCCGTTCGAACACCGGCTCGAGCGTCGCTTCGGTGATCTCGCGCACGTTGCTCACCGGCCAGGCCCAGATGCCGTCCGGCAGGCAGAGCAGCGAGCCGCGGTGCGACATGCCGGCGAAGCGGAAGCCGCCGTTGCCGTAGCCGTCGATCGACGCCGCGTAAGGCAGATGCGGGGCATCGGCCGGCGCCGCCATGATCAGGGCTTGTCTTTGGAGCTGTCGGACGCCCGCGTCAGCGCGTCGCTGCCGCGGCCGACGCCGAGATAGATCAGGATCGGCGAGGCAATGAATACCGACGTATAGGTGCCGACCAGCACCACGCCGAACATCATGGTCGCGGTGAACGAGTGGATCGCCTCCCCGCCGAACAGCAACAGCGCCAGCAACGCAAGCGACACGGTGACGTGGGTGATCACCGAGCGCGACAGCGTCTGGTTCACCGAAGCATTGAGCAGCTCCGGCATCGGCATCTTCTTGTAGCGGCGCAGCATCTCGCGAATTCGGTCGTAGATGACGACCGTATCGTTGAGCGAATAGCCGAGAATCGTGAGCAGCGCCGCGATGCTGGTGAGGTCGAAGTCGATCTGGGTGACCGACATGAAGCCGATGGTGAGCACGATGTCGTGCACGTTGGCGATCATGGCGCCGAGCGCGAACTGCCATTCGAAGCGGAACCAGAGGTAAATAAGAATGCACAAGATTGCCAGGCCAAGCCCGATCACGCCGTAGGACAGCAACTCACCCGACACGCGCGGGCCGACCACTTCGACGCGCCGGTAGTCATAAGCATCGCCCAGTGCGCTGCGCGCCTTGGTCACCGCCTGCTGCTGCGCCTCGTCGCCGCCGGGCTGTTCGGCAATACGAATCAGCACATCGTTGGGCGCGCCGAACTGCTGCAGTTGCACTTCGCCAAGGCCCAGGCCGCCCAGCGTCGAGCGCATGTTGGCGAGATCGGCTGCCCCGGCTTTGGTCTGCACTTCGATCAGCGTGCCGCCTTTGAAGTCGATGCCGAAATTCAGGCCGTGGAAGAAGTAGAGCGAGATCGCCAGGATCGACATCAGCGCGGAAACGGGAAAGCTGATGCGCCTAAAGCGCATGAAATCGAATTTGGTATTGTCGGGAACGATGCGAAGCAGGCGCACGCCGCGATCTCCTAGATTGGCACGCGTTGCGGGCGCCGCCAGCGCACCCAGCTGGCCACGATCAGCCGCGTCAGGGTGAAGGCGGTGAACACCGTGGTGAGAATGCCGATGCCGAGCGTCACGGCGAAGCCGCGGACCGGGCCAGTGCCGATATAGAACAGCACCGCGGCGGCGATGAAAGTGGTGATATTCGAGTCGAGGATGGTGGCCAGCGCGCGCGAGAAGCCCGCATCGATGGCGTTAATCGGCGTGCGTCCGCCGCGCACTTCCTCGCGGATGCGCTCGTAGATCAGCACGTTACTGTCGACCGCGATGCCGACGGTGAGCACGATGCCGGCGATGCCCGGCAGCGTCAGCGTGGCGTTGAGCATCGACAGCACGCCGAAGATCATGGCGACGTTGATCGCCACCGCGATATTGGCGAACAGCCCGAACAGGCCGTAGGTCGCCAGCATGAAGACGATCACCATCACTGCGCCGACGTAAGACGAAATCTTACCCTTGGCGATCGAGTCGGCGCCGAGGCCGGGGCCGACGGTGCGCTCCTCGATGATGGTGAGCGGCGCCGGCAGCGCACCGGCGCGCAGCAGGATGGCGAGATCATTGGCACTCTGCACCGTGAAGCTGCCGGAAATCTGGCCGGAACCGCCGAGAATCGGCTCACGGATCACGGGGGCGGAAATCACTTCATTGTCGAGGACGATGGCGAAGGGCTTGCCGACATTCTGCTGCGTCACTTCGGCAAACTTGCGTGCGCCGGAGGTGTTGAAGCGGAACGAGACGATCGGCTCGCTGGTGCGCTGGTCGAAGCCGGGCTGCGCATCGGTCAAGTCAGCGCCGGAAACCAGCACGCGCTTTTCCACGAGGTAAGTCTGGGCCGCATCCTTGCCGGTGCCGTGCAGGAGCTCGTCATCCGGCGGCACCTGCCCTTGCTGCGCCTGCTCCACCGAGGCCCCGGTATCGACCATGCGGAAATCGAGCTTGGCGGTCTTGCCGAGCAATTGCTTGAGCCGCGTCGGGTCCTGCAGACCGGGCACCTGCACCAGAATGCGATCGGTGCCCTCGCGCTGGATCAAAGGCTCGACGGTGCCGAGTTCGTTGACGCGCCGCCCGATGATCTCGATCGACTGATCGACCGCCTGGCGCACGCGCTCGACGATCGCCGGCTCGGTCAGCGCCAGGCGGATCAGGCCGCCCGGCTCGCTGGTCACGTCGATGTTGCGTTGACCGGTCGCGTTGAGAAGGCCGCCGAGCGGCTGCGACAGCGTGCGCAGCTTGTCCAGCGCCTGATCGGCATTGGCGCCCTCGCGGATGCGCACCTCGGCGCTGTTGCCGCGCACCACCAGACCGGTATAGCCGATGCGCGCCTCGCGCAGCACGCGGCGCATGTCGTCGCGCAGCGTCTCCAGCATTTCCTTGCGCACGGCCTTGGTGTCGACCTCGAGCAGGATGTGCGAGCCGCCCTGCAGGTCGAGACCGAGCACGACGTGGCGCTGCGCCCATTTCGGCCAGCTCTGCACCATGCTTTCGGGCAGGAAGTTGGGGACGGCGAACAGGCAGATGAAGACCGCCGTAAGGATGATCCCCGCCGCCTTCCAACGCGTGAAATAGAGCATGAGGTCCCGACTTATTCCGGATGACGCGGAGCGGCGATCAGCCGGCCGCCGCCTCGTCCTTCACCGGTTCGCCTTTGGCGCGGACGTCGGTGATCATCGACCGTACCTGGCGGATGCGCACGTCGTCCGCAATCTCGATCTCAATCTGCTCGTCGTCGATCACCTTGGTGACCTTACCGACCAGCCCGCCATTGGTGATGACGGTGTCGCCCCGCCGAACGTTCTTGACCAGTTCGGCATGCTGTTTCGCCCGCTTCTGCTGCGGGCGCAGGATGAGGAAGTACATGATGACGAAGATCAGCGCGAACGGCAGCAGCGACATCATCATGTTGCTGCTATCGCCGCCGCCCCCGCCGAACAGCGATCCTTGCGCAAACGCGGTCGAAATGAACATCAAATGCTTCCCTTATTGGGTTGTCAGGGGTTGTGCCGGGCGCGCGTGTCAGGACCGGCAGCAAATCGCAATTTCGCGCGGACTATAGCGGCCGCCGCTCCAATTGCAACGCTGCCAGACCCCTCGAAAACCGGCCATTTTTGGCCGTTTCCGCGTCAGCCCGCTTGCGGGGGCAACGCCGCCCCGCTAAGAGCAGCGCGTTTTCCGAAAGTCCGCTCCATGGCCAAGTCGAAGTCGAAATCGCCGTCCAAATCACAAGCCAAATCGGCCGCGCCATCCGGCAGCGCCGACGTGCTCGCGCGTATCGCCGATGCGCTCGAGCGGCTGGCGCCGCAGCGCCCGCTCGCGCCCGATTTTGCCGGCGCCGACGCCTTCGTCTGGCATCCGGGCGGCGGCCGCCTGGCGCCGGTCAAACGCGTCAACCGAGTCGAGATGTCGCTGCTCAAGGGCATCGACCGCGTGCGCGACGTCTTGGTGGAGAATACCGAGCGTTTTGCCAAGGGCCTGCCCGCCAACAACGCGCTCTTGTGGGGCGCGCGCGGCATGGGCAAGTCGTCGCTGGTCAAGGCGGCGCATGCCGGGGTCAATCTGGCCCTGGCGCGCCAGGGAAAGAGCGCGCCGCTCAAGCTGATCGAGATCCACCGCGAGGACATCGAAAGCCTGCCCGACCTGATGGGCATCATCCGCGGCACGGGCTATCGATTCATCGTGTTCTGCGACGACCTGTCGTTCGACACCGAGGATACCACCTACAAATCGCTCAAGGCGCTGTTGGAAGGCGGCATCGAGGGCCGTCCCGACAACGTCATCTTTTACGCCACCTCGAACCGGCGCCACCTGATGGCGCGAGAGATGATGGAGAACGAGCGCTCGACCGCCATCAATCCGGGCGAAGCCGTCGAAGAAAAGGTATCGCTGTCCGACCGCTTCGGGCTCTGGCTCGGCTTTCACCGCTGCAGCCAGGACGAATACCTTGCGATGGTCGAGGGTTACGTCGCCCACTACAAGATTCCGGCGCGCGGCGAGGCGTTGCACCACGAAGCACTGGAATGGTCGACCACGCGCGGCTCGCGCTCCGGGCGCGTCGCCTGGCAATTCGTGCAGGATTTAGCCGGACGGCTCGGCGTGGCGCTGAAGGATTGATTCAAAAACGTCAATGCCCGGCACGAGGCCGGGCATGGCGTCGAAGTTGGATTAAGCTTACGCGCCGCCGAGATACTTGACCGGATCGACCGGCGTCGAGCCCTTGCGGATCTCGAAGTGCAGTTGCGGCGAGGTCACGTTGCCGGTCTGCCCGGCATGCGCGATCACCTGCCCGCGCTTGACGGTGTCGCCGCGCTTAACCAGGAGCTCGCTGGCGTTGGCATAGGCCGAGACATAGCCGTTGGCGTGGCGTACCAGCACCAGGTTGCCGTAGCCCTTGAGCTCGTTTCCGGCGTAAGCAACGACGCCGTCGTCGGCCGCCTTGATCGGCGTGCCTTCCGGCACCGCGAGGTTGATGCCGTCGTTCTGCCCGCCGTTCGGGCGCGGGCCGAAGCCGGCGATGATGCGGCCCTTCACTGGCCAGCGGAAGCTTGGCAGCGCGCCCACCGCATCTGCGCTCTTGGTCGCCGCTTCGGGCGGGGTATGCGGCTCCGGCGTCACGATGCGCGCGCTCTCGGCTGGCGCGACCGCGACCTTCGTGGCCGGCACCGTGCGCGGCTGCGCAACCTGCGGCGCCTGCGCCTGCTGCCCGGCGGCGCGATGGGCGCCGGGAATGGTCAAACGGTCGCCCATGCTGATCTTGGCATAGGGCTGGATGTTGTTGGCGCGGGCCAAGGCGGCGAGCGTGACGCCATGCTTGCGTGCGATACTGATCAGGGTCTCGCCCGGCTCGACGGTGTGGACGTTTTCGGCATTACGCGGCGGCTTCGCCGCCTGCGGCGCCGGTGGCGCGGCCGCTACCGGCGGCGTATGGATCGCGCCGGCCGCGACATAACGCGGGATCACCACGCGCTGGCCCGGCCGCAGCACTGCACCTTCGCGGAAGCCGTTGGTCTCCATGATGGCGGAAGCCGGCACACCATATTTGCGCGCGAGGCTCTCGACGGTTTCGCCTTGGGTGACCGTGACCGGAGAACCGCCATCCCAGGTCCAATGACCCGCCGGCGGCGGCGCGCGGTGCGCGGGCACCGAGCCGGTGATCTCGCTGCGTTCGGGACGGTAGGCGCCGAGCCCCTGTGCGCCGGTCGCATAACCGTCGCGCGCGGCAACCGTACCCGGGCGGCTCGGCGCCGGCAGCGGCTGCGCTTCGACGCGCGACACCGGACGGGTCGCGATCGAGCCGGTGACCTCTTGGCGCGGCGCCTGGGCGGTGCTGGCGAAGGGATTGGAATCGAAGCGCGCGGAGTTCGAACAACCGGCGGCGGCAAGGCCCATCAGGGCGGGGATGGCCACTCGCAGCCAGACACGCGAGCGAGGCGTCCCGTTGAGGCACGGCATGTGGTTACTCACTCATACGCAACAGGAATAGATTTTGAATAAAGCAGTCGCGAGTAAACAAGGCTTTAAAGTTAACCGGATGTCGCCCGCCTGTGGCCGCGCGGCAACGTCACAATTCTCTGGCTTGGCCAGGCAATAACGGCACGAAACGCACGCCAATCAGGTTTGCGCGCGCGATCCCCGTTTGCGACTTGGTAAGCTTGATAATGTGTTGCGATCCGCCCTGCGGCCCGAGCGGTAAGACCATGACGCCGTCATCGGCCAGTTGATCGAGCAAAGTCTGCGGCACGTGTTCTGCGGCCGCGGTGACGATGATGCGGTCGTAGGGCGCTTTCGCCGGCACGCCGACGAACCCGTCGCCGACCACCACCTCGACATTGGCGTAGCTGAGGGCGGCGAGACGCGCCCTCGCCTGCTCGGCAAGCGTGCGGTAGCGCTCGATGCTCACCACCTCGCGCGCCAGCCGCGACAGCACCGCGGCCTGGTACCCCGAGCCGGTGCCAACCTCCAGCACGCGATGGTGCGGACGCAAGCCCAACTGCTCGGTCATGTAGGCGACGACGTAAGGCTGGCTGATCGTTTGTCCGCATTCGATCGGCAACGCCTGGTCGGCATAGGCGCTGTCGGCGAATTGCGGCTCGACGAATTGCCCGCGCGGAACCTCGTCCATGGCGCGCAACACCGCCTGGTCGCCGATCCCGCGCCGGCGCAGCGTCAGCAGGAACTGCATGCGGTCTTCGTCTTGCCCGTTTTGCGATGCTGTCGCCACGGCTCCACCCCTATGGCGCGAATTTAGCACGTTTGCCGCTGATTCATGTAAGCTCGGCCGCTGCGAGGGAACCGGGCACCGCGCGCCGGCGTTGTGCACGAGAGCCGATGATGAACGAATCGTCGAAAACGATGGCACGTCTCCTCATCGTCGAGGACGAGTATCTCATCCGCATGTTGCTGGAAGACATGCTGGCCGACCTCGGCTACGAGGTGAGCGCCGCGGTCGGCACCCTCGACGAAGCGAGCGCGCTCGCCGCCGGCGGCGATTTCACCGCCGCCATTCTCGACGTCAATCTCGACGGCCAGGAGATCTTCCCCGTGGCCGACATTCTCGCCAAACGCGGGCTGCCCTTCGTCTTTGTCACCGGCTATGGCGAGCGCGGCCTGCCCGAGCCCTACCGCGATCATCCGGCGCTGCAGAAACCGTTCCAGGTCGAGCAGCTCAAGAGCGCGCTCGACACCTTGATCCCCGGCGCCTAGCCGAACACATCCGCCAGCTTGGTCATGAACGGCTCGTCGGTGAGGTCGAGCCGCAAGGGCGTGACCGCGATGCGCTTCTCGTTGAGCGCATAAAGATCGCTGCCGTGCGCCGCGCCAGCGATGCCGCCGCGCCCGAAGGCGATCCAGTAATAGGGATTGCCGCGCCCGTCGTGGCGCGCGTCGATGCGCAGCAGCTCCTGGTCGCGCTTGCCCTGGCCGACCACGGCGATGCCGGCGACCTCCTCCGGCGGGCAATCGGGAAAATTCACGTTGACCAGCACGTCGCGCGGCATGCCGGCCTTGAGCACGCGGCGGATCAGGTCGGGCGCGAAAGTGATCGCGGTCTCCCAATGCGGGGCGCGGCGGGTCGAGAATGCGTAAGCCTGCGAGAGCGAGAACGACGGAATGCCGAGCACGGTGCCTTCCATGGCGCCGGCGACCGTGCCGGAATAGGTCACGTCCTCGGCGGCGTTGCGCCCGCGATTGACGCCGGACAGCACCAGGTCAGGCATCTCCTTCATCAGATGGCGCGCGCCCATGATCACGCAATCGGTCGGCGTGCCCTTGACCGCAAAATGCTTGTCGGCCACTTCGCGCAGGCGCAGCGGATCGTTGAGCGACAGCGAATGCGACACCCCGGACTGGTCGCTTTCCGGCGCCACGATCCACACCTCGTCCGCCAGCGCGCGGGCGATTTTCTCGCAGGCCTCGAGCCCCGGCGCGTGAATGCCGTCGTCATTGGTGATGAGAATCCGCATTACGCCCGCTCGATCTTGGTGATGCCGCCCATGTAGTGCTTGAGCGCGTCGGGCACGGCGATGACGCCGCGCTCGTCCTGATAGTTCTCCATCACCGCGATCAGCGCGCGGCCGACCGCGACGCCGGAGCCGTTGAGCGTGTGCACATGCTTGACGCCGTCCTTGCCGCGATAGCGCGCGTTCATGCGCCGCGCCTGGAACTCGCCGCAGTTCGAGCAGGAGGAAATCTCACGATACATATTCTGCCCGGGCAGCCAGACCTCGATGTCGTAGGTCTTCTGCGAGGCAAAGCCCATGTCGCCGGTGCACAAAGTGACCACGCGGTAATGCAGGTCGAGCTTCTTCAAAACTTCTTCGGCGCAGGAGAGCATGCGCTCGTGCTCGTCTTTGGATTTGTCCGGCGTGGTGATGGAGACGAGCTCGACCTTGGTGAACTGGTGCTGGCGGATCATGCCGCGCGTGTCCTTGCCGGCGGCGCCGGCTTCGGCGCGGAAGCACGGCGTACAGGCGGTCAGCCGCATCGGCAATTGCGCCTCGTCGACGATGGACTCGCGCACGAGATTGGTGAGCGGCACTTCGGCGGTGGGAATGAGCCAGAACGGCGTCCATAGCCCTTCGACATTCCCGACTTGCCCGCCTTGCTTAAGAAATTGAACAAATTTCTCGCCAGCCAATCCCGCTTGTACCGAAAATTGATCCTCAGAAAATTTTGGAAGCTGTGCAGTACCGAACATTGCTTGATCGCGCACCAAGATTGGCGGGTTCACTTCCGTGTAACCATGCTTCTCGGTGTGCATGTCGAGAAACAACTGCCCCAGTGCGCGTTCGAGGCGCGCGAGCCCCTTCTGCAACACCACAAAGCGCGCGCCGGAGAGTTTCGCCGCCAGTTCGAAATCCATCATGCCGAGCGCTTCGCCCAGTTCGAAATGCTGCTTGGGCTTGAACGCATAGTCGCGCTTCTTGCCAGCCGCGTGACGCTCGACATTACCGCCGGCATCGGCGCCGTCCGGCACATCGTCGGCCGGCAGATTGGGAATTTGCGCCAGCTCCTTGTCAAGTTCGTCGGCGAGCGTCTTCTGCTGGGCTTCGAGCGCCGGCAGCGTCGTTTTCAATTCCCCAACTTCCGCCATCAGCGCGGTGGCGCGAAATTCGTCCTTGGCTTTCTTTGCTTCGCCGATTTCCTTCGACGCCGCATTGCGCCGCGCCTGCGCCTGCTCGAATTTGGTGATCGCCGCCCGCCGCTTTTCGTCGAGCACCAAGAGCTTGCCCGACAGCGGCTCCAGCCCGCGCCGCTTGAGGCCGCGGTCGAAGGTGTCCGGATGCTCGCGAATCCATTTGATGTCGTACATGGCGGGGCTTTTAGTCGGAATCGGCGGGATCGTATAGCGGCGGTATGGCGCTTCTTTCTTATCCCTCCCCCATTTACGGGAGGGATAAGAGAGGCTATTCGGCCGGCTTGGCGCTGGCGGCGTCCGCCTCGGCCTTGACGGCGGCCGCGGCCTTTTTCTCGACGATGCGCACCGACCAGATCGAGCCCTCGAACAACAGCATCAAGGGCACGGCGAGCGACATCTGGCTCAAGACATCCGGCGGGGTGAGCACCGCCGCGACGATGAAAGCGCCGACGATGAAATAGCGGCGCTTGGCCTTGAGCTGGTCCGAGGTGATGATGCCAACCCGGCCGAGCAGCGTCAGGATCACCGGCAGCTGGAATGCCACGCCGAAGGCGAGCACCAGCGTCATCATCAGCGACAAGTATTCGCCGACCTTGGGCATCAGCGAGATGGTGGCGTCGTGCGCATCGCCCGGCTGCTGCATGTGCAGCGAAAAGCGCACCAGCATCGGGAACACCAGGAAGTAGACCACCAGCGCGCCGAGCGCGAAGAAGATCGGCGTCGCGATCAGATAGGGCAGAAAGGCCTTGCGCTCGTGACGGTAGAGGCCGGGCGCGACGAACATGTAGAGCTGCGCCGCCACCACCGGGAACGACAGGAAGGCGGCGCCGAACATCGCCAGCTTCAACTGCGTGATGAAATATTCGAGCAGCGCGGTGTAGATGAACTTGGAGTTCTCCGGCCCCGCCACCCAGACGAAGGGCCAAACCAGAACGTTATAGATGTCCTTGGCGAAGACGAAGCAGAGCGCGAACATCAGGCCGAAGGCGATCAGCGCCTTGATCAGGCGCGAGCGCAGTTCGATCAGATGATCGAGCAAGGGCGCCTTGCTCGCCTCGATCTCGGCTTCGTCCTGCTCGGTGGTCACGCGGAGCCCCCGGCTTTGGGCGCGGGCGATTCGGCGGCGGCAAAGTCCTCATGCTTGATCTCGGCCGGCGGCTCCGGCGGCGCCACCTCGATTTCCGGCAGCGGCGCCGAGGCGTCCGGCACGGCAGCGGGCGTCGCGGCGGTTTCGGCCGCGGGCTCGACCGGTGTATCGAGTGCCGGCGTCTCCGCGAAGGCGTGCTCGACGTCCTTCTGCACCTCGCCGATCGGATCGATCTGCCCGATCTCGCTCACCGAGGTCGAAATCTCGTCGGCATGTTTCTTGAGGTCGGCGAATTCGGCCTCGCGCAGCGCTTCGTTGAATTGGTTCTGGAATTCGTTGGCCATGCGGCGGACTTTGCCCATCCACTGGCCGAGCGTACGCAGGACGGTCGGCAGCTCCTTCGGGCCGATCGCGATCAGCGCGACGATGCCAATGACGAGAAACTCGCCCCAATTGAGACCGAACATGGATAGATCAACTCCCGGGCGTAAAGGCCACCCGCGCGCATCACGCCGTCGCCGGCAAGCGTCTTAGGAGTGCGCGCCCTCGGCGCGCCGCTCGGATTCCGTCTTCGGCGCCGCGCTCGCGGCCTCGATGCTCTTGGTCGGCTCGGGCTTGGCCTGCGCCGTATCGTCTTCCGACATGCCCTTCTTGAAAGCCTTGATGCCTTGAGCGAAGTCGCCCATCAGGTTGGAAAGCTTTCCGCGGCCGCCGAACAGAAGCATCACCACGACGATGACGATCATCCAGTGCCAGATACTTAAAGAACCCATTGGCTAACCCTCCGCAGCGGCGACTTTCGTGACGTGTGCCGTGTCCCGCCTGTGATTTGACCTCAAACTAGGCTTCGCAGGCGGCAAAAACAAGGACTTCGGGCCGTTGTAATGTGCCCGTAATGCCGCGGCCGGCGCTCGTTTTCGCTTTTAGTTCCGGGCCCTTAGGCCAAGATGGGCGTTAACCAGGCGGCTGCCCCATCCATCGAGACGCGCCCTGCGGGCGCTCCTCAGGGTGAGGCGGATTTATGCCGTTAGCTCTCGCGCGAGGGCGGCGGCGCTAACCCTAAGTCGAGATCGCCCGGATCCAGCGGGTCCTCGTCGTCGCGCAGCGCGCTGTCGTCGGACGGTACCGGCACCGCAAAGCCCGCCGGCAGATTGCCTTCCAACAGGCCGGCGCCCTTGAGCTCTTCGAGGCCGGGCAGATCGCCCACCTCCTCCAGGCCGAAATGGGTGAGGAACTCCTCGGTCGTGCCGTAGGTGATCGGCCGCCCCGGCGCCTTGCGCCGCCCGCGCGGACGGATCCAGCCGGTGCGCAGGAGCACGTCGAGCGTGCCGGCGGCCGCGACCACGCCGCGGATTTCCTCGATCTCGGCGCGCGTTACCGGCTGATGATAGGCGATGATGGCCAGCGTCTCGATCGCCGCGCGCGAGAGCTTGCGCGTCTCCACCGTCTCCTTGGTGAGCAGCCAGGCGAGATCGTCGGCGGTGCGGAACATCCACTTCTTGCCGACCTTCACCAAGTTGACGCCGCGCGTGGCGTATTCGGCCTTGAGCGCGGCCAACGCCTCTTTCACGTTCACGCCATCGGGCAGCCGGCGCGCCAGCGTCGCTTCGTCGAGCGGCTGGCCGGCGGCGAACAGCAGCGCTTCCAAGAGCCGCAGCTCTTCCGGCCGCGCGGCCACAGGCGCCGGCGGTTCCGCCGCCGCGTCGTTGTTTTGCACAATAACGAGCTTCTTGGCCACGCTGGGCATCGACCCCTTCTCCTTATCCGTTTTCTTGCGCGTCATGCGTCGCAGCGCTTGCGTTCATGCCGACCCGCTTGCGCATGTAGATCGGCGCGAACGACTCTTTCTGGTGAATCTCGGCGACCCCTTCGCGCACCAGTTCGAGGGCCGACGCAAACGAGGACGCCATCACGGTCGCCGCCAGCGCCGGCTCGACCACGAAGGAAATCAAAAACGCGTCGATGCGCGACCAGTCGCTCGACGTACCGATCAGCCGCTCGAGCGCGGCGCGCGCCTCGGCAAGCGACCACACCGTGCGCTTCTTGAAGCGTACGCGCGAGAGCGCGCTTTTCGCGCGCTGCGTGGCATAGGCGCTGAGCAGGTCGTAGAGCGTCGCCGTCCATTCCGATTGCCTGATCTCCGCGATCGGCTCCGGCGCGCCGCGCGCGAAGACGTCGCGGGCAAGCTGCGGGCGGTCCATCAGCCGCGTCGCCACCTCGCGCAAAGCCTCGAGCCGGCGCAGGCGATGCGCCAGCGCCAGCGCCATTTCCTCCGCGCTCGGCCCCTCGCCCGGAGCGGATTCCGGCAGCAGCAGACGCGATTTGAGATAAGCGAGCCAGGCGGCCATGACGAGATAATCGGCGGCGAGCTCGAGCCGCAATTGCCGCGCCGCCTCGATGAAATTGAGGTACTGGTCGGCAAGCGCGAGGATCGAGATCTTGGCGAGATCAACCTTCTGCGTACGCGCGAGCGCGAGCAAGAGATCGAGCGGGCCTTCGAAGCCTTCCACGTCGACGATCATCGCCGGCTCGGTGGTGCCGCGATCGGTTTCCAGCGCGGTGTCGAATTCCTCAGGCGTCATCAACCGGTCTTCCGTTGCGGCGCTTCGCTCGCCACCATCTGCATGAAAATCTTGCGCGCGGCGTCCACGTCGAACTCCTCCGGCGCCTTGCGCTGCGCCAGCGCCGCCTCGGCGCGTTTGCCCGCCTCGCCTTCCAGCGTCGGCGCTGCGCCGGCGACCGCGGTCATCTCGGTCAGGTCGCCGTTGCAGTGGAGCACGACGTCGCAGCCGGCGGCAAACGCGGCGCGGCTGTGCTCCGCGATGGTGCCGGACAGCGCCTTCATCGAGACGTCGTCGCTCATCAACAGGCCCCGGAAGCCAATAAAACCGCGAATCACTTCGCGCACCATTGTGACCGAAGTCGTGGCCGGTGCATCGGGGTCGATGGCGGAAAACACAACATGTGCGGTCATGGCGAGCGGCAGTCCGGCGAGCGGCCGGAAGGCGGCAAAATCGGTCGCCTCCAGGGTGGCCCGGTCGGTGCCGACCACCGGCAGACTGAGGTGGCTGTCGGCGGTGGCGCGCCCGTGACCGGGCAGATGCTTGACCACCGGCAATACGCCGCCGGCAAGGAGGCCTTGCGCGATCGCGCCCGCGATGGCCGCGACCTTGCCCGGTTCGGACCCGTAGGCGCGGTCGCCGATCACCGGGTCGGCACCGGGCACCAGAACGTCGGCCAGAGGAAGACAGTCAACATCGACCCCAAGAAGATTGAGATCTGCGGCAATGAGGTGGCCTGCTAGCCGGGCAATCGACAACGCACGCGCCGCATCGCGGTCGTAAAGCGCGCCGTAGAAGGCGCCGGGCGGATAGGCCGGCCAATGCGGCGGCCCAAGCCGTTGCACGCGGCCACCTTCCTGGTCGACCAACACGGGCGCCGCCCAGCCGACGCTGTCACGAAAAGAAGTTACAAGATCAGTAATTTGCGTTGGCGTATTCACGTTCCGCTTGAAGATGATCAAGCCCCAGGGCTGAGCGTCGCGGAGAAACGCGCGCTCGCTGGCGGTGATCGAGAGCCCGCTCAAGCCGGTGATGAAGGCGCGCGTCATGACCGGCGCGGATTAGCCCGCACCCACGGTAACTGCAAGGAAGCGCGCGCTAATTTCGCTGGATAATGCACTGCCCGCCGGCCGCTCTGAGGCCGTTACACAGTTCCGTCGCCTCGTTGGCGCTGGCAAACGGGCCAACGAGCGTCCGGTAATAGGTGCCCTTGGCGCCCAACTCGACCTTATGAATTGAGGCCTGCCGCTTGCCCAAAATGTTCGGGTATTTGGCCTGCAGACCGCGGAAAGCCGCCTGCGCTTCGGCCTCACTGCGCTGCGAGGACACTTGGACGGCATAGCCGCCGCCCGAATGCGGGGCTTGCGCGGCTGGCGCAGCCGGTGCGGCAACCGCCGCGGTGCGCATCGGCCGCGGCACGGCTGGTGCGTTCGGGTTCAACGACAGCGGCGCATTCGCGGGGGCTGCCGCCGTGCGGCGCTCCGGCGCCGCAGCGCGCGGCTCGGGCCGACGTGGCGGAGCTGGATTGGCAACCGGGGGCGGGGCCACGGCGACTTGTGGCTGCGGTGCCGGTCTCACCGGAGCGGGCGCTGCGGCCGGTGCCGGCGGCGGAGCGGCCGGCGCCGCCGTCGCTTGCGGGCTATCGCCCATCTGGTCGGGGCGGATCGCAATGGTGTGGACCTTCTTCGGCTCGGTCGCAATCACCCCGCTGCCGGGCGCCGGCTGGGCGGCGGCCGGCGCTGCATTTGCTTGCGGCGGCGGGACCGCCAGCGGTGGCGCGGTCTTGATGTCTGGCGCTTTGATCTCGACCGGCTTTTCCTCGCGCGAAACGAGCTTCTCGCCCTCGCCGTGATCGGCGACGCGATCGTAGATCAACTTGTTGGGCGCTTTGGCCGCGGCCGCCGGCACCACCTTGCTCGGCGTCGCATCGGCCTTGATGACGGGCGGCGGAGCGGAAGTGCGCGAGCCGAACATGGCGCGATAGCCGAAGGCGCCGGCAGTTCCGATCACCGCCAGGGCGAAGACGGCGGCGACTGCCAGAATGCCCATGCGCCGTTTCGGCGGCGGAGCATCCTCGTAGTAGTGTTCTCCCTCGGGTCCGAGCTCGGGATTGCTCGGATGACCCGGACCCGATTCGTAGGCCGGCTGCGCGGCCGCGGCGTAAGGCTGGCGCATGCGCGGCGGCGGCGCGAAAGCCGGCGGCGGGAGCGGCGCGGGATGCGGCGGCGGCGCCGCGGGCGCGTCGAAATAGTCGGCGCCGCTGAAGCTCGGCGCAGTTGGTGGCGCCAGAGGCGGCGGCGGTGCCGGACGGCGCGCGTTCTCGCGACCGAATTCGCCGAACGGATCGGTCTGTCCGATCAGTCGGGCCAGCTCGGCGAGCGGATCGCTGCCGGAAACGGATGCGCTGGATGCTACGCCACGCGCGGGCGCTTCATTCGTACGGTAGGGTCGCTGGTTATCTGCCATTCGGTCCCCGGTTATCCCCTCGCCCGCTGGCTCACTGGTCCGGACGGCTTATGCCGAGTCCACCCAAAAATCTAACGCATTTCCTCGGGCGCTTCGACCCCGAGCAAAGCCAGGCCGGATGCGAGCACGGTCACGATCCCCTGCACCAAAGCAAGCCGCGCCGCGGTGATTTCTGGATCATTCTGGATAATGAAGCGTAAATGAGGCAAGTCAGTGCCCCGGTTCCATTGCGCGTGAAATTCGCTAGCTAATTCATAGAGATAGAATGCAACCCGGTGCGGCTCATGGGCCTGCGCGGCGGCCTCGACGAGGCGCGGGTAAAGCGCGATGCGTTTGAGGATCGCAAGCTCGCCGGAATCGCTGAGCCGGTCGCGAGGGGCGTCCTTCAGCCACGCCGCGCGTTCATTCGCCGCAGCCGGCAGGCCCGGGATCGCCCCGCGCGCGTTGCGCAGAACCGAGGACCCGCGCGCGTGGCCATATTGCACGTAGAATACCGGGTTTTCGCGCGAATGTTCGATCACCTTGGCGAGGTCGAAATCGAGCACCGCGTCGTTCTTGCGGAAGAGCATGTCGAAGCGCACGGCGTCCTTGCCGACCTCGTCGACCACTTCGCGCAGCGTGACGAATTCGCCGGCGCGCTTTGACATCTTCACCGGCTCGCCGGCACGCAGCAGGCGCACAAGCTGCACGAGCTTGACATCGAGCACCGCCTTGCCGCCGCTCACCGCCTTCACCGCCGCCTGCATGCGCTTGACGTAGCCGCCGTGGTCGGCGCCCCAGACGTCGATCAGGTTGCGGAAGCCGCGTTCGACCTTGGATTTGTGGTAGGCGATGTCGGCGGCGAAATAGGTGTAGCTGCCATCCGACTTCTTCAGCGGCCGGTCGACGTCGTCGCCGAAATCGGTGGAGCGGAACAGCGTCTGCTCGCGGTCTTCCCAATCCTCGAGATTGCCGCCCTTCGGCGGCGGCAGGCGGCCCTCATAGACCTCGCCGCTCGCGCGCAGCGAGGCGATGGTGGTGCCGACCTGGTCGTTGCCGCCTTCAATCAGCGAGCGCTCGGAGAAGAATACGTTGTGCCGCACATTGAGCGCGGCGAGATCGTCGCGGATCGTGTCCATCATCATGGCGATGGCTTTGGCGCGCACCACTGGCAACCATTCGGCTTCTGGCTTCGCGCTCAACGCGGCGCCATATTCGGCCGCAAGCTCGCCGCCGACCGGCTTGAGATAGTCACCGGGGTAAAGCCCCTCGGGGATCGGCCCGATGTCCTCGCCCAGCGCCTCGCGGTAACGAAGGAACGCGGAGCGCGCGAGCACGTCGACCTGCGCGCCGGCATCGTTGATGTAATATTCGCGCGTGACGTCATAGCCGGCAAAGGCGAGCAGATTGGCCAGCGCATCGCCGAACACCGCGCCGCGGCCATGCCCGACATGCATCGGTCCGGTCGGATTGGCCGAGACGTATTCGACATTGACCTTCCCGTTTTGTCCAATGTCGCTGCGGCCATAGTCGAGGCCGCTCGCCAGCACGACGCGCAGCTCCTCGCCCCAGACATGCGGCTTGAGCGCGAGGTTGATGAAACCGGGTCCGGCGACGTCCACTTTGGCGACGAGATCGTCGGCGCGCAGCCGTTCGGCGATTTTCTCGGCCAGCTCGCGCGGCTTCTGCCCGGCGTCCTTCGCCAGCACCATGGCGGCATTGGTCGCCATGTCGCCGTGGCTCGGATCGCGCGGCGGCTCGACCACGATGCGCGAGAGATCGGCGTTGGCGCCGAGGAGTGGCGCGGCCGCTGCGCGCACGCGGGCGAGCATGGCGGCAAAGAGATGCTGGGGCGTGGTGGCGGGCATTGTGGCGCTGCGGGTAATGGAATTTCCGAGGGGAGTCAAAAACTCATGGCAGGACGCGTCTAAACAACCGTCGCGCCGCTATCGACCGAGAGAACCTGCCCCGTGGTGATGACGGATTCGTCGGACGCCAGATAAAGCGCCATGTCGGCGATGTGCTCCGGCAGGCCGAGACCGAGCAGGTTGCTGGCGGCGAGCTTGGAAATATCCTTGGAGCCTTCCATCAGCCTTTTCACCCGCTCCGACAGCACGACGCCGGGCGCAATCGCGTTCACCCGGATCTTGTGCGGGGCATATTCGACCGCCATCGAGCGCGTGAGCGCGGCGATCGCGCCCTTGGCCGCGGTATAGCAGTCGCGGCCCGGCAGCGCCTTGAGCGCGACGATCGAGGACATGTTGATGATCGAACCGCCGCCGGCCTTGATCAGATGCGGGATGCCGAGCTTGCAGCACAGGAACGTGCCGAACAGATCGAGCTTGATGGCGCGCCAGAATTCCTCCTCCGGCGCCTCGGTGACCGGCCCGTCCGCCGGCGTCGCGCCGCCGGCATTGTTGTGCAGGATATCGAGCCGGCCGTAGCGCTTGATCGTCTCGGCGAAGGCGGCCTCGACGCTGGCGCGGTCGGAGACGTTGCAGTGCACGAACAGCGCGTCACCGCCCGAGTTGCCGCCGCGCGCGCGAGCCGATTGCGCGGCGACTTGCCCGCGCGCCGCGTCAATTTCGGCGATGACGACTTTGGCGCCCTCATCGGCAAAACGCTCGGCGGTGGCGCGGCCGATGCCGGCGCCTCCGCCCGTGATGAATGCGACTTTCCCAGCCAATCGCGCCATAGCGGCAGGATAGCATGCGCGCGCGGGCGTGCCACCTCACCGCAGCTCCGGCGTCGTCTTGAAATATTTGGCGTGCTCGACGAGCGCGTAGCGGTCGGTCATGCCGGCGATGTAGTCGCCGATGCGGCGCGTGCGCGTGCTCTCGCCGGCGAGCGCGAAGCCGTCCGACCATTCCATCGGCAGATCCGCCGGCGTCGCGACATAATGCGCGAACAAATCGCGCACGACGTTTTCCGCCTCGTGCATCACGCGCATGACGCGGTCGTGCCGGTACATGCGCGGATACAGGAAACCCTTGATGGCCGTGTCGGCCTTTTTCATCGGCGGGGAAAATTCAACCAGCGGCCCCTTGGCCTTGCGCACCTCGCCGGCCGAGGGTTTGTGCACGGCCACGCGCCGCTCCGTTTCGGCGATGACGTCCTCGATCATGCGGGTGATCAACCGGCGCATGGTTTCGTGCCCGCGCCGCGCCGCCTCGAGCGCGGGCCATTGCCGGTCGATCTCGGCGACGATGTCACCGACGAGCGGCACTGCGGCGATGTCCTCGAGCGTGAACAGCTCGGCGCGCAGGCCGTCGTCGATGTCATGCGCGTCGTAGGCGATGTCGTCTGACAATGCGGCGATCTGCGCCTCGACGCTCGGCTGCGACCATAGCTCCAGGTCCTGGATTTTCGCGTAGGCGAGGATCGGCGCTGGCACGCCGCGTTCGCGATAACGCGCGACCGGTCGGCCCTCACGGTCGGTGAGCGGGCCGTTGTGTTTGACCAGGCCCTCCAGCGTCTCCCAGGTGAGATTGAGGCCGTCGAAGGCGGCGTAGCGGCGCTCGAGCTCGGTGACGATGCGCAGCACCTGCGCGTTATGATCGAAGCCGCCGAAACGCGCGAGCGCCTCGTCGAGCGCGCGCTCGCCGGCATGGCCGAACGGCGGGTGGCCGAGATCGTGCGCCAGCGCCAGGCCCTCGGCGAGGTCCTCGTCGCAGCCGAGCGCGCGGGCGAGCGAACGGGCGATCTGCGCGACTTCCAGCGTATGGGTGAGCCGGGTGCGGTAGTGGTCGCCCTCGTGGTAGACGAAGACTTGCGTCTTGTGCGCCAGGCGGCGAAACGCGGTCGAATGGATGATGCGGTCGCAGTCGCGGCGGAACGCGTTACGGGTGGCGCTCGCCGGTTCGGCGAAGCGGCGACCGCGGCTTTGCGCCGGATCGGCGGCAAAAACAGCCCGCTTGCGCCCAGTTTCGATCGCCATGGCCGCATTGACCTTGTTGTCTGGCGCACTTAACTATCGCTTAGGCCGTCTGCCAATAGGATAGCGCTTCGATGAGCGAAAGCGTCACAGTTAGCGAGCGCGCGGCGCGCCGGATCGGCGAGATCCTCAAGAGCGAGCCGGCCGGCGCCATGCTGCGCGTTTCGGTGGAAGGCGGCGGCTGCTCCGGGTTTCAGTACAAGTTCGGTGTCGAGACGACGCGCGCCGACGACGACCTCGTCATTGCCCGCGAAGGCGCCGTGGTGCTGATCGACCCGGTGTCGGTGAATTATATGACCGGTTCGGAGATCGACTTCGTCGACGATCTGATTGGCGCCTCGTTCAAGGTGAAGAACCCGAAAGCCACCGCCTCCTGCGGCTGCGGCACCAGCTTCGCGCTGTAATTCAAGATATTTTGAGCCTATCCCGGCCTCATGGTGAAGAGCGCCGCGCAGCAGCGTGTCTCGAACACACAAGTCGGCTTTAGCCGACTTGTGCATTAATCGTCCGATCTCGGGTCAACCCGAGATCAGCTGGCCGGCCCATCCTTCAAGAAGCATCGCCGTACGATGCTCCTCAAAATGAGGCGGATAACTACTCCGCCGCGACCGCCGGCGGCGCTTCCTCGACTTCCTCGAGCTGGGGTTCGAGCCGGCGCTTGATGCGGCGATCAAGCCGGTCGAGATAGAGATAGATCACCGGCGTGATGTAGAGAGTGAGCAGCTGCGATAAGCAGAGGCCGCCGACCACCGCGACGCCGAGCGGCTGGCGCAGTTCGGCGCCGGCGCCGGTGCCGAGCGCGATCGGCAGCGAACCGAAAATGGCGGCGAAGGTCGTCATCATGATCGGCCGGAAGCGCAAGCTCGCGGCTTCGCGGATCGCGGCCTCCGCGGAGAGGCCGACGCGGCGGCGCTCGATGGCGAAGTCGATCATCATGATCGCGTTCTTCTTCACGATGCCGACCAGCATGACGATGCCGATCATGGCGATCACCGACAGGTCCATCTTGAACAGCATCAAAGTCAGGATGGCGCCGATGCCAGCCGACGGCAGGCCGGAGATGATGGTGATCGGATGGATGAAGCTCTCGTAGAGAATGCCGAGCACCACATAGGCAGCGAAGATCGCCGCCAGGATCAGGATGCCCTGCCCACGCAATGAATCCTGAAACACCTGCGCGGTTCCCTGGAAACCGGTCGTGATCGAGGCCGGCAGCCGCTCCTCGCGCTCCAGGTTTTGGATAGCGTCCACTGCCTGGCCAAGCGAGTAATTGGGCGCAAGATTGAACGAGATGGTCACCGAGGGCTGCTGGCCCTGGTGATTGACCTGCAGCGGCCCGACCGACGGCACGAAGCGGGTGACCGCCGAAAGCGGCACGACCGTGCCGGCGGAGGTCTTCACATAGATGTTGTCGAGGTTGTTCGGGCTCCCCTGGAATTCAGGCTTGGTCTCCAAGATGACTTCGTAGTCGTTCGCCGGCGTATAGATGGTCGCGACCTGACGATCGCCAAATGCATCGTACAGCGTCTGGCGCACCTGGTCGACGGTAACGCCGTAGACGGCCGACTTCTCGCGGTCGACCTCGATCGTCACCTGCGGATTCTTGATGTAGAGGTCGGTGGTGACGTCGCGCAGCGCCTCAAGCTTCGCCATCTTATCGCGCATTTCGGGCGCGATGCGGTAAAGGGCGTCGGTGTCGTTGGACTGCAGCGTGTACTGATATTGGCTCTTCTGCAGCTTGCCGCCTAGGTTGATGTTCTGAATCGGCTGGAAGAAGATTTCGATGCCGGCAACGACGTTCGCGTTCTTGCGCAGCCGCGCCAGCACGGTCTGCAGCTTGCCGCGCTCGCTCTGCGGTTTGAGCGCAACCAACATGCGGCCGCTGTTGGGCAATGAATTGGGTCCGCCGGCGCCGACCGTGGAATTGACGTAGGCCACCGCCGGATCCTTGCGCACCAGATCTGCGATCTGGCGCTGCAATTTGCCCATGGCCGGGAACGCAATGTCGGTATTGGCCTCGGTAATGCCGATGACGTAACCGGTGTCTTCGGTCGGGAAGAAGCCTTTCGGCACCACGACGTAGAGCAAGATCGTGCCGGCAATGGTCGACAACGTCACCAGCAGCATGATCGACTTGTGGCGCAGCACCCAATCGAGCGACCACTGGTAGACGCCCGCCATGCGCTCGAACAGCGCTTCGAACCAGCGCAGCACGAAGTTCTGTTTTTCCTCGCCGTGGTGGCCTTTGAGCACGCGCGCGCACAACATCGGCGTCAACGTCAGCGAGACGAAGCCCGAGGTGATGATGGCGACCGCAATGGTCACGGCGAACTCGCGGAACACGCGGCCGACCATGCCGCCCATCAACAGCACCGGGATGAACACGGCGATCAACGAGAAGGTGATCGACACGATGGTGAAGCCGATCTCGCGTGAACCCTTCAGCGCCGCCTCGAACGGGCGCATGCCGCCTTCGATGTGGCGAACGATATTTTCCAGCATGACGATGGCGTCGTCGACCACAAAGCCGACCGACAGCGTTAGCGCGAGCAGCGTCATGTTGTTGATGGAGAAACCGAAAGCGTACATCGCCGCGCAGGTGCCGATCAGCGATACCGGCACCGCCAGCGCCGGAATGATGGTCGCCGACACTTTGCGCAGAAACAGAAAGATCACCATGATCACCAGCGAGACCGCGATCGTCAGCGTCTCCTGCACGTCGACAACGGCAGCGCGGATCGAGATCGAGCGGTCGAACAGCGGCTGCATCTGGATCGAGGGCGGGACCTGCGCGCGCATCGCCGGCAGGGCATTGCGCACCTCGTCCACCACCTCGACGGTATTAGCGTCGGGCTGGCGCTGGATCGCCAGCACGATGGCGCGCGCGTCGTTGAACCAGGTGGCGATCTTGTCGTTCTCGACGCTGTCGATCACGTCGGCGATCTGGTTGAGCTTGACCGGCGCACCGTTGCGATAGGCCACCACCACGTCGCGATAGTCGGCGGCGCGGCGCATCGCGCCGGTGGCGAGCAGCGTCACCGCCTGCTGCTGGCCCTGCAACGTACCGACCGGCGCGTTGGAATTGGCGTTGGCAACGACGTTGCGAACATCCTCAAGCGAAATGTTACGCGCGGCCGCCGCCACCGGGTCGACCTGCACGTGCACGGCGAATTTCTGCGCGCCGTAGACCAGCACCTGGGCGATGCCCGACATCTGCGAAATATTGGGCGCCAGCACGGTCTCGGCGTAATCGTCGACCGTCGACAGCGGTAAGGTGTCGGAGCGCATGCTCACGTAGAGCACCGGGAAGTCGCCCGGATTGACCTTGCGGAAGCTCGGCGGCGTCGTCATCTCGATCGGCAGATCCTTCGCCGCGACCGACAGCGCGGTCTGCACGTCGAGGGCCGCGCCGTCAATATTGCGGCCGAGATCGAACTGGATGGTGATCTGCGTCAGACCAACCGCTGACGACGAGTTCATCGACGAGATGCCGGCAATGGTCGACAATTGCCGTTCGATCGGCGAGGCCACCGAGGACGCCATGGTCTCCGGGCTTGCGCCCGGCAACTGCGCTGTGATCTGGATGGTCGGAAAATCGACCGCCGGCAGCGCCGCCACCGGCAAGAGCCGATAGGCGAAGGCGCCGAATACGATCAACGACGCCGTCATCAGCGTCGTCAGCACCGGGCGGCGAATGCAGGTTTCCGAGATGTTCATCGATCAGCCGCCGGCGACTTTGGCTTTGCGGGCGTTGACGCGCGCGCCGTTCGACAACTGCAACTGGCCGTCGGTCACGACGGTTTCACCGCCGTTGAGGCCACTGCCGATCACCGACTGATCGCCGACCGTGCGTTCGACCTTCACCGGCTGCATTTTGGCAATCTCGTCGTTGATGACGAAGACGAAATTGCCGGCCTGGCTGACTTGCACCGCGGTCGACGGCACCACCACCGCCTGCGGCTCGACCCGCAGCGTCAACTCGGTAGTGACCAGCGTTCCCGGCCACAACAGCTCGTCCTTGTTCGGCATGGTGGCGCGGATGGTCACCATGCCGGTCGCCGCGTCGACGCTGTTCTCGATCATCGTCACCTGGCCGGTGGCGCGTTTCTGGTCGCCGGGAATGGTCGCCTCGATGGTGGCGCTCTCCGCCGCCAGCGCCTTGCGGATCTCGGGCAGCACCTTCTGCGGCACGGTGAAGCTGACATAGACCGGCGCCATCTGGTTGATCGTCGCCATCGGCGCGGTGTCGGCCTGGCGCACGAAATTGCCGACCTTCACCGCGGCGGCGCTGATACGGCCGTCGATTGGCGCGGTGATGGTGCAGTAGCTGAGCTGGACCTTCAGGTTTTCCAAAAGCCCGGTGTCGGCCTTGATGGCGGCGCGGAAGACGTCGGCCTGGGTCTTAGCGTTGTCGAGATTGACCACCGGGGTGGCGCTCTTGGCCACCAGATCGGTGTAGCGGTTGACGTCGCGCTCGGCGCCCTCGAGCTGCGCCTTGTCGCGGGCGATTGCGCCCTCGGTCTGCGCGATCTGCGCCTCGATGGCGCGGCCATCGAGGGTGAACAGCAGGTCGCCCCTCTTCACCTCGGCGCCGTCGCGGAAATGCACCGCGGTGATGGTCGTATCCACCCGCGGCTTGATGGCGACGCTGGCGATCGGGGTGACGTTGCCGAGCGAATCGAGCCGCACTGGCATCGGCTTGCGCTCAACGGTGGCGACCTCGACCGGCACCACGCGCGCCTGCGAGCGTGCGGCGACGCCGTCGTCGGTCCACAAACCACGGATAAGCAAGACAATGCCAATCAGGGCGAGCGCCGCCACCCCAAATAGCCACTTTCGCTTCATCATCTGCAATAGTCCGGTCCGGCCTGGGCTGCCTCAAGCCCTGTCCAGGCGCTCCCTAATCCGCGGAACTCGGTGTGTTCACTACCTAAGCGACCGCGTTGGCGGCCTTCTACCATATAAACGCCGCCGGGTGCATATCCCTGCGCTCACTGGTAAACCCTCAAAATGCGGATTTTATTCGGGTCCGCCGCGTCGGAAGCCGGACATGCGCATTGCAACATGGAATGTCAATTCGATCCGCCAGCGCCTCGACAACGTGCTGGCTTGGCTGAAGGAAAGCCAGCCCGACATCGTCTGCCTGCAGGAGATCAAATGCGTCGACGAGGCGTTTCCGCGCGAGGCCTTCGAGGGGCTTGGCTACAACGTCGCCGTGCACGGCCAGAAGACCTTCAACGGCGTGACGCTGCTGTCGAAGCTGCCATTTGACGAGGTCGCGCCGGGCCTGATCGGCGACGACGGCGACGTCCAGGCGCGCTTTCTCGAAGTCCTGGTCTCGACCAAGACCGGTGTGCTGCGCGTGGTCAGCCTGTATCTGCCCAATGGCAATGGCGGCGCAGATAAATATTCCTATAAACTCAACTGGATGGACAGACTTTATCGTTTTTCAGATGAGCGGCTGAAACTGGAGGAGCCGCTGGTCCTGGCCGGCGACTATAACGTTATCCCGAGCCAACGCGACGCCAAGCGGCCCGAGGCTTGGGCCAACGACGCGCTCTTCCTGCTGCCGACCCGCGAGAAGTTTCGCGCGCTGATCAATCTCGGGCTGACCGATGCGCTGCGGGCGGTGAGCGACGATGCCGGGCTTTACACCTTCTGGGACTACCAGGCCGGCGCGTTCCAAAAGAACGACGGCATCCGCATCGACCACGTTTTGCTGTCACCGCAGGCGGCCGACCGGCTCGTCGATGCGGGCATCGACCGCCACGTGCGCGGCTGGGACAAACCCTCCGACCACGTCCCGGTCTATGTCGATCTGGATATCGAGGCCCGGTGACTTGTCATTCCGGGGCGCGCGAAGCGCGAACTCGGAATCCAAATGCAAGCCCACTATTCATTTCGGGAGTCCGGGCCCGGCCCTTCGGGCCGTCCCGCAATGACGAAAGAATTCTACTCGCGCCGCGTTTCCAGCCAGCGCTTGAGATAGACCAGCGCCAGCGCCCGTTCGTCTTCGGTCGCCTGCTGGAAGGCGCTGTCGTAGAGCCGGTTGATCCAGGCCTGATCGGTGCCGACGCCGTCCTTGGCATTGTCCTTGGCAAGCGTGAGCCACATCAGCCCGCGCGCCGCCTGGCGCGGCACGTGATCGCCGGCAAACAGCATGGCGCCGAGCATCGCCTGCGACTGGCACTGCCCCTTTTGCGCCGACAGGCCGAACCAGCGCGCCGCCGTGCGCGGATCGTGCGGCGCGCCGACGCCATCGAGATAGAGCCGCGCCAAATAGTATTGCGCTTCCGGATCGCGGAAATACGACGCGGCGTAGTTAAACATCTCGCGCGCCCGGTCGGGATCGCGCTTGATCGCCGTCTTCGGAATGCCGTCCAGGTAATATTGGCCGAGCGCCACGAAGGCATTGGCGACAAAGCGCGCCTGCGGCGTGTCGGGGTTGTCGTCGGCATGGCTGTCGGCGATGCCGCGGAAATATTCGAAAGCCTTGAGGTCGTCCTGCACCACGCCGTCGCCTTCGGCATACATGCGCGCGAGCTTCCATTGCGCCAGTGCGTGGCCCTTCTCGGCGGCATATTCGAGCGAGTGGACGGCCTTGTCCTTCTCGCCGGTCTTGAGCCAACGCGTCCCGGAGCGGAATGCTTCCATCGCGGTCACCGGCGGCGCAGCGGCCATGACGTTGGTGGACTTGGTGCCATCAAAGGCCATGGCGGGCACGGCCATCAGGCCGGCGCCGATCACCATCACGCGCAGCAGCAACTCAGGTATCCGCATAACACTCTTTCTCGCCAGCTCCGCCCGGATGGGTGACCGCGCCGTTGACGGCGGGGCCGACCTGCTGGGTGTATTTCCACAAATAGCCCGAGCCGTAGTCGTTCTCGCGCGGCTTCCACTGCGCCTTGCGTTTGGCGAACTCCGCGTCGGAGAGCTTGACGTTGAGCGTGCCCTTGTCGGCATCGAGTTCGATGATGTCGCCGTCGCGGATGAGCGCGATCGGGCCGCCGATCGCCGCCTCCGGCCCGATATGGCCGACGCAGAAGCCGCGGGTGGCGCCGGAGAAACGGCCGTCGGTGATCAGCGCGACCTTGCTGCCCATGCCCTGGCCGTAAAGCGCCGCCGTGGTGGCGAGCATTTCGCGCATGCCGGGGCCGCCTCTGGGGCCCTCGTAACGGATCACCAGTACATCGCCTTCCTTGTAGGTGCGGTGCTTAACCGCGTCGAAGCAGTCTTCCTCGCGGTCGAAACAGCGCGCCGGGCCGGTGAATTTCAGGCCGCTCATGCCGGCCACCTTCACGATCGCGCCATCGGGCGCGAGATTGCCCTTCAAGCCGATCACGCCGCCGGTCGGCAGCAGCGGATTATTGGCCGGACGCACCACATCCTGGTCCGGATTCCATTTCACGCTCTTCAGGTTCTCGGCGATGGTGCGGCCGGTGACGGTCAGGCAATCGCCGTGTATAAAGCCGTGGTCGAGCAAGGTCTTCATCAGCAGCGGCACGCCGCCAGCTTCGAACATATCCTTGGCGACATAACGGCCGCTTGGTTTCAAATCCGCGATATACGGCGTCCTTTTCATGACGTCGGCGACATCAAACAGCGAAAACTCGATGCCGCATTCGTGCGCGATCGCCGGCAGGTGCAGCGCGGCATTGGTCGAGCCGCCGGTGGCGGCGACGACGGCGGCGGCATTCTCCAGCGCCTTGCGGGTGACGATGTCGCGCGGGCGGATGTTCTGCTTGATCAAATCCATGATCATCTCGCCCGCCAGCATGCAGAACTTGTCGCGGATCTCGTAAGGCGCCGGCGCGCCGGCCGAGTAAGGTAGGGCCAGCCCGATCGCTTCGGAAACGGTCGCCATAGTGTTGGCGGTGAATTGCGCGCCGCAGGCGCCGGCCGAGGGACAGGCATTCTGCTCGAGCGTGTCGAGATCCTCGTCGGACATCTGCCCGACCGAGTGCTTGCCGACCGCTTCGTAGACGTCCTGGATCGTGACTGCCTTGCCCTTGAATGTGCCGGGCAGGATCGAGCCGCCGTAGATATAGATCGAGGGCACGTTGAGGCGGCACATCGCCATCATCATGCCCGGCTGCGACTTGTCGCAGCCGGCGACGCCGATCAGCGCGTCATAGGCGTGGCCGCGGACCGTGAGTTCGACCGAATCCGCGATCACCTCGCGCGAGGGCAGCGAGGCCTTCATGCCGGCATGGCCCATGGCAATGCCGTCGGTGACGGTGATGGTGCAGAATTCGCGCGGGGTGGCGCCGACCGAGGCGACGCCCTTCTTCACCGCCTGCGCCTGGCGCATCAGCGCGATGTTGCAGGGGGCGGCCTCGTTCCAGCAGGTGGCAACGCCGACGAAGGGCTGATGGATCTGCTCGGTGGTCAGCCCCATCGCGTAATAGAACGAGCGCGCAGGCGCGCGGTCCGGCCCCTCGGTGGTGTGCCGGCTCGGCAGCCTGTCTTTCAAATGACTTTTGACGTCCATAACCTTGTCGTGCCCCCCAGCCCCAACTTTTTTGCCACCGGATC